>WNFI01070872.1_pt1 | contig 16653 bp, 16 predicted proteins | sample 5400471 | NCBI WGS metagenome assembly WNFI01 (sample SAMN13153348, study PRJNA577476) | soil metagenome | isolation source: 100 cm saprolite on Douglas fir-dominated hillslope | place: USA:California | collected 2013-09-17 | reverse complement strand
CCAGTGTAGCTCGCGCAATCCACCCGGATTCAGTTCGATCAGTGCCGCGGCGGTCGTGGTGTTGATCGAAAACAAACGGGAATCGTTGATCCGCACCATTCCGCCCTTCGCTCGAATGGGCTCCTGCGCCGTCAGCCGCCACGTGTAGCTCGTCTCCGCAGGGGTTGCGCCCGAAATGTTGTCCGAACTGAGCGGCCCCGGCAACGGAGCCCGGAAAATATAGCGCTCGCTTTCCTCCGGGGTGTGGCCAAACAATGAGGCCGGCACCCCGAAATTCTTGCCGAGCACTTCGTTCGGTGTGTGCTTGAACCAGTCGTTGATCATGAAGGTGTCGTCTTCGTCGAAATCGCCGTCGTCGAACACGAGAAGAAACTCGCAATCGTCCGGACCGAGGACCTGGGTCGAATGCGGGGTTCCGGACGGAAAGAGCGAAAGGTCGCCCACACCGACATCATCGACGAAGTAATGACCGTCAGGATCGACCGCCGTGATGCGGGCCGTTCCGTAAAGCATGTAGGCCCATTCGGAAGCCTCGTGCCAATGCATCTCACGCACGCCACCGGCATTCAGGCGCATGTTCACACCAGCAAGTGCCGTGGCAACGCCCAACTCACGCCGGGTCACCTGGCGGGTCCAGCCGGCTGTCTCCAGTCGCATATGGGCGTCGGAAAACGAGAAACGCAGGTTCGGCAACGACCCGTGATCGGTCGAAGGCGGCACGAGGATATCCGGATTCTGTCGGTCGCGCATCAGATTCCGCGGGCCAGCATCGGAGCCGCCGCGACCTGGCCGCTGTGGCTGAGGGATGGCGTCCCCGGATTGCGCTTGTGCGATCGCGGTTGTTGTCAATAGACCTCCGGCTGCGGTCGCTGCCAGCATTTGGCGACGAGAAATGGAATGCAAGATTTGTCTCCAGCGGTTCGAGGTTGCTAAGCTATGGTCGCCGCCGACACGTGCGTCTGAGGTCCTCGACGATCACTAGATCGACGCAACAGCGACCAGAATTCGTCAGTTGCACGCTTGGTATGGTGTACAGTTTCGAGCGCCGGCGGAAGTGAAACTATTTCAGTCGTGGGATGAAGCTGCCGCAATTCGAACGTTCGACGCCATACCGGCGCGGCAATCAGGAAGGTCACGACGGGACAATCAAATACGGATTACTGATCGTGCGCGATGCTCGTGCCGGGATCAAAACCGAAAGATCCTAAAACGACCGGCGGCTTTCACCGTCTCCGCCTCAAGAGTCGGCTATCCAGCCTGAAGGTTTTGCGGCTTCATCCGCAGTCGCCCGTCGATTGTCATTGCAGCAGTAGATCGGCGCAAGTCGATCAGGTTCCAACGGGCGCTGCCGGCGTGGGCAGTCTGCATGGCCTTTGTTTTGTGAATCATATGCGGAAATAAGATCAGCCTCTTCTATTTGAGGCGCGCGCTTGGGTCGCTTTGTGCGACCGGCAACATCGCCGGCATCGCGGTCGGTGTCATCCTAGTACTGAGAGGAAACGTCGTGAAAGCGTCGGTCGCTCCGTGAGCTGCGTTCTTATTCAAGTATGAGACAAGATGCAGCCCGGCCGCGGTGACACCCCACTTGTCATGTCGGAGAGACTCGTCGTGAGGACAGCCTTCGCGCGATTAAACCATGTTTGCTTCTCAACCTGCGAATCGTCGCGTATCGTTACGGTTGCTGTTGCACCAGACACGAGCGGGATGCCAGGCGGTACCTTGTCGATGGCGATTCTGACGGGGACGCGTTGTGCCAGCCGTACCCACGTGTAGACCGGGTCAACATTGGGGAGACCCTGAGCGCCGGTCGCCGCGTTGGACACGCTAACGCCTCGAGTGATCGTCGTCACATGGCCGGCGATCGGCGTAGAATAACCGATCAACTTGACCTCGGCACGATCCCCGACGCACACCCGTGCCAGCTTGGTCTCCTCGAAATAGCCATCCACCCAGAAGCTGTCGGCATCGACGATCGAAATGTTGCTGACCCCCGCGTGCGCGTAATCGCCCACTCGCAGCAGAAGATTCGTGACGTAGCCGTTGACCGGGCTATGAACCCCTGTTCGCTTCAGATTGATATCAGCCTGGGCGACCTGTTCCCGTGCCGCGTCGACCGCGGCTTTCGCCTGTATGGCGTTCCCTTGGAACACTTGCTGCTCTTCAGGTGTGGTCGCCAGATCCGATAGCCGTTGCCGCCGTTCTGACTGCAATTCCTTCACGTGCAGGTCAGCTTCCCTTTCCTCCAACAACGCTTTGCTCGTGCGCAATGTAACGTCGAAATCAAAGGGCTCGATCTGATAGAGGATGTCTCCCTTGTGGACGAATTGGTTGTCGGTGATCCGCAGCTGCGTAATCTGGCCGGACACTTGAGGTGCGATGCTTGCGACTTGGACGCGGACGCTGCCGTCACGCGTCCAAGGTGTAGTAACATACTGGTCCCACGCGACGATTGACACGAGCACTGCCACCAGAAGGATCGCCAAGGTCGCAAGTCTCCGCGACATCGACCGCAGAAACCGCGCTGCGGCTCTTTGCCTGGCGAGCGGCGGCTTGGCGGGGACGGAGGGCTCCTGCTCGTAGGGCGGAGGCTGGTCGGGTTTCGCGCGCGCAATCGGCCTCAGTTCGGGCAACATGTCGGTTTGGGTCGACCCCAAGGAGAAAGCCGGCTGCTGTTCTTCTCGATCGACCGTCTGGTCTTGACTGGCGGCGCGCATGGAAGTCTCCCTCAGAAAAACAAGACGAGTAGCCCCAGAATGGTCACGTAGAGACTGAGTTCGGCAATCGCCCCGTTGCTGAAGATCCTCGAAAATCCAACAAAACGCAGAAAAGGCCTGATCAGGAGCAAGGCAAACAGAGCTGCCATCGCATAGGTGATGAACGGCGCAACCAAAACGCCCCCGATGATCAATTCGCGGAAGGTATGCGTCATCACGCGGCCACGTCGAGATGAGCGCGCCGTCTGGAAACTGCCTCGATGTGGTAGCTCGCGACCATGAGCGCAGCACAGAGATCGGCCACGAGTGGATCTGATGGCGACACGTTGCACAGCGCCCGGGAGGCGTTGCGAAGTGACTGCGGCTCCCGCTTGTTCAACGCCACGCCTACTTCTTCAACCAGCTCAGCCAAGGGCCCATCGGCGAGCACCTTCACCTTATCGTCGCACAACCGGATGATCGAGGATTGGTCGAAATGGGAAAGCATCTCTTCGACCGTCTCCAGGTTATTTGGAGCAGTCCCACCAGCGGATAGCATCTGACCGATCCGGACAGCGTCACGAAACATCTCCTCTTCGGGCTCATATCCCCGATCCCGGGAGGGTACTCCGGTGAACTCTTGGCGAGCGGACAACAATAACCAGCGTCTCCGCCGGTCTTCCGAAACTGGAGGAACAAGGAATTGCGTCGCCAACAACAAGCCGGTAGCGACACAAGTGAAGAGGAAGGAGAAAATGTACGACTGTGCGTCGTAGGTCTGCGGATTGCTCGGCGAGAATATTGACACGGCGAATATGAGGCTCAGTCGACCGAGAGCCGAAACCATTCGGTTCGGCGATGTTACCAGAAGTGCGGCGCCGATCACGAGGGGAGCAAGTCCGATTGCAAGCAACGGGAAGTCGTCGACGCCGTCGAGGACGACGAACTCGAGAAGCCCAGCCAGAATACCGGCAATGGGTGCCGCAACCAGCGCCAGGGTGGTCGTCACGCGCGAATTGGGCGTCATCGCCCCAAGGCCGACCACGGTGCCGATAAGGGCAAGGGAACTGCTTGCCGCAGGCCAGCCCGCATACGCAAGGAACATCCCCGCCAACGCAAGCCAGATCGCCGCCCGAATGCCACCCTCAACAGCAGCTCGATGGGATCGATAGATCAGCGCACGCCAATGCCATGGAGGACGTCTATCAGTTCGCAGGGCGGCAAGATTCTGTCGAACTTGCTCATCTCTTCTCAGCAACTCTTTGAGTGTCCAGGCCAGGGGGGCCGTCGCACCTGCGTCCCTCTGCGTGTCGGAGCTCCACACGACCGTCGGCGGCGGGGGTTTGTTTACCTTGCGTTCAAGCGCGCGCACCATCCTCTCGGATGTTGCCCCGTCAGCGATCACCGGGAGCACATTGAGGCTCCGCGCAGCATGGAGCTCAGCCACTAGCGCAGCCGCCGCGTTATCGCCTGCTGCGCTTCTAACTGGGCCGCCGCTGGACTCAAACGCTAGGCTCGCTATTTCCGGCCGTAGCGCCGCTATTTCAGCCAACAGGGCAGCAGACGTTGTTGGCTGCGTAGTCTGACCAAGGATCGCCGCTTTCGCGTAGTTGCTAATCCGGCAACGGATATCTGCCAATTGCGCTGCAAGCTTCGTATGACGCTCAGGCGCCGATAGCAGATCGTTGACAATCGCAATGGATAAAATTCCGATGAGGATCGCCGCGCCGCGCGCCATGCCCGACTCGAACACGTGCCCTGGATTGTCGATTTGCTGGATCGCAAGCAACGCCACCGTGTAGCCCGAGAGGACCGCTGCATAGGCGCGATTGCCGTCGAGCAATCCTGAGACGTACACACACAGGCCCATCCAACCGGCATAGGCTATCAGGAGAGAAGATCCCGCGTCTGTGAGAAAAGCCCTGTTATGGCAATGGAAGCTGCAACGCCGATGATAGTCGCGATCATACGAAAGACTGCCTTCTCCAAGGCCTGGCCGCGAGTTGGTTCCGCGATGATTGCAACCGTTATTATCGCCGTCGACGGCGCTTCGAGCTGAAGCCAGAAGCTCAAATACAATGCGACGATTGCCGCTATCCAGATCCGGATAGCAAAAGCCCAGGAACCAAGGGGAAAACCGAACGGAAGGAACCCTCTTTGGTTAGGCAGCGTCAAGACAAGCTACTCCGCTAGTTCCAGCCGACAGTAATTTCGCACTCTCCAAGCACAACGCAGACTCGTTTCATGCCGCGGCTTTCTAGATTCTTCGCCTAACACATCTGCTGCTCGTCTGCTCATCAGACTTCTCCATTTCAAGATCGCGCAGCGTGATGCAATTGACGGCGCGCGATGGCACCCGATTGGTGATATGATCGACAACGCCTTCATCGACCAATAGCCGGTCAACGCCAGCAGATGTTCGTCTCCGGTCAGGAACCTCTTGATCCCGCAACCAAGGTGGTTGTAGCCGCCTGGGTCCTGTGATGTCCGCTCTCTTGAAGCAGAAGGGTGTTCTCCTGGAAATTCCGGAGATGATCTGTGTTTGACGACAAGCCGCTGCCAATCAGGTGAGCGAAGAGCGGTCCGACCGCTGCGGTTACCGCGAAGGTGAGGAAATTGATTACCCCGACCGCACTTCCCTTCGCTTCATCCGGATTGACTTCCTTGATGATGGTGTAAGGTATCATCGCGGCTCCCGAACCGATACCGAACATGAGCATGCTTGCGTAGATCGCGGGCCGGCTTGACCCCGGAATGAAGCCAACGATCAGGACGGCGAGCAGCATGACCACAGCGCCGAAAATGAGCGCAGGCTTACGGCGGCCGACGTAGTCCGCTAACCAGCCGAGCAAGGGACAGCCGATCGCCCAACCGAGAGGCACCATGGACGCAACGGACACAGCATGGCTATAGTCGAAGCCCCTGTCCTGCTCAAACAAGGCTACACCCCAAATCATGTCTCCGATGGTCGTCGGCACGAAGAGCAGGCCCGAGACGATGCCGCACAAATAAGATTGTGGATTTGCGAATACTGTTTTGAACGGAGTGAGAAGACCCAACTTTCCCTCTCCGGCCCTCTCGGCTCTGGGGGCAGCAAGAAGCAGCGCAATGGCAACGGTGAAACAAAACAGTCCAAGCGCGATCCAGAAGCCTCTCCAGTCCAACGGACCATGGATCAAAGGCCCTACGACAAACTGTCCTGCCGACCCACCAAGCATGCCAAAAGACTGCGTGAAGCCGACAGCCGTTGCCAGCACGCGGCCGGAGAAGCCGTGTGTCGCCAGGAAGACGGCACCGGTAAAAGCGAATGCCGAACCTGCGCCTTGCAGCAGCCTGGCCACGTCGCCGACCATCGGGACTGGAACAACGAAGAGCACGCAACCGAGGGCCAGCAGAGCGCATCCGAAAGGAACTGAAACTCTGGCACCAAACCTGTCGAGCGATGCTCCAGCAACTAGAGCTGCGACGGAATAGGTGTAGTAGTAGAACCCGATAATCGTGCTGACTGCGACAGCGTCGACCTGAAAGGCACTGCTCAACTCGGGAATCATTACTGCGGGAGCTGATCGCGCGACGTATTCCAGAAAATAGAAGATGAGCGCGATCCCCCATGCTATTTTATATGCATTCAAAGAAGGAACTCGGACTCCCGTCGGCACCGCCATCCTCTCTCTCCTTCAGGTTCGATCCCTTGAGAATTTTGCATTCGGCAGCGAGCCTTAAGATGGAGCTCGCCCCGAACGCCGTGTTGCAATCTGGGTTCACGCCCAGGTCTCGGTGTGGGCAGGAAGGCTGCCAAAGCTTCGCGGATGACGCCGCATCAACGCGTCAAATTGACCGTCGCCAGATCGATCAATTCACGCCCGCGACCGTCCAACACTGCCTTTAGCGTGAACACTCCGAAGTGATACGCCTCTTCCAGCGTCGTCTTCGGCGGCATAGCCAATTCCTGTCGGGCGCTCACGACGTCAACCAACGCTGGACCGTTATGGCTGAAGGCCTCCGCCAAGGCAGTCTTAAGGTCTTGCGGTTTCTCCACCCGAATGCCTTTGATGCCCATAGCCTCCGCCATGGCAGCCAAGTTGGGATTATTGAGATCACAGCCAACGTCGAGAAAGCCGGCGGCCTTCATCTCCATCTCGACAAAGCCAAGCGTACCGTTGTTGAGGACGACGACCTTAATCGGCAGGCCAACTTGGGTAAGCGTTATGAAGTCACCCATCATCATGGTGAAGCCGCCATCGCCAGAAAGCGAGATGACCTGCCGATCCGGACGGGCAGCTTGCGCGCCTATTGCCTGAAGCATCGCGTTGGCCATCGATCCGTGACTGAACGAACCGATCAGGCGCCGCTTGCCGTTCAATTTCAGATATCGCGCGGCCCAAACGACAGGGGTTCCGACGTCGCAGGTGAAGATGGCGTCTTCCGCCGCCAGCTCGCTGACGAGACGCGTGACATATTGCGGGTGAATCACATCGCTGTTTGGCCCGCTTTCGGCCAGGGCATCGAGATGTTCGCGGGTTTTCCCGTAGTCACGCAAGCAGCGATCTAGATGCCTGGCATCGCTTTTTTCTTCAACGCCTGGCAACAAAAGCTCCAAGCTTTCCTTGACGCCTGCGAGAATGCCGAGTTCGAGCGGGCACCGATTGCCGAGCGCCTCAGGCCTGATGTCGATCTGTGCCACGCGCGCATGGCGCGGAAAGAATTGCCGGTACGGGAAATCGGTCCCGAGCAGTACAAGCAGGTCGCAGCTCATCATTGCATCGTACCCGGATTTGAAACCGACAAATCCCGTCATCCCGACATCATACGGATTGTCGTATTCGATGTACTCCTTGCCACGGAAGGCGTGAACGATCGGAGACTTCAGGCGCCTTGCGAGTTCGATCACTTCATCATGGGCGCCTGCGCAGCCAGCGCCGCAGAGCAGCGTAATCCGCGAGCTCGCGTTGAGCAGGGAAGCCAATTTCGAAACTTCGGTGCCGGGCGGGCGAACCGACGCTTTGGCGGGAACAAGCCAATGCGGTACCTTCGCCGAAGTCGGCTTGAGGGCTATGTCACCGGGCAATACGACGACCGCAACACCCTGCTTCGCAAGTGCGACTCTTATGGCACGTGTTAGAACTTGCATGAGCTGGTCAGGGTGGGAGACAAGCTCGACATAGTGGCTACACTCCCTGAACAGACTCTCGGGATGCGTCGCCTGAAAATAGTCAATGCCGATCTCTGAGCTGAGAATATGCGCTGCAATCGCAAGCACCGGGACGCGGCTTCGGTGACAGTCGAACAGGCCGTTTATAAGATGAAGATTGCCCGGCCCACAACTGCCAGCGCAGACCGCGAGCCCTCCGGTCAGATGGGCTTCCGCTCCTGCCGCGAAAGCGGCACCTTCTTCGTGCCGCACGTGGATCCACTCGATGGCTCCCCGCGCCCGAAGAGCATCAGTGAATCCGTTGAGCGAGTCTCCGACCACACCGTAGACTCGTTTCACACCTGCGACTTCCAGAGTTTCAGCCAACACATCTGCTGCTCTTTTGTTCATAGAACTTTCTCCATCTCATTGGCGCTTTGCATTGCTGCGAAGAAATCACTCTGGTTGTGCTGGAAAGAGTTGTCGTGGTCTGCGTAAGGTCATGTACGCCACTCGCATTCAGCGCCGGCAGCCGACCGAGCCAATGCTTTGGCCGCTTCAACATGCGAAGCCTTCTCAGCCCGTCGTTGGTAGTCGACGGCAAGGGCCTTAAGCTGACCCGCAACCGCTCGGTCGGTCATGCTTTTGGCAGCGCGGAGCAAAGTCTGTGCTGTTTCCCAATATTCCTTGCCTCGTCGTGAGATCTGGAACGTCATAAAGCCCTCGCGTGGTTCTCTGGCAGCTGGTCTGCAGCTGGTCTAAGGCGATTTGGAACCAGGGCAGCCAAGTGCGGTCGCTTTCCCGGCAAGCTCTGAAGCGATCGACGCACTTCCTGGAACAAAGCGGGGTTCGCCACGAGTAGTGCCGGACGAGACCAAACTTGCCATCACAGACTGCGCATCGCGTGGCTTTGCCATGTCTAAGACTTTCGGAGCAGTGAGGCATTGTTGTCTCCTCTTGGTTTTATCGTAGCTTATCGACGATCATCCCTTTTTCGCCGACGCACTACATGGGCCTGTGTGCTTTTCCGACGCGATGCGATTTGGTGCCGGGACTCGGCCGGAGCTTGACTAGACCGAGATGCTATGCGGCCTGCCACCCGGCAGGAAGTGAAACTACTTCAGTCGCACGATGCGGCTTCTGCACGTCAAATGCTTTCTGCCGCCCAGGCCCTGAGGCAGTCCGCATGCAGCCTAAGCCGATCGCGATCGGCGGCTCGATTGAATGTAGGTAAACGTCGCGCATCCAAAGGGGTCATGGAACGGTACGAAGGGTTGCGACGGTGATCGATGACCGAGATGGTTCTCGCGGAACGCAGCATCCAGCGCGCGCTCGATCGCTTGCGTGATAGGCCTTTTCATAGAGGCCGTCGCCGGGTCGTACCCGAAGGTCGACCAGCCTGTTTAGCTCTTCTTCAGTCAGGCGAATGAAATCGCCGACCATGTTGGAGACGAGATACTGGCTTGTTCCGGTGCGCTCAAGATTGAACGGCAGCGACGAAATAGCTTCTGTTGTCGCGCTGAAGGCTTCAGGAGGTAAAAAGCGCGTCATGGTCCTCCGGCTGGACTTTATCCGGCATCATTCTGGGTGGCGGCCAGGGATCCGAAAGCAAGCGCAAGGATGACGTTCCGAACGCCATCCGTTTTCTCAGCGACGCGAGCCCGTAGGTTTTCGTCAGCGACCAGATTCAGAAAACGTTCCTTCAGATCGTCCGAACTCAGCACGGCTCCATTTCGCGGGTTGGCGGAAGGAGTGAGGCGGCAGACGTAGCGGTCCCCAATCCGGTCAACCCGACAGGTCGCCGTTCCGATCAGACGATAGGCTGCCGCATCCAAAGCACTGAGGCTTTGAACGCTTGAATCAAAATCGACAGCCACCTCGACCGAAGACGCCTTGATGGTATTTGGCACCAAACGATACAGCCCAACAAAGATCAGGCGATCCATGGCACTGAAGGCCACTCTCTTCGGCACATGCCGGCGGTGGATGTTAAGTTGATGACGAAGGATCAGGATCTCAGCTTCCAACGAGAGCCGCGACCGGAACAATAAGACCAGCACCGACCAGACCAGGCTGTAGCTTCTCTCATGAGACAGAAGCTTTGCGCGATTCGGCCTCACGTACCAGCCGGATTAGGTTTCCGACGGGGACACGATTCATTCCGATCCCATCGCGCTCTAGAAATCGAAATCGCTGAGGTCGGGATGGTCGTCCGGCCTGCGCCCCAGCGGCCAAAGGAACATCCGGTCGGGTTCCGCGATCGGATGGCCGTTGATACAAGCGATGCGCCGTCGTATCAGGCCGTCTGGATCAATCTCCCAATTCTCGTTCCCATAGGCCCTGTAGCAATTGCCGTTGACGTCGTGATATTCGTAGGCAAACCGAGCCGCTATCCGATTGTCGGTGAAAGCCCAGAGTTCATTGATGTGCCGGTACTCAAGTTGCTTGGCCCATTTGCGCGTGAGAAACGCCTCAATCGCCGCGCGCCCGGACAGACCGCCGATGCGGCTTCGCCAGAAACCGTCGATTGTGTAGCCAAGCGCCACAAGAGCTGGCTCTCGAGTATTCCAGCTGTCCTCGATGGCCCGGACCTTTTCTGTTGCGGCCTTCCAGGTGAAGGGAGGCAAAGGGGCGCGTGACATGATCGTTGTTCCGGCGAATATAGGGATCGTGCCGAACCTGAAGCAATGCCCGACTGGTGACGAGTATATTGGTGTGAAGAAGTGTGAATGCTCTCGTTCGGCAAGGCCGCCCGTGCGGTATCCTGCGAAAAGACTGTCCTTCATAAAGCTATCGTTGGCTCCTCCGTATCGAGCAGTGAGAGGGGTGGCTGTTCTGCCGGGAGGAAGCAGCTCAACGATGTGAGGTCCGGGCTCCGAGTGCGCGAAGCTGACGTTCCGCCTCACTCAGATCAGCAGTCTCGAATCCTTCCGTGAATCGCTCATAGACGTCAGCAAGCAAAGTTCGTGCTTCGCCCTCGCGGCCATGGTCCGTCCACAGGCGGCCCAATGCAATTGCCGCACGCAGTTCCCACCCGAGCGCGGACTGCTGCCGGGCGCAGTCGAGCGAGGCGATGAGCGAGGCCTCGGCCGCTGGCCAATTCTCGCGCGACCTCGCCAGCAGCACCTCCGCCCGAGCCCGCAGCAACTCAGGCAATTCGAACTTCCGGGATCCGTGCGTGGCGTCGGCTACAAGCGCATCAATGATGTTGGTTGCTTCTGCCGAGTGTTCGGTGCGAGCCAGACCTTGGGCCAACGCTCGAGAAAAAGCAGATGAGAGGATGTATCGCCGTCCGGTTCGCACGGTGGACAGTGCAGCACGCAGGGTCTCCCCGCCATAGAAACACTGGCAAGGCATGGGTAAGACAGATGCAGAGCGTGACGGGGTGTTCTTGTCTTCCAGCGACTTCGACGCCTTGATAGGCAAGTTGGGCCGCCTGATCGGGAAGACCTCGGAGCCATAATGTCCGCGCGTACCCGATCAAAGCCCTCACTTGGTGATCGTATCCAAAGGAATAAACGTCGCTCATGCCGGCTGCGGCGCGCTCGAAGCCTTTTTCGTAGCTGTGCTGTGCTGAGGCCTGGTTTCCCACGAGATGATAACTCGCTCCGAGCATCCACTCGGCCGCTACGGTCTCTCGTGGCCTGCCGAATTCCCTGGCTATAGCAGCGTAACGTTCTGCCGCCGCCAACGAGCCGTCAAAATCGGCAAGCCGGGCTCGGTAAAGATTAAGACCGGCCAGTAATTCCAGCTGATACTCGGCGTCTCCCAGAGAATCGGCAAGGCTGAGTCCACGCTCCAGCGCCGCTCCCACTTCGGCGGTGTCGTCGTAAAGATGATTTGATGATGTCGCCAATGATACTTGCAGTGCCAGCTCGAGCTTTGTCCCACGATCTTGCTCGGGCAATGCATGTATGGTCTGCAGGCACCAGCGCCGGCATTCGCCCAGCATCGACATCCCGAGGAATAGCGGCACTGCGCCGCCGCCGAGCGCCACGCCGACCGAACTGTCGCCAGACTCCGAAAAACTCCATTCGAGCGCCGCTCTGATGTCGCCTATTTCCCGCGCGTAGGCCGTTAGATCACGATCCTTCAGGAAATTCGTCTGAAATCCCACGAGGCGTTCCGCATAATGGAGTGCATGCCGCCTCGCCGCTGTCTTCGCCTCTCCTCGCTCCTTTAATTTGACCGCAGCATACGCTCGGGTCGTATCGAGGAGCCGGTATGAATTTGCGCCTTCTGTCTGCGAAACCGAGATCAGCGACTTTTCGGCAAGGCTCGCTACGTCATTTGCAACTTGCGATCCGTCACGGTGCCGCCCGGATACAATGGCTTGCGCCATTTCCAGCGTGAATGCCCCTACAAAGACGGATACCGCGCACAGAGCCGCCTTTTCGCGTTCCGACAATAGATCGTAGCTCCAGTCCAGCATTGCCTGCAGGGTCTGGTGCCTTGGCACGCTACGCCGCCTCTGCCAAAGCAGCATCAGGCGGTCGCCGATCAGTTGGGCCAGTCCGCTGATGCCATAGGTGCTCGCCCTGGTCGCTGTCAGCTCGATTGCGAGCGGCATCCCGTCAAGTTGATCACACATATCGGCGACAACCGGCGCCTCCCTGTCGGTGAGCTTGCCCCGGTAACCGCCGGCCGCGGCCCGATCCATAAAGAGCTGTACCGCGGGAGAAGCCAATGCCTGGACCGCCGTCAACTTCGGTTCGCTCGGTGGACTCTCGAGAGATTGAAGTAGATGAATGTTCTCACCTTCGACCCGCAACGCTTCGCGAGTGGTCGCAATCATGTGCACGAGAGGTGCTTCGCGGAAGAGATTCTCGGTCAGCATCGCGACTGACTCAACCACATGCTCGCAGCTGTCGAGGACCAGGAGGATTCGCTTGTCCGCGACGAATGCCAGGAGACGCGGCAGGGAGTCTTGCGTCTGTTCAAGGCACCCGACAGCTGACGCAACTGCGGGAATAACAAGCGCATCGTCCTGCAGAGCACCGAGGTCCACGAAACAGATCGCGTCTTGGAAATCGGTCATCATCCCGTGCGCGACTGCGATGGCGACCGTCGTTTTGCCGACGCCGCCAGGTCCCACGATGCTGACAAACCGACGAGACGTGACCTCAGAGCGCAACGTTTCGACAATCCTGTCGCGGCCGACCATTCGCTCCAGGCGCGCAGGCAGAGTCCGGAGTTGGCGGCGTCCCGCCGACACACCCGTGGGCGGGCCGTTTTGCGCCGAGCGTTGGACGGATCCAACGAAGCAATAGCCTCTGCCGGGCAGATTGGTGATCCCTGCCCGCTCGACCAGAGCAATCAGTATGTCGAGAGCACGGCTGCCTAGCGCCACCGGCTCGTTCGCTTTCAGCAGCAATCTTTCGGACGCGATCAGTCGGAACGACCCAAATTGGAATGTCTCCGATTCACTAGATCGTTGCTGCACCGAAGCTGCCTCAGAAAATTATCGCTTCTTCCTACGGTTCGATCGATGTGCGGGGTTTGCCGATCCTGCATTTACATCATATCTGCCCGGAAGGGGACCCCCAAAGGGGTTGGCGTGCTCCAAATTTGGCACATTCTGACCACTTAAGTAAGAGGATGCGGTGCATCCTCGTGGTCAAAGGATGCGCGCTCGCGACAACGGCTCTCTCACAGTTTGATGCCGTCGAACACGGTGTCGCACGTGATAGCGCAACCGCCGCCTAGCCCTACTCAAATTCTCACAGCGTAACTTAGCGCGCCGATTAGTTGAGGCAAGAGTATTCAGGCACCGAATCCACGGCCCCGGTTTCGCGCGACTGCCGCGGGGAGCGAGTTTGTATAACCAGAGGTTATGGGACCGATCGGCTGGGCGACGCCGGCAGCGTTCGGGCCGCTGCCGCGTGTCCGCATCGACGCGTACGTGCTATTCGTGACCGGAGGATTTCCATCAATTCACGGTACAGGAGGTCAGCCAGTTTCGCGCGGCTTGGCTTGAAACTCATGTGCTCAACAACGACGGTTACCTAATCGAGGGAATGCGCTGCAAGAATCCTGACATCGCGCATAGCTGCAGGAGAACGTGAAGTCCCTGTATCCGCTCGCGGCGAGGGCGACGGCGTCATTGTATGGCGACCAAAGCACTGGACACCAAGGAAGGGGCCCGCGAGCTCACAGGAGCGCGCAAATAGGGGCAGCTTGATGCCGGCGCTCCTGCGCTCGCTCTTGGCGTTAGACGACGTCCCCGCAATCTTTCAGATTTCAACAGCTTTGCTACCGGCCTGAGACCGTTCCACATTATCTCCCTTCACGCGTCTGCTACTAGCCCCGCGCCTTCGTGCATCGACCCGTGTTGGTCGACTGTCGGCAAGCGCGTGGGGCCAGGATGGAGAACCTCGTTCCACGAGAGACAACGGAGCTCACGTCAACGCGATGTCCGAGCATGGCGATAGCTTGTCGCACGATGAAAAGGCCAATACCGAGACCGTCGCTGCGGTTGGAGTCGAGGCGAGGAAAAGCGGCGAATATCTTCGACATATCCTCATCGGAAATACCAATTCCCGTGTCGAAAACGTCAACGCGGATGCTATCCTGGAAATGACGGCACCCGAAAAGGATCTGTCCGCCCGGTTCTGTATATTTTATCGCATTGCTGAGCAGATTGCGAAGAACCGCACTGAGAAGAAAGGCGTCGCTCATCACCCGGGAAGCGGTCGATACCAGGCGAATTCGAATCCCTTTCTGAAGGGCTGTCCATTCATTCTCCCGGTAGACCTCTTGCAGCAGAGGCCCCAGATCGACTGGAGATAGCTGGATTGGCTTGGCATGTTCTCGGAGGCGAAGGGCGTTCAAGAGCTGATCGAGCTGCTCGGTCAATCGGTCGATCGCGCTTTGGCCCAATCGCAGCAGGCGCAGCTCCGCCCTGGTCCCGACGTCACCGCCAAGGTGGTCGTGAACGTTCTGGATGATCTGGAGCGGCTGACGAAGGTCATGACCGGCCATCGCGAGAAGCAGTGTTTCGAATTCGCAATCGTCTTTCGGTGGTCCCGTCATTTTCACGCCCCTGCGGCAATGCGCTGAAATGGTGCGGCTGAAGCGGGTCGGGCCGGATCCGCAAGTTCAATAAAACGGGCGCGCAAATGTTCGGAGGCGCGTTTCAGCATCGCACGCAGCCACTCCTGCGGTGGATCAGCCGTGTTACGCTCATGCCAGAGAACGCTAACTTCCACTGACTTGGTTTTGTACGGCAACTCGTGCATAGATAACGGGTGCATACGGGCTAGCGACTTGGCAAGTGGTCGCGGTACGATTGCAGTCAGCCGCGCATTCTCGAGTAAAGAGGGAAGCGCGAGAAAGTGCGGCAGTGACACTGCCATGCGTGGGCTTGGCGCCGATCCCGAAAAAGCACGTTCGAGGGCAGCTCGATCATACATTTCCGACCGTCGAACCAGCCCGCGTTCGGATACAAACCCGTCGACGATCCCCTCGTGCTCGCCATGCAACGAAACGGTTGCGATAGAAAGGCCCGAGAGAGTTTCGAGCGACACCTTGCCCAGCCCTCGTGAAGAGCTCGCGATAAGAACATCGTCGTACGAAAACAGCGAACTCGAACGAAAACGCGCGGGCACGTCGGAGAAAATGCCGATTGCGGCATCAATCTGTCCAAGATCGATCTGCTCGGTCAGATCAATCCGGCTGTCCGGTCGGATGACGAGGTCGACGCAGGGCGCCTCCCTGCTCAGCAGATCGAGAAGATCGGGCACCATGACCCTGGTTACGAAATCGCTCACCGCGATCGTGAACCGCCTGGTCGAACTGCCGGGCTCGAACTGCGGCTGCCCGATCGCGGCCTCCAATGATTTCCAAGCCGCTCGGATCAAGGGGGCCATTGTAAGCGCACGCGCCGTCGGCTGCATCCCAGTCGCCGTACGGATGAACAATTCATCGTCCAACATTTCCCGCAACCGAGCGAGGGCGTGGCTGACGGCAGACTGGCTGAGGCATATCCTCTGACCGGCCCGCAGCACGCTTCCCTCCTCCATGACCGCGTCGAAAACACGCAGAAGGTTCAGATCTAGCCTGTTGAAGGATATCGTCATGGGAGAACCGCAAAGATGATCGCTTCAGCTTCGCAACAGAAGGAATTTGGAATCCGAGCCAGACTATCGGTGGCGCGCATCGGGACCTTCCCCTGTCTGAAATCCTGATGTTTTGGTACTTGCGCGTACGCTTTGCTGCTATCCTCGAGAAATGGATCTCGGAAGCAATCTCCGCCGAGGCCGTACCGCATCGCTTCGCCCCATGGTATCAAAGCTGCAACCCATCATGTGGCCGGTTACGTCCCTTCGACAGAACTCGTAGGCCTTCGCGGTGGTCGTTTCAACCAACACCAGGGGAAGCATGAATAACGCCGCTGCTGCGATCGCGGCCGACGCTTTTGGAACTTGCTTCATTGGCTGCTCTCCGTTCAATTCTCAGAAATCATTGGTGGCGGCTCGGAGAAACTTGCGGGACCAGGCAGGAATTCGCGAGTCGATTGGATGGCTGTAACGCTCGGATCGCATTGGGCCACGTTAAATTCCGGGAAACTGCGAGAGCTATTGTGATGCGGAATCGTGCGCCGACCGGACATGAAGTCACGCATCAGTCAGCGTTGAGAAAAGTGTGATCAACGCCCAGACCGTCCAGCCTGAGCCGTTCCTGTTTGCGCGACGACTGCTGTCGGGGTTCCGGGAGGCCGCGAGGCTTTTGTCGCGGCGGCGTCAGAACATTTCGAAATATTCGCGCTGCTCCCATTCGGTGACCTCGGCCTGGAAGCGATCGATCTCCGCATTCTTGATGTGGACGTAA
>WNFI01324289.1_pt1 | contig 16658 bp, 13 predicted proteins | sample 5400471 | NCBI WGS metagenome assembly WNFI01 (sample SAMN13153348, study PRJNA577476) | soil metagenome | isolation source: 100 cm saprolite on Douglas fir-dominated hillslope | place: USA:California | collected 2013-09-17 | reverse complement strand
TTTCCCACAGCCGCAACAGCAACAAGCGATCTCCGGTTACAAATCAAATGGCGCGACATGGGAAGCTACGGTTACATTCTCAAATGGCTTGACACGGCGCGCCTTGTGTTTCATACACATCGGATGGGTTTATCTGTTGCATAGCCACTGCAGCTTGCCCTCAACTCCAAAGGCATACCCGGTTTACCCTGAGCTTCGAAGGGAATTTGCCGCCGGGGTTGTTTTCTCCCGCTCGGGACTTTCAACTTTCAACTTTCAACTTTTAACTTTCACTGTAACCAGTTTTGCCGATTCGACCGCTTATGCTAACGTTTTCCGTTTATGAAGAAGCGTATTGGCGTGCTCTTAAGCGGCCGCGGCTCGAATTTCGAAGCGCTCGCGGAAAGCGTCGCGGCGGGAAGGATTCCGAACGCGGAGATCGCCGTCGTCATCAGCAATCGCGAAGGCGCGCCCGGCATCCAGCGCGCCGAATCGCGCGGCATCAAGACGCGCGTGATTCCTTCGAAAGGCCTGGAACGCGAAGTGTACGACCGCCAGGTCGCCGCCGTCCTTGACGAACACAAAGTCGATCTGATCTGTCTCGCCGGATACATGCGCCTGCTGTCTCCGTTTTTTGTCGCAAAATTTCCAAACCGCATCCTGAATATTCATCCGTCGCTGCTCCCATCGTTCCCCGGATTGGAATCGCAGCGCCAGGCGCTAGAATACGGCGTGAAATTCGCAGGCTGCACCGTCCACTTCGTCGACGAAAATCTCGATGCTGGGCCGATTGTTCTGCAGGCGGTTGTCCCCGTTGGCGACAGCGATACAGAAGTGTCGCTCTCCGATAAAATTCTGAAGGAAGAGCATCGTATTTATTCGGAAGCCGTTCGAATCGTGCTGGAAGGAAAATACAAAATCGAAGGCCGCCGTGTGCTCTTAACAGTCTAGGCCAGCGTGAAATCTGTCATCCTGAGCGAAGCGAAGGATCTCAGCGTAAGATAAGGCGCCCAAACAAAATTCGTGGCTCCCAACGAACTATCGAAATGACCGAAACCAAATTCAAACTCGTCCCCGAACAGCTCGCCTACTTGAAAAAAGGCGTCGTTGAAATCGTCCCCGAAGCGGAGTTAACCGCAAAACTCGAAAAGTCGCGAAAGACCGGAAAGCCGCTGCGCGTGAAACTCGGCCTCGACCCCACCGCGCCGGATCTGCACCTCGGCCATACCGTCGTCATTCGAAAGCTCAAGCATTTTCAGGACCTGGGCCACACGGCGGTTTTCCTGATCGGCGATTTCACCGCGTTGGTCGGCGATCCCACGGGACAATCCGAAACCCGCCCGCCGCTTTCCCGCGAACAGGTCAACTTCAATTCCAAAACCTATCTCGACCAGGTTTTCAAAATTCTCGACCGCGAAAAAACCGAAGTCCGCTATAACAGCGAATGGCTGGATAAACTGACCAGCTACGATATCGTGCGTCTTTGCGGCAAATATCGTGTCGCGCGCATGCTCGAGCGCGAAGATTTTCACAAACGTCTGACGGAACAGCAGCCCATTTCCATGCACGAACTGCTCTACCCGTTGCTCATGGCCTACGATTCCGTCGCTCTCCAGGCCGACGTCGAGCTTGGCGCCACCGAGCAGAAATTCAACCTGCTGACCGGCCGCGATATCCAGCGCGAGTACGGCCAGGAAACGCAGGTCGCGATGATGATGCCGATCCTCGTCGGACTCGACGGCCAGCGCAAAATGTCCAAGAGCCTCGGCAACTACGTCGGCATCAGCGAACCGCCCGGCGAAATGTTCGGCAAAATGATGTCAATTCCCGACGAACTGATGTGGTCCTACTACGAACTCGTGACGGATCGCACGCCGCAGGAAATCGAGGCCCTGATAAAAGAAGTTGCCAGCGGCGCGCTGCATCCCATGGATGCGAAAATGCGCCTGGCACAGGAAGTGATCGTCGGTTTCCACGGTGAAGCCGCCGCCCGCAAAGCCGCCGAAAATTTCCAACGCGTCTTCCGCGACCGCCAGGCACCTGTCGAAGCGCCGGTCGAGAAATTGCAGAAAGGGCCGGCAAGAAAGTTGACGGCGTTGCTTGTCGATCTGAAATTGATAGCCTCAAAAAGTGAAGCAGAACGATTGATCAAGCAAGGCGGCGTTGAGATTGACGAAGTGCGCGTCGATGATCCGCGCAAAGACATTGATTTGAGCAAACCCGCTGAATTTCTCCTTCGCGCCGGGAAAAAGAAGTTCTTGCGAGTCGTAGTCGAATAATCCTACCTAAGAACTTCCGCGACAAGCTTTGAAACATGCTCCGCGACGGAAGGCGCGGCCGTGAGGCCGGGAGACTCCATGCCAACGAGGTGAATCGCCTGTGGCACGGCGGGGTCGCGCGTGATCACGAAATCCGCGATGCCTTTGCCGCCCGGTGGGACGAGCTTTGGCCGAAGCCCTGAGTATCCCAGTTGCAGGTCGCGCTCCTCGATTTCAGGCAGCAACGTTTTCGCGCTGTGCGCGAAATCCGCAATCGGCAGGCGGTTCTTCTCATAATTATCTTTCCCCTCCACGTAGGTTGCCGTCGGCCCGACCAGCACCGTTCCCCAGAGCGTCTTCGTGAAGTGAACACCGAGGCTGAGTCCATCCGTGTGGGGCAGAGGATAAACAAGATTCTTGATCAACGAAGAATGCGGCCCGCGGATTTCGCAATATTCTCCTCGCACGGGATAGATGCGCCACGAATGATTGCCAAGAAGCGCAGCGACTTCATCGGCAAAAAGTCCCGCGGCGTTGATGACGCATCGCGCCTCGATCGTTTCCTTCTGCGCGTCTTCTTCGTCGCCGATGCGCAGGCCCACGCGAATGGTTTCACCGGAAGGCTCCAGTGAAACTACCCGCGCGCGCGTAACCATACTCGCTCCCTGATTTGTCGCCACGCGCGCATAAGCATGAACCAGTTCTTCAGCCGAGACGATGCCGGTCGAGGGCACGTCGAGAGCGGCGACGCCTCTGACGTGCGGTTCGCGCGCGCGGATTTCGGCAGCCCCAATAATTCGAAGCCCCTCGACGCCGTTATCTTCACCGCGCTTCTTCAGGGCGGCGAGTTCGCCTTCCTCGTGCGCATCAGTTGCGACAACGATCTTCCCCGTGTGGCGGAAGGGAACATTGTGTTTAGCGCAAAATTCGTACGTAAGGCGGTTGCCCTCGACGCAGTGGCGCGCCTTCAGCGAATTCTTCGGGTAGTAGATGCCGGAGTGATTTACGCCGCTGTTGCGCGTGCTGGTGGCCATGCCGAGCTTTGGAAATTGCTCGACAAGAAAAATGTCCTGCCAGCGCTTCGAGACGGCGTTGGCGATAGCGCAACCGACGACGCCTCCGCCGATAATCAGAATATTTGCTTGATCCATGTCTCCATTTTACTGGTCTCCGTTGATTTCGTCGAAAAAGGGTTTGCATTCGACCAGACGCGACTCGGAACCGTCGTGCACGGCATAGGCCGCGCGTTTGTTTGGTTCATATCCATTTCGCCAGAGCGAGGCGGCTCCATGCACGCCATCTTTGTTCAGTGCGTAAAAATAGATATGAAAGGTCCCGAGCTTTTTCTTGTCGTTTTTGTAGTTGTGCGCGATACGGCCCATGGCTTCGAGGCACGCATCCGTCGGCGATTTGCCCTGGCGCATCATTTCGATGATTGTGTGGCCGCCGGAAATCTTGATGTTTTCCTCGCCCTTGCCGGTCGAACCTGCGGCTCCCACTTCATTGTCCACGCAGCAGCCCGCCCCAATGATCGGTGAATCCCCGACGCGGCCGGGAATTTTCCACGACAATCCGGAAGTCGTGGTGGTGGCGGAAATGTCGCCATTCGAATCAACGGCCATGCACGGAATCGTGCCCGTCGGCGGATGCGCAATAACACGTTCGGCGTACGCGATCTGTTTTTCATCTCCGTCGCAGATTGCTGAAATGTGTTCTTTCCACTCCGGCGAATCGATTCCCGGACGCCAATTGAAGGAAGATTTGGCTTTCCACGCCAGCCAGATCTTGCGCGAGTGTTCGGTGAGGAGATTCATCTCCTCGAATCCTTCCGCGACCGCAAAACGCCGCGCACCGTCGCCAACGATCATTACGTGATTGGTTTTCTCCATGACCGTCTTCGCGAGCCGCGAAACATTCTTGATGCGGCGCACGCTGGCGACCGAGCCCGCGCGGTGCGTGGGCCCGTGCATGACGCTGGCGTCGAGCTCCACTTCCCCTTCTTCGTTGGGCAGTCCGCCGTAGCCAACGGAGTCGTCGTTCGGATCGTCTTCAACAACGGTGACGGCGGCCACGACAGCGTCGAGCGTGTCGCCGCCGCGCTTGAGGATGTCCATGCCTTTATCGAGGGCATGCAGACCGTTGGCGCTGGAAATGATGAGCGGTCGCTTGCCCTGCGCGGCCGGCGTGGGATTCGGAAGAGCGGTCGGGCTGCTCCCCTTAGGCAGCGAGCGTCCGAATAGTTTGCCAGCGCCGGCAACAACGCTCCCAGCAAGCGAAGTGAGAAAGAATTTACGCCGTGACCAGAGTTCCATTTCGAGAGCCTCCTAAGTTTGCGGAGGGAAATATACAACAGTTAGCAGGCGGCGGCACTAGCTGGAAGTAGCGGGCTTTGCGGGGAATTCGCCTTCCCAGCGGGCAATCACGACGCAGGCGACGCAATTGCCGAGAACGGTGACCGCAGTGCGGCCCATGTCCATGAGTTGATCGATGGCGAAGAGAAGAAATAACGGTTCCATGGGCAGATGAAACGAAGTGGCAGCGCCGAAAACAATCAACAGGGAGGCGCGCGCCACGCCCGCAGTTCCTTTGCTGCTAATCAAAAGAGTCAGAATCATCAAAACTTGTTGACCGATGCTGAGGTGCAGTCCCGCGGCCTGCACCACGAAAAATAAAGCCAGGGATTGATAAAGACTCGCGCCGTCCATATTGAAGCTGTAGCCGGTGGGTAGGACGAAAGCGACGATTTCGCGCGGGACGCCGAAGGACTCCAATTGTTCGATGGCGCGGGGCAGCGTGGCCTCGGAGCTCGCGGTCGCAAAGCCGATGGTGACGGGCTCGGCGACGGCGTTGATAAAGCGCTTGAGGGGGATGCGCGCCCACATCGCGATTGGCAGCAAAACGCAAACGATGAAAAAGGCGAGCGCGACATACATCGTGGCCAAAAGTTTCAAGAGCGGGAGGAGGACTCCCAAGCCGAGGTGGCCCACCGTGTAGGACACCGCTCCAAAGACGCCCAGCGGAGCGGCGTACATGACCAGGTTCGTGAACTTGAACATGGTTTCCGAGAGGCTTTCGGCGAAGGCGAGCATGGGACGGCGTTTCGCTTCGGGCACCAGGATGAGCGCCATGGCGAAGAGGACGCTGAAGACGACGATTTGCAGGACCTGGCCTTCGGCGACGGATTTGGCGATGTTCTCCGGGAAAATGTCGGTGATGAGTTGCGTGGCGGTGTGCGGCGAAACATTGAGTGATTGGGCTGCTGAGGACGGAGGCAGGTGGACGCCTTCTCCAGCGCGGCTGATATGGATGGCCGCATAGCCGACGAGCATGGCAAGGGTGGAGACGAGCTCGAAGTAGATGAGCGATTTGAGGCCGAGACGGCCGACTTTCTTGAGGTCGGAGTGGCCGGCGATTCCAACAACGAGGACGCCGAAGAGCAGCGGCGCGATGATGACTTTGATGAGGCGGAGAAAAATGGTGCCGAGGATCTGCAGGTTTACCGCGACCGAAGGCCAGTCGTGGCCCAGTTCCGCGCCCGCGAGAAGGCCGACCAAGATCCAAGTCGTCAGCGAGCGGCGCGATGTGGCATAGGCGGCGATGAGAAGGATCGCCAGCCAGCGCAGGAGCGTTGTGACAAGCGCGGGCAGCGGCAGGATTTGTGCGCCGGCGAGGAGCGATGCCGCAATGACAATGGTGGCGGTCAGGATGGCCGCTGCCAGGAGTTTGTCTTTCATCGGCGCTGCGCGACGGATTCCATCGGTGCCGAAAGGTATGCTGCTTCGGGCTGCGTGTCAACAAGCGCGGGAAAGCGGGACGCAATGAAGTAAGCAAGTAACGAGGGAAGGAGAAGCGAGAACCATGACTCGTGACTGGCGACTCGTAACTGGTGGGGCCGCACAGCCAAGCGCGACTGTGCCACAAAGAGCGATTCCCGGCACCGGGACCTTTGTGGGTCCCGCCGGGATGCAAACAGCGCACCCTTCCGGCAGGGCCGGAATCTTCCCGACAAGGTCGGGACAGGTCGATCGTCGCGATGCTCCTCATGACAGGACTCCCGGTCGGCTGCAAGACAAATCCCTTCCGAAAGGGTCGGAACCTTCGGTCGGCTCCCGATGGTCGCTCCCCGACAAAGTCGGGGCAAGGGGGATAGAAATCCTACTTGGGACTTCTAGTTAACAATAACACCCCCCACCCCCCATTAGATGGAAGACCATCAAAACAAAGGGGTTGCAAAATGGGTTCCATGTAAGTGCTTGTAAAGAAAGATGGATGCTCGGCGGGGGGATGAGTTCCAGAATGGGAATTTTGGGTACCCACGCGGCAGTTTTCGTATCCCTCGGCTAGGCTCCTCGACCTCGTCAGGCAGGCGGGGTGGACTCGTCCCGGAATGCAGAGAGAGGGGGTACACCCCCCGTCGCGATGAAAAGAGTGCGGAAGTGATTGACAGGCAAAGGGTTGAGAGACGGCCGTTGTGGAAAGGAGTGCACAATCTATAGAAAACAAAAGACTTGAATGTGAGTAGGGCAGAAACAGAAATGACGCGTGGAGAGAAGGTCGGGGCTGGCTATCGATAAACACAGAACAGGATAGCACAAAATAGTTCGTCTGTCAAGTACATTATTGGATATCATTCGAATGGAGCCGTAAAACGTTGAAATGTTTGCAGGTTGCAAGTTTGAAGGTTGAAGTTCGGGGATGGGGATCCGGGGCGGGAAAGCGGAAAATCTTGAGAAAAGAGGATGCGGAAGGAAAATAGAGTAAAGTCAAAATCTCCACACGCGAAACCCGCGTACGGGAGACCCGAATCTTTCCGCATGGCACAGTCCGGCCCGACCGCTCCTGATCAATGGGTCGTCGACCTACTCCTGCGGCTGACGATGGACGTCGGCATGAATCTTGCGCGGGAGCCGCTTGAGAAAAATGCTTTTCTCTGTGGGCTGACCATGGACTTCTGGATGTAAATAGTAACCGCGGTCTTCCTCTGGCTTGTCTTCCTCAATGGCCAGTCGATGCGCATCCGCATACGCATCGTGACGTATGCCTGTTACTTGCCAGGACACCTTCCCGCCGGGTTGACCACCGGCAATTTTGAAGTGGTTTCCAGAGACTTCCTCGGCGACATAGAGATTTGGAGACGGTACACCTATCGCCGTTAATTGATAGCGGAAATCGCGGTTCAACGCCTCGAACCAATCTGGAAGGTTAATCCACGCCTCACCGTTGCTGTCCAGAAGGACGGTGCCGTTGTAGATGTTCATCATGTCCGGGCTTTCCACGAAGGAGTGGGTGAGATATTTATTGGCGGGGTCGAGAGGATGGTCGATTTTGAAAGCTCCAGCGCCTTTCGTTAGCGTTCCAGTGATGTCAACATCCCCGACAAACCTACCTGCTATAGGTGCCACACCAATTGCACCGTAATCATTTCCAGTAAAAATGCCGCCTATGTGAGTCCCATTTGCAATGATGCCCTCACAGTCGGTTCCGGGCCAGGTGCAATCAACTTCAAGCGCTTGGCTGCCATTAGAGTAGGTGGAGATCTGCACCCCAGTCCCTCCGCCCGAATTGTAAAGAACGCTTAGACTTGTGTACTCGTCAATGAATCCGTTGTTCGCATCCGCTACTACGGAAAATGCGGGAGAGCCATTCCCGCCATACGGAAAAGTATGGAGGTTGGACGTGATAGATGTACTAAAAGCACTAGACGCGGACGTCGCTCCAAATTTGCCGTTGACCGCTTGGTCTCCGTTGAAAATGTTGGGAGCACCGAGGCGAGCATAGAGACTATTTGTCAGAGAGGTGTCCAAACTAAGAGTACCAGTCGTCGTGATGGGTCCACCTATGATGCCCGGACCGCTATTTACCTGAGTAACGCTGCCCGGTCCCGGAGGTCCGGGAACACCTTGTGGTCCTGGAGGCCCTTCGGGGCCGGGACTGAGCGCAAACGCGCCAGCGCGAAGCGGCAAACGAGCAGGCAGAACGCTGTTCCCTTTCGAATCCATGACGTCAACGAATCGCGATGACCCAGACGGAAAATCGAGTGGATTTAGTCCATTGGGCTTCCCAGAGCCAAATAGGAAGCCGATTCGGCGCAACGAATCTACTTTAATCTGCGGATGGGTTTCGGAATAGAGGAGATGGCCGCCGAGATCATCATCCCAAAGCTGCACAGTGACGTCGTGGCGGGACGATGGAGAAAGCATTGTCACTACATCGTCAAAGGGAATGATCCTAGACGTTTCCTGGGCCTGCAATGAGACTGAAGCGCACAACAGGAAGAGTATCCAAAAGCGAATTTGCTTCACGAAGTCCTCCATTATTCTATCCGCTATGCAAAGGTCATCGCGTTGATGGAGCCGGGGTCGCAAGAGTTGACACACACGTATTCGACATTTCGCGAACGGAAGCTTGTAAACCCAAGTCTCTAAGGTGGCGACCGCCTCTCAATTCGGGGACGCAGGCAGCTATATACTCTACAGTAGAATGGTTGTCAAGATTCACAATAAATGAAGTCGTTCCCAGTCTTCCTGTGGGCGGGTTGGCGAGCGTTGACGATGCTGGCAGATGACAGTCTCCGTCCACGCGTGGCGAATCTTCTTCGTCCCGGTCCGGCATTTGGGCCGGGGTCCGTTGGAAGTTAGACACGCGGCGTCCCGCAGAACCGTCCGGGATGCAAAAGTCGCAATTCGAGGGTGACGCGACGACATCAAAGCGAAGCGAAGAGAGATTTCTCTCTGCGCAAGCCGATCCTTTCGCAGGAGCTAAAGGGGAAGAAGAAGCGTCGGCTTGCTGCGTTCGAAATGACGGGTGAGGGGGTGGCGCAGGAACGAGACGAGAGGGCGAGTAATGTGGGAGGCGTGCGTAACCTTCTTCAGTACTCGCTTACCGCGAGGCGGATTTCAGGGCTCGCCCCGACGAAGCGTGCGGGGCGTCCTAGTACAAATCACCGGGATGCAAAATGCGCACAACAACCGCGCTTGCTGCGAGACCAAGACGCGATTTGCCGCACGCCGGGGGAAGTCAGATTGAAATCGGACGCGGCGGGGTTCTGCAGAACCGTCCGGGATGCGAGAGCCTCAATTCGAGGATGACGCGACGTGATGAAAGCGAAGAGAAGAGAGATTTCTCACATCTGCTAGCCGACCCTTTCACAGGAGCGGAAGGGGAAGAAAAAGCGTCGCCCTGCTCCGTTCGAAATGACGGTCGAGGGGGGCGATAAGAGCGAATGCCATCCAGAATCTTCTGAAGCCCCTAGCCTGCGACACCTGTCGCCGAGGCTAAGACAGCGTGGCCCATACCGCTTGCCAAATCACTGAGGGTTTGCTATTCGAGGTCGTGTAAAATATTGAACCGGGAGATGGGCCCGATCATGGACGAGACCACCAAGCAGGCGGCGCAGGAATACCTGGCGGCAAAGCTGACGGAAGAGGAGCAGATTTACGAAGGAGAGCAAAATCTAGCATTGGCGGTTGCGCGCGCGCCCCTGGTTTGGAAGAGCGTTAAGGATTCTATTTTCGCGAAGTGCAGCCAGTGGAATGCGGTGACGCAGGAAGAGACGCTTACGTGCAAGGAAACGGCGATTGGAGATCTTCGGATTTGGTGCCCGGCCCGATCGAAACAGATGACGGTGCATTACGATTCCAAGAAGCTTTTGATCACGGTGAAGAACGCGGGGCGGCTGGAACATGAAAAAGACGTGATCCTGCACATGGAAGGATACCGGACGGGTCCGGAGCGGACCGATCGGGATGTTCACCTGGTGCGGAACGAGCAGGCTGTGAACATTGAACTGTTGATTGTGGGGGAGCTTCGCGTGCTGACCGGAATGAGCCGGCAAAGAGGCACTTAGGCGTAGAGACCGAACAGACCTTCCGCAAGCTGCTCCCTTTAGAAAATCAGAGATTTTGTGGTCTCGGCCGGTGATAGCTACGCCTGACCACGTTCGACGATCTCGCCAGGCCGGATGGTCTTCAAGGCTGCAGTGCACGAGGAGAGATGCAGCAAGACATCCGGCAGGCGGTTCGACTTCACACGCAGAATCAGGATTGCGATTTTCCGGCCCGATACGTTTTGCTGATGTTTTAGGTTCTTATCAACGGTGAGGAATAGGTCCCAGTGGCCTTCAGCCAGCCTTAGCAATTCCCCGTTCTTCTTGCTGCCGTATCCGGCATCTCGCACCGTGTCGCACTCGTAGCCGCACTCTCGAAGGACCGGGCTCAGCCCGGCCGGTACGCACTCATCAATCAGAATTTTCATTTAGAAAAGCGCGCCAGCACGAGCGCCTTCGCTTCTTCTAGCGCCGCCACGGCATCCGCCCGGCTCACGCCGGGGAACTGCTCGAGGAACTGGTCGATAGTGTCTCCACCTTCCAGGTAATCAAGGAGCGCCTGAAAGGGAACACGTGTCCCGCGGAATACGGGTTCTCCGCTGAGGACCTCAGGATCTTGAACGATCACGCTTTCGGCTCTCCGCTCCATGTCAATTCGCTCCTATCGCCGCCTAGTATCTCACCGTCCGAGCGTGTACTTCGAGCCCTTTTTGCCGCCAGCCGTAAGCCCAGGCCGACTTTTATTCGGAGGCGCCGAGGGGGAGGAAGTATTTCGACGAAATCGATGTCGGAGGTGTTGATGACCAGGAGGTCGGAGGCGGCGTAGCGAAAGAAGAAATGTTCGTAGGCGCGGGCGACTTCCTCGATGTATTCGGGGGCGATGTGGGACTCGTCGCGCGAGGCTTTTTTGGCGATGCGGGCGCGGAGGACTTCGGGCTTGGCCTGGAGATAGATGACCAGATCGGGGGCGGGAAGGCCCGCGGTGAGGGATTCGTAGTAGCGTTCGTAGAGCTTGAGCTCGGAGTCGTCGAGATTGAGGTTGGCGAAGATGCGGTCCTTTTCCATGAGGAAGTCGGAGAGGAGGGGGCCGGGAGCTTCGACGGCAAGGGCTTCGCGGAGGCGCTTCTGGCGCTCGATGAGGAAGTACATCTGGGCGCGAAGGGCGGAGCCGGGCTTGGCTTTGTAGAAATCGGCGAGGAAGGGATTGTCCTCGCAATCGTAGATGCGGCGGGCGTGGAGGCGCTCCGCGAGGATGCGGGCGAGAGTGGTTTTGCCGACGCGCAAGGGACCTTCAATAACGAGAAAGCGGGGAGGCTGAGGACCGCGGTGCGGAACGCGAGCGTGCTTGGCGGCGGAGGAGTCGTTGCCGGGCATCGTTTCGTGTGATCCAGCGTGGGAAGGATCAACGGGCGGATTATAGCAGAGTCGGGGACAGAGTCATCCGCGGTTCGCGCGTTCCTGATGCGAGGCAACGCAGGGGCAAGAAAGTAAAAATATTTACACATTTATGGCCTAGTACTGCCGTTTGAAAAGAGGCAAACGGAGGGGCTAGGGAGGCGTACTAAGCACAATGTGACCAATAGGCCAGTGCTACCTGACCTTTTGTACAGTAAAGTGCCGGTATTGCGAGTGGGGACGGACTTGCAAGACCCACGGACAATACTGAGGTGGCAAATGGTCATTGCAACGCTGCTGCTGATCTGTTCCATCCCGCAGATGGACGACACGGCGAAAGTGGTTAACGATTCTCCCGCAGTCGCTTCCGATAGCGCGTCAAAAGAATCAACTCTGGTCGCCTCGCTGCCTTCCGCGCCAACACCTAAAGTGAAAGCCGATCTGGAGCCGATCGCTCCGATCCCGGCGGCGCAGCCTTTTCTGGCGGTGAAGCCGGTGTTTACACGGCCGCGGGAAACGCCCCGGCAAAGAAAGATTTGGTATGGACTGGCGCTGGCGGGACACAGCGGCGCGGCCTTTGACGCCTGGTCCACGCACCGGGCGGTGGCCGGCGGCTACGGCCAGGAAGCGAATCCGCTGCTGCGCCCGTTTGCACATTCGAATGCGATTTATGCGGCGACGCAGGTGAGCCCGGCGGTGATGGACTACCTGGGCAAGCGGATGATGGTGAGCCAGCATGGATGGATGCGGAAGATGTGGTGGCTGCCACAGGCGGCGGGAGCGAGCTTGTCGTTTACTTCCGGCGCGCATAACGTCGGCGTGGTGCACTAAGAGTTCCCTCAATCCCCCAATAAAAAAGCGTCCCGGTGACCCTCCTCACCGGGACGCTTTTTGCTTTTTGGCGGGCTCTGGCTCGCGCCGCGCGTGCGAAATCTGGCTACTTGCCGACCACAACGATGACGAAGGAGCCTGGTTTCATTTTGCCGCGGCGTTCGCCCGCGGCGGGAGCGTCGAAATCGGCGGCGGGAAGAAAGATGTTGTGGGTCTTGAGGTCGAGGGCCATGGTGCGGGCGGACTTCTTCGTGGGAACATTTTCGACGACGGAGTACTTGTCCGGCGAATCTTCGTGGATGACAGTGAGGTTGCCGTCGCCGCAGGAGGCGAAGACGTAACCGGTTGCAGGATCAAAGCCGGCGGCGTCCGGGCCATCGCAGATGGCGGGCGTGGCGACGACCTTGCCGGTATCCGCGTTGACGACGGCCATAACCTTTTCGTCGCAGACCGAAAACAGGCGGCGATTGGCAACATCCATGGCAAGACCGGAAGGCGATTTGCACGGCGCGAGCGGCCAGTTGTGGAGTTCCTTGAGAGTCTTCGGATCGAGATGATGGAGGGTGGAGGAGTCCTCGTTGTTTACAAAGACGCTGCCCTTGCCGTCAGCGGCGGCGAATTCGGGTTTGCCATGCAGATCGATCGTGCCGGCTACCGTGCCATCCGCGGCGTTGATGGCGGTGGCGTTTTTGCCGCGGCCGTTGAAGGTGAAGACGCGCTTGCTGACGGAATCGTACAGGATGGCGTCGGGATTGGCGTCCGTTTTGACGGTGCCGAGAGACTTCAGAGTTTTGAGGTCGAAGATGGTCACGTCGTTCGAACGGCCGTTGCTGGTGAAGCCGCGGCTGAGGTCGGAGGCGACGGCGATGCCGTGGACGCCTTGCGTGTCGGGGATGTCGCCGACGACGGCGTAGGTGTCCGCATCGAGGACGATGACGTGCGTGCCGCGGGAGATGTAGACGCGGCGGGCGTCGCTGTCGACATAGACGTAGTCCCAGCCGCCGTCGCCGCCGACGGGGATAGTCTTGATGACGTGATAGCCGCTCGCGCCGGGCGCCGGTGCGGCGGCGCGCGAGAAGGCTACGACAGAAAAAATAATCGCGACTGCGAGTGAACCGAGGATGGCGAGAAAGGTGAATCGTTTGCGCATAGTTTTTTCTCTCATGGAATTTCTATCCTTTGCTCGAGTGCTTGAGCCTGGGCAAAGCCACGTATAGAGCTACGAAGATAAACGCAACATGAACGCGAAGGGTTGGCTACATCTTCGATTTGTGCTGTTCGAACCAGCCAGCAATATACAGCATTTTGGCGATATGGTGGCTGGGGCGGCGGGCGATGCCGTGGGGCTCTTCGGGAACGCGGACGAGGACAGTATCCACATTCAGGAGTTTTAGCGCTTCGTAGAACTGCTCGGCTTCGGAAATGGGTGTGCGATAGTCGGCCTCGCCGGTCATGACTAATGTGGGCGTTTTGACTTTGGCGACGAGATTGGTGAGCGATCGCTGCATGTAATTGTCGGTGTTGTCCCAGGGAAGACCTGGGAACCAGTATTTGGTGATGAAGGGAATGTCAGAGGTAAGCGCAAAGCTGTACCAATTGATGACGGGATAGAGTGAAGCTGCGGCGCGGAAACGATCGGTGTGCTCGATGGTCCAGCAGGTGAGGACTCCGCCGCCGCTGCCGCCGGTGACGAAAAGATTGTTGGTGTCGATGTAGCCCTTGGCGATAACGGCGTCAACGCCGCTGTTGAGGTCGTAAAAATCGTCTCCGGGGTAAGCGTGATGGATGAGATTGGCAAAGTCTTCGCCGTAGCTCGTGCTGCCGCGGGGATTCATGTAAAGAACCACGTAGCCTCTTGCTGCCAGCACCTGTTTTTCGAAATCGAAACGATCGCCATAGTCGGCGAAAGGGCCACCGTGAATTTCAAGAACAAGAGGATATTTCTTGGAAGGATCGAAATCCGGCGGGTGGACGATCCAACCCTGGATCTTACGATTGTCTTTGGATGATTCGAACCAGATCTCTTCGACGTGTCCGGGTTTTTCCTGCGCGAGCAATTCCTGATTGAGCGTCGTGAGAACCTTCATGGCTCCGTTGTTGGAGATGGCGATGTCGCCGGGATTGTCTGGGCGCCCATAGGTGAGGGCGATCAAGCCGGTGCGGGCGAGGGAAAAAGTGCCGCTGCCGCCGGCGCCCGTCGTAGAAGCAAGGTGATCGGCAATTTTCTTGAAAGCGCCATCTACCGAATAGAAACCGATCTTAGAGTCGCCCTGATCGTCGTAACGGAAGAAGACGCCGCTGTTGTCGGAAGCCCATTGCGGGTCCTGGATATCGCGGTCGAGTTTATCGGAGAGGGAATGGGAATTGCTGCCGTCGCTATTCATCAGGTAGAGCTTGGTCGTTTGGTGGCCCTGATAGCGATCATCGTAGCCGGTGTAGGCGATGAGTTTCCCGTTGGGAGAGACCACGGGCGAATTGTCGGGGCCCTTGCGATTGGTCAGAGGGCGAAGCGAGCCGTCGGCCACGCTAAACTCGTAGACTTCGTCGTCGAGGAATTCGTGATCGGATTCGGGATGGCGATTGACGGAAACGATCAGATACTTGCCATCGGGTGTCCAGGACGCGCGAGAGGGGCCGAATTCGTTGCCACCATTCGGAAAATTGCCGTTCGTGACTTGGCGCGGGGCTCCGCCTTCGCTGTCAACAACGAAGATTTGCATGTAGCCGGGTTTGAGATAGCCCGAGCCATTGAAACGATAGACCAAACGGTCGTAGGCGGTGGGAGGATCGGCCCATTTTGCGCCGGAAGGAGGGACCGGCAGATCGGCGATGTGCGGGCCTTTTCCCGGAACGAGAGCCGAGAAGGAGAGCATTTTCCCATCGGGCGACCAGGCGATAGCGTCGGGGGACTGCTCGAGATTGGTGATGCGCGCGGTTTGGCCCGTGTCCATCCAGCGGATGTAGATTTGCTGCTTGCCGTCGGCGTCGGAAAGGTATGTGAGGCGCATGCCGTCCGGCGACCAGCGCGGAGAAGAGTCGCTGCGGTTGCCGGTGGTGAGCGGGCGATGGTCGGTTCCGTCGGTATTGATGATCCAGAGATTCGAGTAACGCTTGTCGGTCATCGGATCGGCGAAGCGGCGGATGTAGGCGATTCTTTTTCCGTCGGGAGAGATCTGCGGGTCGGCGGGAAGCTGCAACTGGAACTCATCCATGGCGGTGAGTTTATGAGAAGCATCCTGCGCCCAGAGGACGGGGCTTGAAGCAAATGTCAGAGTGGCAGCCACAACGGCGGCGACGATGCGCGCTTTAGGTGTCATGGAAAAGAGTCTCCTCGCGGGGGGAGTTAACAACGCGAATGGCGGTATGTCAAGGTGAGGGGAACAGAGTAATGGATGCGGCTGGAGAGGTTCGTTGACACTTTTGCGTGTGCTTCGCTAGACTAACTTGAATGGATGATCCGAGCGTTCCTGCCTGTACGGATCCCCGGTAGCTCAATGGTAGAGCGTTCGGCTGTTAACTTTCACACCGACGGTTGATTTTGCAACGTTTAACCCCGAAATTGGCCTCCAAAGAACGGGCAAGTTGGACCATACGCCCGAGATGGCGAAGCTGAAATCGTTGTTGGTCCGAAGTTGGACCCCATTTGGAACCCAGTCCAAAGAGAGGAGAGTGGCAAGAGTCCGCAAACTGTTGTAAATTAAAGGTCTACTTGCCCGTTCCCCGGTAGCTCAACGGTAGAGCATTCGGCTGTTAACCGAAGGGTTGCTAGTTCGAATCTAGCCCGGGGAGCCAAATTCTCCTTCTCTTTCAGTTAGTTACAAAACGTCATTCTCACGTTTCAGCTTTGAAAATCGCAGTGTCATGTAGGTGTCATGTAAAACGCTCACTGAATGGTGACGCGCTCACCGTAGACCCTTTCATTCGCTCTTTCCATCGCTTCACGTACTTGCTCGACCATACCGAGTTGATACTGGCGCTTCGTCTCGGGGCTTGTGTGCCGCATCGCCCGTTGGATCACAGCGTCAGGAGCTACCCAGCTTAGCCGCGTGCAGAATGCATGCCGCAGGTTGTAGATCGGAAAATGCGGCACGCCTGCTCGTTTCAACGTAGCGTTCCAAGCGGTCTTCACACTGCGGATTGGCTGGCCCGGTTTGCGTGGGCTTGGAAAGATAAACGGCGAATCAGGGTTCGATTCTTCCTTCCACTTGCGCAGTACACGGTACGCCAGATCCGAAAGAGGAAGAGGCTCGGAGGAGCCCGCCGTTTTCACATCGTTGCCCCAGCGGATCAGTTTATGTTCCCAATCCACTTGGTCCCAACGCAGACGGAATCCTTCGCTATAGGTCCTCCCTCCCGTTTGCACGAGCAGG
>WNFI01054821.1_pt1 | contig 16662 bp, 17 predicted proteins | sample 5400471 | NCBI WGS metagenome assembly WNFI01 (sample SAMN13153348, study PRJNA577476) | soil metagenome | isolation source: 100 cm saprolite on Douglas fir-dominated hillslope | place: USA:California | collected 2013-09-17 | reverse complement strand
TGCTCGTGGCGCACCAGGACGTGCTTCACCTTGTCCTGCTTGAAGAGCTCGTCGTAGATGAACAGCACCGCGCCGCCGGGATAGCCGAAGACGTACTCCACCCCCTCCTCCTGGAGGCAGCGAACAATGATTTCGGCACCGGTAAGCGCGGTGGTCTTGATGCGGTCCATTAGTGGGCAAAAAGCTTTGTAAACCATGATGGTAACATCGTCAGGGAACAACACCGCCCCGGAGAGGGAACCCTGGCATCCCGCAGCGAGCTATCGGCGTTCCTGGAGGGCGTCGAGCGCCGAGCATTCAAGCAGGCCGTGTTCGCCGTGCGCGACGAGGACGCGGCGCTCGACATCGTGCAGGACGCGATGCTGCGGCTCGCCGAGAAATACGGCCACCGCCCGGCGGCCGAGCTGCCCTTGCTTTTTCACCGCATCGTGCAGAACGCGATCCGCGACTGGTTTCGCCGCCAGAAGGTGCGCTCGCTGTGGACCACGCTGCTCTCGTCGCTCGGCGCTGGGCGCGGCGAGGACGAGGACCACGACCCGCTGGAAACCCTGGAAGCCGCCGATGGGTCAAACGTGGAGGAATCGCCGGCGGGGCAGCTGGAACGGTCTCAAGTGCTTGAAATTATTGAGCAAGAGATCGCGAAGCTGCCGCCGCGTCAACGCGAAGCTTTCATCATGCGTTACTGGGAGGAATTGGACGTCGCCGAGACCGCCAAGGCCATGGGTTGCTCCGAGGGAAGCGTGAAGACGCACTGCTCGCGGGCGACGCATGCTTTGGCGACAGCGCTCAAAGCACGGGGTATAACGCTATGAGCGGGTCGGGGTTGCAAGCGGGGGTCCACGACAAGCCATGAACGAACAGCTATTCGGCAACAAAGTCCGCCAGATCCTGAACCAGGGGCTGCGTATCGACTCGAGCGCCGCAGAGCGGCTGCGCGCAGCGCGCGAGCAGGCGCTTGCGCGCCAGCGTCCGGAGCCCGCCCCCGCGCTCGCCTGGGCCGACAACGTGGTCGGCGGCTTCGGCGGCTGGAGCGGCCTGTCGCTTCGCGTGCTGCTGCCGATCGCCATACTCGTCACGGGAGTGGGCGGCGTTTACAGCTGGCAGCAAAACCAACGGGCCGCTGAAGTCGAAGAGATCGACGCCCAGCTGCTCACGGATGACCTGCCGATCGACGCTTATCTCGATCGCGGCTTCCAGAACTGGCTTAAGAAGACCTCTTCGGAGCAGTGATGGCCCGCGCCGCGCTGCTCGCATTGGCGCTTTGCCTGGCCGCCGACGCATTTTCGCAGCCTGCGCAGGCGCCGAAAGCCCTGGACCCTGCGGCGAAGGCCGCACCGAAGAAACCCGCCGTCGCCAGGAAAGTCTCGCCCGCCAAGCCCGCCTGGGCGGAGCTGACCGTAGACCAGCAGATGATCCTCGCGCCGCTGAAGCCCGACTGGGAAATGCTCGAAGTCGACAGCAAGCGCAAGTGGATCGGCATCGCCAAGCGCTATCCGAAGATGCAGGCGCAGGAGCAGGAGCGCGTGCAAAGGCGCATGCACGCCTGGGCCAACCTCACGCCCGAGCAGCGCCGCCAGGCGCGCGAGAACTACCGCCAGATCGCCAAGGTGCCGCCCGAGAAGCGCAGCAAGCTGCGCGAGCACTGGGCCGAGTACCAGCAGCTGTCGCCGCAGGAGCGCCAGAGCCTGGTGCCCGCACAGGCCGAGCCGGCCCCGAAGAAGAAAAAGAAGTAGCCTTCTGAATACCCCAAGCCTGCTGCGGCGGCTCGCAAGCATGCTCTACGAGTCGCTGCTGCTGTTCGCCGTGGCGTTCTTCGCGAGCTGGCTGTTCTTCTTCGCGAGCGGCGGGCGCGACGCCACCGCCGGCTGGCTGCGCTACGCCCTGCAGGCCTTCATCGTCGTCATGTTCGCCGCGTACTTCCTGCGCTGCTGGCTGCGCGGCGGCCAGACCCTGGCGATGAAAGCCTGGCGCATCCGGCTGATCCAGGTTACGCCGCGCAACGCCCTGCTGCGATTTCTATATGCCTTAGTCTTTGTGCCCACCGGAATCTCACTGCTGTGGGCGTTCTTCGACAGAGACAAACAATTCCTGCACGACCGACTAGCTGGTACTCGTCTCGTATTGACCTAAGCTTTTCCTAGTTCTTCTGTTTGGCCTACCGGACACGAACAAATGCCAAGACCAACCCGACTCGCTTTTCATCAGGCCAATGTGGAAGGCGGTGTATTTCTCTGATTGTGGCGAACTCGCCAGGCTTGCCCGTGGGCACTGCATCACTAACCCAACTTGAAATCCAAAACGGCTGAAACGAGAACGTCTCCTTCTTGTTCAAATCCGCACTTATTCTGGCGATAGTCGCGGTAGGTACCTCTCGTTCGCGCTGATCTCCAAACAGAATGAGGGAATGGTCTGGCACCACATAATTGGAATTGCCACGAATCAACGCGGCGCCACCATTCAGATGCTTGACGTCCTCCAGGCGTTCATTCAACGTCCAGATCGTCGTGGCAGGAACACCAGAAAGCAAACGTATGAAAGTCTCTGGCTTTGTCGAGCGAAGTTGCGTTGCCACCACAGGGATGGTCTTTTTCACTTTCATGGTGCCTAGGGCGTCGATCAAGATAAGCTCTGTTTCAGGATGAGTCAGTCCGACTCCTCGGAAATAGCTCTGCGACAGAACGAGATCTCCGCTCTGTAGTACCTGTACCTCCAGTGTGCCCGGCCCAGGCAACAGCTTCTCCCATTTGGTGTCCCCTTTAGCATCGAGCGCTAGAAGCCAGTAAAAACTTTCTCGGCGAAAGGGAGCAGTGGCGCCCACCGAGCGGCTTGTCTGCCCAATAACGGCAAATCCATCTCCCCATCGCATGCATTTGCGTAGGTAATTCAAATGAAAGCTTTGATCGCCCTGCGGGTAGAACAAGCGGTGGCTGATCTCTTGTCCGAACTTATCGATCCGGGTGAGCATGCCCATTATCAAGGGGGTGTCTCGCCAGCCGACGTCCGTGTTCCCGCAAAGCAAGGTGCTATCGTCATCCATCGTCGCAGCGCCGGCATATACCCCGTAACCGAACCCAAGAGCGCCACTTTGCCTTCCATCCTTGGCCGGCGGCACGACGTGGCGCCATTGCACATTGCCCTCGGCATCAACGCGCGTGGCCCAAGGTTTGTTGGCGTCGACACCGGCGACGACATATCCGCCTTCCTTGGTTTGTATCAGCGTGTGCGGTGTGGGAAAACGGCCACTTTCTAGAAGGACTTCGCGAGTAACTTCAAACCGTTCGACGACGTTAGTGGTGGAACATGCTAACAACATCACTAGCATCATCAAGCTAGCTAGAATCGCACGCATGAAAATTTGCGGTACTAGCGCCGCTCCGCCCACCACATCATCATCACCGCCGTGAGGAAGAACGCGGCGCTCGGCACCGCGGCAGCGGCGAAGGGCGGCCAGTTCTGCAGCAGGCCGATGTGCGAAAACAGGCTGTTCAGCAGGTGGAAGAAGATGCCCAGCATGATGCCCAGGAACACCTTCACCCCGACCATCCCGGCGCGCGCCTGCATGTAGGCGAACGGCAGGGCGAGCGCCATCATGACCAGCGTCGCGACCGGGTAGAAGAGCTTTTTCCACAGCGCGATCTCGTAGCGCTCGGTTTTTTGCCGGTTGCCGGCGAGGTGCTGCGTGTACTTGTAGAGCGACCAGGCCGACATCCGCTCGGGCTTGACGATGAGCGCGTCGAGCATCTCGGGAGTCACGGCCGAGCGCCATTCGGTCTGGGCCAGGTGCGCGAGGCGCGGCCCGTCGCCGGTGAACTTGGTCTGCGAAACGTCGAGCAGCGCCCAGACGCCGCGGCCGCGGTATTCGCCGTGCTGCGCCGCGGTGATCGCGCTCAGCCGGTAAGTGCTGTCGAACTCGTAGATTTTCACCCCCTCGAGGCGCTGCGCCTGGCGCGCCTCGCGCACGTTGATGAACGCGCGGTCGTCCTTGAACCACAGGCCCGAGCTCAGATCCTCGCCGATGAGCGAGCTCATCGCCCGCAGGCGCACCTTCTGCGCCGCCTCCTCGGCGTGCGGCGCCACCCATTCGCCGATCACGAACGTGCCGATGATGAAGGCGGAGCCGATTTTCACCAGCGTCAGGCCGGCGCGCGCCGGCGACAGCCCCGAGCCGCGCATCACCGTGTACTCGGAATTGCTGGCCAGATGCGCCAGGACATAAAGGGTCCCGATGAGCACGACGATTGGGAACAGCTCGTAGGCGTGCGCCGGCGCCGACAGCAGCACGAAGAGGAAGATCTGCCGCAGGTGGTACTCGCCGTTGCCCAGATCGCCGAGCTCGTGGATCAGGTCGAAGAAGGCAAACAGCGCGAGAAAGCCGAACAGGACGAACGCGACCGCGCCGTAGATCTGGCGCGCGAAGTAGCGCTCCAGCGTGTTGAACCCCTGCATTATCGTCCCAAGCGCAGCCGGATGAGCTGCATGCGCTGGGCGAACATGAACACCAGCAGCACGATCATCCCGGCGTGCACGATCCACCAGCCGAAGCCGAAGTCGAGCCGCCCCTGGGCGACGCGCGCCTGGCTCACCGAAAGCAGGTTCGAGTACACCACGTAGGTGAACAGCGCGAACAGCAGGTTCGCCGAGCGCCCGGCGCGCGGATTGACGAAGCTCATGGGGATCGCGAGCATCACCAGCACCAGCGCCGAGACCGGCACCCCGATGCGCCACAGCAGCTCGCCGAGATTGACGCTGCTCGGATTCTCGATCAGCCCCCAGGTCGGCAGCGTCTTCTGCGTCGGCGCGGGCTTGGCGCCTTCCTTGGTCTCGATGCGGGCGGCGTAGCTGTCGAACTCGGTGACGCGGTACTCGGCCTCGCCCGCCAGGCTGTCGTAGCGCCTGCCGTTCTCGAGCACGATGAAGCGGTCGCCGTTCGCCGCGGTCTCGGTGCGCCCGGAGCGGCTCATGCTGATGCCGGTCCTCTGCTGCTGCACCGAGCTCACGAATACGTTCTGCACCGAGCTCGACTCGTTCGACACCGACTCGACGAAGAACACGCGCTCCTTGTTGCCGGTCTCGCCGAACACGCCGGGCTCGACGCGCGAGACATCGTCGCGCTGCGCGATGCGCGTCGTGTACTGCTCGCCCATCTGCGCCGCCCACGGCGAGATGAACAGCGACAGCACCAGGATCACCGCGAACTGCGGCAGCGCGAACAGCATCACCGGCTTGAGCCAGGCGGTCAGCGGCATGCCCGCGGTGAACCAGATCACCATCTCCGAGTCGCGCCAGCTGCGCGTCAGCGTCAGCAGCACGGCGATGAACATCGTGAGCGACAGCAGCACCGGGAGCGCGCCGAGCGCGAAGAAGCCGATGAAGGCGACTACCGCGTCCGACGGAATCTTGCCGCCCGCCGCGTCGCCAAGCAGGCGGATCAGACGCGTGGTGAGAGCGATTGCGAACAGCGTCATGAACACCGCGCCGGCGAGACCGGCAAATTCCCTCAGCAGCGCCCGGTGGAATATCACTTGCGAAAATTTCGCTGTGTCATGCGATACTTTCACCATGGAATTTAGCATAAAGACGCTCTCGCCCGAGAAGGCGAAGGCGGGCTGCCTGGTGCTGGGGATCTATCAGGGAAAGGAACTTACCGCTCCGGCGCGCCGCGTAGACCAGGCGTCCAAGGGCGCGCTGCGCAAGGCGCTGGGCGACCTGCCCGGCAAGACCGGCTCCACCCTGCTCGCGCGCCTGCCCGGCATCGCCGCGGAACGTGTCCTGCTCGTCGGCCTCGGCGAGCGGCGCGAGTTCGCCGAGCCCGCCTACCGCGACGCGGTGCGCGGCGCCGCGCAGGCCCTGAAGGACCTCGGGGCGAAGGACGCGGCGCTTTTCCTGGTCGATCTCAAGGTCGGGACCCGGCCGCTCAGCTGGAACGTGCGCCACGCGGTGCTGGGCATGCGCGACGCGTTCTATCGCTTCGACCAGCTAAAGTCGCAGAAGAAGTCTCCGGCGCCTGTTTTGTCGCACGTGGTCCTTCCTTTGACCGCAAATCCCCAGCTGCAGCAGGCATTGACCGAAGGCATGGCCACGGCCGACGGTTCGGCGCTCGCCCGCACGCTGGGAAACCTGCCGCCGAATATCTGCACGCCGGCCTACCTCGCGGACGAGGCGAAGAAGCTGGCGCGCCAGTACAAGCTGCGCGTCGAGGTGCTCGAGCGCTTCGACATGGAGAAGCTCGGCATGGGCGCCCTGCTCTCGGTGGCGCGCGCCTCGCACCAGCCGCCCAAGTTCATCGTGCTGCGCTACGAGGGCGGCGCAAAAGGCCGCAAGCCCCTCGTGCTGGTCGGTAAGGGCATCACCTTCGACACCGGCGGCATCTCGCTCAAGCCCGCGGGCGACATGGACGAGATGAAGTTCGACATGTCCGGCGCGGGCAGCGTGCTGGGCGCCCTGCGCGCGCTCGCCGGCATGAAAGCCCCGGTGAACGTCGTCGGCATCGTGCCCACCTGCGAGAACATGCCGGGCGGCGCCGCATCGCGGCCCGGCGACATCGTCACCACGATGTCGGGGCAGACGGTCGAGATCCTCAACACCGACGCCGAAGGCCGGCTCATCCTGTGCGATGCGCTCACCTATGCGGCGCGGTTCAATCCCGCCGCGGTCGTCGACATCGCCACGCTCACCGGCGCCTGCGTCGTCGCGCTCGGCCATGTGGCGTCGGGGCTCTTCGCCAACGACCAGAAGCTCGCCGACGAGCTGCGCACGGCGGCCGACGACGCCTGGGACCGCGTGTGGCAAATGCCGCTCTGGGAGGACTACCAGGAAGGGCTGCGCACCAACTTCGCCGACATGGCGAACGTCGGCGGCCGCCCGGGAGGCGCCATCACTGCGGCATCCTTCCTCGCGCGCTTCACGCGCAAGCTGCGCTGGGCGCATCTCGACATCGCCGGCACGGCCTGGAAAAGCGGCCGCGAGAAAGGCTCCACCGGCCGCCCGGTGCCGCTGCTCGTGCGCTTCGCCCTGCGCCACGCGGGCAAGAAGTAAGCAGTGACCAGCATCGATTTCTATTTCAACGCCGAGGACCGCCTGCAGGTCGCCTGCCGGCTCGCCGGCAAGGCGCTGTCGCAGAAGAAGCGTGTGCTGGTGTACGCGCCGGAGCCCGATTTGGCGAGCCGCATCGACCGCATGCTCTGGACCTGGCCGGCGATCGGTTTCGTGCCGCATTGCCCCGCGCACGATCCGCTTGCCGCGGACACGCCGGTCCTGATCGGGGCCGGCGAGGAGACGCCGCCGGGCTGCGGCGTGCTCCTCAATCTCTCGGCCGGGCGCCCACCGCACTTCGAGCGCTTCGATCGCCTGCTGGAAGTCGTCGGCTCTGGGGAAGTGGAGCGCAACGCGGGCCGCGAGCGCTACCGCTTCTATCTCGATCGCGGCTACAAGATCACCAACCACGATCTCGCGAAATCGGCCGGCCGCGGTGAGCAAAATGAGTGACAAGAAGCCGCCGAAGCCCGGGCCCAAGCTGGCCAATCCGCTGGTGAAGCAGGTGGACGCGCTCCTGCGCCGCCACAGGGACCCGGCCGCCCGAGCCACCGACGTGCCGGTCCTGACCGAGGTGGTCGACGACGAGACGCGGCGCCCTCCGGCGGTCGACGCGCAGGCGCTCGAGGCGCTGGCGCGCGAGCTCGAGCGCGCGGTGCTCGAGCGGCTGGGCCCCGAGGTCGAGCGCGTGATCGAGGAAAAACTGGCGCGCGCGCTGAGCGGCCTGGTCGGGAAGTCGGTCGACGGCATGCGCACCGAGCTCACCAAGAACGTGACGCAAATGGTTCGTGAAGCCGTCGCCACATCGGTCGCCCGCGCGCTTGCCCCAGAAAAAAAGTAGTGTTGGAAAAAAGCTTTAACCCTGCCTCGATAGAGCAGCGCTGGTACCAGCTCTGGGAATCGGCCGGCTGGTTCAGCCACCGGGACCACCAGGCGCCCGCCTACTGCATCCAGCTGCCGCCGCCCAACGTGACCGGCACCCTGCACATGGGCCACGCCTTCCAGCAGACCCTGATGGACGCGCTGATCCGCTACCACCGCATGCGCGGCTTCAACACCAATTGGGTTGTGGGCACCGACCACGCCGGCATTGCCACGGAAATCGTCGTCGAGCGACAGCTCGAGGACCAAGGCAGGACGAAGCGCGGCCTCGGCCGCGAAAACTTCGTCGAGAGAGTTCGGCAATGGAAACAGCAATCGGGCTCGACCATCACCCGCCAGATGCGCCGCCTGGGCGCCTCGGCGAACTGGGAGTACGCCGACGCTGAAGGCCAGAAGGCCGGCTATTTCACGATGGACGCGAAAATGTCGCGTGCCGTGATCGAGGTCTTTGTCCGTCTTTACGAACAGAATTTAATTTACAGAGGAAAAAGGCTGGTCAATTGGGACCCGGTGCTCGGCACCGCGGTTTCCGACCTGGAAGTCGACAGCGAGGAGGAAGACGGCAAGATCTGGGAAATCCGCTATCCGTTGGAGGGAGGCAAGGATTCCATTGTCGTCGCAACGACTCGTCCCGAGACAATGCTTGGCGACGTCGCCGTCGCCGTAAATCCCAAGGACGAGCGCTACACGAAGCTGGTCGGCAAAAAGGTCAAGCTTCCCTTAACCGAAAGGACCATACCCGTAATTGCCGACGACTACGTCGATCCCGAATTCGGTACCGGCTGCGTGAAGATCACGCCCGGACACGATTTCAATGACTATGCCGTCGGTCAACGTCACAAGCTGCCGCAGATCAGCATCCTGACGCTCGACGCGCGCCTGAACGACCAGGTGCCGGAAAGATATCGCGGTCTCGAGCGCTTCGAGGCGCGCAAGCAGGTCGTCTCCGATCTTCAACAACAAGGTCTTCTGGCAAGCGAGAAGAAATACCGGCTGCGCGTGCCTCGCTCAGGCCGCAGCAATGCGATTGTCGAGCCGATGCTCACCGACCAGTGGTTCGTGAGGATGGAAACCATGGCGAAAGACGGCCTCAAGGCGGTGCGGCGCGGCGAGGTGAAATTCGTACCCGAGCACTGGACCGCGACCTACAACCATTGGCTCGAGAATATTCAGGACTGGTGCATCTCCCGGCAGCTGTGGTGGGGCCACCAGATACCGGCCTGGTACGACCGCGAGGGAAACATCTACGTCGGCCGGGATGAGAAGGAAGCCTCGCAAAAGGCCAAGGGGAAGCCGCTCAGGCGCGATCCGGATGTCTTCGACACATGGTTCTCGTCCCAGCTGGTTCCGTTCAGCTCGCTCGGCTGGCCCGACAAGACCAAGGACCAGGAGGTCTTCCTGCCCTCCTCCGTCCTGGTCACCGGCAACGACATCATCTTCTTCTGGGTGGCGCGCATGATCATGATGACGCGCCACTTCACCGGCAAAGTTCCGTTCCGCGACGTCTACATCAACGCCATCGTGCGCGACGCCGAGGGCGAGAAGATGTCGAAGTCCAAGGGAAACACGATCGATCCGCTCGACCTGATCGACGGCATCTCGTATGAAAACTTGCTGGAAAAGTCGATCGCCGGCCTTCTGAAGGCCGATCACAAGAAAAAAATCGAGTCCTACGTCAAGAGCCACTATCCCGGCGGCATCCCTGCCTTCGGCGCGGACGCGGTGCGGTTCACGTTCGCCTCGCTCGCGAGTTTCTCGATCACGCTCAACTTCGACCTGGGTCGCTGCGAGGGCTACCGGAATTTCTGCAACAAGCTGTGGAACGCCACCCGCTTCGTGCTGATGAACACCGAGGGCAAGGACTGCGGGCAGGATGACAAGGCCCCCGTCGCGCTCTCCTTCGTCGATCGCTGGATCGTGAGCCGGCTGCAGCGCACCGAGGCCGAGGCGGAGAAAGGCTTCGCCGAGTACCGCTTCGACAACGTCGCCGGCGCCATTTATCGCTTCGTTTGGGACGAATACTGCGACTGGTACGTCGAGCTCGCCAAGGTCCAGCTGCAGTCGAGCGACGAGAAAGTCCAGCGCGGCACGCGGCGCACGCTGGTGCGCGTGCTGGAGGCGGTATTGCGTCTCGCCCATCCCGTCATTCCGTTCATCACCGAGGAGCTCTGGCAGACGGTTGCGCCGCTCGCCGGAAAGAAGGGCGAAACCGTCATGCTCGCCCCGTATCCGAAGACACAGCCGGAGAAGATCGACGAAAAAGCCGAGCGCGACATGGCGGTTCTGAAGGAGTGGACGATCACCGCCCGTAATCTGCGGGGTGAAGCCGGCATCGCGCCTTCGGAGCGGGTGCCGCTTTTTACGACGGGGAATCCGGTCGTGGCGGACCTTGCGGCGACCGCTTCCGCCGTCAGCTTTCTTGCGCGATTGAGCGGCTTCAATAAAGTCGACGCTCTTCCGGAATCCAACTCGCCCGTCGCGGTAGTCGGCGATGCGCGGCTCATGCTTCACAAGGAAGTGGATCCCATGGCGGAGCGGGAACGCCTTGGCAAAGAGCTCAAGCAGATTGAAGAGCAGATCGCCAAGGCAAAAGCCAAGCTCGCGAATGAATCGTTCGTCGCGCGCGCGCCCGCCGGCGTTGTCGAGCAGGAACGCAAGCGGCTCGCCGGCTTCCAGTCGAACCTGACGAAGCTCGAAGAACAGCTGCACAAACTCGCCGCACGCAAGTGACTCTGCCGCACGGCCTGCGGGCCTTCCGGCACCGCGACTTCCGTCTCTTCTACATCGGCCAGGGAGTGTCGCAGATCGGCTTCTGGCTGCAGCAGATCGCCACCGGCTGGCTCGTCTACCAGCTCTCGGGCTCTGCCTTCCTGCTGGGACTCGCCGCATTCTCGATGCAGATTCCCTTCCTGCTGCTCGCGCCGCTCGCCGGCGTGTTCATCGACCGGCTCGATCGCCGGCGCGTGCTGCTGGCGACCAACTCGATCGCTTTCGTGCAGGCAAGCGCGATGTTCACGCTTGTCGCCCTCGGAGTGGTCAAGCCCTGGCACCTCATCGCCGGCAACCTCGTCCTCGGTATCGTCAGCGCATGCGATGCGCCGGCGCGGCAGTCGATCCTCGTCGAGCTCGTAGGCGGCAAGGCTGACCTGCCCAATGCGATCGCGCTCAACTCGGCGATGATGAACGGCGCGCGCTTCATAGGCCCGCTGGTCGGCGGCGTGCTGATCGCGACCCTCGGCGATCACTGGGGCTACGGCATCAACGCCCTCACCTACCTCTTCATGCTCGGCGCGCTGTCGCGCATGCGGCCGGCGCGCCGCGCTTACGCGCCCGCCGAGCACGGCCTGCTCAGCCAGCTCGCTGCCGGGGCCCGCTACGCCTATGGCTTTCTGCCGACTCGCAGCGCGCTGCTGCTCCTCTCGGCAACAAGCCTGACGGTGCATTCCTTTGCCGCGCAGATGCCCTGGTTTGCGCGCGAGGCGTTCCACGGCAATTCAAGCACGCTCGGGGCGCTTGTCGGCGCCGCGGGCTTCGGCGCCGTCTCCGGCATGGTTTATCTCGCTGCGCGGCCGGATATCCGCGGCCTGCTGCGGCTCGCGGGAACTATGTCGGCGATGGCCGGAGCCGCGCTGGTGGTTTTCTCGTTCTCGAAAACGCTGTGGCTGGCCCTGCCGGCGCTCTATCTCGTGGGCATGGGCTCGATGCTGATGGCCGCGTCGACCAACACCGTGCTGCAGAGCATCGTGCCGGACGAGCTGCGCGGCCGCGTGGCCTCGCTCTACGTGATGTCCTTCCTGGGTGTATCGCCGCTCGGCGCGCTCCTTGCCGGCTGGGCCGCCGAGCGCATCGGCCCGCCAGCGACGCTCGCCGGCTGCGGCGCGCTCGCGCTGGTCGCGACGCTGGTGTACGCCAGCCAGTATCCCGCCATCAGGCGGGAAATTCGAATCGCCTATGAAAAGCTGGGAATCCTGCCTAGTAGGGGCGAAAGCCCTGGCCGATGAAAGGCGGCTGCCGGCCGACCAGGCTCTCCAGCAGGATCAGCTCGGCGTCTGTGTGGTTGATCACCGGGGCGCGCATGATCATCTGCGGCGCGCCCGTCGCCATGATGTAGCGCGGCTGGTCGTGGTGCGAGGTGCGCACGGTCTCGCGCGAGGCGGGATCGCCGATCGGCTCCAGCGACGACTCGCCGTAGCAGGTGCAGACGTACGAGCGCTGCGGCTCGGCTTCGACGTACACCCCGGTGCCGCGTATTCCGATCACCGCCGTCCCGGTGCGGATCTGCTTCGGCTGCCCGCTCGCGAATACCGAGAGCACCGCGCCGGTCACCGCGCGCAGACCGTCTGCAAGGAGGGCGATGTTCGAATTACGGCGCACCAGCATGGCGTCGCGGTTGATCACGAACACCATCTCGCCGTCGGCGCCGCTCGTCACGGTGTCGCCGGCGCGCACCTGGCCTCCCTCCTTCGCCGGCTCGCCATTGACGCGCACGTCGCCGCGAATGCGGTAGATGCCCTTCTCCACCCGCCCTTGCGCCAATGCGTCGCGCACCACAAGCAGCGCCGCCGCACCCTTGAGCAGGTTTCTTCTTGAAAGCATCTATACCGCTACGGAGACCGGCATCTCCGACTCGCTCGGCCAGGAGTGCTCGAACTGCCAGCCGTGCTGCGCCTCGAGCCGCAGGCGAAATGCCTGCTCGAGCTCGGAGGACGGCGTCGCCACGCACGTCGCCGGAAACTGCATCAGGAAGCTCGACGCCACCACCACGCATTCGCCGATCGCCGAGACCGCGCCGTCGGCGATCCTGCGCCCGTGCAGCCACAATGCGCCGTCATTCAGATACACCGGCACGCCGAACTGGCGGTACGCGGCCACCGCGGGCGCGAGGCCCCACGGCAGCCAGCGCAGGCGCTTGCCCGGCGCGAGGCGCCGTGGCGCAATAAGCGCAAACGGATAGCTAGACTCGCCCTCGCCCCACAGCAGGATCGGCGGGGCGCGCTTCGCCTGGGCAACCGCCAGGCCGGTGCAGGCCGAGTCGAAATCGAGCGACCCCGCGGGGCCGAAGCGAATCCAGCGCGCCATCATGCGACGGATTATTCCATAATCCCTTCAGCGTTCTGCGCTCATTTCTTCTTCATGAAGAAGGTGAACTCCTTGCCCGCTTCGTCGTGCGCCAGCAGGAGGTGGCCGGTCTGCTTGGCGAAGGTCTGGAAGTCCTTGACCGCGCCGGGGTCCGTGGCGAGCACCTTGAGCACCTGGCCCGGCTGCAGGTCGGTCAGGGCCTTTTTGGTCCGCAGGATCGGCAGGGGGCAATTCAGTCCGCGCGCGTCGAGCTCCCTGTCGAAATGCATAAAGTATTATGCCGTATGGACGATAGCGCAGCCCGCTGGCTGGTGATGGTGGCGCAGCTTCCCACCGAGGACCCGGCGTCGCGCATGCGCGTGCTGCGCACGCTCGAGTCGCTTGGCGCCGCGGTGATCCGCGAGGGCGCCTACATCCTGCCGAGCACCCCGGCGAACCGCCAGTCGCTCGACTCGCTCGCCGACTACGTCGGCAAGACGGCCGGCGCGGCGCACGTGCTCGACGTCACGGCCGCGTCGGCTGCGCAGCACAAGTTCTTCACCGACCTGTTCGACCGCTCCAAGCGCTATGACGAGCTGATCAAGACCGTCGAGAGCCTGCGCCTCGGCTACGGCCAGGCGGATCCGAGCGCGATCTCGCGGGTGCTGCACAAGCAACGGCGCGAGTTCGAGGGCATCGCGGCGCTCGATTTCTTCCCCGCCGCCGTGCGCGAGCGCGCCAGGCAGGCGCTCGCCGACGGCGACGAGGCGGTGCGCAAGCTCCTCTTTCCCGTCCAGTCGCAGGCCACGCTGCAGGCGAAGGAGAGCCTGCTGCGGCGCATCTGGGCCACGCGCAAGCCGCTCTGGGCCGACCGCCTGGCCTGCGCATGGCTGATCCGGCGCTTCGTCGATCCCGAGGCGAAGATGGCCTGGCTCGACAAAGGCGAGGCTGCGCCGCAGGACGCGATCGGCTTCGGCTTCGACGGCGCGCACTTCAGCAACAGCGGAACGAACGTGACCTACGAGGAGATGCTGGCGCGGCTGGATCTCGCCAAGAATGCCGCGCTGGGAAGGATCGGCAGCATCGTGCACTTCCTCGAAGTGCAGGGTACGCCTGTTCCGGAGGCGCTCGGCGTGCAAACCCTTCTGCAGGGCGCGGTGCGCCGCTCGGCGGGAGAAAACGAGCTGCTCGCGGAGGCCGAGAAGACTTTCGACCTGCTGTACGAAGCCTATTTCGAGCCGCCCACGCGTTAGCGTTTGTTCGCGGCGACCTCGCTGGTGTGCTGGGCGCGCAGGTCTTTAAGGCGAGCGTCGACCACCGAGAGCTGGTAGAAATCGCCGTCGCCCGCCGAGCGGGCGAGCTGCAGCTGCTCGATGGCCGCCGGCAGGCTTCCCTGGAGCGCGTAGTACTCCGCCTGAGCCTGGTGCTGGAGCAGCCGCTTGCCCAGCGCGGAATAGGTCTTCGCCTGCAGCGAGCGCAGCCTCGCATCGCGCGGATGCAGGCGCAGCGGTTCCGTCAGGGCGGCAAGCGCGTCCTGGTTCTTTCCCGAGTCCTGCAGCGCTTCGACGTACATGTAGAGCACGGCCCGCGAGTACGGAAAGCGAGCGCGCGCCTGGGTCAGCAGCGCGGCGGCGCCCGCCTTGTCGCCGAGCGCCTGCTTCACCCTGGCGGCGAGGGTCTCGATCATCGGACCGCCGGCGTCCGTGGCGCGCAACCGCGCCAGCTCGGCCTCGGCGTCTTGCGGCCGGCGCGCGCGCAGCAGCGCGCTCGTCAGCCCATAGCGCGCTCCCGCTTCGCTGGCGTAGCGCTTGTCGCGCAGCGAGCCCTCGAAGTGCGCGACGGCGTCGCGCGCCTCGCCCGCCTCGGAACGCAGCTTGGCGCGCACCATCTGGAATTCGGGGCTGTCGAGATGCTGGCGATACTGCATGCCGGCCGACTTGTTCTGCGCGTCCGCGATGCGCTCGGTCGTCACCGGGTGGCTGCGCAGGTAGCCCGGCACGCTGCCGTCGTCCATGACCCGGGTGGCGCGCTGCAGCTTCTCGAAAAACACCGCCATGGCCCGCGGGTCGTAGCCGGCGTCGCCGAGCGCCTGCAGGCCGACCCGATCGGCCTCACGTTCGAAATCGCGGGAATACCCGAGCTGCGCCTGCACGGCTCCGGCCTGCGTGGCGGCAAGGGCTCCCGAGGCAAGATCGGGCCGCTTGAGGCCGAGCACGACCGCCGCAGCCAGCGCCGCCAGCATCGGCATCTGCATCTGCTGCTCCTGGCCGAACATGCGGGAGATGTGCCGCTGGGTCACGTGGCCCAGCTCGTGCGCCAGCACCGAGGCGAGCTCCGACTCGGTATCAGAGGTATTGATGAGGCCGGTGTGCACGCCGACGAACCCGCCTGGCAGGGCAAAGGCATTGACCGTCGCGTCGCGGATCACAAAAAATTCGAAGTCATAGCGCGCCCCGCTCATCACCTGCGTGAGCCGCGCGCCCAGCGCGCTCAGGTACTCGCTCACCTCCGGGTCCTCGACGTAGGCCGGCTCGCGGGATCTGATCTCGCGCATGATGCTCTCGCCGAGCCGGCGCTCCGTCTGCGGCGAAAGGACCGAGTCGCCGGCGCCCCCGAGATTGGGCAGCGGGGCCGCCGTTTGCGCGGGAAGCGGCCCTGTGGCTCCGAGATTGGGCAAGGGGGCCGGCGTTTGCGCAGGAAGCGGCTGCCCCAGGGCGCGAGGCGCCAGGACCATGAGCGCAATGCCGAGCCAGCGGGTCAGGAGCATGGGCTTATGAGCTTATGATAGCGCCCGCCATGAGCAAAAATGCGAGCCGCCAGGGGAAAAATCCGCGGGCAAAATCCCCCCCTGCATTGACTCATTTCGACGCCCGGGGTTCCGCGCACATGGTGGACGTCGGCGAGAAGGCCGCCACGCGGCGCGTCGCGGTGGCCTCGGGGCGGATCTCCATGAAGCCGGCCACCTTCCGCGTGGTGGCTGGCGGCGGCGCGAAGAAGGGCGACGTGCTCGGCGTCGCGCGCGTTGCCGCGATCCTGGCCGCCAAGCGCACGCCGGGGCTGATCCCGCTGGCGCATCCGATTGCGATTTCCCGCGTCGCCGTCGATTTTCGTCTGAAAAAAGCAACCTCCTCGATTGAAATTCAGGCCACCGTCGAATGCCACGGCCAGACCGGGGTCGAGATGGAGGCGCTGACCGCGGCGGCGGTGGGGTTGCTCGCGATCTACGACATGGTCAAGGCGCTCGACCGCGGCATGACCCTCGGCAGCCTTCGGCTCGAGGAGAAACGCGGCGGCAAGTCCGGCGAGTACAGGCGGACGGTAAAATAAAAGCATGAACCGCTTGCGAAGAACCCTGCTCGGCGCGATGACCCTGATGCTGCTCAGGCCGTGGGCGGCGCTCGCCGCCTGGAACAAGGAAGCGTTCGGCGCGAAATCGGCGGCCGACGCGCTGAAAGGCATCGGCGCCGCGAACGCCGCGCCGAGCGGCGAGCTCGTCATCGAAGCGCCGGAGATCGCGGAGAACGGCGCGGTAGTCCCGATCGAGATCACTAGCAAGCTCCCCGGCACCAGCTCGATCGCCGTGCTCGTGGACAAGAACCCCTTCCCGCTCGTCGGCAAGTTCGATTTCAGGGAAGGCGCGGTTCCCTTCGTCAAGCTGAATGTGAAGATGGGGGAGACTTCCGAGGTGCG
>WNFI01580524.1_pt1 | contig 16665 bp, 17 predicted proteins | sample 5400471 | NCBI WGS metagenome assembly WNFI01 (sample SAMN13153348, study PRJNA577476) | soil metagenome | isolation source: 100 cm saprolite on Douglas fir-dominated hillslope | place: USA:California | collected 2013-09-17 | reverse complement strand
CGGGGTGGCCGGATTTGAACCGGCGGCCTCTTCGTCCCGAACGAAGCGCGCTGCCAAGCTGCGCTACACCCCGCCGACCGCGTAGGGAGTCTAGCCGATCCGCGGAACGAGCGTGAGCACGGTCGCCTCCGGCCGGCAGGCCAGGCGTACCGGGGCTGTCGGGGACGTGCCGAGGCCGGCTGACACGTGCAGGAACGCTCGCTCGCGCGGGCCGGGACCCGCCGGGTGCTGGTGCAGGCCTTTCGCGCGGGCTCGGTCGATACCGCAGTTGGTAACAAGCGTGCCGAAACCGGGCAGGCATACCTGCCCGCCGTGGGTGTGGCCCGCCAGCAGCAGGTCAAATCCGTCGGCGACGAAACGGTCCATGAGCGAAGGCTCGGGCGAGTGCATCACGCCAAGGCGCAGGTCGGCCGCCAGGTCCGCCGGGCCGGCGATCGCGTCATACTTGTCCCTGTTGATGTGCGCGTCATGCACGCCGGCCACCTCGATATCGAAGTCGCCGGCCTTGACCCGGCCGCGTCGGTTGTTAGCGTTTATCCAGCCGGCCGCTTCCATGCCGGCGCCGAGTTCCTTCCACGGCAGGTCGGGCACGTGCCGCTTGTGCTCGCCCTCGCTGGTCCGCCAGATATAGCGGGCCGGGTTCTTCACCTCGGGGGAGTACAAATCGTTCGATCCGTACACGAACACCCCGGGCCGGTCTAGCAGCGGCCCGAGCGCCTCAAGAAGTGGCGTAACCGAGCGCTCGTGGGCAATCGAGTCCCCCGTGTTCACGACCAGGTCCGGCTCAAGGGCGTCGAGCGTGCGCAGGAACGAGAGCAGGCGGTGCCGTCCCGGCGTCAGGTGCATGTCCGAGATGTGGAGGATGCGAAATGGCCTTGAGCCGGGCGGCAGGACGGGAACCTCGTGCCTGCGCAGCGCGAACCAGTTGCGCTCGACGATGGCCGAGTAGCCGAGCACAGCCCCGCCGGCCACGGCCGCTGTCCTGATCAAGGCTTGTGGACGCATGCCTTTATGGTGCCACGTTCGCGGCAGTACCCGTGGCGCCCGAACGCCAGGCTGCCTCACCGGGCAGGATTAGCCTCATGTCTGCACTCAAGGACCGGCTCCGCGCTGACCTGACGGCATCGATGAAGGATCGCGACCAGGTCAGGACCAGGACGCTGCGGATGGTGCTGACCGAGATCTCGAAGGAAGAGGTCTCTGGGACGGCGGCTCGCGAGCTTGACGACGCGGAGGTCCAGCGATTGGTCGCCCGGGAGGCCAAGCGGCGCCGCGAGGCCGCCGAGGCGTTCAGCGACGCCGGCCGGGCCGATCAGGCTACCGCCGAGCTGGCCGAGGGTGAGATTCTGGCCGAGTACCTGCCGGCGCAGCTTGACGACGCCGAACTCGTCTCGCTCGTCGCCGCGGCGATCGCCGAGACCGGCGCCGGGGGCCAGGGATCGATGGGCCAGGTCATGAAGGCCGTGTCGCCGAAGGTGGCCGGCCGCGCCGAAGGCGCCCGGGTCGCCGCCGAAGTGCGCCGTCAGCTCACCGCCGGGTGAGCAGCGATGGACCCGACCCGTGCTGTCGTTATGACAGCAGCAGGGGTTGAGCGTTGTCGTCCGTCGGGTGAAGGGGGCGAGGTCAGTGGTGGTGGTGGCCGCCGCCGCCTGGCTTCTTCTTCGGCTTGGGCGGCGCGATCGGAGCCGAACCTGAGCCGAGCGCGAAGTAGTACCCGGGCGGCGGCTGGAAGGTAAGCGGCGGTCCGAGGTCGGCGTGGCTGAAGCTGTACTCCCAGGTCGCGCCCGGTGCGTCATCACCGAACATCTGCCCGGAGCTCATCGGGTACCCGCCAGGGAACTGGCGGAAAGTGGCTCGGTAGCCAAGCATCGCCCCGGCTCCGGTCGGGTTTAGCGGGTTGAACACCGAGACGTAGCCGACGAGGGTCGGCGTGTAGCCGGCGAATGCGGCGTAGTAGCCGCCGTTCGCCGTGCCTGTCTTGGCCGCCGCTTCCCGGCCGAGGATGTTCCGCCCGGCAGCTGTGCCGCTCTGGAGGACGCCGCGGAGCACGTAGTTGGCCGCGTCGGCGACGCCCCTGCTCATCACGCGGTGGCAGCCAGTGGCCAGAACCGGCAAGTCGTGCCCCGCCAGGTCCGTAATCCGCTGGATGGCGATCGGCCGGCAGTACACGCCGCGGGCAGCCACGGTGGCGAAAGCGGCGGCCATCGACATCGGCGAGACGTTGACCGAGCCGAGCGTGAACGAGGCCAGGCCATCGGCGTTCTGCTCGTTTCCGACCGTTTTAAGAAGCGAAGTGCCGTCGGCTCGGTGCAGGCCCATGCTGACCGCGGTCTTGACCACATTGCACAGGCCGACATGCGACTCGAGGTCGACATAGAACGCGTTAATAGAGGCGGTCGTGCCGAAGTACAGCGGGATGATGCCGCCCTCGTTGCCGTCCGCGTTGTGCACCGCGAACGGGGGGACGTACCGGCCGTGGCAGTCTGTGAACGGGCCGACGGTCATTCCGCCTTTGGTGACTTTGAGGTGGTAGCCGAACTGATAGCCCTGCTTCAGCGCCGTGATCAGGGTGAACAGCTTCGACGAGGAACCTGTCTGCACGCCCGCGCCGCCGTCGTACTGCGTGTCGACTGCGTAGTCGACGCTGGTCTGCCCGGGCCCGTAACCGTACGGCCGGTCAACCGCGATCGCGCGGACAAAGCCAGTTCCCGGCTGGATCATGACCTCGGTATCCACGTTGTAACCGGGGTTGTAGTACGGCTTCCCGGCGGGCACGACGAAGTTCACGGCGTTAGTCGCGGCGAGCTGGTCGCGCGCGCTCAGCGTCGTGTAGATCTTCAGCCCGCCTACCGTCTGCATCTCCTGGTAGGCCTTCTGATAGGCGGGGTTGTTCTTCATGACCGACATCACGTAGTCGCAGAAGAACGCGGCGTCCTTCATGTTCGCGCTGGTGCAGCCGGTCTGCAGCGGCACGTACGACCGGTGCAGGCCAAGGGGCGCATTTATAGCCCGGCGCGCCGCCGCCTGGCTGATGTATCCGTGCGCCGCCATCGCGTTCAATACTTGCGCGCGGCGGGCCAGCGCGTTCTGGGGGTTGGCCACCGGATCGTACCGGGTCGGCGACTCCACCAGCCCGGCGAGAAGAGCGGCCTGGGTCAGGCTGAGCTTGGCGGGCGGAACGGAGAAGTAGTACTCAGAGGCGACCTTGATGCCGTACGCCTGGTGGTCGAAGTAGGCCACGTTCAGGTAGGCGGTGAGCAGCTGCGGCCTGGTCATATGGCGCTCGACGTTGGCCGCGATCCGCAGTTCCCTGATCTTCCGCGCCGGGCTGAACGCCGTGCACGCCTGTGCGGCCGCCGCCGTCTTGGCCGTCAGGATGCAGGCGTTCTTGACGTACTGCTGTGCCAGGTCGGATCCGCCCTGTACCTGGCTGCCCGACAGCGTGCTGTAGACCGCTCGCAGGGTCCCGTGCAGGTCGAACGCGCCGTGCTGCCAGAACCTGTAGTCCTCGATGGCGACGATCGCGTTGCGCATCACCGGTGCGACCTTGCTCCACGTCACCGGGTCCCTGAAAATGTCGCGCGGGTAATAGGTCGCGATCACGTGACCGGCGCGATCGAGTATCTCGGTCTTGGACGGCACCTGGCCGAGCCCGGCGACCGGCAGGTTGTTGAAGGTCGTCGAGGCATCGCGCACGGCGAGGCCGGCGACGCCGATCACCGGCAGCGCCGCGGCGGCGCTGAGAACGCCACCGCCGAGGGCGAGCGCGGCGAGCATGCCAATGGTCTTCGCGCCGGCGTGGCGAACTGGTGACAGCACGGGAACAGGTTACGCTGCCCGCCAGACTAGGAGTGGGAGGACATCGAAACGGGGAAACCAGCCGCCTTCGACCGCACCGCCGGGGGATCGTAGCTGTCGGTTGCGGTATGACTACGTACCGCTTCCCGTATAGTCCATCAGGGCTATACGGGAAATGGGCATGCCAGGGACTAGCGCAACGAGCTTGAGTTCCGTAAGTTACTCTTTCGCGACCATCACATGGGATGTTGCCGCGCGGCCACGTCCCGGTCAACCGCAGCGAAGCGCCACCCGGCGTGACGACCCCCTCGCGGGCGTGACGATCAGGAGGAGTTGGGCCACATGTGGATCACGGATTGGACCGCGCGTGCCGCGTGCAAGGGAACTGACCCTGACGAGCTCTTCGTTCAGGGCGCGGCGCAGAACCGGGCCAAGCTGATCTGCCGAGGCTGCCCCGTCCGCACGGAATGCCTCGCGGACGCGCTCGACAACCGGATCGAGTTCGGCGTGTGGGGCGGCATGACCGAGCGCGAGCGGCGCGCGCTGCTACGGCGCAGGTCTGACGTCGTCTCCTGGCGCGACCTGCTCGAGAACGCCAGGGACAAGTACGAGAGCGTCTCGAGCGAACTGGTCGCCAGCTAGGCCTCAGCACTTCTGCGAATCTGGACTCCCGCCAGCTAATTCCGCTGACCGCGGTCCGGGGTCATGAATGACAGCACGCCATTAGATGACCTGCTGCCCGGAATCGGCAGATCGCCCGGCGGATTGGTAACAAATCGTCGTCTTCAGTCCGCCTCGAAGGCGGCGCCTATGACGCGCAGGCCGTTCAGGTCATGGACGTCATCGGGCTGGGCGGGGACCTGGGCCACGGGGACATGCGGGTGAGCGGCGGTGAAGCGCCTGGCGAGCCTGCGCTCGGACTCTGCCTGCCGCATCCGCTCGGCGTGCAGCCGGAGTGCCGCGATGCCGAGCGCCGATGACTCGCTGTCCTTAAGTCCCTGCAGCGTCTCGGCGGCTGCCAGGCTGCGGGCGGCCGACAGCCTGGCAGCGGGCGAGCGGTGTACCCGGTTCACGATCAGCCCGGCCAGCGGCATGCCGTCGCGCTCGAGCCGTTCCACGAAGTAAGACGCCTCACGCAGCGCGTCCGGCTCAGGCGCCGCGATCACCAGGAACGCCGTGCCCGGCGCCCGCAGCAGCCGGTAGGTGTACTCGGCCCGTTCCCTGAACCCGCCGAACATGGTGTCCATCGCCGACACGAATGTCTGCACATCGCGCAGCAGCTGGCTGCCGATGATCTTCGTGACCACGCTGGTGACCATGCCGAAGCTGGCGTTCAGCACCTTCAGGCCGGTCCGGCCGCCGAACTTGGCTGGTGCCACGAGCAGCCTGAGCAACCGGCCGTCGAGGAACCGGCTGAGCCGCTGCGGCGCGTCGAGGAAGTCAAGGGCCGAGCGGCTCGGCGGGGTGTCGACGACAATCAGGTCCCATTCGTCCGCACGGCGGAGCTGGCCGAGCTTCTCCATCGCCATGTACTCCTGCGTGCCAGCGAAGCTGGACGACAGCGACTGGTAGAAGGGGTTCGCGAGGATCAGGGCGGCGCGGTCGGGGTCGGCGTGCGACTCCACGATCTCGTCGAACGTCCGCTTCATTGCCCGGCGGCTGCGTTCCGCCCGTCCTGACCCCGGTCACGGGGCGCGGAGTGTTATCGAGCGATGTCAGTCCCATTGACTGGGCGAGCCGCCTGGCCGGGTCGACGGTCAGCACGACGACATGGCGGCCCCGCTCGGCCGCCCGCAGCCCGACGGCGGCGGCGATCGTGGTCTTGCCGACGCCGCCTGAGCCGCAGCAGACGATGATCCTGGTCCGCCGGTCGTCGATGAGCTGGTCGACCACGAGCGGGACAGGAGTGGTGCTCATCGGACGTCCTTCACGCGGCGCCCTGCTCGCGCAGTGCCTGGGCCAGCCGGTACAGCGCGGCCAGGTCGATCCCCTCGGTGATCAGCGGCAGCTCGTAGCACGGTTGCCCGGCCTCGTTGAGCTGGCGGCGCAGGGCGCGCTGCGAGCGGGCCGTTCGGGCCTCGTCCGCGAGCTCGTCGGCCAGGTCGGCGGCCAGCCCCTGGTCATCGCCGAGGCCGGCGGCCTTGAGCGCCATTTCCAGAACGTGAGTATCGCGCGTCTTGCTGCCCAGGCTGGGCCGTGCTGGCGCCTTCGTTCCGGCCATCTCGGCCTCGCGCATCATGTTGACGACGATGCCGCCAGGCCGGATCCCGCCGTGGGCGACGTCGTGCAGCTCGGCGATGCCGTCGAGAGTCTCCTGCACCGGCATCTCCTCGAGCAGGCTCACAAAGTGCACGACCGTCTGCGGGGAGGCGATCACGCTCCGCACGGTGTCGGCATGACCGCGGATCGGGCCCACCCTGGCGAGGCCGGAGACCTCAGAGGACACGTTCAGGAAGCGGCTGATCCGGCCGGTCGGCGGGGCGTCCATCACCACGGCCCCGTACACCTGCTTGCCGCCTGACTTGCGGCGCGCCGCCTCGGCGGCCTTGCCCGTGAGTAGGACATCGGACAGGCCGGGCGCGATGGTGGTGGCGAAGTCGAGCACGCCGAGCCTGGTCAGAGCCCGCCCGGCCTGGCGCAGGTTATAGAACATCTGCAGGTACTCGATCAGCGCCGACTGCGGATCGACAGCCAGCGCGTAAACGTCGCCCCCCGGCCTGACGTCGTCGGCCGGGGCGACGGCAACCCGGCGCTCCTCATACGGCAGCGGCGGCACGTCGAATAGCTGGGCGATCCCCTGCCTGCCCTCAACCTCCATCAGCAGGACCGGCCTGCCGTTCGATGCGAGCGCCAGCGCAAGCGCGGCGGCGACCGTGGTCTTGCCGGTCCCGCCCTTGCCGGTGACGACATGCAGCCGCACGCCGTCCCAGTCAGTGTCCCGCACGCTCACCAGCATGAGGTTATCCGCGCGGCAGGAGGCGCCGTACCGAAGCGGGGCCTGCGGGGGCGCCTTGCGGACGGGGTCGGAGCCTTGCGGCCGACGCTCTGCCACGGCCGGGCCGTCATCGCGGCGTTAGCGCTGCAGGGCCGCCGGTGACTAGTCTGAATACTGACGACACCGGACAGGTAATCAACTCCCTGACCAAGTTCCGGCCTAATGGTGAGAAGGTGTGGGCGAATGGACGCTCTGCTCGGGTTCGTGGCGTTTGTCGCCGCCGGCGGGCTGATCATGCTCGGCCGCAGCGTGAAGCAGGTCCAGCAGTACGAAGATGGCATCGTGTTCCGGTTCGGCCGGGTCCTGCCGCGGACGCGTGCGCCTGGCCTGACCTTCATCCGGCCGATCGGCGACAGGATCCAGAAGGTCAACAAGCAGATCATCGCGATGGCAGTGCCCGCGCAGGAGGGCATCACCATGGACAACGTCAGCGTGCGGGTGGACGCGGTGGTCTATTTCCGGGTCGTCGATCCGATCAAGGCGATCATCAACGTGCAGAACTACATGTTCGCGGTCTCCCAGCAGGCGCAGACCTCGCTGCGCTCGATCATCGGCCAGACTGAGCTGCAGCAGCTGCTGGCCGAGCGCGATTCGGTCAACCGCCAGCTCCGGGCGATCATCGACGAGCCGACCGAGGGCCCGTGGGGCATCAAGGTGGAGCGGGTCGAGATCAAGGACGTCTCGCTGCCGGAGGGCATGAAGCGGTCGATGGCCAGGCAGGCCGAGGCCGAGCGCGAGCGGCGGGCCAGGATCATCACCGCAGATGGCGAGTACCAGGCTTCCAAGCGGCTGGCCGCAGCGGCGAACGTGATGGCGCGCGACCCGGCAGCGCTGCAGCTTCGGCTGCTGCAGACCGTGGTGGAGGTCGCGGCGGAGAAGAACAGCACGCTGGTGATGCCGATCCCGGTCGAGCTGCTGCGCTTCTTCGACCGGGGGTCAGGCCAGATCTCGCAGTATGCCGGCCAGATGCCAGAGGACACCGGGGACGCCGAGGTCGCGGCCGCGGAGGCGGCGCTCGAGCACAAGCCGCTATCGCCGGAGGCGGCGGCGATCGGGCAGGACGAGACGCTGGCGATCCCGCCGGTCGCGCCCATCCCCGAATCGCCGGTCGCCGCGGCCCAGGTACCCGACCCCGTGATCCCGGACCCGGCCATCCCTGAGCCCGTGCTGCCCGAGACGCGTGCTACCGACACGAGGGTGCCTGGCGCTCGCGGCGGGGACCCGGCCGGGAACGGCGCCGGCGAGCAGGCTGAGCCCTCCGGCAGCTGAGCCTGCCCGGCTGGATCACCCAGCCCGCGGCCGTCAGGGGCCAGCGGACGGCTAAGGTAACGCCATGCAGCCTAAGTGGGAGTACGCGACGGTTCCGTTGCTCGTGCACGCGACCAAGCAGATCCTTGACAACTGGGGAGACGACGGCTGGGAGCTCGTCGCGGTCGTGCCAGGGCCCAGCGCCGAGCAACTCGTCGCGTATCTGAAGCGGCCGAAAGAATGAACGAGGGCGACGACCATTCACCCAGCCGGCGGCTGGCGGCACTTGGCCTGACCCTGCCTGCTGTGACGCTGCCGCTGGCGGCTTACGTGCCGGCGGTCAGGTCGGGCAGCTTCGTGTTCACCGCTGGCCAGCTCCCCGTGGTCGAGGGACAGCTGCTCGCCACGGGCAAGGTCGGCGCGGAGGTGGGCGTCCACGAGGCAGCGGCACTGGCGAGGACCTGCGCGCTGAACGCCCTGGCGGCCGTGGTGTCGGTGACCGGGAGCCTGTCGGCCATCAGGCGGATCGTCAAGGTGACGGGCTTCGTGGCGAGCACGCCCGACTTCACTGGGCAGCCTCAGGTCGTCAACGGGGCCAGCGAGCTGCTGCTCGAGGTCTTCGGTGAGGCAGGCAGGCACGCGCGGAGCGCGGTGGGTACCGCGGTGCTGCCGCTCGACGCTCCGGTGGAGATCGAGCTGATCGCCGAGGTAAGCGACTGAATGCCGACTAGCAAGGGGACTAGGCGGCGGCGGAGCGCGCCATGAGCCAGGTCAGGATTCCTGAGCACCTCGCCGAGGCAGCGCGCGCATTCGTCGATGGGAAGGCCGAGCCGGCTAGGCCCAGGGACGCCGCCACGGTGATGCTGCTCCGCGCTGCAGCGCCCGGCGGCCCGGACGCCGGGAGCGCGGGCGGCGCGCTGGGGCGCATCTCGGGCGGGTTCGAGGTCTACATGCTCCGGCGCCAGCCGTCGATGGCGTTTGCGCCTGGTGCCTGTGTCTTCCCTGGTGGCTCGGTCGACCAGCGGGACGCCGACGAGGAGGTGGCGTGGGCTGGTCCGGGAGTAGATCACTGGGGCCGCGCCTTCGACGCACCGGCCGAACTCGCCAGGGCGCTGGTCTGCGCTGCGGTGCGGGAGACATTCGAGGAATCCGGAGTGCTGCTGGCCGGGCCGACAGCGGACACCGTGGTCGCCGACACCACTGGCGAGGACTGGGAGGCCGACAGGCAGGCGCTGCTCGACCGGTCGATGTCACTGGCCGAGATGCTTGCCAGGCGCGGCCTGATCCTGCGCTCTGACTTGCTCCGTCCGTGGTCGAGGTGGATCACGCCGAAGGTCGAGCCGCGCCGGTTCGACACCAGGTTCTTCGCTGCCGCGCTGCCCGCCGGCCAGCGCACCAGGGACGTGGGCGGCGAGGCTGCCGCGGTCCAGTGGATCGCGCCGGCCGAGGCGCTCGAGGCGGGCAGAGCGGGGCAGATCCAACTCTGGCTGCCAACGGCGATGACGCTGGCCGAGTTGGCCGAGTATCCGGACACGGCCGCCGTCCTGGCCGCCGCGCGGGAGGTGCGGCCGCTGCTGCCGGAGGTCATCATCGCCGAAGGAGCGACATGGCTGAAGGTTCCCGGTGACCGGGAGTATCCGCTGTGACGGCCGCCGGGCAGCCGGCGCAGACACCGATTGACGGTTCGGGCACCGAACGGGCGCGCTGCGTCCTCGCCCCCAATCCCGGGCTCATGACGCTCGACGGGACTAACACCTGGCTGGTCACAGAGCCAGGCTCCCCGACAGCGGTGGTCATCGACCCCGGCCCAGACGACGAGGCTCACCTCCGCCGCGTCCTGGCCGTCGCCGAAGGGGCTGGCCAGCGGATCGCGGCCATCGTCCTGACGCACGGGCACGATGACCACTCCGGCGGCGCCCGGACGCTGGCCGGACTGACCGGCGCGGGCGTGCGCGCCGTCGACCCCGCCCACCGGCTCGGCGGCGAGGGCTTGCCGCCAGGCGCGGTCGTCACGGACGGCGGCTGCGAGATCGAGGTCATCGCGACCCCTGGCCATACGGCGGACTCGGTCAGCCTGTATTTGCGCGCCGACCGGGCGGTCATGACCGGCGACACCGTGCTCGGCCGCGGTACCACGGTCATCGCGGACGACGGCAGCCTCGCGGACTACCTCGGCTCCCTGGACCGGCTCCGAGCCCTGGCCGAGGCCGCCGACCTGCGCACGCTGCTGCCAGGTCACGGCCCAGTACTCGCCAGCCCGCATGCGGTTCTTGACTTTTACATAACGCACCGCGCGGAGCGACTCGCCGAGATAAGCGCGGCTCTCGCCGCGGGGGACCGGACCAGGGCGGAGATAGTAGCCAGGGTCTACGCGGACGTGGACCGGGCGCTGTGGCCCTTCGCCGAGATCTCGGTCCGGGCTCAGCTCGCCTACCTGGCCGACCGCGGCGAGCTGCCGACAGATATGTCCCACCCCAGTTGATGATCACGCGGGTGTGGCACGTAGAGGTACCAACACCGCGTGATCATCGGGCTACCGGGCCCGCCGCCTGAGCCGGTCGGGGTCGATCAGCAACACCGACTTGGCCGACAGCTGGATCCAGCCCCTGGTGGCGAAGTCGGCCAGGGCCTTGTTGACCGTTTCGCGGGACGCGCCGACGAGTTGCGCGAGCTCTTCCTGGGTCAGGTCGTGGTTCACCTGGATGCCGTCGCTGGCTGGGGTGCCGAACTTGTCAGACAGCTCGAGCAGCGCCTTCGCAACGCGCCCAGGAACATCGGTGAAGATCAGGTTCGTGTTCGCCTCGGTGATCCGCCTCAGCCGCTGCGCCAGCACTTTCAGCAGCAGCAACGCGACCGGTGGCCGGGTCGTCAGCACCGCCCGCAGGTCGCTGTGGGCGATCATGGCCAGCCGCGCGTCCGTGATCGCCACCGCCGTCGAGGTGCGGTAGGTCGGGTCGAACATGGCAAGCTCGCCGAACATGTCGCCGGGACCGTGCACGGTTACCAGGGTCTCCCGGCCGTCAGGCGCGGTCCTGGTGAGCTTTACCTTGCCGAAGATCACCATGTACAGGCAGTCACCGAGGTCGCCTTCGTTGAACAGTTTCTCGCCGCGCGGCAGCTGCACGACCTTGGTGTGCGGCCTGAACGTGGACACGTCCTCGTCGTCGAGCTCGCGCAACAGCGAGCTCTTGAGCAGGATGCGGGCGTCGTCGTCGGTGAATTCCATCTGCTGCAGCCTGCTGCACGTCTGCCCGGGATCAGCCACCTGGGCCCCCTCGCATCGTGACGGCAGGGCGATCCGCGACGTTCCGCCTATTCACGGCGATCGCCTTCCCGCAGGCGCTCGGCCTCCGCGAGCCGCTTCCTGGAGGCATCGATTTCATCCTCGGCGGCCTGCCTGCCAACCCACCTCGCCGCCTCGACCTCCTTGCCCGGCTCCAGCGCCTTGTACACCTCAAAGAAGTGCTTTATCTCAAGCAAATCGAACTCAGAGACGTCGCCTATGTCGTGCAGGTGAGCCATCCGGGGATCGGTGGCTGGCACGCAGAGGACCTTGTCGTCCACGCCCTTCTCGTCCCGCATCCGGAACATGCCGATCGTACGGCAACAGATCAGGCAGCCAGGAAAGGTCGGCTCCTCAAGCAGGACCAGTGCATCGAGCGGGTCTCCGTCGCCGGCCAGAGTGTGCTCAATGAATCCGTAGTCGGCGGGGTATCTGGTGGAAGTAAATAGCATCCGGTCCAGCCTGATACGCCCGGTCTGGTGATCCACCTCGTACTTGTTGCGCTGCCCCTTCGGGATCTCGATGGTTACATCGAACTCCACGGCCTAGTCTCCCTACCCGGTGGAATGATTGCCTCATGCCTTCGTGTGTACCCCCGCTGTGATGTATACCCTCGGTGACAGCGCCTGTCGAAGGACCGGCATCTGGCGAAGGAGAGCAGACGGTGAACCGGCTGGCGCGAATGATGGCGCCGACGCTGGCGCTGCTCTGTCTTTTCACCATTGGCGCGGGGGCCGCGGTGGCGCGGCTGCTTCCGCCCCGGCTCGCCCTGTTCGAGCTGCCGACTATCTCGGCTAGGGGCCCGGCCAGTCCGGGAACGGTCTTGCGCGGCGCGACTGGTTCGCCGGCGGCTGGGTCAGGCGGCGACGCAACGGCGACCGGCGTCACCGCCAGCCTGGACCGGCTCATCACGTCCGGCAATCTCGGTCCGCGCGTCGGCGCGCTTGTGACCGATCTGTCGACCGGGCAGGTGCTGTACCAGCTCAACCCGACCGTCGGCCTCGCTCCAGCGTCCACCACAAAGATCGTGACGGCGATCGCGGCGCTCGACACGCTCGGTCCCGGCGCGACGTTTACGACGAAGGTCATCATCGGCCCGGGCGGCCGGGCCGGCGGAAGCGCCTCGGGCGGCACGGCAGGCGGCGGTTCTAGCGGCGGGGGCGCGAGCATCGTCCTGGTCGGCGGGGGCGATCCGACTCTGGCTGCCGGCCGATACCCGAACGGCGACTACCCGCAGCCGGCGACGCTGCGCTCGCTGGCCGCGGCAACCGCGAAAGCCCTGAGCGCCAGGGCGGTCAGCTCAGTCCGGCTGCGCTATGACGCCTCGCTCTTCGGCGGCCCGCAGGTCGCGCGCGGCTGGGCTGCACTGGGGACGGCAGGCAACTACGTCTCGAGCGGCAACTTCACCCCTATTACCGGCCTTGAGGTGGACCAGGGCAGGCTGACGGTGCGCGGCAAGCCCGAGGACTCCGACGATCCGGGGAATTTCCGGCCGAGGTCCCTGACGCCAAACAAGGACGCGGCGCACGCGTTCGCCTCTTTCCTGCGCAAGGACGGGATCACCGTACGCGGCAATCCCTCAGCCGGGCGGGCACCGCGCAAGGGTGTGTCGCTGGCCGAGGTACGGTCACCGCCGCTTGCCCAGATCGTCCAGCTGATGCTCACCGAGAGCAACAACGTCATCGCCGAGACGCTGGCTAGGCAGGTGGCCATCGCGACCGGGCGACCAGGGACGTTCGCCGGTGCGGCGGCGGCGGTCATGGCCGTCGCCGCCAGGTTCAACGTCAAGGGCGTGCACCTGTACGACGGCAGCGGGCTGTCGCCTATGGACCGGATCTCCCCGCGGGCCCTGGTCGCCCTGGTCGGCCTGGCGGCGAAATCCGGGCCTCGCAGCCTGCGCCCGGTCATTACCGGAATGCCGGTGGCCGGCTTTTCCGGAACGCTCGGGCCAGGCAGTTTCTTCGGCCCGTTCGGCCAGGACGCGCTCGGCACGGTCCGCGCTAAGACGGGGAACCTGACCCAGGTGGCGACGCTGGCGGGAGTCGCCTATACCGCGGGTGGCCAGCTGCTGGCGTTCGCGTTCATGGGCAATGGCATCTCGCAGAAGCTTGCGCTGCGGCCCGAACTCACGCTGGCTCAGCTGGCCACCGCCCTTGCCGCGTGCGGCTGCGGCTGACCGAAGCATTGCGGCCACGTACGGTGTAGGGGTGAGCAGCTCCCAGATGATCGACTGGAACGTGGCCGCGTCAACGGCCACCAGATGGGTCAGGCCCGGCCCTCAGGTCAGCCTGCCCGAGGCCAGGAGGGTGGTGGCGGAGCTCCGCGAGCAGGCTGCGGCTGTCGCTGAGCCGGTGCGCGCGGTAACCGGACTTCCCGGTGATGATGATGGCGGGAAGGTGGCGGTCGTCGACCGCCCCGGCTGGATCAAGACGAACATCACCGGCTTCCAGGTGGTGCTCGACCCGCTGGTCGAGCACATGCGGGACATCGGGGCCGCACCGGCGGCCGGCTCGGTGCTGACCGCGGTCGGCTCGCGCGTCACCGGTATGCAGGCCGGGCTGATCCTGGCCTACCTCGCCAGCCGGGTCCTCGGCCAGTACGAGCTCTTCCTGCCGCCCGATCCCGACCTGCCGGCGCAGGATGCGCCGCCCGGGCGGCTGACACTGGTCGCCCCGAACATCGTGATGATCGAGCGGGAACTCGGCGTCGATCCGAGTGACTTCCGCCGCTGGGTCTGCCTGCATGAGGAGACGCACCGGACCCAGTTCACCTCTGTTCCCTGGCTGCGCCCGTACGTGCAGCGGCAGATGACGGAGTTCCTGCTCGCCTCCGACCTGGATCCGGCCTCGATCCTGAACAGGCTGCGGGCGGCGGCCGACGCGGTGAGCGGGGCGGTCCGCGGCAGTGACGGCGGAAGCCTGATCGAGGCCATGCAGAGCCAGCGCCAGCGCGAGATCCTCGACCGGCTGACCGCCGTGATGACGCTCGTCGAGGGGCACGGCGACTACGTGATGGATGCGGTCGGCCCGGCCGTCGTGCCGTCGGTCGAGCAGATTAGGGCCAAGTTCAACGCGCGGAGGACCTCAGGGAACAGGCTGGAGCAGGCAATCCGCCGCATTCTCGGCATCGACCTGAAGATGCGGCAGTACCAGCAGGGCGCGGCGTTCGTCCGCGCGGTCGTCGGCGAGGCAGGCATGGAGACCTTCAACCGGGTCTGGACGTCGCCCGAGACGCTCCCGACTAAGGAGGAGATCACCAGCCCGAGCAGCTGGCTGGAGCGGGTCGCCGGGTCCGGTCTCGAGCGCCCAGGGCTGGACGCGCCCCGCGCGAACGGGTCGGCCGCAACCAGGGCAGGCACGGACGGGCACGGCACGGACGGACCGGCGGCGGACGGCACGGGGCGGCAGGCAGGCTGAGCGGCGATGGGCCCGGACCCGGCTGTCGCGGCGGTCAGGCTCGGCGTCCGCCGCAGCCTGACCAGCCTGCCAGCTGGCCAGCCGCTCGTGCTCGCGGCCTGCTCCGGCGGGTCCGACTCGCTGGCCTTGGCCGCTGCGCTCGCGTTCGAGGCCCCCAGGCTCGGCCTGCGGGCCGGAGCCGTCACAGTCGATCATGGTCTTCAGGTCGGCTCGGCCGAGCAGGCAGCGCGCGTGGCCGCCACCTTGAGCGGGCTCGGCCTCGAACCCGTGCACAGCCTGCGGGCCGCGGTCGCCGGGCGCGGCGAGGCCCGTTACCCAGGCCCGGAGGCCGCAGCCCGGCGGGCCAGGTACGCCGCGATCGAGGCAGCGGCCGTGGAGTGCGGCGCGACGGCCGTCATGCTCGGCCACACCATGGACGACCAGGCCGAGTCAGTGCTACTCGGGCTGGCGCGGGGCTCAGGTGCCAGGTCGCTGGCGGGGATGCAGGCCGTCTCCGGCCGCTACCTGCGGCCCCTGCTCGGACTGCGCCGCGCCCAGACAAAGGCTGCATGCTCGGCGCTCGGCCTGGAGCCGTGGGAAGACCCGCAGAACGCTGACCCGGCATACGCGAGGACGCGGGTGCGGGAACGCGTGCTGCCGCTGATGGAACAACTGCTCGGCCCGGGCATCACCGAGGCGCTGGCGAGAACCGCCGACCGGCTCCGCGTCGACGCCGACGCCCTCGACGCCATGGCCGACGAGGCAGCGGAGCATCTCAGATCCGCCGATAAGGCGCTCGACGTCGCGGCGCTCGCCGCTCTTCCCGAGGCGATCAGGACACGGTTGCTGAAACGGGCGGCTACAGCCGCCGGGGTCCCCGCCGGATCGCTCAGCTCGGAGCATATTGCCCACCTTGACGCGCTCGTGACGGCCTGGCACGGTCAGCGCTGGTCTGACCTGCCGGGCGGGATCCGCTGCCTGCGGCGGTATGGCAGGCTGCACTTCACGACCCGATCGTGAACGGAGACCGCGTTGGACGCGAGTGACATGGGTGCGGATCTGCTCGAGGTCCTGATCACGCCTGAGCAGCTACAGGCCAGGCTCGTCGAGCTGGCCGCGCAGATCGACGCCGATTACGCCGGCCGCGAACTCATCCTGATCGGAGTGCTCAAGGGCGCGGTGATGGTGATGGCCGATCTTGCCCGCGCGATGCACATGCCGGTCAGCATGGACTGGATGGCGATCTCGTCTTACGGCTCGGGCACCACGTCGTCCGGCGTGGTGCGGATACTCAAGGACCTTGACGCCGACATCAGCGGCAAGCACGTGCTCGTCGTCGAGGACATCGTGGACTCCGGCCTCACGCTGTCCTACTTGGTACATAATCTCCAGTCGCGCGACCCGGCCTCGGTCAGCGTCTGCGTGCTGCTCCGCAAGCGGGCCGCTGCGCAGATGGCGGTCGACGTGGCGTACACGGGCTTCGAGATCGAGGACAAGTTCGTGATCGGCTACGGCCTTGACTACGCCGAGCGGTACAGGAACCTCCCGTTCATCGGCACCCTCGCCCCGCACGCCTATGCGGACAGCACTTTGGTGGTTGTTGAGGGGAACACATCAGAAGTTGAATAGCGTTTACACGGGGTAGAGGCGGAGCATAGGGCACGCGGCTTCCTGGAGTGCCGCCTACGTGCCGGTGCGAGCCGGCGCGGACTACCGTCGGTTCTCTCGCGTCACGCGCGTGAGATCGGGAATACCGCATGGAATGCTCGGACGGAACTGCGCTCCTGCCGGAAGGCGGCGGGACACGAGGCTCGGCAGGAGGTACCGGCCCGGCTCGCCGGGGCCGTTAATCGATGGATCTGAAGCGCATCTTCCGCAGCTGGATGCTTGTCATCCTGCTGGTTTTCGTGCTCCTCGTCGTAGTGCTCAAGTTCACCGGCTCGAAT
>WNFI01054600.1_pt1 | contig 16667 bp, 14 predicted proteins | sample 5400471 | NCBI WGS metagenome assembly WNFI01 (sample SAMN13153348, study PRJNA577476) | soil metagenome | isolation source: 100 cm saprolite on Douglas fir-dominated hillslope | place: USA:California | collected 2013-09-17 | reverse complement strand
CGAACTTGTACCGCCCATGCGGAAGCGGCCGTTGACCTCCAGATACCGCGCCCCGAAAGCGTCATCGACAACGCTCGCCGTAACCATTGGTCCTTCATGGACGGCTAGCAGCGCGCCGCCCGAAGGCAGCCTCGTCAGAGAGGGCGTAGGACGTACCCATAGGATAACGGCGACGAGCGCCGGTGTCGCGGACCAGACGAGCGCCGCTCGGCGGAGTGGAACCAACAGCAGGTAACCCAGCGCCACGGGAATCAGCGCCGTCCATGCGCCAAAGGCCGGGATGAGGAATTGCGCCGTCAGCAGCGGTGCCATTGAGGCTCCGATGCTATTGATGCCAACCGCCCATCCCAACGATCCACGTTGGTCGCGTACCTGTTGCGCCAGGAGGCCGAACAGTGCTCCCATCGCGGCCGACGGCACCAGGAACAGCGCCATCGCGACGGCCAGTTCTCCGGCGATGCCCCCCTCGACCGCAGTCTCGGCGATGCGGGCGATGTAAGGCGTGAGAAAGGCTGTCGTCAGACAGGCGAGAGCTGTCCCGGCGAGCAGCCAACCCAGGCTCGCATCCTGGACCCGGCGTCCGGCACGCTGCCAGGCGAGGCCTCCGGCCGCCGTGCCGAGCAGATACGCCGCCAGCAACCCCGCGAAGGTATAGATCGTGTCCTGCATCACCTGCGCCGCGAGCCGGACGACAAGAACCTCGAATGCGATTCCCAATAGACCGGTGGCGAACAAGGTGATTGTCAGGCGCGGCCCTCCAATGATCTCGGGCCCCGCCTGGTCGGTTTCCGCCGGCGCCTGACCAAGCAGCCGCCGATCCGAGCGCGAGCACGCCCAGGGCGCACACGGCGTTCACGCCGGCAAGACAAACCAGCGTGCCGGAAAGCCCCCATGCGGGCAGCAGGAAGAAAGTGGAAATCAATGTGCCGGCGACGGCGCCGATGGTGTTCGCGCCGTACACACCGGCGCTGACGCGGGGCAAGCCGCGCGTTTCCCTCACGATCCGCTCGAGCGCGGTCAACGTCCCGCCCATTGCCGCGGTCGCCGGCAGCAGCACCAACGTCGGCAGTGCAAAGCTGGCCGCCCAAAGCAGGGCCGGCGCAGGCTCGGTGCCGAGCAGGGGCGACAAGGCTCGGCCGGCAATGGGCAGCAGCCAGATGCAGATCAAGCCCCAAAGCCCGATGACAGCCTCCAGTGCGGCGTACACCGTTCGCGGTGACCTGGCGTGCCGGATCGGCCGGTCGAGGGCAAAGGCCCCAAGCGCCAGCCCGGCGAAGAACCCGGCGACTGCGCCCAGCACCGCCATCATTTCGCTCCCGAGCGCGAGGCTCAACTGGCGCGTCCACACAATCTCGTAGCCGAGTCCCGCGAAGCCGGACGCCGTCACGATGGCCATCAGCGCCCAAGGGGAATCAATCCGCTGGCGATAGGGCGCTGCTGGCGCCGCGTCGGTTCGAACTTTCGAAGCGAACCCATCGCCCGAAGCCATCGCGCCGCTGTCCGGATCGGATTGCATAGTCGTCATCCTTGACTCGAAGATACACGCAACTGTGCGGCTGCGCCGAGCAGCGCATTCATCTCTTGTCTGTATGGTAGCCGTAGTGCAAGCGCGAGCCCGCTGCTACTTCTCGATGGGCCGATCCCCGAAATCCTGACCTGTGGCTAATCCTCGCTCTGTGGCAGAAATTTTCAGGTTTTATGACGGCCATTTGACAGCGAGGCCGAATGGCTTCGCACCAGATCAACGTCACAAATCGTCATCGGTTCTTGTCTAAATGAATATATCAAATTCACGGAAAGAGGCCCCTATGGCTTTCGGTTCGAGCAGCGCATTGATGAACCGGCGCGACAACCGCCGAAGGTTGCGCAACAATGCACGATTTCGATTGACCTCCTGTGGTGTTGCGGCCTTCGGTCTTCTTGCGGTCGGCTGTCTCCCGGTCGGTTTGGTGGCGTATCCGATGGCGGCGCTCGCGCATCAGAGCCCGCCGGCGTTGCCGCAAGCGACCGCTGCGTCCGAGCCTGCGGAGGTCGCGCAACATGCTCTTCCACCGACACCTTCGCAGGCAGTCCCACTCGGTGGGGAAGCCGCGCTTTCAGTCGCGACCGACGGCGCAAAATCAAGCAAACCGGCGACGGTTTCGCTGCGCGAACTCTCACCCTGGTCGATGTTCATGTCGGCCGGTGTCATCGTCAAGGTGGTGATGATAGGACTGGCGCTGGCGTCGCTGGCGACCTGGACAATATTTTTCGCCAAGACAATCGAGCTTTTACTTGCGCAGCGTCGGCTTGGGGCCGCGCTCGGTCGGATCGATGGTTCGAGATCCCTGGCCGAAGCCCAGCTTGCAATTGGTGCCACAAAAACTCTGCTGCAGCCGTTGTTTGCCGCGGCGATGCAGGAAATCCGGATGTCCGAGGGGATGTCGAGCGATAGCGGCGTGAAGGAACGCGCCGCCTCGCACCTTTCCGAGATCGTCCGCGCCGAGGCCCGCGCAATGCAGCGTGGCATGGGCGTTTTGGCGACCATCGGTGCGATATCGCCGTTTGTCGGGCTGTTCGGTACCGTCTGGGGTATCATGAACAGCTTTATCGGGATTTCGAAATCGCAGACGACCAATCTCGCGGTTGTCGCGCCCGGCATTGCGGAAGCCTTGCTTGCCACGGCGATCGGTCTTGTCGCGGCGATCCCGGCGGTCGTTTTCTACAATCACTTTGCCCGGACCACGAAAAATTATCTCGAGCTGGTGGGACGCTCGTCAGGGGCGGCCGCGCGGTTGCTGTCGCGCGATCTGGACCGCGCCCAAGACGCCACGATCTTGCGCGCGGCGGAGTGAACCGTGGCCACGTCGATCTCAGAGGGACATCTTGACGATGAGGATGATTTTGCCGAGACGCATGAAATCAACGTCACGCCATTCATCGACGTCATTCTCGTTCTGCTGATCATCTTCATGGTGGCTGCGCCGTTATCGACGGTTGACCTGCCGATTGATCTGCCGTCGTCGAGCGCGACGCCGCAAAAGAAACCGGACAAACCGACCTATGTGTCCATCAAATCGGATCTTGCGGTTGCGATCGGAGAAACCTCGACCAAGCGCGCCGATCTGGTGCGCGCGCTCGACGCGGCAGATACGAACAAGGAGCGTGTCATCTTTCTGCGCGCCGATCGCATGGTGCATTACGGCGATCTGATGGAGGTGTTTGAACTGTTGCGCGCCGGCGGGTATTCGAAGATCAAGCTGGTGGCGCTTGAGAATGCTCCGCAAGCGCCATCCAATCCAAATCCTTGAGCGGCCAAAGCTGATGACGGATCTCTGCAGCACACATCATGCTTCGCGTCGGCTCTGGGGTCTTGCGGCGTTCGGCGCCCTGGCGGTTCATGCGGCCGCTGCAGGTTTTGCGGTTGTGCAGATGCAATCCGAAATCTCCGACGTCTCGTTCGGCGCACCCGCGATTGAAATCGGACTGGAGATAACGTCACCCAGCCTCGATCCCACCGATTTGCCGCCCGGCCCGGATACGCAGGCGTCAATCGCATCGCCCGCGATTGTCGAGCAGACCTCAGCGTTAGCCGAACCCGACCATCAGAATGCGGAGCCGACCGAGACCGGAACTCCAGATTGGGAAGCAGCGCCAGACGACCCCACGAGGCAGAAACGGGACGATTCAAGAATCGCCGCGGTCCAGGCGTCGGCTTCACCGGAGTCGATTGCTGCTGACGCGACAGCCACGCCAAGCCATGACGCTTTCCGGCAATCGCTTCGTTCGGTCGCGCCGGCAGCGGGAATTGGAGAAAGCGCACGACGCGCACGCGCGACCTGGCAGAAGGAATTGCTGTCTCACCTCGACAAGCATAAGCGCTACCCGGCAGGCCGAGCAGTCAGGCCCGCCGAAATCGTCGTCAATTTTGTTATCGACCGCATCGGCCATGTGGTGTCGATGCGCATCGTGAGGGGGTCGGGCGATGCAGCCTTTGATGAAGCGGCGCTTGCAATGGTCCGCCGGTCGGATCCAATGCCGCAACCGCCGCCGCTGGTTGCGGACCAGGGCTTGACCTTCACCCTGCCGGTGATCTTCGGAGCTGGCGGACGCAGCTGATTGAAGCTCGCGGAGAATTGCTTCAGTGCCTCTGAACGCCGTGATGAGTGTCCGCACCTGCCTGAGACAAAGAGGTGTCACCAAACGGTCATCAACTTTGTCTGCTGCATCGTTGCGGTTTTTGCTTCCGCTCAATCGGCCGGAACGGCATCTGCGAGCGCATGATCAAGATCGATTGACATCATGCTCGCCCGACCATATCGCATGTGAAGAATAAACAGATCCTTGAAGTGCGATTTTGACACGAGCTGCGGCGCCGCGTCGCGCAACTGCTGCGGTCTGCTTGTATCGGTGTGCTGGAGCGGTGGCGTGTCGCGTGGTTTACTTGGACTGGTCGTCGGTTTGGTGCTGATGCCGGCGCTGCCGCAGACGGTACTGGCCCAGACCCAATCTCCGGCAGAGCCCGCTGGCGCCGCATCGTCCGAGCTGCCGGCCATCACCGTCCCCGCGCCAAAGCAGCCGCCGAAGCCGCATCAATCGCCCAAGCGCGACGCACGGAGCACCGCGCCATCTTCCCAACAGCGGCCGTCGTCCAATCCTGCAACCGGTCCGGCGACAAGCGCGTCCGGTGCTGCGAATGTGGGTTCGGGACCCGTCGGCCAACCGAACATGGCCAGCCAGATCACGGTTGCAGGCGAAGCACTGAACGCGCGCCCGGCTGCACGCCCGGGGGAGATTCTCGAGGCCGTGCCCGGACTGATCGTGACGCAACATAGCGGCGAGGGCAAAGCCAACCAGTATTTTCTGCGCGGCTACAATCTCGACCACGGCACCGATCTGGCGATCTTTGTCGATGACGTTCCGGTCAACATGCGCACCCATGCGCACGGTCAGGGCTATGCCGATCTCAACTGGCTCATGCCGGAAACGATCAACACGCTGGATATCAGAAAGGGTCCATATTTTGCTGACGAGGGCGACTTCGCCTCGGCGGGCAATCTTCACATCGGCCTCATCGACCGCACGGACAATAGCATTGCCCAGGTCACCGCCGGCAGCTTCGGTTACAAGAGGCTCTTCGGCATGGGATCGACCAAAGTCGGCGACGGCACGCTGCTCGTTGCCGGCGAGGCCGGCACGTACAATGGACCATGGGTCAATCCGGACGACTTGCGCAAGTTGAACACCCTCGTGCGGTACACGCAGGGAACGGCACTGGACGGCTTCTCCATCACCGGCATGGCCTATTCCAATCGATGGAACTCGACAGATCAGGTCCCGCAGCGCGCCATCGCCTCAGGAGAGCTGCCGCGCTTCGGCGCGGAAGATGCGACCGACGGCGGTAACACGGATCGCTTCGCTTTCTCGACGCGCGTCGCGGGCACCGACGACGTCGGATCGTGGAAAGCGAATGCGTTTGCAGTCAAAAGCGGGCTCGATCTGTTCAACAACTTCACCTACTTTCTCACCGATCCGGTGCTCGGCGACCAGTTTCATCAGCACGACGACCGCATCATGGCCGGAGCCAACGCGTCCCGAACCCTCAACGGATCGTTCGCCGGCCGACCGATGGAAGCCACATTCGGCATCCAGACCCGCTATGACGACATCAAGCTTGCGCTCACCAACACCTATCAGCGAACTTTCCTCTCGACCGTCCGCAGCGACAAGGTGGACGAAGCCAGCGTCGGCGTCTGGGCCCAGAACACCGTGCACTGGACCGATTGGCTGAAGACCACGCTGGGCTGGCGAGGCGACTACTATGACGCCAAGGTCATCTCATTGTTCAACGCCAACAACTCCGGAAGCGCCAGCACGGCGATAGGCAGCCCCAAATTCACCATGGTCGTCGGCCCTTTCAACAAGACCGAGCTATTCCTGGGTGCGGGCATGGGCATGCACAGCAACGACGCGCGCGGCGCCACGATTACCGAAGCGCCGACCGATCCAACCACGAAAGTCGACGCGTCGCCTTTGCTGGTGCGGACAAAGGGCGCCGAGGTTGGCGTGCGCACCAAACTGGTTCCTGGCCTCGACTCGTCGGTGAGCTTGTTCCTCCTTGATCAAGCTTCCGAGATCGTCTTCAGCGGTGACGCCGGCGATACGTCGGCGAGCAGGGCGAGCAGACGCTACGGGGTGGAATGGACCAATACTTATCGGCCGAAGCCGTGGCTTGAATTCGACGCGGATCTCGCGCTGACCCACGCCCGGTTTGTGGGCTACGACAGCAACCAGGCCGCGCTTTACGAAAAGCTGGCGGGATATCCGCAGGCGCAAACCGGCAACGCTCCAGGCAACTATATCCCCAACGCGCCAGCGATGGTGGCGTCCGCAGGCATCACGGTCGGCGAGAAGACCGGCTGGTTCGGCGCGCTGCGCTGGCGTTATCTGGCGTCAAGCCCGCTTACCGAAGACAACGCCTTCCGCTCACAGGCCATCAGCGTCTTCAACGGGCGTGTGGGTTACCGGTCCGACGACGGCTGGCGCGTTCAGCTCGACGTGCTCAATCTGCTCAACACCAAGACCAATCAGATCTCCTACGCTTATGGATCGCTGATCAAGACCGACAGCCTCTACAATCTCTGCTACCCCGTGCAGGCCGCACCGGCGGCAGTGTGTCAGAACGGCGTTATGGATTATGTCGTGCACCCGATCGAACCCCTGGCGGTCAGACTCACGATCGCTGGAACATTCTGATCCTCCTTTCACTGATCAAGGGGCCTTGGGCAAGTAAGCCGGCGCACCTGAGGAGCGCGCTCTTGCGCGCATCTCGAAGGATAGCGGCGAGTTGATGCGCTGCGTCCATTCTTCGAGACGCTTGCTTCGCAAGCTCCTCACCATGAAGTCGATATTTCTTCACAGGCTCTGAGGATGACGGAAATCGGCTGGAAAACGGATGTTCGGCCATCAGCCGTCGAAATCATCATAGGCGCAATAACTGTAAATCAGCCGTCTTATGACTTCGAAGGTTCGAGTCCTTCCTCCCCCACCATATTGAAATCACTGGAGAAATCGCCATTTCTCCGGCGATTTTTTTTAAGCCCGTTCGCACCCGAACCCGGTTCTGGTTCCGCTGCCATGTCTGGCGTAAGGTCGCGGCCGCACTGGCTCAGGTTTTGCAGAACGAGGACATGGACTCAAACAAGGATAGCGGCAGCCCATGGCGGGTCGGTGTACTGTTCTCCCAGACCGGCGTGACATCCGCCATCGAACAGACCCAGCTGAATGCAACGCTTCTGGCGATCGACGAGATCAATTCCGCCGGAGGCATTCAGGGTCGCATGATCGAGCCGGTGATCACCGATCCCGCGTCCGACCCAAAACAATTTCGCGCGCTGGCCGAGCGTCTGTTCCTGACCGATCGCGTTCGCCTGCTGTTCGGCTGCTACATGTCCTCAACCCGCAAGGCAGTGTTGCCGGTGGTGGAGAGCTATCGCGGACTGCTGTTCTATCCGACGCTCTACGAAGGCTTTGAATATTCCCGGCACTGCATTTATTCCGGCGCGGCGCCGAACCAGAATTCCCTGCAACTGGCGCGGTATCTTCTCTCCACTTTCGGCAACCGGTTTTTTCTGGTCGGCTCCAACTACATTTATCCCTATGAATCAAATCGCCTGATGACCGATTTCGTCATGCAGGGCCACGGCAAGATTCTCGACGAGATCTACGTTCCGCTGCAGTCGGCCGCGGCCGATTTCGAAAAGGTCATCAAGCGCATCAAGAAGACGGCGCCGGACGTGATCTTTTCCACCGTGGTCGGCAGCAGTACGTCGATTTTCTATGAGGCCTATCGGGCCGCCGGATTCGATCCGGCGAAGATGCCGATCGCCAGCCTGACCACCAGCGAAGCCGAGGTCGCGGGGATGAGCCGCGAGGCCGCCGAAGGTCACATCACCGCGGCGCCTTTTTTTGAAACCCTGCCGAGCGCGTCGGCACGGCGTTTCGTTGGCAGTTTCAAGGAAAAATATGGTCCGGATGCGCCGGTGACGGCCGCCGCAGAAGCCGCTTACTTTCAAGTTCATCTGGCGATGCGCGCGGTTAAGCGGTGCGGCTCGGACGATCCGGACCGCGTGCTGGTGGAACTGCGGGATTCCGAATTCGACGCCCCGCAGGGCAGGGTCCGGATCGATCCGGAAAACAATCACGCTTATCTCTGGCCGCGAATTGCGCGACTGGACCAGCACGCCAGATTCCAGACGGTCTGGAATCCCGGCGTGCGAATCAGACCCGATCCGTATTGCGTCGTGCAAAGCCTGGACGACTGGTCGGCTGACGACCTCCAGTCGGTGAACCACTGATGTTCCGGACCTAGGAGCCGCCGGGTGGCGATCCAAATTCTTCGCGATCTGCGCGGCCTGCGCGTCCTGGTGGTGCATCCGCCGGATAACGAGCGCATCAGGCTGGTTGAGCATCTGCGCCGCATCGGCTGCATGGTGGAAACGCTATGGCCGGTGCCGGAATCGTGGACCGACGGCTGCGACGTCATGCTGCTGGCGATCGAGCATGATGTGAGAGGCGAGATTCAGCGCCTCCTGAAATCGAGCGACGGGCTTCGGCCGACACTGATTGCCATCGTCGGCTATGAAGATCCGACCACCCTTCAACTGGTGCTGGAGGCCGGCGCGGTCGCCGTCATCGAGCGCCCGATCCGACCGTTCGGTTTGCTGACCAATCTCACCATCGCGCGCAGCCTGTGGCTGCAGAAGCGGGAGACCGACAAACGGATTCGCAAGCTCGAACGCAAGCTGTCCGGTTTGCAGCGAATCCAGAAGGCCAAGGCCATTCTGATGGATGGCCAGGGGCTGAGCGAAGCCGATGCCTATGAAAGCATTCGCCGCCAGGCGATGTCCAAGCGGCTGTCGATGGATGAGATGGCGGCCGCCATCATTCACGCCAACGAACTGTTGCAGTACCGCGCGAAAGATGTTTAGCTTCACGCCTGACTGCAACTAGCAACTTTGTTGCAAGCGCAGTTTTCGCCGGACCACCAATGATGTTGGTCTGGCAATGGCTAGGCAGCCCGAGAGATCCGCGAGGATCTGTCGGGCTTTTTTGTTTTTCACGGCTGAAAATCGGCGCGGACGACATCGTTGGCGCCGAGGGAGAGAGCTATGCATCACGGCGATATTTCATCCAGCAATGATACGGTCGGCGTCGCCGTCGTGAACTACAAGATGCCGCGGCTTCACACCAAGGCCGAGGTGCTGGCCAACTGCCGCAAGATCGCCGACATGCTGGTCGGCATGAAGACCGGCCTTCCCGGCATGGATCTAGTGATCTTTCCGGAATATTCGACCCACGGCATCATGTACGATTCCAAGGAGATGTACGACACGGCGTCCTCGGTGCCGGGCGAGGAAACCGAAATCTTCGCGGAAGCCTGCCGCAAAGCCAAGGTCTGGGGCGTGTTTTCGCTCACCGGCGAGCGCCATGAGGAGCATCCCAACAAGGCGCCGTACAACACCCTGATCCTGATGAACGACAAGGGCGAGGTCGTTCAGAAATATCGCAAGATCATGCCGTGGGTGCCGATCGAAGGCTGGTACCCCGGCAACTGCACCTATGTGTCCGACGGGCCGAAGGGGATGAAGATCTCGCTGATCATCTGCGATGACGGCAACTATCCGGAAATCTGGCGCGACTGCGCCATGAAGGGTGCCGAGCTGATCGTCCGCTGCCAGGGCTACATGTATCCGGCAAAGGATCAGCAGGTGCTGATGGCGAAAGCGATGGCATGGGCCAACAACGTCTATGTCGCCGTCGCCAATGCGTCAGGCTTCGACGGCGTCTACTCTTATTTCGGTCACTCGGCGATCATCGGCTTCGACGGCCGCACCTTGGGCGAATGCGGCGAGGAGGACTACGGCATCCAGTATGCCGCGATCTCGAAGTCGCTGATCCGCGACGCCCGCCGCACCGGACAATCCGAAAATCATCTCTTCAAGCTGGTACACCGCGGCTATACCGGCATGATCAATTCCGGCGAAGGCGATCGCGGCGTCGCGGCGTGTCCGTACGACTTCTATTCCAAGTGGATTGCCGATCCCGAAGGCACGCGCGAGATGGTGGAATCCTTCACGCGAACCACCGTGGGCGTCGACGAATGCCCGATCGATGGCATTCCGAACAAGGCCACCGCGCATCGGTAGTTAAAGCGGTTTGGGATTGGACTGACCCAACGTTCGTCATTGCGAGGAGCGCTTGCGACGAAGCAATCCAGTGACCTCTCGTCCGTCATGGCCGGGCTTGTCCCGGCCATCAACGTCTTTCTTGCCGTGATGCTGTTAAGACGTGGATGCCCGGCACAAGGCCGGGCATGACGAACTCGTATGTGGTCGCTGGGGCATAGACGTCGTCGTCGACGATCGTGAGCCCTGCCGGCCGCCCCAAAAATCACTTCGCCGTCTGGTCGACAAACGCCTCGCGAAAGCGGCTGACGTCGGCGGCGGCGGTGTCGGATACGGCCCAGAAGGTCAGCCCGTTCTTGCTCCAGTTCTCGATGTTGTAACCGTCGCGCGACGTTGCGGTCGTGGCAGCAGTCGGCGCGGGCCAGACGAACACGTTGATGAAATGGCCGCGACGCTTGTAGATCAGGGCAGCGACGACCCGGCCGTCGATATAATCGACACGGCCTCCCACCAATGGAAAACCCTGCGGAGCCAGATCGACGACGGGCGGCGAAAAATCGATCTTGCCGTTGAACCATGGTTTGACGGTGTGCTGATCCGACGTCGCGACATCGGTGAGGTGATCGACCAGCAGCGACCGCACATGGCCGGCCACGACTTCATCCTGAATTGAGGTCCGGTTCTGGATCGGCGCCAGCACCAGCAACAGGCTTGCGGCGAGAGCGGCGAGCGAGGGCACGAACAGCCATTGTTTGACCAGTCCGGAGATTTTGGCCCACGGCGAAAGCAAAGGCGGCGGCTGCTTCGCGGCCTCGTGCGCGATCGCCGCCAGCACCTGCGTACGCACGTGATCCGGCGCTCGCCAGCGCACGCCCTTTTGCGAGACGACCTGTTTCAACGCCTGAAACCTCTCGAGTTGGTCGGCGCAATGGGGGCAGGTTGCAAGGTGCTGCTCGAACTCAAGCGAGTGAGCGGCATCGAGCTCGCCGTCCATGAAGCCATGAAGCATCAGTTCCCAATGGGAACAGCGATCTGGGTCTGAGCCGTTCACGTCGGATTCTCCTGACGACTTGTTCCCTGGTTTTCTTCCTGGCGCCAGGCGCTCTCGAATCGCATTCTGGCGCGGGCCAGGCGAGACATCACGGTGCCGATCGGCAGCGCCGCGATTTCCGCAATCTGGCGATAGGACAATCCTTCCAACTCGCGCAGGACCAGTATTTCGCGCAGCGACCGCGGCAGCTTGTTGAGCACGAGGCGGACCGCCCCGGATTCCGCCCGGCGCAGCAATGTCGTTTCGGGGTTGTCTTCGTCGGAGGGCACGTTGTCGATGGCGTTTTCCTGGAGACCGTCGTTGCTGTGAACGTCGACCTCGTGAACCGCCTTCCGCCTGCGATCGATCAGCCAGTTGTGATAGCAATTGCGCACAATGGCGAAGATCCAGGCGCGTGCATCGCCGCCCTGATATCCGTCAAAACTGCGATAGGCGCGAAGGAACGCTTCCTGCACGATGTCCTGGGCGGCGTCGGCGTCGCGGCTGAGAAAGCGGGCAAAATTGTAGGCGGCGTCGAGCTGGGGCACGATGTCGCGCTGAAATCTTACCAGTGTATCGTTGGCGCCGATCGATCGGGTTGGCGTCGCCATTCGCTCGGACGCCAGGGTCACCGGAGTGGATTCCATCGCCCGGCTCTTCGTCGCATGCGCGCCAGTCGCATGCGCGGCAGTCGCCGGCGCGGCAGTCGCCAGCGCGGCAACGGCGCGATGGCCGGCCAGGGCGACGCGAAGTCCGAAATCCCCAAAGTCCGAAATGATCCGCTCCGCCATTGAGGCGGCCAAGGTGTCCAGGAAAGTTCGCGAACGCGCGCAGTCTGTCGCAGATGGCGAATTCATGACGGAATTCATGAAGGTTGTCTGCTGTGTCATCCGGCTGGCTGCCTCGGTGGTGATCAATAAAGCCCGGTCACAAGAGTACCCGACCCTGGATAGACTGCCGTTTGCGCTGATTTATTCCCGATCCGGCTAAAAAGGCTAATTCATTCAGACAGTCTGCCCACGCCCGCGTCGGGGGCGCCGGTCGCAACTATTTCGCCCCAACGAGAATAAACCGCGGCAGGCGAAGGTCTCCCTGATTGGAGGCATTGTTGTTTCCACGCTTTGCGCTCCGCATCCAATTGGAATCAAGGAGAACGTCAATGCTGAATATGTCTCGCCGGGGTCTCCTGGCATCCGCCGCGCTCGGTGCAGCCTTCGGGCTCAGCAGCAAGGTAGCTTTCATCAATCCGGCTCATGCCGAAACGCCGCTTGAGCCGACCACGGGCGTCTACAAGTACAAAGTCGGCTCGATCGAAGTGACGGCCGTATACGACGGCATCTGGCGCAAACCCCACGACCCGACGTTCATCAAGAATGCATCGGTCGAGGAAACCAAGGCCGCGCTGGCCAAGGCCGGTTTGACGACGGAATTCATGCCGATCCCGTTGACGGTGATCGTGCTGAAGATCGGCGACAAGCATATCATGGTCGATGCCGGGTCGGGTGTCGGGCAGTGGCAGGCGAACGCGACCAACCTGCCGGCCAACATGAAGGCTGCCGGCATCGAACGCAGCCAGATCAGCACCATCCTGGTTTCGCATTTCCACCCCGACCACGTCTGGGGGTTGATGGAAAAGGGCACCAACGCGCCGGTCTTCCCCAACGCCGAACTGATCGTCAACGGCACCGAATACAACTGGTGGACCGAACCCGGTCGGGTCGAGAAGCTCGCCGAAGGCCGCAGGGCCGCCGGCAAGCGCATCGGCGACGTTTTTCCGACCTGGAAGAACTGGAAGCTGGTCGAGAACAACGCGGAAATCGCCCCCGGCGTCCGCCTCATCGCGGCACCCGGGCACACCCCCGGTCACTCAGCTTTCCTGGTCACCTCGGGCAAGGATCAGCTGATGGTATCGAATGACACCATGTATGTGCCGGCGCTGCTGGCGCCGCATCCGGACTGGCAAGGTGCCTATGACCAGGACGGTCCGATGGCGGTCGGCACCCGCCGCAAGCTGATCGATCAGGTCATCGCCGACAAGATGATGATCTGCGGCGCACATTTCCCGTTCCCGGGCGCCGGCGCTTTCGTCAAGGACGGCGACGCCTATGCCTTCACGCCAGTCGTCCAGTCCTGATCATCCAGGGAGAAACGCATCATGAAAAAGAAACTGTGTTCTGCACTCACCGGTCTGACGCTGGTCTTCGGCCTTGGCTTCGCGCCGGTCCTGCTCGCGGCTCCGGCCCACGCCGTCGACAACATGTCGTCGACCGACGCGCCCGACCTGACGTCGGTTCGCGCCAAGCTCAAGGCAAAGGACTATGCAGCGGCTCTCACGGAATTGAGGGACCTCGCCGAGGACGTCCAGCAAGCCGACGTGTACAATCTGCTGGGCTTTGCGCTGCGCAAGACCGGCGACTTCAAGACGTCGCTGACCTACTACACCAAGGCGCTGGAAATGCAGCCGGACCACAGGGCGGCCCGCGAATATCTCGGCGAACTCTATGTCGAAACCGGCAATATGGAAAAGGCCAAGGAGCAGCTCGCGGCCCTGGCCCGCCTTTGCCCCGGCGGCTGCGAGGAGCGCGAAGACCTTCAGAAGGCCATCAGCGCCAAATCGGCGAGCAACTGAAGAAAACAAGCGGGCGATCGTTCGCCCGCCTCTTTTTCTTCCAACGCGAACCGGAGTGAATCGATGGAACAGGCGCCGGGAAGAATTGCGTGGCTCGAAAATTTGATCGTGCTCGCCAGCCGGTTGCTGCTGGCGTGGATCTTTGTCCACGAGGGCGTGTTTCTGGCCATCAACTTTGATGTCGCCTCAGCGGGCATGGCCACGATGGGCGTCCCTGCATATCTCCTGGTTGCGACGATCGCCTTGCAGCTTGTTGCAGGCATTGCGATCGCCGCCGGTTGGCATGCGCGGGCCGGAGCCGCGGCTTTGGGATTATTCTGTCTGGCGACCGCGATCCTGTTTCACACAAATCTCGCCGATCGAAACGAGTTGCTGCATTTCGAGAAAGATCTCGCGATCGCCGGTGGCATGTTGCTGCTGATGCTGCGCGGTGCCGGAGGCTGGTCGGTTGAGGGCTTTTTCCGCGCAAGGCCGATGCTGGCAAATCCTCGTTCCGGCACCGCTTCATGACAGCGCGCATTTCTGTTCAAGTCTGATCCACTTCGATTGAAGTCTTAACCCATCATCCTGCGGGCTTACCCCTCATGGTGAGGAGCGCGGCAAAGCCGCGCGTCTCGAACCATGAGGCCACGTGCGCGATGAAGCGAAGCAGGTCGGGCCCTCATCCTTCGAGACGGCGCGGAGCCTGTCATCGAGCCGGCCAAAGGCCGGACCCATTGCGAATCCTCAGAGCTGTGAAGAAATACATACCTCATCCTGAGGAGCTTGCGAAGCAAGCGTCTCGAAGGATGGACGCAACGCATGGACTCGCGGCCATCCTTCGAGACGGCGCTGCGCGCCTCCTCAAGGATGAGGTCTAAGCATCCACGTTTTTCTTGCGGTGATGCCGTCAAGACGTGGATGCCCGCAACAAGTGCGGGCAAGACGATTCAATCCAAGTCGACATTCGACGTCTCTCACGCTTCTCGGTGTTCAAACAAGACGCGCTTCGATTCACTTCTGCCATTCGAAACGAATTCTCTTCGCTGCCGATTCGAAGGGCGAAGTTCGCGACACACGATCGTGAAAGAAACGTGATGCAGAATAGGCGCGCGTCCGAGAATATCATCGCTTCAATTCAGGTCTTTCTGCTGGAGGAAGCGTACATGAACATCATCAAGATGCGTTGAGCATTCATGAGCTTCCTCCAGGGCAGGAGGACCAAGTGAAATTATTCAAGGGAATTTTTCTCGGCGGCGCGCTTCCTTCGGCAAGCCAGGCAAACGCTGAAGACGACCCACTGAAACAGCCCAACTCGATAAGCCGGATAGCCCATATCATCGAGCGTGTCGGTCTCGCCACCGCGGGTGCGCAGTGTGGCCTGTTCGTCGCGGCTTGTGTGATACGAGCCAACAGCGGCGCTCTTGACTCAATCGGATTCGTTGCGACGATCTGTCTGATCGGCGTGGTCGGGTTCTATCTGGGGATTGATATTCCTCAGGCTCGTGCTCACGCAATCCAGAGCAGGAACAAGGCGTTCGAACTGGAGGTAAATCCCGTCGAATTGCTTAGCGCTTCCGGCACATTCCTGGCCGCCGTGGCGGCTCTGGTTTCAGTCTATGTCATCGTTTTCGACGAAACTCCGCAATTAACCCTGGCGGTTGTGGTCGGATGCGCATGGTTGTTCGGCGCAACCATGCAAGTCGGCGCAGGCGCAATCGCGCGGCTGCGCACGACCAGTCAATCCGTCGGATGAGGTGAATGAATCAGTGAACGGGTGATAGAGGGAAGCACGAACATGGGTTTCAAAGCGATAGTCAATGTGTGTGTGTTTTCGTTCGTCGTATCGACCGGTTCACCTGCGCTTGCGACGCAGGTTGCGTGGCATGACCCTCACCGTCATTGCTGCGAGCAAAAAGCGGCCACGTGTCGTCATTCGATATTCACGACGTGGATCGCCGGTGAGAGTTGCGCGCCGCGCTCTAACGGTCCGAATGCAACGCACGATGACTGGCCTGCCGGAATGATTCTGGGGTAACTCCTGAGCGCGCCATATACGCGCGACCACAAGCTGGGCCGTGCGGTAACGAAGCGCTCCCTCTCCCTTGGGGAGAGGGTTGGGGTGATCGAGACGAGCGAAGCTCGCTCTCTGGGTTACGGCCTATCGATAGGTTGTAACCCCTCCCCAGGATCGCATCGGACGGCGCAATTGCGCTGCCGAGGCGATCCGACCTCTCCCGACGGAAGAGGTGACAGAACTCGTACGCTCCGATTCTATGTTGGTGGATCAGACTCTAACGCCGCGCCAGCCGGAAGTAGAGTTCGGACAAACGGCCCGGCAGGCCCTCGAGCCGATGCACCAGCATGGTGTTGCCGCGTCCGAAGATTCGGGCGGCCGAACTCATGCCGTTCGGATCGAGCACCACGCCAAAACCGTCGATACCTCGCGCGCGCAGGCCGATGGCGGCGCGGCGCGCGTCCTCGACCAGATCGAGCGGGTCGGCGACGTCGATATCGGATGGCTCGCCATCGGTAAGTACGATCACCAGCTTTCGAAAGCTGCGTGCATGGCTGATGGTCTCGCCGGCATGGCGCAGCGCCGCCCCGAGACGTGTCGACAGGCCCGACGACAAACCGGCGAGACGGCCGATGCAGGCGCGATCGTAACCCTCTTCGAACGCCTTGACGCTGATCATCTCGACATCGTCGCGGCCATCGGATGCAAAGGCGAGCAGGCAGAACGGGTCGCCGAGCGAATTCATGGCCTCCGCAAGCACGGCAACCGCCAGGCGCTCCACATCGAGGATCGAGGTGCCGGATTTGAGCCGGTCGCGCGTCGATTCCGAAATGTCGATCAGCAGCA
>WNFI01054378.1_pt1 | contig 16669 bp, 11 predicted proteins | sample 5400471 | NCBI WGS metagenome assembly WNFI01 (sample SAMN13153348, study PRJNA577476) | soil metagenome | isolation source: 100 cm saprolite on Douglas fir-dominated hillslope | place: USA:California | collected 2013-09-17 | reverse complement strand
CATACCGTTGAGGTTCAGGTCCTAGCGGACACAAATTCGAGCGAGATGACTGGCGGAGTGGCGATTGCTGGCGCCGCCTACGGCCCAGCTTCTGTCACCGTCGACGAGGTGCGGTTGGTCCACGATTTCTCGTTCTAAGCTAAATTACGCATAATCTCGGGGGCGCCAGATCTTTGTCGTTTTCGGACGACACTGGCGCCTTCCGGAGTGTTCAGTGGTCGCTGGTCGGTGGAGCAAAGTCATTATTCAATTTTTCGTGCCCCATTTGAAACCGATCGATCGAGCCGAGCTATGTTCAGGTTACCGCAAATGATGAATGACTGCTAAGCGGCAACACGTTGGCCGAGCCTATGTCCTTTGGCCGTGTGCCGCCCAACGTCGCATGCCCGTCGGCGACCTGACGCTTTCGGACCCCAAGCCGCCGGTCATGAGCGGCAGCTGCTTTTCGGCCGTCAATACCTTCATTACTAGGGTATGCCACTCCGGACGCGGCGAGCGACCACAAGCGATGCCGCGCAGAGCATTACCGCGAACACTGTCGTGCAACAGATCGCACACCGAACGACAAACAGGGCCACGTTGGTACCGCCGAGGCTGGACGTAGACGCAAAGTAAGCGACGGGCACCCCGACTACTATTGACGTTGCAGTGATTGTCACCAAGACGCCGTAACGCCAATGCTCGTCCACTGTTCTTGGCGGATCTGCGCCGCGGTCAACGCCGCGTATCCAGCGTATGTATGCAAAAATGAGAATCGACACGCCCAAGGCTGTGCTGACATGCTGGAGCAGTTCGAAAAGTCGAAAGGTTCTACCCCCAAGTTCGAACACCGGCGTCTGCAATATCGGCCACCGCGAGACCAAATAGCCAGTTCGATGCGTGAATGAATCCCAAGCGATGTGTGTCGTCGCCCCAATGATGATTCCAATTGAGGCGTAACAGAGTGTTACCGGGGTCGTAAGCTTTTGAAGTTGTGGGAGCGACAGAAGGGCTTGTCGGTGCGGGAATGGCAATAGGACGGCCACCGGCTTATGAAGCACTCGGATGAGTACGAGTAGAGCAAGACCGCCGGGAAGACAAATAGCCACAAGGCCCTGCAGGGTGTGCGCCTTCGTTGCGAGTGCGAAGCATCCGAAGTAGTAACCGATGTCTGGCGTCATGCTGCCAACTATTAATGCACCCAGTGATAAGCGGTTCCTGCACAGTGGACGTAACGGCAGTACGGCGGCGGGATGGGCGAAAGTCCACGGCATATTCGTTAGATGTACCTAGGCATAAGGCCGCGCCAGCGTCCACAAAGTACTGCTGATTCACGTTGGGGTCAGAATCTTATCGCAGGCGACGAATAACTGCTGAAGGGAGTCGAATTGGGTCCGTTGAACTACCGGATTTGGCCGGGTCGCGACGATTGCCGGTCATTGGCTGTCCATGGGTGGCAAATCGACCCTTAGTTGGCGGCCACGAGCATCAGCTTTGGGCATCCAATGACGAATTCTCCATCGCCGTGTATCACTCCATTTTGAACAACACATTCACCGTTGCGGACATGGAAACAGTTGTCGGAACCAGTAATTCATCACTGCTCACGGACTTCTCAAACATTCTGTCAAAGTCTGGCGGTAGGGAGCGACCGCCGAGTCCAAGCAACATAGCCATCGAATCCAAACGGTAACTTGGGTACGGCCCACGGCGACTGTCGTATGGCGGCCAAGAGGTTCGGCGAGCTTATCTGCTTGGTCTTTCGCGGAGTGGTTGGTCGCCCAGAGCGGTCCGGCCATCCAATCGCATTGCGGCGCTCGCAACAGCTGTGTCGTGAGGTTCGTCACAGAGGTTGCGCGGCATTGATACTATAGTTTCAGCTTCGTTTCCGGAAGCCGTGGCGCCTAGGATCGTATGGATTGCCCGAAGTGCCGCCATAAACAACGCGACGAAGTTCGATGTGAGTCGTGCGGCATCTATTTCGAAAAATACCGTCGCCGACAAGCAAAGAGCCCATCCGCCGATTCGAGCCTAAAGAACTCTCGCCGTCCGCTCGAATCCAGTCTTCGTAACACCATCAAAATCGTATTCGTTACGTCCGCTGTCTTTGGTCTTGGACTGTTGGTCTACACGAAGGTGAGTACGAGTACAAAGAATCCGCCGGTAGCGACAGCACCGCCACAACGCGATCCGTTGCCTGTCCCTCCCGGCAAGCCAGACACGACAGCGACTGAAGAGAGTCAGCCGCAACTCACGGGTCTTGCGGCGCAGCTCGCAAAATCAAATCCACCGGGCAACATAATTGAAACAGCGCGCAACGCAACAGTCTTTATCAAAACCGGCTGGGGCGCCATCGGTTCGGGATTTCTGGTCGATGCGGAGTGTCATGGCGTCACCAATCGGCACGTCCTTGAGTTCAATCCAGATAGACTTTTTCGCAAGTTTCGCGAAGATCCAGCTTTTCATGAAAAGCTCAGCGACGCGCAACAGGATCTTCGAGGCGAGATCGACCGGCTGCGCTTGCGGGAGACGGAAATCGTAGCGAATAGAGGCTCGATTATCGACCTCAAACAGGTAAGCCAAAAGAGAATGGAATTGGAGGTCGAGCTGGCCAACTTGCCGAAGACGGCCGAGGCGGAAATGCGCCAAGAACTGGAACGCGCAGCGCCAGCGGAGAACGCCAAAGGATTTACCGTAGTGCTGATCGATGGCACTGAGTATTCGATGTCGCAAGCGGAATATGCGGATCAAAAGGATCTAGCTCTCTTCCAACTTCCAGCGACTTCTTGTCCTTACCTTAAGCGCGAGTTCCGAAAAAATCAATCAAGGCGTTCGACTGTTCACCATTGGAAATCCGTCGGGTCTAAAATTTACCGTGACCTCCGGCATCTTCTCTGGATATGGGGAACTCGACAAACATCGCGCACTGCAAACCGATGCGCCCATCAATCCCGGCAATAGCGGCGGACCTTTGATTAATGAGGCGGGACAGGTCCTTGGAGTCAATACCGCCGTCTTGAGCGGCACGCAGGGTATCGGTTTTGCTATTCCAATCGAGCAAGTTTTCGATAGCTTCTTCATGCTTCGCCATGCTCAGTAGTTGCATTGACACTGGCGCGTGAGTGATCCGATGGATTTGCGCATGCAGTATGCCGGGCGGTGCGTCTTGGAGAGCCGTTACTGCACGGGCTGCGGGCGCCACCCTGCCGCCCAAGTCGACGGCTTGGGTCCCATGACGAATTCAAGTTGGCCGCCGGCTTGAATCTGCGCGTAGGTAATCAGAGGCGCGTCGAGCGGTCGGCCGTTGAGAGTCGCCGATTGGATGTAGACGTTATGCGCGGCATTGTTCGGGGCTGAAATCTCGAAAGTCTTGCCGTTGGGCAAGTTCAGCGTCACGCGCCTGAACAGCGGGCTGCCGATCACATACTCGCCCGAGGCCGGGTTGACGGGGTAGAAGCCCATCGCCGCGAATACGTACCACGCGGACATTTGCCCGCAATCCTCGTTGCCGAGTACGCCGTTCGGTGTATTGGAGTATGCGTCCCGCGCGATTTGACGCACGCGTGCCTGCGTCTTCCATGGTTGTCCCGCGAAGTCGTACAGAAATCCGTAATGATGGCTGGGCTCGTTGTCATGACGGTTATGGCCCCCGTTGAAGTGCTCATCCAGTTTGGTAGCGGCAGCCTGGGGTCCGCCGAGCAGTTGGACCACACCCGGGACGTCATGCAGTGCGGCGAACAGATAGACCCACTGGTCGCCTTCGGTCCAGCCGTCATCCGGCGAGCCCCAAGCGCCGTCCGAGTTCTTTGCCTGCATGAAACCGCGTGCCGGGTTGAACAAGTTCTTGTAATTCGTCGACCGCTTCATGAAGAACGCATAGTCGGCGCTCTTGCCCGCGGCTCTGGCTACCTGCGCCACGGCGTAATCGTCGTACGCCTCCTCCAGCGTGCTGGACGCGGACTCGGATATTTTATCGGCCGGAATGTAACCGAGCGTCTTTGCGTAGGTGAGCCCCGCGCGCGCCTCGTACGGTGTGTACGGCTCGCGGTCGAACCAGCGGCGCGTAATATCGCCGTCCGGCGGAGTCATCGCATCCTTGTGCACCGCTTCGTAGGCAAGCTGGTAATCGAAGCCCTTGAAGCCCTTGTCGATGGCTTCGGCGACCAGCGAGTCGGCGTGGGTACCAATCATGATGTTGGTGTAGGAAGGGTTCGGCCATTTCGGCATCCAGCCGCCTTCAACGTAGTCCTGCAGCAGCGCCTGCACCATGCCGTCGATCCGTTCGGGTGCAAACAAGGTGAGCAGGCTGTTTTGAGCACGAAAGGTGTCCCAGATCGAGTAGGCGGTATACGAGGTGCCGTCATGCACGGTGTCGTCGAAGGCGCTGTAGTAGCGGCCATGCTCGGAGAACAACTTTGGATAAAGCAGCGCGTGATACAGGCCGGAGTAGAAGATGCGCCGCTCATCGTCGGTGGCGCCTTCGATGGAGGCGATACCCAGCTTCTGATTCCAAGTCGCCTTGAGCGCGGCGCGAAGGCTCTCGAAATTCCAGGCCGGCATTTCCGCGTCGAGATTCGCCCGTGCCTGCTCGATGCTGATGAAAGACGTGCCGACCTGGGCATCGACCACGCCGCTCTGCGTGGTGTCGAACGTGACGAAAGCGCCGACGTTGATGCCCTTGACCTCATTCTTTCCCGGCCACATCAACACGCCTTCATAGACGGTCGTGGCCGCAAAAGGCTGCTTGAAGCGAACGACGAAATACCCCTTGAAGTTCGGTAGTTTCAGCGGACCCAGATTCGAGTCCATGCGATCGGGGTTGTAGCCGACGATTTCGTTCTTGCCGGCGTCGATTTTCACGAAACCTTGGATGCCGGGCCGCGTCGCCTCGATGAGCACACTGGCCTTGGAACCTCGTGGATAAGTAAAACGCAGATAACCCGCATGATCGGTGGCGGTCATCTCAGCGTCGATGCGGTGCGCAGCATCCGATCCCATCTTCACCGAATAGTAATAAGGAGTGCTGACTTCGTCCTTACGCGCAAAGCTAAGCCGGCGCGCTTCCGGCGCATAATTGATGGAGCCGATTTCCGGCATGAGCGTGACATAGCCGTAATCACCCATCCAGATCGCCGGCTGATGCGTGCCGATGAAGCCCTCGATGTAGGAGTCCTCGTAGGCGTACGAAGTCACGCTGATCCGATTCTGCCGCGTCTGCGCGGTCCAGTTGGTCATCCCGAACGGTGTGGTGACCAAGGGCATGGTGCCCCCGTAGTCCACGCCGCCGCCGCCCGTGCCGATGAAGGTGTTGACCCAGTCCACCGGCATCGCCGGGTTCGTATTGGAGGCGGCGTCGCCGGACATAGCTGCCACGCTCGCCAAAAACGCACCAGTGCAGCACAGAAAGAATCGAACGCGGCAAAGACGGCCCGGCTGGGCAACCATCAGCTCTCGCATTGCACCGGTCCCCGAATAGCGATCTCCCTCGACACGGACTGAGAGTTGCCCACAGCTACATTGGGCTTGGCGAGCGGTCATACGCGGTACTCCGAGGCGAGATGACAGTTGAGTATCAAGGAGAGTGCCGGGCGAGTTTAAATAAAGTGGACGTCGATCCGCCAGGGTCTGGTTCGTCGACCTAATGAGCGAGACAATTCAGCGGCGATGGCCTTGGCGTCGGCGATGGAGTTCATGCAACTCCACAAGGACCTCTTCCCGGGCTGGGAAGGGACGTGCGAGCTGCGCGCGTTTGCCTCGACCGGCGCTTGAGGCGAGGGGCGGGGAGACAGGATCGGCGGCCATGACGGCCGCCGACACCCATCGAGCGATCCTGGCCGTCTGGCGGATCGAGCAACCCAGGCTGATTACCAGCTTGGCTAGGATGCTGCGCGATGTGCCGCTGGCCGAGGATTTGACGCAGGAAGCGCTGTTGGCCGCCCTGGAGCGGTGGCCCGCGACCGGCGTTCCAGAAAGACCCGGTGCGTGGCTGATGGCCACCGCCAAGCACCGGGCCTTGGATCATATGCGTCGCGGCCGAATGCTCGAGCGCAAGCACCTCAACCGCGCGGTTGCCGTGGGCATGGCCGATGGACCGGAAGCGGCACAGGCGATCGTGGACCGCCTTGCGCACGAGCCCGCGCTCAAGGGCTATCACCTACTGCCGAGCGTTCGCGGCGACCTGCTCCACAAGCTCGGCCGCTACGAAGAGGCGCGCGCCGCGTTCGAAGCGGCGGCGGCGTTGGCGGGCAATAGGCGCGAGCATAATTTTCTGAGGCGACGCGCCGCCGAGGCGGCCGACGCGGCGATGTCATCGTGATCGCATGCCGCCGGCGGACTCCGCCGCACCACCGCTCTACCCTCCCAGAAGCAAAAATCGACAGTGAGCGAAGCCCGCCGGCACAATGACACGCACATTTCAGATCACTTGACTCGAGCGTTTGCGGCGCGTGTACTTCCCCACGAACACCGAGGGAAACTCCATGATCGACCTCTACACCGCCGCTACGCCGAATGGCTGGAAGATCTCCATCGCACTGGAGGAACTCGGGCTTGCCTATACCGTTCACCCGTTGTCGTTCTCGAACCAAGAACAAAAGGCGGAGTGGTATCTCAAGATCAATCCCAACGGCCGCATCCCCGCAATCGTCGATCGCGGCAACGATGATTTCGCCATTTTCGAATCGGGCGCAATCCTCATCTACCTCGCGGAGAAGACCGGCCGGTTGATGCCGCAGGACGTCAAAGGACGTTCGCGAGTCATCCAATGGCTGATGTTTCAGATGGCGGGCATCGGTCCGATGATGGGGCAGGCGAATGTATTCTTCCGCTATGCGCCGGAAAAGATTCCCTATGCGATCGAGCGCTATCAGCGCGAGGTGCGGCGCTTGTTCGAAGTCCTCGAGCGCCAGCTAGCCACCCATGAATACGTCGCCGGCAGCGAGTATTCCATCGCCGACATCTCGCACTGGTCGTGGGTCCACGGCTACGACTGGTCCGGCGTCAACATCGACGGTCTGCCGAACCTCGCGCGCTGGTTGAAAACCGTCGGCGACCGGCCCGCCGTCCAGCGCGGCCGCGCGGTGCCGCCGCCGGGCGACATCGGCGAGAAGGACAAAACCACCGTCGACACCGCCCGCAAGATCCTCGTCTAGATCGGCGCACGTTCAGCTTACTCACTAGCCCGATGACGCCGCGGCCTCCGCTTTCTTGTCCTCGTTGGCACGATGGATGAGGTACGCGCGGATGCTCTCGAGATCCTGGGTCGAGATCTCGTCCTTGAACGCGACCATGCCCTTGTCGACGCGCGTCCCCTGGCGCACGGTCATGTCGAACGCCTCCGGGCTATTGATCACGCCTGAGTATCGCAAGTCCGGCAGCACGCCCGAGCCCGTCGCGCTGTCTCCGTGACAGGTGGAACAATACGTGTGGTACAGCGCCTTGCCCGCCGCCACGGCGGCGGCAGTCGCCGCATCCGGCGGTGGATCGAGCACCGCGGGCATCACCGCGGGCAAGGCCGGCAGTGCGCCGCTTCCGCGCAGCTTATAGACCAAGATTCGCGGCAGGTTCGACGCGATGTGCGAATCGCGTGCAAGCTCGCCGGCGGCGAGACCAAAGGCGCCGCCCCAACCCACTTCGACCGCCACATACTGTTCACCGTCGACGGAATAGGAAATCGGCGCCGCGAGGACGCCAGCCTCCGTCTCTGCGGACCATAGGCGTTCGCCGGTATCGGCGCGGTAGGCAATGAACTCGCCCATACCCGTTCCCTGAAACACCAGATTGCCCGCGGTCGACACCACGCCGCCGTTCCATGGGTGCCCGAGTTCCGCGCGCCACACTTCTTTGCGCGCCACCGGATCCCAAGCCGCAAGATGTCCCTTGAGACCGCTCTTGATCTGCGCCTTGATTTTTGGATCCTGGGGCAGGCTTCCGGAATTGAATTCATCGCCGGTATTCCATGCAAGCTTGCGCTGCTTGGCCCTCTCGTCGGGGAAGTACGGGAAGGCAGCCTCGGTCACGGGAATGTAGACCAACCTCGTCTCCGGGCTGAATGACATCGGCTGCCAGCTGTGGGCGCCGCCGGGTCCGGGCATCGCGACAAAGGGCTTGCCGGACTCGCTGTATCGCGCGGCGCTCTCGATGATCGGCCGGCCGGTTTTAAGATCGACGCTCTTCGCCCAGTTCGTGATGGCGAAGGGATCCGCCGAAATGAGCGCACCGGTCGCACGATCCAACACGTAGAAGAAGCCGTTCTTGGGCGCCTGCAGGATGACGCCGCGCTTCGTCCCGCCGATGTTGAGGTCCGCCAGGATCAGCGGTGAGCAGGAATCGTAGTCCCACTCGTCACCCGGCGTCGTCTGGTAGTGCCAGGCGTACTCTCCGGTATCGGCCTTCAATGCCACGATCGATGAGAGATAGAGAGCGTCGCCCCGGACCTTGGCGCGGTTCCACGGCGTACCGTTGCCGACACCAATGTAAATCAGATTCAGCGCGGGGTCATACGCCATCGAGTCCCACACCGGACCGCCCCCGCCCAACTTCCACCACTCCCCGCTCCAAGTTTTGGCCGCTTTCTCGAGCGCAGCACTTTCAAACGATTTCGACGGGTCACCGGGCACGGTGTAGAAGCGCCAGATTTGCCGGCCGGTGTCGGCGTCGTAGGCGGTGATGTAGCCGCGCATGCCCATTTCGCCGCCGCCATTGCCGATCAGGACCATGCCCTTCACGACGCGCGGCGCGCCGGTAATGGTGTAGCGGCCGCCCGCCGGCACCGTCGCCACTTCCCACGCCGGTTTACCGGACACTGCGTCCAATGCGATCAACCGGCCATCGAGCGTGCCCAGGTACACTCGACCCTTCCACGCCGCCACTCCACGGTTCACCGCGTCACAGCAGGCATTGACCGCGACCTGACCGGGCACCTTCGGATCATAGGTCCACAGCGGCGCACCGGTTTTCGCGTCGAGCGCGAACACCTTGCTCCAAGCACTGGTGACGTACATGACTCCGTCGATCACCAGGGGCGTCGATTCCTGGCCGCGATGTGCCGCATCAAGGTCGTAGAACCACGCGAGTCCCAGCTGCTTCACATTGCCGGAATCGATCTTCTGCAAGGGACTGAAGTGCTGCTCGCCGTAGTTTCGGCCCGGTTCCATCCAGTTGCCGGGCTCGGAGTCGGCTGCGACGAGCCGTGCCATATCCACGGCCGCCGGTTTCGCCGCAGACGGTATGACGGCGGCGGTGAGCGGCGGCGCTGACGATCGCGCGCAACCTGCGATCGCAAAGCCCAGCGCCGCGACTGCAATGACCCGGCTACGCATCCGCGCCCTAGACCAACATGCAGACGGACTTGGTCTCGGTGTACCACAGCAAGGCCTCACGCCCCGCAGGCGGCATGCCCGCCCAGGGCCCGGTCTCGAGTGCGGCCCGCGCAGCGGCAACGGCGCGGTCCACATCCTCGGGACCCGCATCCGCTGCCTGGCCGATCTCGCGGCCAGTGGCGGGGTCGAACACCCGGATGGTCTTGCCCGAACGCGCCTCCACCCATTCGCCGTTGATGAACAACCGCGGCTTCAAGGCAAGGAATTTGTTCACCGCGGCGGACGGACTGGGCTGCGCGGCGATGTCATTCGCGCTGGCACTGACATTTGCGTTCACGAGCAATTCTCCGAGGGCTGATGACGGATGCTGGAACGATATGAAGCGCCACTCGTCGACATATGGGCTCGACCGATAACGAGCTTCGATTCGATCAGGAGCGAACGTTCCGCGGCCGGTGCGCTCGCGGCTTGGCCCACCCACACTTGATGCCACCGGCCCGGGTGTGCGATGTTGTCTCCGTTCGTGGAGTGAGGGTTCTGTGACTGAACCGTCGGCAACAGCCCCTAGCACGCCGAGAGTGTCGCGGGGACACCGCGTGGCCTGCGCCTCGGCGGTCTTGGCTCGCGAGTTGAGTTAATCTGACGGTACCACACGCGGAGCGAATCGACGTGAACGTAGATAAGAGCAGCGTCTGCCCCCTGGATTGTCCGGACACCTGCAGTCTCGCCGTGACGGTTGCCGGCGATCGAGTGGTCGCCGTGCACGGTTCGAAGGTCAATCCCATCACTCACGGTGCCGTTTGCGCCAAAGTGGCCAATTACTATCCGGAGTTTGTGCATGGCGCCAACCGCGTGCGCCATCCGCTGAAGCGTGTCGGCGAGAAGGGTGCCGCCAAGTTCGAGCGGATCTCCTGGGATGAGGCGCTCGACACCATTCACTCTCGCGTAACCCAAATCGTTGATCGCTACGGCCCGCAAGCGCTGCTGCCGCTCAACTATGCCGGCCCGCACGGGATGCTGGCGGGTGATTCCATGTCGCTGCGCTTCTTTCACAGGATCGGCGCCTCGCTGTTGAGCCGCAGTCCCTTGTGCGGCGGCATCCGCGGCGCCGCCTACGCCGGCACGTTCGGCGCGACCCCCGGCACGCCGCTGCAGCAGGTCAGTCTCGCGAAACTCATCATCGTCTGGGGCAACAACGCGACGAGCTGCAATCTGCATCTCATGCGGCAAATCAACGCCGCCAAGCGCAATGGCGCAAAGCTGGTAGTGATCGACCCGCGGCGCGTCAAAGTGGCCGAACAAGCACACCTCCATTTGCCCGTGCGCCCCGGCACGGATGTGGTGCTCGCCTGGGCCCTTGCGGTGGAGCTGGAGCGGATCGGGGGCCTGGATCGTGCGTTCATCGAAAAGCACGTGCTGGGGTTCGATGCCTATATGGAAGCCGCGCGCGCCTACCCTCCTCCGCGCGCTGCAGAGATTTGCGGCGTCCCCGCGGATGACATTCGAACGCTGGCACAGTGGTACCGCGATGCGGCGCCCGCGGTCATTGCCTGGGGCAACGGTCTCGAGCGCAATCAGAACGGCGGCTCCGGGCTGCGGGCCATTGCCGCGCTCCCGGCGCTCGCCGGCAAATTCGGCATTGCCGGTGGTGGGCTGGTGGGTGGCGCCGGCCATGCCTTCCCGAAAACGCTCGACAGATTGACCCGCATCGACTTCGTGCCGCCGCAAACTCGCACCATCAACATCATTGACGTGGGCGGAGTATTGCTCGATGAGAGTCTGGACCCGCCGCTCAAGGCAGTGTTCATCTACAACCACAATCCGCTGATTGTTCATCCGGATCAGAATCGCCTGAAGCGGGGATTGGCGCGTGAGGATTTATTCGTTGTCGGCATCGAAGTGGCGATGACGGACAGCATGGCGTACGCGGACGTGGTTTTGCCGGCCTGCACGCACTTCGAGCATGCGGATATCTACCCGGCCTACGGCCAGCAATTCCTGCAACGTGCCGAACCGGTCATTCCACCGGTAGGCGAGAGCCTGCCGAATACCGAGATTTTTCGCCGGCTGGCGGCCAGGTTCGGCTTTTCGGATGCCGCGTTCAGGGCAAGTGACGCCGAACTCATGGATGATGCGCTGAACCCGGACGATCCGCGCATGCAGGGTGTCCGCGCGAGCCAGGTCCCCCTCGATCGCGCGTTGCGAATGGAGTTCTCCGGCGAGGAGCCCGTACTTTTCCAGAACGTATCGCCCCGAACGCCCAGCGGTAAGGTCGAGCTGGAATCGGCGACGCTCGATGCGCGCTACGGTGCCCCGCTGCCGGCGTACCGGCCGCTGGCGTCTCCCTATCCCCTGACCCTCATCACGCCGGCCTCCGACAAGCGCATCACTTCTACGTTCGGTGGTCTCGCGGTCAATGACAGCGCCCCGGCACTGGAGATGAACCCCGCTGATGCGGCTGAGCGCGGGCTGGTCAACGGAACTTTAGTCAAAGTGTGGAACGACTTGGGGCAAGTATTTCTTCCCCTGCGCATCACGGCTGCCGTGCGCTCCGGGGTGGTCAGTTCCGAGAAAGGCGCATGGCTTCGGACGAGCCGGAACGGTCAGACGGTGTCGGCATTGGCTCCCACGCATAAAGCCGACCTCGCCGACGGTGCCTGTTACAACGATGCGCGCGTGGAAGTGGCTGCGCAGTAACTGACTGCTGACGTTCAACGAAGGGCGTTCAAGATACGCTTCCCACGCTTACAGAAGCCTGCTTGAATGCCCGACCCGTGGAGCTAGGCCTGTACATCTTGCCGATCGAGATCATCCAGCACGGCGCGTACCGCGCCGGCGAGTCCGGCCCAGTCGCCCGCCTTCCGCAATCCCTCGCTCAATTCAAGTTGCACGCCCTCGCCCGTACGGCCTCGGTTGCAAATGTTGCGCGGGTGCCTACCCGGGAAACGATGCCCGTCGATCAAACAGCTGAAGCCGATCTCCGTCAGCGCCCGCGCGATCTCCGCCTTCAGCCTTTCATTCAGCCCCCCCAGCAACACGTCGGGGCCGGGCGCCGCGTATCCGTGCACCGCAACGACGGTGTCGCAGCCGGAGATGAGATCGAGGGCGCGAGGTTCGTCGAACCACTGGCTGGCAAGGTGCAGGCGCTCGAAATTGTCGCCGGCCGTCCGCAGCCCCTCGAAGAGATAAAGCCCGTATTCATCGCCGGCAATCAGGCGCGCGATCTCGGAAGTGCGCCCTTCGATCCGTCCGCCGTGGGGCGCGAGAACAGCGATCTGGGATCGCTCGCGAGGCATGACGTGCACGGCGTAGTCGACGCCTTCCGTGTAGCACTGCGCTAGCTCGTCGTAGCAGCGAAAGTCATTGAGGGAAGCCCGTTTCGTCACCGATATAGTTTACCGCCCCGCGGTCGAATGAGCAGGGGGTTGTTGATGGTAGGTTCCCCGTCAACTCAATCGATAGTCCCGCTGCTCGCGGACATACTCCACGAAATAATCCAAGGACTCCACATTGGACATGGCCGCGCGATTCGCGGCTTTCTCGACCGGCATCCCGCTCAGAATGCGGCGCACGGGCACTTCCATTTTCTTGCCGGTAAGCGTGTACGGGATCGCGCCCACCTGATAAATCTTGTCGGGCACATGCCGCGCCGAGTAGGCCTTGCGCATGCAAGCGCGTACTTTGTCCTGCAGCGCCTCGTCGAGCTTCAGTCCCTCCTTGAGCTTGACGAACAGCGGCATGAAAAATCCGCCCCCCGGTAGATCCAGATTCACGATCAGCGCATCTTCGATTTCGGATACTTCGATGAGTGCGCGGTACACCTCCGCGGTGCCGATGCGCACACCATGCCGATTCAGGGTTGCGTCCGAGCGTCCCAGCACGAAGCAGCCGCCGCGCGAATTGACCTTGAAGAAGTCGCCATGTCGCCAGATCCCGGAGTACTGGTCGAAATACGCTTCCCGATGGCGGCCACCGTCGGCGTCGTTCCAGAAGCCGACGGGCATGGAGGGTAACGGCCGCGTGATGACCAACTCGCCGACCTCATCGATCACCGCCTCTCCCCGTTCGTTGAACGCGGAGGCCGCAACCCCGAGCTGCCGCGCCTGAATCTCGCCGGCATAGAGCGGCTGGGTCACGACTCCCCCCACGATGCCGGTGCAGAGATCCGTGCCGCCGCTGCCCGAATGCACCCAGATATCCGTCTTCACACATCGGTAGAACCACGCCATGCATTCGGCTGTCACCGGCGAGCCCGCCAGCAGCACGGACCTCAGCCGCGACAGATCGAATCGGTCCTTAGGAACGATTCCCGCCTTCTCGAGAATGCTCACATAGGTCGGACTCGCGCCGAAGAAACCGGCGCCGGAACGCTCGACCATGCTCCACAGCACATCGGGCTTGGGGTATGCCGGATTTCCATCGTAGAGCACCGGCACCACGTCCACCAGCAGCGCGCTCACGAGGAAATTCCACATCATCCAGCCGGTGGTGGTGAAGAAGAACATACGCTCACCGGGATGCACGTCCATGTGGAACTTCAGCGCCTTGCACTGCTCCAGTACCATGCCGCCGTGGCAATGAATGATGGGCTTGGGCAGACCGGTGGTGCCCGAAGAAAACAGTATCCACAGCGGATGTGCGAACGGCACCTGCTCGAACTCGAAGGCATCGGGCTCGATCTCGGGACCGGCGAGCGCGTCTTCCCAGAAGATTGAGTTCGCGGTCAGCAAGGCGCCGTTTGCGGGCTCGAGTTGCCGCAGGTAAATCACGCGCTCGAGCGACGGCAGCGAACTCAATATCGTCCCGAGTTCCGGCCTGCGGTCGAACGGCTTGCCGCCGTAATGATAGCCATCCACGCAAAATGCGAACTTGGGCGCCAACTGCAGGAACCGGTCGACGACGCCCCGCGGCCCGAAATCCGGGCCGCAGCTCGCCCAAATGGCACCGACGCTGGCCGTCGCCAACATCGCAATGACGGCTTCCGGAGAATTCGGCAAATAAGCGACCACGCGGTCGCCGGGAGCGAGTCCCATCTTGCGCAGTTGCGTCGCGAGCTTGCGCACCTGGGTGCCAAGGTTCGTCCACGACAGAGTGCTCAAGGTTCGCCGCTCGCTCAAGAACATCAATGCATCGGCGCCGGCACGCTCATGACGCAGCGCATGCTCCGCATAGTTGAGGCGCGCCCCGGGAAACCATTCAGCGCCCGGCATCGAGCGTCGCCCAAGCACCCGTTCGTAGGGCTGCGAGGCGCGAACGTCGAAGTACTCCCAGAGCGATCCCCAGAATCCCTCCAGATCGTCGATGGACCACTGCCACAGCGCCGCGTAGCTATCGAAGTGACGTCCGCGTTCGGACAGCCAGCTGAGATAATGCGTGAGGTGTGCCTGCGAAACCCGCTCGGCGCTGGGCGTCCAGAGTAAGTCACCCTCTTTAACCGTGGTCATCTAGCCGTTCCACCCCTTCAGGCTTCCGCAACCGATGTCGCGCCGGGAACGAATACTCCCGGCCGCCGCATGAAAAACAGCACGATGACGCCGAGAAAACACCACGATGCGAGAAAATAGAAGTTTACCCCGTAGCCGACGCCTTGATCGAAGAGATGTCCGGCCACTTTCGGCGCGATCGCCGACAGAGTGGTGTTGATCGCGATGGCAAGGCCCGCCAGCGACGCAAAGGCGCGCGTGCCGTAGTAATTGCTCAACACCGCCATCAAGCACACCAGTCCGCCGCCGAACCCGATGCCGAGGCAGGTTGCGAACAGGAACACCTGCCACAGCGCATGCGCATTGACCACGACCACGAGTCCGACGCCGAACACCGCCATGAATAGGGCATAAATGTAGCGCGGATCGATGCGGTCGCCGAATGCGGCGAGAATCACTTTGCCGATGAGGCCGCTGACCGTCATGATGCCGACGGCCCAGGCCCCGGTGCGGGCAGCGTGGCCGAGATCCTGCAAATGCACCACGCCATGCGCCAAGAACAGAGTGTAGCCGCCGCTGCCGCCGATCAGCGAACCCAGCAGCAACCAATACGAGGGACGCCGGACCGCGTCCCGGAATGTCCATTCCTGGCGCGTCACGAATGCCGGGCGGGTATCCGGCGCCGTTTGACCCGCGGCAGGCGGCGGCCCAAACCCATCCGCCACTTGACCCATGTCCTCCGGCCGCTCGCGTACCAAGACCAGGGCGATGCCGGCAGCCGCGGCCGAGAGCGCCGCGAGCAGCCACCATCCCGCCCGCCAGGTGCCGGTGAGCTCGATCAGCCCGTTGAGCAAGGGCGCCGCCACGAAGCCGCCGATGGCGCCGGCGGAATATAGAACCGACAGCGCCAGCGATCGGCGCCTCACGAACCATCGTGCCAAGCCCGCCTGCGACGCCATGGCCGAGCCGGTCGCGACGCCGGTGCCCACCAACAAGCCGAAGCAGAGCATCGCACCAAGGCCGCTCGTGACCACCGTGGCCATCAGCAATGAGCCGACGATGGTCAAGGCGCTTCCGAGCACCAAGGTCTTGCGCACGCCGAAGTGGTTGACGCTGAGGGCGACCAAGGGTCCAGGCAGCCCCGACATGATCATGTACACCGAGAACATATTGCCCAGGGTCTCGCGGTGCAGTCCCAGGGCCTTGGCCATGGCAGGGTTGATGACCGCGGGTCCGTAGGCCGGGAAGCCCAGGTTCAGGAACACGACGCTCCACAGCGCCGCCAGGATGGTCCAACCGTAGAAGCGCTGTGTTGGCATCAGCTCTCCGACCTTACGCCACGGCCGCGGATGGGGCCTTTCACGTGTCACCCCACATCTGGCGCGCTACATTCACCACCAGTTCCAACTTGCGCCACTGCTCGGTTTCGGAGACGGCGTTCCCATGGTGCGTGCTCGAGAATCCGCATTGCGGCGACAAGCACAAGCTCTCCATGGGCACGTAGGCGCTCGCCGCCTCGATGCGCCGCTTGATCTCATCGGCGCTCTCGATCGCGCCCTGCTTGGTCGTGACCAGTCCGAGCACCACCCTCTTTCCGGACGGGAGGTAGCGCAGCGGTTCGAACGACCCGGCGCGGGCGGAATCGAACTCCATGAAGAAACCATCCACGTCGATGGAAAACATGGCTTCAGCGATGCTCTCGTAGCCGCCCTCGGCAACCCATGAGCTTCTGAAGTTTCCTCGGCAAGTGTGCATGGTGATGCTCATTCCCACGGGACGCCTGCGCAGCGCGGCATTGACGGCGTTCGCGAAAGTTCTCGGCAGGGCGTCGGGATCATCGCCGTTGGCGCGGCAGCCCTCGCGAAACTTCGGGTCGCATAAATAGGCGAATGACACGTCGTCCAGCTGCAGATAGGTGCAGCCGCGTTCCGCAAAGAAACGTATGGC
>WNFI01015065.1_pt1 | contig 16670 bp, 13 predicted proteins | sample 5400471 | NCBI WGS metagenome assembly WNFI01 (sample SAMN13153348, study PRJNA577476) | soil metagenome | isolation source: 100 cm saprolite on Douglas fir-dominated hillslope | place: USA:California | collected 2013-09-17 | reverse complement strand
AAATTCCACCGATAAACTCATCCTGCTCGCGGTGCTGCTGGTTGTGATCTCTCAGCTTCCCGCCACACATGGATGGAGCGGGAAGATAGTTCCGCTGGCGCTGATGCTGGCCGGATTTCTCGCCCTGCGAAGCCGCTGACCCGGTGGAATAACGACAGGATAGAGGTGGAACCATATGTCCGCATTCGCAAAACTCGCTGAAGTAACCTCTCACGGCCCCCTGCCGGACTTCGCACCCGGCATCGAGGCGGTCTTTCCCGATGAATTTCAGGAATGCGACTGCGCCGTCGAAGCCACCGGAGACCCGCTCCCCGACTTTCTTCGCGGCACATACTATCTGAACGGTCCCGCCCGCTTCGGATTCAAAGACCTGGCCTACCGGCACTGGCTGGATGGCGACGGCATGGTCTGCGCGCTTCGCTTTGAAAAGGATGCAATCCGATTGAAGAGCCGTTACGTTCGCAGCCGCAAGTTCGTCGAAGAACAAAGCGCGGGCCGTCCTCTGTTCCGCGCCTTCGGAACGGCATTCGCCGGCAGCCAACTGAACCGCGTGGGCAACGGGCTGGAATCGCCGGTGAATGTCAGCGTCTATCCCTTCGCCGGACGTCTTCTGGCATTCGGCGAACAGGGCCTGCCCTGGGAACTCGACGCCGAGACCCTGGAAACTCGCGGCCAGTTTAACTTCAACGGACGACTCAACGACGCCAGCCCTTTCTCCGCCCATCCCAAATTCGACCCCGAGACCGGCGAGATGTTCAATTTCGGAATCTTTTTTTCCAGCCAGGCCCCGCGGCTTTATTTTTACTGCTTCGGGCCGGAGGGCCTGCGCTACCGCAAGGCCGTTTCCCTGGAGTATTCCTGCTCCATCCACGATTTCAGCCTCAGCCGGAGATATGCAGTTTTCTATCTAAGCCCCTATCTGATGGACGCCGCGGGACTTCAGCGGGAGGGACGAACGGTCATGGATTCCCTGCAATGGCAGCCGGAGCTTGGCAGCAGGCTTCTGGTGCTGGAGCGCGGTACCGGCGAGGTGGCCGCGTCGATTCCGATCGGCAGCCGCTACTGTCTGCACCTGATCAACTCCTTCGAAGACGGTAACCGGCTGACCGTCGACGTTCTCGAATTCGACGAACCGCTCTACGCCCACTACCAGCCCGTGCCCGATCTCTTTCAAAAGGTTTCACCCGGAGGCCCGGTGAGGCTGACACTGGATTTGAAATCGCGCGAGTTGGTGGAGCGCGTCGAGCTTGGGTATTCGAAGTCCCCCGACTTCCCCGCCATCGATCCTCGCCTCGCCATGCACTCCTGCGACGAATTCTGGATGCTGGGGATATCCGCGGCGGGAAATAACGGGAGAAAGTTCTTCGATCAGCTTGTTCACGCAGGCTGGAGCGGCGGCACGACGGATATTTATCAATCCGCTCCTGGTTGTTATCTGGGCGGCGAACCGGTATTTGTTGGCGATCCGGGGTCTGCCGAAGGAGTGGTAATTTGCCAGGAATTCGATAGCAGCACCCTGAAAAGCCACTTTTTACTGTTCGATTCCCACAATGTCGGTGCGGGCCCTACGGCCCGGCTCACCCTCGATCACAGCCTCTATCTGGGCTTCCACGCAGCATTTAGAGCCGAACAAGGAAAATCATAAAGTCGCCATCCGCGTTTTTGGGGTGTTTCGCAAATCTCTGCCGGGGCACGGTCTATCCACCAGGGTCAGTTTACCCATCTCAGACTGTCTCAAGGTGCAAGATCTGACTAAGGCCTTATTTTTCAACGAGATGGGGCGGCAAAGGAGTGCGAAATGATTCGTGAACTCACCAAGTCGGCGTTAAGTTTTTCCTGGGCGCTTTCGTTGCTCGGAATAAAGCAGGCAGTCAGTATGGGAAGTTCAGGTCAAAACGGAGGCGACTTGTTCTCCCCGGTGACTCAGGTGGCTGTCGGCCAGCTCGGCGACTCCATGAAAGGCATCTACCGGTCGGGCGACAGCCTTCAGTCGCGCATGGTTGACATGGCATTTTCCGGTATGAATCCCGCGAATTGGCTTAACCCTGGCAATTGGGCAAACATGGGTAATTGGACCAATCCGGCAAACTGGACCAATCCCGCTAACTGGCCTCGGACGGTTCAAAATTTTGCGGCTGCGGCAGGACAATGCGGATGCACAACTCCGGGAGCGGGACAGAACTCTGCTTCGCCCGGAAGCGATCCAACGAACGCTCCGGGTAACCCCGGCGCAGCCTGCGGCTGGGGACCACCCCAGGACCCATCGCAGCACTAACCAGCGTTTCAATGATCGGTGGCGGCATCATGACATTTCCTGCGAGTTGGCGGATCGCCAGTGCTTCACCGTACCCCGGGAGTTGTACGTTCGATTTGACCCGTGCGCTAGAGGTTCTGACTAAGGAAGCGATCAACCGTCTGGGCAAGACCAGCCAGACAATCTTCTTCCTGGGCGACGGCATCCAGCAGGCTGCGACCGATGGAATCCTTGACTTCTTCAGTCCTTCCACCTGGACACCCGACAACATCGCTCGGCTGACAGCGATGGCCGGGCAGCAGGCGGTTCGGACGTCTGAATTGTTCATCTCTCCGCGCACCGCTCAGCTTGCGTGGCTGGAGCTTCGCAACAAACTGGAGATATTCGTCCTGGTTCAGAACGTGAATTCCATGCTCGGCATACCCGAAGATGCGTCGCTTTCCCTGCCAGAACTGCTGGAGAAGGCTTATTCACTTCCTCCATTTGAGGCGCTCTGGGCCGTGGAAGGAATGGGACATAACTATACCGAGTCTTACTGGAAAGTCCATGGATCTCCAAAAGGTTTGCTGTTCGAAGAGAATGCGCCTGCTCCCGAAAAAAGCTTGCTCATGCTCCACGCGGGCATGGGCTTGTTCTTTGCCAAGCAACTGCTGGGTCCCGGTACACCCACGCTCACGCCCGTATCTCCACCCGGTGAATTTCGCGCGGTCATCGACAACTTTGTCCGCCTCGCGAGGGACAATGCCCGTCCCGGTTACATAGGGCCTGTTATTGAATCCCTGGGTTTGTACACCCGTGACTTCCAGCCGGATATGGTCCGGAGCGTCCATCAGGCCCTGCTACAGGCAGCGCCTGAGCTGACCGGGTTCTACTGGCACGGGGTCGGTCGCGCTCTTTATTTCTCGCGCCGTTACTTCCTTCCGGTTCTGAGCACAATCTGGACGGGCATTGACAGCGAAGTTGCTGCGACCGAGGACCGTCTCAGCGCAATGGCCGGGCTCACGTGGGCCGTTGCCCTGGTCAACATGCGCGAGCCGCAAATTCTGGAATGCGCGCTCCGCACGTATATCGAAAGGTCACCTGTTCAGGATGGTTTTGCAAACGGAATCGCGTCGTCGGTGATCATGCGTCAGGACACAACTCCGAACGCGTCCTTCATCGCACCCTTTTGTCGGCACCGGCCCGCCGACCAACACGTTCTCGCCTTGTGGGACCGGCTTATTGCCGGCCCGTGCCGCATGGCGCTCGGTGAGTACTATCCCGTGCTCGGGCAGTATGGCGCGCTGGGCGAAGTATTCCGCTATCAGGATCTGGCAGCCCTGGTATCGCGTCTGAAAAATTCAACATCTCCCGTCATGGCGGCTTTGCTCCCGGCCATGACTAAGGCGATGGAGCCGGCAATTGTGTAACGGATCATGCGTCTGAGGAAATATTCATGGATCCATCAGATGAAAGGATGTCACCCAGGTATGACTACCAGGACCCACGAAATATGATGTGGCTTTGGGGCCGGTTTCTGATGATACCGGCAGCGGCAATCGTCTATAGCGTCGAAATGCTGCTTCAGACCTTGCAGGGAATGCAGCAGCTCTCAACACAAGGTCTGGGTGTCATGGTGGGGCCAGTCGCCCTTTCGAACGCGGCGGCTTCAATTCAGGCCGCCACCGGCACGGCAGTGAACGATTCGCAAATCAGCACAACAAACAACGGAAGTAATCGAACGACCAATGAGGAGGAAAAGAACTTGATTGATAACAACCAAAATTTTTGCAAACCAGATGAGAAGGAAGGAAAATGCCTGATTCTCTGGCGGTACAAGGTACTGTTCATTAAACGGGACCTGGAACATGCGTTTCCCGAAGTCGAAGACCTCGTGTCGGACGATGTTTCCGACCTCACTGCCTGGAAGATTGCGGAATTTATCCAGAGCCTCGGCCAGCGGAAGGTCCGTGTGCCATCGCCATGGATCGACAAGCAATACCCGCCCGCGCAAGGCGGTCAATTTGAGTACTGGCGAATCGGCTCATCGAATGAAGCGCCGACCCTGGAGGCTGTCAGGAAGGCACTGGCGAACGGGGAACACGTTTGGCTGACAGGCCTGCCGGAAGCCGACAAGAAATTCTTGCGGCTTTACTCTGAGCGGATGGCGAGCTATGCCCGCCAGGATCCGAAGTACGAAGAGCAGCAGATCGAAGTACTGAAAGAGATCAGAGACCGGCTCTGACAGCCGCTGACACCGCCTGTTTGAATGGAAATGTGGTCTCCTGAGGTCGCCACCCCCGACCGCATCCGATTCAAGTCGGACGGGCGACGATTTGTAAGATTACTCCGACTCGCAGAAGACCGCTGCCGGCCAGGAGCCGTGCGGGGGTGTCGGTGGCCGGGGGCAAGTTCGCACGGGTGCGATTTACCGGGATATTCTCGTCATCGGAGAACAGATGCAGCAACAGATTGCCGGCACGGGCAACAGCATTCTCGCGCTGAGAGGCCTCTCACCGCGCGGTTTCATGAGATCCGCGCTGGAGGGCATACGGCAGGCTGCCGGTTTTCTGCAATCGATTGAGTCCGAACCGGACAGGCGCATCGCCTGGATTGAATTTCAAAACAAAATGGAGGCATTTTGTCTGTTTGAGTATATCGATTTGGAAATCGGAGTATCCAACGGTCCGGATATCTCCCTGCGGGAATTGGCGGACAGAGCATCACGGCTCGGACCGTACCGCGCCGTCTGGGGAATGGAGGGTGCCGGCCATTATTATGCGGACTCGCAAACCGTCTCCGCGGAATCGCCCGGTCATCTTCTCTCTGAAGCACGAACCGGAGATTTGGCCTCCTCGGGGTTGGTTCCGCTCCATACAGGCATGGGGCTTTCGCTTGCGGAGACGGTCCTGGGCTCGATTTCCGGACGGCCGGCGGATTGCGGCATCCTGATCTCGAAGTTCACCGACCTTTGCCGGCGGAATTCACGGAAGGGCTATTCAGGCGCGGCCTTTGAGGCGCTGGGCCTGGTGGTTAGAAATCTTTATCCCCACTTGATTCCGGCGATCGATCTGTTTCTCTCAAAAAACGACGCTCTGCTTGCTTATTTCTGGCACGGAGTAGGCCGCGGAATTTATTTTAACCCGGCAAATTTTCCTCCGTTCCGCAGCGCCCCCTGGAAAGCGCTGGAAATGTGCCGGCGCGAACCGCCCCATGAACTGGGAAGGCGCAATGCCATTGCCGGCCTGGCCTGGGCACTGACGCTGGTTAACATCCGCCAGCCGGAGATTATGGAGGCATTCCTGAAACATCATGGAAGCCAGATGGCGGAAGTCGATGCGTTTGCCAATGGTGTTTGCTCAGCCATGATGATCTGGTCCGAATCGGCGCCCGGGGACAGTTACCTTGATTCGTTTCAACAGCATGAGCCAGAAATATCCGTGATGCGGATGTGGAACAAGTGCATCAGAAAATCCTGGAGCGATGCTTTGTATTACCACCGGATTCTTTCTCAAACAGACGGGCTGGACGAAATCTTTCGGTTCCAGGACCTTGCGAGATTTTCCTCGCCGGGAGAAAAAGCTGGGACCAATACGTGGCAATGATCGATGATTGGTTCAATCAGCTTCTTTGGCGGCCCTGGGCTGCCTTGCAGGCAATTCTGGACATACTTGAAAAGGACCTGCCCGGCGATATGAAAGCCGAGGCGATCATAAGCAGGGCCGTGCACTCCATGGTCCGGCCCATGGTTAATACGGATGCCCTGCCGGTTATAGAACCTCGGGAGTTTGAGCAGCCACGACCATTGCATCGTGTCCCGGAGACTAAGCAATAGGAGCGCCCATGGCAACGCCGGCAGCGACGGAGAGGCAGGCAACAGACCAAGGGCCGGATCTGCAGCGCGATGCACTCGTGCTGCCAGCTGTGCCGGAGTTTCTGGCCCGCGGGCTGGCGCTTAAAAAATGGTGGACCGAAGTCGAAGCGGGAAAAGCGCCGCCGATCCGGCAATTTCCCATTGAGCGCAGTTTCAACCGCCCGACGCGCGCTTTCGGCTTCTACGGAGAAGCGCCGGTTGCGGGAAGGATGATGCCGGTCATGGGCAACGTCCAGGAAATGTTTTATGACCAGACGCGCGCTCCTGCCAGTATGGGGCGAGATTCGGCTGAGTGGATGTGGGCGCAAATCCGCGAGTTTGTCATGAAGTATTTCATGCGCATCAGCTCCTTCCGCCGGCCGGAAGCTTATGTGGACGCGGCCTACCCTCTTCCTCCGCCCGCATTGGCCAGGCTGAGCTGGTGCCCTGCGCCGCAAAACGAGTCCATGGGCTTTGGGTTTTCCCAGTTGTTCTACAAGCCGGCGGGCGCCGGGAAAATCGATGCCTTCCCCAGCTACGACCAATCCGCCATCGTCGATCAGCGCGAAGTGGGGAAAAAATATGATTGGCTCGTTCTCAAGGTGCGTATCTTTGATTTCAATTTTGCTTTTCATCCCCTGGGCGAGAGCGGACCGGCTGTGGTTTTTGGCGAAGACGAAGAGAGTTATCTGGTAGTCCATGAACAATTTGTCAATCACAAAGACCACCCGGCGCCGGGCGTGTTGGGCGATTACGGCATTGGCTATGCTTTCATCAAGAGCCCCACTCCCGGCCCTTTCCGATATGGGCCAGGCGAATTTGAGGCGGCGCTCGAACTGATCAATTTTCGCGTGTATGAAACCGGCTATATCAGTGTCAGGATGGTCTTTATCGCCAATCGGCCGGCCGGCATCTCCAATTTGGCGATTGACCCGGTGGATTGGGGCTTCCGGGTTGCAGATCTTTTTTCGCTGGGCCTGGCCTCCCGCGTCCTGAGCCCCGCCAAACAGCTTCTCCGGCAGCATCCGTTCAGCTTGAGCCTTGATCCGGTACGCTCCTATATTTCCGGCGCAAACCTGATCACCCGGGGCTATGCGGCAAACAACCTTTGCATCTCAACAGAGCAGCTTGAAAAGTACTTTCTTCTGCTGCACTTCAGGCAACACTATCAGACAGTTGTCGATTCCCTGCTTACCTGGCGGCTGATTCCCGACTGGCTGGATGAGAAGAATCTGCCTTCATGGATCATCTCGGGAGTCAGCTTGTGAACGCGGCAGCGGAAACAGCATTGGTATTATCGGGTGGCGGCGCCTACGGCGCATTCAGCGTTGGTGTGATGAAAGTGCTGTTCGCCGGGCGCAGCCCGGCGACCGGCTACCAGCCGCTCCAGGCCGACATCTTTACGGGCGCTTCCGTTGGCTCCTTCAATGCCGCCCTGATGGTCGCCTATCCCGGCGACCGAACCCTGGATACGGCCTTGCGACTTGAGAGCATATGGCTGGACCGCGTTGCTAAACGACCGGGAAGCTGTGGCAACCACGTGTTCCGCGTGCGCAATCCCCTCGCTTTTCTCGACGTCAATTGTTCCGTGCGTCAGCCCGCAGTGGTGGCTTCCAATTTTGCCGGCGACACGCTCGCCATCGGCAGCTATGTGTTGGAGCGAACGGCCAACTTCCTTGCCTCCTCCGGCTCGCTGGAAAACCGCCTGATCGATTCCCTGAACATCGGCTCCTTCATTGACGAGGAACCGTTTCACAGGCTTGTCCAGGAGGTGATTCCCGAAGCCGCCATTCGGCAAAGCCCGCTGCGTCTCAGCGTTTCCACTACAGACTGGGTCAATGGAAAGGTGCGTTACTTCAGTAATCCGGATTTTCACCATGATCGCGGCGTTCGCAGTGTTGTAGCGTCGGCGGCCGTTCCCGGTTTCTTCCCGCCGATCATGATCGATGGCAGCCAATTCGTGGACGGGGGCGTGGTGGATAACACTCCGATCGGCAGGGCAATCAACCTGGGCGCAACCGAGCTCCATGCAATTTATATGGTTCCTCAGCCGAAATTCATTCCTTTAAGCGCCATGCCGAACACCCTGGAGACCCTGCTCCGTGTTTATTACCTGATGCTGGCCGCAAAGATCAGCGAGGATATCGAAAGCGTCCGATGGATCAACAACGGCCTGAGATTGCTTCAGCGGCCTGCCGGGCATATATCCGAAATTGAATCGCGAGATCTGGCGCGGGCAGCAGGTCAGATACTGGGACGTTCCGGCGTGCCCTATCGGCCAATCGTCGTCCATCGTTACATTCCAGGTTCAATCCTGGGTGGCACTGTGGGCTCGCTGGATTTTGGACTGGACGAGATCCTCGAAATGATCCGGCAAGGCGAGGCTGCGGCCTTACTTCACGATTGCGCGAAGAGCTGCTGTGTTCTCGTGGAACCGGAAGGGGAGATTGATCGATGAATGAATGGATCAAGTCTGTATTTGGATTGCCCTGGGATCTGCTGAATCTGGGCCTGCAGACGTTCACCAATTTCACGCAGCGAAGTCTCTCCGGGGGTCTTTCAGACGGAAATCGTGCCGGGGCTTCGGCCTCCTCAATACCATTGCGCACTCATCCGGCTTCTGTGCCGGACGCTCACGTTTCGGAGCAACGCGGGCAGAGTGCAGGGCAAATCGGCAGCGGGCGGTTGAATACCGCTTCCTTTGTCGTGCTCGGCGAAGGTCTCGCCGCCGGCATGGGCGATTTTTCTCTCCAGGCCGATTCCCAGAACTCCAGTTTTCCCGCCCAGATGGCCCGGCAAATGGGCATCTCTTTTGTGCAGCCATTGATTGAGCCTCCGGGAATTGGCGAGACAGCCGGATTTGCGCCGTGGTCGGTCGTAGTGCCCTCGTCTCTGCAATCCACCGTGCTCGGCCGGATTCCGCCTGACTCTCCCGCCAACCTCTCACTCCCCGGTCTGACGGTCGCGGACGCGATTCGCATGAGGCCACAGGAACCGCTGGTCGATCGCACTAGCAGCAAGCAGACGACTCTGAACCTGGTTCTCGGCCTTCTCCCGATTGCCTACGGAGCACGCCCCCCCTGGCCCACTCCATTGGAAGCCGGCCTTCAGCGAAAGCCCACTCTGGCGCTCATCGAACTGGGATTCACCGAGGTACTGGACGCCGCCGTGAACGGCGACCCCGCGCGTTTGCCCAATACCGCGGCCTTCAGCGATGACTATGCAAAGATTGTGCGCGCGCTTCGCGCGTCCGGCGCCGAGGTCGTCGTCCTGACCATTCCCGATCCGCTGGACACCGCTTATTTTTCAGACATCCGGACCGCGGCCCGGACCGTGAAGCTGGATCCGCGATTGCTGGTTGAACTTTGGGGCCTGCCCGAGGATGCACTGATCACGGTGAATGGCTTGAATGAAATCTCTTTTCAGCTTTATGCGGCGTCCATTGGTCCCGCCCTGCAAAGCGCCATCCGGCACCTACCGTCAGGTTCAATGCTCCTTGGCGGATTCTATTCCCTGAACGGTTACTATCCGGGCGCAACCGGCCAGGCCATCATTGCCAATGAACTGCTGGCATTGTTGAATCGGAATTTTGGATCTTCGTTTCCACCCATCAATCTGGCGGCTGTGGCGGCATCGGACCCCGTCGCCGCCTACCAGAATGCAGCCGGACCAAACTGGACTCGCCAGGACCTGACCGCTCCGCAGCCCCTGCCTTCGCCTCCGGCGCCCACAAGTCCTCCGATTCTCCCTCAACAACCACCCCCGGTCAGCCAGGTCATAGAGACTGCAACGCACGCTCTGCGCCTGCCCCCGGAATTAGAGCAGGTCCTGCCCATTGACCCGGATGGCAGTTACTTTGGCGACGCACTTGTGGCCCAGAACTGCCGCACTGCGCAGGCCATTCAGTGGGCAAGCTGCGGTGCGCTTTACTTTCGCGGCCTGGCCATGATGGATAGCCATCTCTCGGGCAATCTGCGCATCAAGTTCAGCCCGCCGGTGAACGATTGGACAACTTTCCAGGTTTCGTTTGAAAGGGGGCTGGCCGGTACGGACGCTTTCCTGGCCGCGCCTGTGTTTTTCCGCATGCCCGGAAAACAGCAACTCGTTCGCGATGTGCCTGGTTTTGTCTCCGGCGGCAGACTGAACCTGCGGACCGGACAGGTTGACCACACACCCGGCGCTCTGAAAATCTACGTGAGCTTGTTCAACAGCGCAATCTTTGCTCTGCTACGGGTGAATCCGAATTTTCCCACAAACCCGCTTTATTTCCCGGGCCCATACGGCTCGGCCACGGTGAGCTTCGAACAGCGCCCCGACGGCAAACTGGATTTTAGTTTCTACGGAAGCACTTTCGTTCCGTTAGGCAGTGGCAGCGCTTTCCCCCTGAACTTCTCCGGACCTTCACGGCAATTTGCCTCCATTCCGGCCAGTGGCATGGCCATTCATCCCCATCTTTCGCTGACCACGAAGGCCGCACCAGCCTCGGAAAAGACAGCGGCCCCCGAGATTCCTTTCAACACCCTGCAGGAGTTCACACTTTTTACTCCGGCCAGCTCTTTCGGAGATCTTTTCACTCTGGAGGCGTGTCAACTTGGAGGCCCGGCGTTAGGCCGCTCTCGTCTGCTGGGTCGGGTGCAGGTCCAATTCGGACCGCCATCCCGGAACTCCGTGCCCATCGCAGTTTCGACCAGCGTCCCGGGCGGGCTTCTCGCACCGTTAGGTCCGGGTCCGCTGCAGGAATTGTTCCCGGGGCGGCTCACGCCCGGGCCGGAAGGATTCTATGAGAATCTGCACTTCCCTTTGCGTACCTATTCTCTCAATGATCTTTCCGTGCTCGATGATCCCTTCGATCTCTCCGTCGGCGCTCTCGACTTACGCACCGGCCGCAGTCTACAGCCCCTGTTGCATCGCGGATTCATCAACCAGGACCTGCTCTTCGCCCTGTTGCGGGTCGAGCCCAAAACACCACAGGCCTCGTTCTTCTTCCGCGGCCCCGCCACCCTGAACACCCGCCGTAGCGGGCAGGTGTTCTCGTTCTTTGGAAAGGTGCATATTCCGTACGATTGGACTTACACCGCTCCGGATGGTCCCAGCCAGCCTCCGCTGCTCTTTCCCGATCCCAACCTCGCTACCGGCTTCCCTGTTGCGGGCGGCTCACTCGATCCCTATCTGTGGCTGTGGGGCTTCCGAAGTCAGGGCGGGTTTGACAGGGCAACAACCGGCCATGACAACGAGGTACTCTCCTCGCGCGGAGAAATATTTTCCTACCGTTTTAGGGTTCCTGGCGGTTCCGCCACCGCCGAAACTGTCTTTGAATACGAGAACCATACGCTCCAGGGCAGGTTCCGCATGCACAGCCTTGCCTGGGTGGATTTTGGAAACGCCGGCGGCGGTGACTGCCTGGATGCCGTCACATTTTCCGGTTTTGGCGTATGGCGCACGAAAGCCATCGAACGGGTGACACAGGCAGCGGCCCAGTTCGTCAATATTTCAGGGGTGACATATGTCGGGATCCAGATCGGGCCTGGCGGCGACATCTCGAATGTCAATACTTTGACCCCGTCCGATGCGTTCCCGATACCGGAATTTGAAGCCAAGGCCGGATCACAACCGGCACCAGTCGCACTTGATCCGCGTCGGAGCAGGCACATTCCAGACTGCAACTGCAGAGAGAGAGGCCCAATGTACAGCCACATTATCGAGTTGACGGCGAAACCAGGACAGGCCAGGGTGTTGGTGGATGTTATTCGCGACCGGGCGATACCGGAGATCATTCGTCTTTCGCCCGGCTTTGTCGACGAAATTGTTTTGCTTTCCGAGACCGATCCCAACCGTGTTTCCGCCATCAGCTTTTGGCGATCAAAGCAGGATGGCGATCTCTTCTTTCAGAATGGATTTGCAAAGGTGAGCGCCATGACCCAGCCTTATTTAAGCGCCAAACCCGACCGACTCGCTTATGTCGTGGGTGCATCGACTAATGACAACATTGCCGGATGGCCGTAGCGGGAATTCCCGCAGCAGCAGTGAATCCGGCGATCTCCGTTAGCCGGAACTACAATCTCTTACGCAAGGAACCGATTATGGACGTAAAAACGATTCGACACTCAATGGTCCTCCCCGCGACCTCTCACGAGGTCTATGAAGCATTGATCGACTCCGCCGGGCATACGGCATTTACCGGCCAGCCGGCCAATATCAGCCGTGAAATCAACGGCGAATCGACCGCCTACGGAGGAAGCCTGTTCTTTCGCAATCTCGAACTGATTCCCGACAAGAAGATCGTTCAGGCGTGGCAAAGTCCCGCCAATAAAGAGTGGCCGCGGGACCACTTCTCGACGGTGACCTATGAGTTGCATGAGACTCCGAAAGGCACACAACTGAACTTCACGCAAGAGGGAGTTCCAGCCGCGCAACTTGAACACTACATTGAGGGCTGGACGACGAACTATTGGACACGTTTGTCCGGCTATTTCAACAGTAAACGGAGCCAGGAACAAAAGCGGCAGTGAGTGACCCCGATTCGGCCTTCACCGCCTCGAGAAACTCCGGGCAATTGGGTAGATTTCTGCGGCGCTCCTGATGTCTCCGGTCTCCGGTCAGCTATGCGTCAGTTTTCGCCCTTTTTCCTCGGCTGGTCCTCGATTTCCGGATTTTTGTCAGGCATGCAAATTTGCCCCCCTCCTCTGTCTTACCCATACAGGGACAGAGTGCCGCAGAATGCTTCAGCCTTCGGCCGATGGGTATTGCTGTCACTGCCGAAATGTGAAATGCGCCTTCGTGTCAACCGGCGCCGAAGAGGCTTTGTCCCGCAACAGCGGCACGGTCGCACGCCGGGAAATCTGAAAGAGAGGTCAAAATGTCACAAAGCAAAAGCATCGTTGAAGCTCTTGACAGGATGCGCGACAGCAACAGCAGCATATTCGAAGGCATTCGCGATGCCATCGAACAATGTTGCAGCGGATCATCCGGTCACAAAGGCAACTATGAATATCCCGACATCGCGAACGGCGAGTTCGAACAGGTCATTGCATTCAACAACGATGAACATATCGCCCTGAAAGAAGTACGCGGCAAGAACCCTCATTTTTCATCGCACGGTGTGCTGACCGATCTTCAGCACAATCCCATACCGGGAAGCGCCGTTGAAACAACCTTTCCTATTGATCCATCCAATGTGGGAGACGCTTTCAAATGGCCGGATGAACAATTGCCGCCCTTTGACGGACCTCCGGTGAATAACGCCAATGCAGTTTCTCCCGGCCCCTCGAAGCAGGCCTATTTCTTCAATGACCGAGCCGACTCCTTCGTCACAGTGGGACCTTCGCTTCCGAAGATTGCGCCTCTGAAAAATGGCGGCGTCCAGTTCTGGGTGGGCAGCATCGGGGTGATTGCCCAGGGTACGGGCAAATACAAAGGAGTGAGAGGCATGTCAGTTTATCTGGGCAGCGCTTACCTGGAACACTGGCCTAAGAGTCCTGAAGATCAAGTTAAGCTTCTCTCGAAAGGGTTCAGGGCGCTGGTCAGCACTTACTTCAAGATAGTGCTCCGGCACGATGTTGAATAAGGCGTCAACATCCCTGATAGCCGGCCTCCGCACCTGTCTGCGGAGAAGGGACATCGCCCCGCAATAAGGAGAATTCCAACAATCCGGCGGAGGACGGGCCAGAGCCAACTGGCGTCGGATAATTTGTGAAGGGCGGCGCCACCGGACCACACAACATGGGGTTTGCGCAATGAGTACAGAACTCAACGAAGTCCAGCGCGTGGTCCTTCACGCATTGTGCGATACCTTTGTTCCCTCCATCCAGGCGGAAGACGATCCCACCGGGTTCTGGGCCCGAAGCGCCTCCGATATGGGTGTGCCCCAGGTTCTCGCTCAGTTCTTGATCAACGACGCACCTGAAGATCTGCGTACTCCTCTTCTGCAGATGCTGAATGATCTCGCCGCAAAAGACTTTGCCAACGCCGATCAGGGAGCCCGCGAGAATATCCTCCACCAGATTTACGGCTCTTCCAGACCGGTCGAAAGGCTGCTGTCTTTCTTTGAAAAACAATCGATGCTTCTGAATTACGGTCTGCCCGCAGGGCCCGGGTCTGACGAGAACGCGGTTACCTATGGCTCACCTGAAGGTCAGAATCCAAACTGGGCGGTCATGGGATATCCGGGACCTGTCACAGTTCCGAGACCGGACAAACCCAGAGCAATACAACCGTTTATTCCCCAGGGCGATAATCTGAGCATGGAAACGGATGTTTGCGTTGTGGGGTCGGGCGCCGGGGGCGCGGTCATTGCCGCCAGAATGGCTGCCGCCGGACGAAACGTCGTAATCCTCGAAGCCGGCGGCTACTATACTTCGTCCGATTTTCATCAGCTTGAACTCTGGGGGTATAAGCACCTGTGGTACAGAGGTGGCGCCACACCCACCGGAAATGGAGATGTGACTCTGCTCGCCGGCGGAACACTGGGCGGCGGTACTGAAATCAACTGGATGAACTGCGTCCGCACGCCCGACCTGGTACGCCAGGACTGGGTGCGCAATTTCGGGCTCGACGGCGTGGATACGGCTGACTTCGCACGATATCTTGACATTGTCGAAGCCCGTATCATGGCGAGCAGCCAGACTGCCTATTACAACTCTCAGAATCTGCGCATGAGAGAGGGCTGTGCCAGGCTCGGCTATCTCAGCAAACAAACCAAGATCAACTGGGACCCCAGATTGTTCCAGCCGCTGCTGGCCGGATTTACGGGCTTCGGCGACCAGACGGGCGGCAAGCAGACGGCGCGGCGCACTTACGTTCTCGATGCTTACCGCAGCGGAGCACGCATCATCGTCAACTGCCAGGCTAACCGCATTCTCGTTGAGAACGCCCGTGCAACAACCGTCGAAGCGACATACTCCGATCCAAATGGCCGTCATGCGAAATTATCTATTCGTGCTCAGCAGATAGTGGTTGCCTGTGGCGCCCTGGAGTCACCCGCGTTGCTGCTCAGGAGCGGGATTGGCGGTCCGGCGGTCGGCAGGCATCTGCATGTTCAACCGGGCGGCGCAGTCTACGGCGTATACAGGGAGAAGCAAAAGGGATGGTGGGGCTCCCCGATGACCACCAATTGCGAACAGTTCACAGACACCGGCGGTGGCTACGGATTCTATATGGAAATTCCGGCCTTTGGCCCGGGATTCGTGGCTTCCGTGATTCCCTGGGCCGGCGGGCGACAGCACAAAGAAGTGATGACGAAAGTTCCCCATATCAGCACTTTCATCTGGTTTCTGAGGGACCGCGGTTCCGGAAAGATCAGCATCGATGGCAAGGGCAACTCAGTATCCGAATATGCTCTCACCGACGATGTGGACCAGCAGAATTTTCGCCATGCCACCGCCGAGGCCATTCGTATTCACGAGGCGGCTGGAGCGGAAGATATTCTGATCAGCCTGGCCCACCAGCAGCTGGCGTGGAAACGCGGACAGGATATTGAGCAGTTTATCGGGCTCATGATGCAGCAACCGCTTTTGAACGGGGCCCAGCCGATGATCAGCGCTCATCAGCTCTCCTCGTGCCGCATGGGAAACGATCCCGCGGAGAGCGTCGCCAACCCTAATGGCGAACTTCATGATGTCAAGGGCGTTTGGGTTGGCGATGCAAGCGCGTGCCCGACAGCGCTGGGTGCAAACCCAATGGTTACGATCATGGCTTTGGCCGAACGTACGTCCGACAGGATGATCGCGTCATCTTCGCGCGGCGACTTTCATTCCACGGCCTTTCCGAATGCTGTGCCGCGAGATTTTGATTTCATTCCGGGAATGGCGATGAACATGTTTCGGGAAATGATGGGACTGGCGGCGAATCCCGCTGAAATGTTCAGGGAAATGGCGGGGATGATGACAAATCCCGCAAACATGATTCAATTCAGCAAGCGACTATTCATGGGGAGCAGTTCAACAGCATACAGATGCGGCGGTTGCGGAATGCCCGGCACTCCCCAGTCTGCCACCTGCGCATTTTGTGGCAACTCCGTTCAATCATCACGAACTTATGACCGTTAACAATCGCTACGATGTCACCATCCTCGGCGCCGGCATCGCCGGACTCACCCTTGCACGCCAGCTCCTGATGTATTCCGACAAGACCGTTCTGCTGCTGGAGAAACGGACGGAAATCCCTCCTGCTCGCCAGAAGGTCGGCGAATCCAACGTGCAGGTGCAGGGCTACTACCTGTCGAAGATCCTCGATATGGAAGAACATCTGCTCCGGGAGCACTTTCTTAAATACAATCTTCGCTTCTACTGGCCCACTCCCGGTCAGGAGAATACCGGCTATGAGCAGTACAGCCAGTCGTACATCAGATTTCTGTCGAATATCTGCTGCTACCAGCTCGATCGCAACAAGATTGAAGCGGAACTGCTGCGGGTCAATCTTCAGGATCCGAAGTTTTCATTCACCGCCGGTATCTCAAATCTCGATGTCGCATTGTCAGCCACAGCGGCCCCGCACGCGGTCAGCTTTGAAGTGAATGGCAGCAAAGTCGAGATTCAGTCAACGTGGGTCGTTGACACTACCGGACGCGCCAAGTTCCTCGCCCGCCGC
>WNFI01210613.1_pt1 | contig 16672 bp, 17 predicted proteins | sample 5400471 | NCBI WGS metagenome assembly WNFI01 (sample SAMN13153348, study PRJNA577476) | soil metagenome | isolation source: 100 cm saprolite on Douglas fir-dominated hillslope | place: USA:California | collected 2013-09-17 | reverse complement strand
CCAGCGACGAAAGGTACGCAAGACGGAACTGAAGTGAGGCGCCGGTTGTGCCGGCGGATACTGGAGTCACTGCTTACTGAACCTGATCACTGCGGGGCGGATTATACCCAGATTTATTATTTCTTCGCCTCGCCGGCCGCCTTGAGTTGCCTGAGCCAATCGGACCAGTCCTTGGGCCCTTCGACGAAGCGTTTCTGCAGGTTGCCGAGGACGTTTCCCCAGGCGCGATCGAAGTAGGCGTACGCCTGGTCCCACTGGCCGCCGTCGCCCCAGCCGCCATGGCTGAGCGAGACTTTCGTCTCGCCATCGCCGGCGGGTTCGAATCGCACCACGACCGAGGTGCGCTGCGCCCGCGCCTCCGCAAGGTGCGGCGGGGCGTTCCAGGTGAAGGAGATCATGCGCATCGGCTGCACCGCGAGGAAGCGCATGTCGTCGGCGCCGCGCAGGCCCGGCGCTGCGTAGGGATTGATGTAGATCTCGAACGGGCCGCCGGGGCGTGCCTCGACGCGCGCGTCGGGTGCGAAAAAGGTCTTGATGCCTTCGCTCGTGGTCCAGGCGTTCCAGACCGCTTCGAGCGGCGCCTTGACGATCACTTCCTTGCGGATGGCGCGCTCTTCCGCCGCGAAGGCCGAGCCGAGCGCCGCGACGGCGAGGACCGCGGACGCCGCGGCGAGGATTCTCATACGACCACCTTTCGCGGCACGATGAGCCGTCCGATCATGACCTGGACTACCTCGTCGCGCTGGTTGCGCGTTTCGCTGCGCAGCGTGATGCGCCCGCGGTCGGGGCGCGTTTTCGAAGGCGCGTTCTCGAGCACCTCGCTATGGACCTGGAGCACGTCGCCCGGACGCACCGGCTGGGGCCAGCTCAGCTCGGCCCCGGAGCCGATGATGCCGCCGGCGATCGGAACGCCCTCGACCATGAGGCGCATGGTGATCGCCATCGTGTGCCAGCCGCTCGCGGCGAGTCCCTGGAAGAAGGTGCGTTCGGCGAGGGCCTCGTCGATGTGGAAAGGCTGCGGGTCGAACTCCGTGGCGAAGCGCTTGATCTGCGGCGCATCGAGCGAATGGGTGCGCGTCGCAAAGCGCCTGCCCACGGGGAGATCGTCGAGGTAGAGCAATTGCGCGTCGGCGCTCATGAGGCCTTCCTGCGCACGGCGGCGAGCGCGGGCCTGCGGCGGCGCGAGGCGCCCGCCTGCGGCGCGGTGACGAGGCCGCGGAAATAAGTGTCGACCAGCGACTCGGCGTGGCGCTCCAGGGAGAACGACTTCGGTGCCAGCAGCCAGTTGGCGATGAGCCCCGAGACGAGCGACAGCGCACCGATCGCGGCCTCGCGCGGATCCACGCTCTTGGGCAGCTGTCCGCATTGCAGGCAGGCACGGAACCCCGCTTCGATGGTCTTGAGGCAATCCTGCTGGCTCGCCACATGGCGGTCGCGAACGCCCGCGGCATCGCCCACGTACTCGCACTTGTGATAGGCGATGTCGAACACGCGCTGCGTGCGCGCGTCGCGAGCGGTGCGCAGCAGCACGTCGAGCGTCGCGCGCCGCAGGAGCTCGAGCGGATTCGCCTCCGCGCAGCAGTCGGCGCCGGCGAGCATCGCATCGACCGGCAGCACTACGCGCTGCATCATGGCGTCGAAGAGCTCCGCCTTGTCCTTGAAGTGCCAGTAGATCGCGCCGCGCGTCACCTCGGCGGCCGCGGCGATCTCCTCGAGGGAAGCGTGCGCGACGCCTTTCTCCTGGAAAACCCGCTCGGCCGCGTCGATCAGGCGGTTACGGGTTTCCTGGGCTTCTTCCTTGGTGCGTCGGGCCATCGATGGATCATCGATTCAAGACGGAGTTGACATACATACATTCTTGTATGTAAATTATCCGCCGGTTCGGTCCCGCTTGTAAAGAGCAACAAGAAGGAACTTCCCATGTCCCCATTGCGTCCCCGCCTGCCGCGGGCAGCCCTCCTCACCCTTTCGGCCGCGGTCCTCGCGGCGTGCGGCCCGGGCGGGCCTCCCGGCGGCCACCGCGTCGCGGGCATCGTCATGAAGCGCAACTACGAGGAAGGCGCGACGGTGCGCGCCGGGCAGTCGCTCTTCACCATCGATCCGGTGCCATTCCAGGCAGTCGTCGCGCGCGCGGAGGCCGACGTCGCGGCCGCCGAGGCGCGCCAGGCAAGCGCCAGCCGCAACGCGAAGCGCATGAAGCCGCTCTTCGACGCCAAGGCCGCCTCGCAGCGCGACTACGACGAGGCCGTCTCCGCCGACGAGGTCGCCGCTGCCGACGTGAAGTCCGCGAAGGCGCGCCTGGTCGAAGCCAACCTCAACCTCGAGTACACGCGCGTGGAAGCGCCGATCTCCGGCGTCACCAGCCGCGCGCTCAAGAGCGACGGAAGCCTCATCGCCGGCCCCGCGGACCTCCTCACCACGGTGAGCCAGTTCGATCCCATCTACGTGAACTTCGGCCTCACCGAGACCGAGCAGTCGAAGCTGCGCCAGGAAGCCGCGGCCGGCAAGCTGGTGCTGCCCAAGGACGGGCGCTTCGAGATCGCGATTCGTTTCGAGGATGGCAGGGTCTACGCAAGGCCGGGGCGGCTCGCTTTCACCGACACCCGCGTGAACGCGCAGACGGGAACGTCGGATGCGCGTGCGGAGATACCCAACCCCGCCGGCGAGGTGCGTCCCGGCCAGTTCGTGCGCGTGGTGCTCAAGGGCGCGCAGCGCCCCAACGCGATCGCCGTGCCGCAGCGCGCCGTGCTTGAGTCGCCGCAGGGCAAGATGGTCTACCTCTTCGCCGACAACAAGGCGATGCCCCGCCCGATCACCGTGGGCGATTGGACCGGTTCGGACTGGATCGTGACCTCGGGCCTCAACGCGGGCGACAAGGTCATCGTCGACGGGCTGGCGAAGATCTTCTTCCCCGGGGCGCCCGTCCAGGTCGGCGATCCGAACGCTCCGCCGCCCGGCGCACCGGGGGGACCCGGCAAGGGCGCGCCGCCGAAGAAGGACGCGAAAGATGCACCGCCGCCGAAGAAATAGATGCTCGAGGAGTTGAGCGGCGACTAGTCGTCCGCTCCAACGATCGCCCCGATCCACGAAAAAGACACCGACACAATCATGTTCTCCCGCTTCTTCATCGATCGGCCGATCTTCGCGGTCGTTATCTCGATCTTCATCGCGCTCGCCGGGATCGCCGCGATGCGCGTGCTCCCGATCGCCCAGTACCCGGAGATCGCGCCGCCTGTGGTGCAGGTTCGCGCGGTTTACCCGGGCGCTTCCGCGACGGTGCTCGAGCAGACCGTCGCCGCGCCGCTGGAGAATGCGATCAACGGCGTCGAGGGCATGCTCTACATGGCTTCCACGTCTTCCTCCGAAGGCGTGGTGAACATCGCGGTGACGTTCAACATCGGGGTGGACGTCGACAAGGCAGCGCTCAACGTCAACAACCGCGTGAAGCAGGTGGAGCCGCGCCTGCCGCTGGAAGCGCGCCGCCAGGGCGTGGCGGTGGAGAAGGGCTCGCAATCGTTCCTGCAGGTGATCGCGATCTACTCTCCCGACGGCAGCCGCGACGACCTCTTCACCTCGAACTACACGACGCTCAACGTCCTCGACCAGGTGAAGCGCGTGCCGGGCACGACCAACGTGCAGATCTTCGGCGCCAAGGACTACGCGATGCGTATCTGGCTCCGGCCCGACCGCCTCGCGCAGCTCAAGCTCTCTCCCGGCGACGTGATCCGCGCGGTGAACGAGCAGAACGCCCAGTTCGCCGCGGGCAAGGTGGGGGAGCCGCCGACCGGCGGCGGCCAGGAGCTCGTCTACACGATCACTACCAAGGGACGCCTTTCCGAGCCGAAGGAATTCGAGAACATCATCCTGCGCTCGAACCCGGACGGCTCGCGCCTCAGGCTCGCCGACGTGGCGCGGGTCGAGCTCGCCTCGCGCGACTACGGCTTCATGGGTCGGGTCAACAATCGCTCGGCGACGCTGATCGGCGTCTTCCTGCAGCCGAACGCCAACGCGCTCGATGTCGCCAAGGACGTGAACGCCACCATGGCGCGCCTCGCCGCGCAGTTCCCGGCGGGCCTCAAGGAGGACGTGGTGTACGACACCACGCGCTTCGTCGAGGTCTCGATCCGCGAGGTGATGATCACGCTCGGCGAGGCGATGCTGCTGGTCTTCCTGGTGGTGTTCATCTTCCTGCAGAACTGGCGCGCGACGCTGATCCCGTTCGCCGCCGTGCCGGTGTCGCTGCTCGGCACCTTCGGCGGGCTGCTCGCGCTCGGCTACTCGATCAACACGCTCACGCTCTTCGGCATGGTGCTCGCCATCGGCATCGTCGTGGACGACGCCATCGTCGTGTTGGAGAACATCGAGCGCATCATGCACGAGGAGCGCGTCGACGCCCGCGAGGCCGCGATCAAGGCCATGAAGGAGGTCACGAGCCCGATCGTCGCGATCGTGCTGGTGCTCTGCGCGGTGTTCATCCCGATCGCGTTCCTCGGCGGCCTCACGGGCGAGCTCTACCGCCAGTTCGCGGTGACGATCTCGATCGCGGTGGTGCTCTCCGGCATCGTCGCCCTCACGCTCACGCCGGCGCTCTCGGTAATCATCCTCAAGAGCGAGCACAAGCAACCGGGGCGTTTCTTCCAGGCGTTCAACCGCTTCTTCGCGCGCACTACCGATCGATACGAGAACGGCGTCGCCTGGATGGTGCGCCGCGGCGCGGTCGCGAGCGTGCTCTTCCTCGTCATGGTGGCGATCGCCATCGGCCTTTGGCGCGCCACGCCCGGCTCGCTCGTCCTTCGACTTCATCGGCGGCGGCACCTTCCGCAACAACGCCGCCACGATCTTCGTCACCTTCAAGCACTGGGACGAGCGCAAGGTGCCCGCGCAGGCCCTGGTGGGCGAGTTCTTTGGCAGGACCGGCGGCTTCAAGGAAGGGCTCGCGATCGCCTTCAACGCGCCGGCGATCTTCGCGCTCGGCGCGACCGGCGGATTCGAGATGCACCTGCAGAGCAAGGGTGACGGGGGCGCGAAGCGCCTCGCCGAGGTGGCGCAGGCCTTCACCGGCCGCGCGATGCAGGAGCCGGGCATCGCCCAGGCGCAGATGTTCTGGCGCCCCAACGTGCCGCAGCTCTTCGTCGACGTCGACCGCGAGAAGGCGAAGGCGCTGGGCGTCCCCCTGGACGAGGCGTTCAACACGCTCGCGGCCACGCTCGGCACCTACTATGTCAACGACTTCAACAAATACGGCCGCACCTGGCAGGTGCTGATGTCCTCCGAGGCGCGCTACCGCAAGCGCCCCGAGGACGTCGGCGCCGTCTACGTGCGCAGCGAGCGCGGCGAGATGGTGCCGATGCGCGCCATCGCCAACATCCAGTACGTGAGCGGGCCCGACACGCTCGAGCGCTTCAACAACCTGCCCGCGGTGACCATCCTCGGCTCGGGCGCGCCCGGCGTGAGCTCGGGCCAGGTGCTGGAAAAGGTCGAGAAGGTCGCGAAGGAGGCTTTGCCGTCGGATTTCACCTTCGACTTCAGCGGTGCGTCCTACCAGGAGAAGCGCTCCGGCGGCACGTCGCTCATCGCGCTGGCGGCGGGAGCGTTGATGGCCTTCCTGATCCTCGCCGCGCAGTATGAGCGCTGGTCGCTGCCGCTCTCGGTGATGCTGGCGCTGCCCTTCGGCACCTTCGGCGCGCTGGCCGCGATCTGGATCAACAACCTGGTCTTCGTGCCGCTCGCCCACAAGGCGCCGCTCACCAACGACGTGTACTTCCAGATCGGGCTGGTGACGCTGCTGGGCCTCGCCGCGAAGAACGCGATCCTGATCGTGGAATTCGCGCTGCTGAAGAGCCAGGAGGGCTTGAGCGTCTCCGCGGCGTCGGTCGAGGCGGCACGGCTGCGCTTCCGCCCGATCCTCATGACCTCGCTCGCGTTCATCCTGGGCGTGTCGCCGCTCGCCTTCTCGTCCGGCGCGGGCGCGGGCGCCCGCCACTCGGTCGGCACGGGCGTCATGGGCGGCATGCTCGCGGCGACATTCCTCGCGATCTTCTTCGTGCCGTTCTTCTTCAAGCTAATCATGGAGCGCAAGTTCGGCGAGCCGCGCTCGAGCGAGGAGCTGAAGGGCGAGGCGGCGCACCACCGCGAGATGCAGGCGCGGACGCCGCAGCACGAGGCGGTCCGCCACACGCCCCGAACGGAGGGATCCGATGACTGATCGATCCGACGGCGGCGGCCCGATCCTCGCCGTCGTCCTCATCGCCTTGGCGTTGCTCGCGATGCTCCTCGCCGGCTGCGCCGTAGGTCCCGACTACCGGCGCCCCGACGTCGACCTGCCGAAGGACTTCGGCGTCGCCCAGGCCTCGACGCCCGCCACCGAGCGCTGGTGGACGGTGTTCGGCGACGCGACGCTCGAGCGGCTCGTCGACGAGTCGCTCGCCGCCAACCGCGACCTGCGTGCCGCCGCCGAACGCGTGGAGCAATCGCGTGCGCAACTAATGGTCGCGCGTGCGGGGCTCTGGCCGGATGCCGGCGTGCAAGGCGAGCGATCGCGCAAGCGCACGTCGCAGGACTCCGCAATTCCCCTGCCGCCCGGCGTGCCGGCGATCAGCGACACCAACCGCCTCGTCCTCGCCTTCTCGTGGGAGCTTGATTTCTGGGGCAAGTACCGGCGCGCCACCGAGGCCGCGCGAGCCGAGATCGTCGCGAGCGAGGCGGGACGCGACGCCGTGCGCGCCTCGCTCGTGGCCGACATCGCGCGCGGCTACTTCGCCTTGAGCGCGCTCGACCGCCGCCTGGAGATCGTCGAGCGCACACTCCTCAGCCGGCAAAAGGCGCTGGAGCTGCAGAAGCTGCGTCTCGACGCGGGCGCCGTCTCCGAGCTCGAGTACCGCCAGGTGGAGTCGGATTTGCGCGGCACGGCGGCATTGGTGCCGGTGGCGCGCCAGGCGCGCGTCGCGCAGGAAGGCGCGCTCGCGGTCCTCCTCGGACGCAGCCCGCGCGAGGTGTACGAGGCCAAGGTCGACCGCGGATCTTCGGCGGTGCCGATGGCGGTCGAGGTTCCCGCGGGCCTGCCCTCCGATCTGCTCCTGCGCCGTCCGGACCTGCGCCAGGCCGAAGCGCAGCTGCGCGCCGCCACCGCGCGCATTGGCGTCGCGCGCGCCGACTACTTCCCTTCGATCAAGCTCACCGGCAACTATGGCGGCGAGAGCCAGCAGCTCGGCGATCTCTTCAGCGGTCCCGCGCGCACATGGAATCTCGCCGCCGGGTTGCTGCAGCCCCTCTTCGCCGGCGGCCAGATCCGCGGTGGCGTGGCGCTCGCCGACGCGCGAACGCGCGAAGCGACCGAGCTGTGGCAGAAGGCCGTCGCGAACGCCTTCCGCGAGGTGCGCGATGCGATCGCCGCGCAGACCAACCTGCGCGAGGCCTCCACGGCGCAGGAGCAGCGCGAGCGCGCGCTCACGCGCACCCTCGAGCTCGAGCGCCTGCGCTACGACAATGGCGCGGTGAGCCTCTTCGAGGTGCTGGCGACCGAGCTCCAGCTGCTCGGCGCGCGCCTGGACGCGATCGACTCCGAGCGGAACCGTCGGAACGCCATCGTCGACCTCTACCTCGCGATGGGGGTCTAGGCAAGGAAGCCGGCAGCGGAGGTATCCTTGACGGGCATGGATTCCACGCCGGCATTCACCTCCCCGTTGAGGCTCGCCACGCTCGAGCTGCACCGGGCGCTCCTCGACGCGCAGCGCATCCGCTACGAGCGCGAGCACGGGCGCATCCGCACCAGCAGCGAGTTCCTCGGGCTCGTCCTCGAGCATCCCGCGTTCGCCTGGTTGCGCTCCCTCTCCGCCCTTATCGCGCAGCTCGACGAGTGGATCGAGGAGCACGAGGAGCGCGGCGACGAGGAGCTGCGCGCCCTCGTAGGGGCGCTGCGCGCGCTGCTCGCCACCGACAGCGCCAACGCCGCCTTCAGCAAGCCGTACCGCGAGCTCGTGGACGCGGTCCCCGAAGTGCTGGTCGAGCACGTCAAGCTCTGGCGCCTGCTCGAGTCGGCGCGCGGCTGAAGCGCCTGCGCGAGGTCACCCATGGACCGAGCGCCCGAGCAATGGGACATCTTCTGCCGCCTGGTGGACAACTACGGCGATGTGGGCGTCTCGTGGCGTCTCGCTCGTCTCGTGGCGCGCGAGCACGGCAAGCGCGTGCGCCTTTGGCTCGACGACCTCACGGTGCTCGCGAAGCTGCGCCCCGAGGTCGATCCGTCGCAGGACCGCCAGCAGCTGGCCGGCGTCGAGGTCGCGCGCCTCGCCGAGCCCTTTACGCTCGACGGCGTGGCCGACGTCGTGGTCGAGACCTTCGGCTGCGATCCGCCCACGAGCTATGTCGAGGCGATGGCGGCGCGCAAGGCCAAGCCGCGCTGGATCAATCTCGAGTACCTGAGCGCCGAGGAATGGATCGAGGGAAGCCACGCACTGCCTTCGCCCAATCCGCGCCTGCCTCTGGTGAAGCATTTCTTCTTTCCCGGCTTCACCGCGAAGACCGGCGGGCTGCTCCGCGAGGAGAGCCTCTTGCGGCGGCGCGACGAGTTCCAGTCCGATGAGGGCGCGCAGGCGGCCTTCTGGCGCTCTCTCGTGGGCAAGTCGCCTTCCGCGGATACGCTGAAGCTGAGCCTCTTCAGCTACGCCGACGCGCCGGTTGCGGGCCTGGTTCGTGGCGTCCAGCGCCATACTGGGCCGGTGTGGATCGTCGCGCCCGAGGGCATCGCCGCTGCCGCGCTGGGCGGCATCGGGCTTGCCGGCGGGGCCGCGGGCTCGGTGCGCGCCTTCGTGATTCCCTTCCTCGCGCAGGACCGCTACGACCAGCTCCTCTGGGCGTGCGACCTGAACTTCGTCCGCGGCGAGGATTCGTTCGTCCGCGCGCAGTGGGCCGGCCGCCCGTTCGTGTGGCACATCTATCCGCAGGACGACGGCGCGCACTGGGTGAAGCTCGCCGCGTTCCTCGCGCGCTATACCGCGGGCCTCGATCGCGGCAAGGCCGCGGCGGTGACGGCGCTCTGGGAAGCGTGGAACCGGCGCGATCCGGACGAGTCCTCCGGGTCGGAGCTCCGGCCCGGGATGGGCGGGGCGTGGGCCGATTTCATCGCGCGGCGCACGGCGCTGGAGGCGCATGCGAAGGCCTGGAGCGCAGGCCTCGCCGCACGGCCGGACCTCGCCGCCGCATTGGTCGATTTCACGGACAACGTGCTAAAATAATCGGCTTTTCCACAGTAAATGGCAGCGGGAACCGAACAGGATGAACTCATGCAGAAGATTGCTCAGGAATTGCGCAGCGGCAACGTGATCATGGTGGGCAAGGACCCGATGGTCGTGCTCAAAGGCGAGTACAACGGCTCCAACATGGAGACCGTGTACAAGGCCGACGAGAAGTTCGAGCTGCTGATGCTCGAGAAGAAGGAAGTGAGCTTCTCGTACTTCGCCGATCCGATGTATGTGTTCATGGACAGCGAGTACAACCAGATCGACATCGAGAAGGACAACCTCGGCGACGCGGTGAACTACATCGAGGACGGCATGTCGGGCGAAGCCCTCTTCTACGAAGGGCGCGCCATCTCCTTCGAGCTGCCGACCACGATCGTCCGCGAGGTGAAGTACACCGAGCCCGCGGTGCGCGGCGACACGTCGGGCAAGGTTCTCAAGCCCGCCAAGCTCTCGACGGGATTCGAGATCCAGGTGCCGGCCTTCTGCGCCACGGGCGACAGGATCGAGATCGACACGCGCACGAACGAATACAAGAGGCGCGTGGCGGCATAAAGGGGATAGGGTTCGCAAGCACGCTGGAGGTTTCATGCGCGTCCACAAGATTGCCGCCATCGGCGGCGACGGCATCGGTCCCGAAGTCATTGCCGCGGGCCTCGAAGTGCTCGAGGCTTCGGCGGTCGCCGACGGCGGGTTCCGCATCGAGGTCGAGCAGCTTCCCTGGGGCTCGGAGTACTACCTCAAGCACGGCCACTACATTCCCGAAGGCGGGCTCGAGAAGCTGAAGAAGGTCGACGCGATCTTCTTCGGCGCGGTCGGCAGCGAGCAGGTGCCCGACCACGTGTCGCTCTGGGGCCTGCGCCTGCCGATCTGCCAGGGCTTCGACCAATACGCCAACGTGCGGCCGGCGCGCATGCTCCCGGGCGTGAAGAGCCCGCTCACGAACGGCCACGAGATCGACTGGGTGGTGGTTCGCGAGAACACCGAGGGCGAGTACGCCGGCAACGGCGGGCGCGTGCATCGCGGGCTGCCGATCGAGGCCGCGACCGAGGTCGCGGTGTTCACGCGCGCGGGCGTCGAGCGCATCCATCGCTTCGCCTTCGCGCTCGCGAAGGACCGCCCGCGCAAGCAGCTGACCCTGGTCACCAAGTCGAACGCGCAACGCCACGGCATGGTGATGTGGGACGAGATCTTCTTCGAGGTCGCCAAGGACTTTCCCGGCGTGAAGGTCGATCGCGAGCTGGTGGACGCGGTCACGACGCGCATGGTGCTCAAGCCAGCGACGCTCGACGTGATGGTTGCGACCAACCTGCACGCCGACATCCTCTCCGACCTCGCGGCGGCACTCTCCGGAAGCCTCGGCATCGCGCCCACTGCCAACCTCAATCCCGAGCGCAAGTTCCCGTCGATGTTCGAGCCGATCCACGGCTCGGCCTTCGACATCGCCGGCAAGGGTGTCGCGAATCCCATCGGCACGTTCTGGACCGCGGCGATGATGCTCGAGCACCTCGGCGAGCGCGACGCGGCGCGCCGCCTGATGAGCGCGATCGAGCGCACCACCACGAGCGAGGTTCGCACCGCGGACCTCGGCGGCAAGGCGAAGACGGTCGACGTCACCAAGGCCGTGCGCAAGGCGATCCTCGAAGCGGCGAAATCCGGCACACAGCAGCTCACGCCGCTCAAGCAGGCATGATGATTTCCCTCTCCCCGGGGTCCCCTCTGGGGCAGGGATCGGATGGCAGAGGGCGGGGCGAGCGGGGCCACGGTTTCTTTCTCGATGAGAGAGAGATGGGGAGAGGGTAACCATGGCTTTGAAGCGGCCCCGCTGGGGCGCCGGAACCGTTGTCGTCCTCGAGCACGACTCGAAGGTCCTGCGCGGCAACGCGCTCGGCGATCCGCACGTGCGCAAGCTCGCCGTGTGGCTTCCGCCGCAGTACAACGAGGGCGCGACGCGCGGCCGCGGGCGGCGCTTCCCGGTGCTCTACGACATGGTCGGGTTTACCGGGTCGGGCCTGTCGCACATCGCGTGGAAGAATTTCGGCGACAACGTCCCCGAGCGCGTCGCGCGCCTCATCCACGAGAAGCGGATGGGGCCGGCGATCATGGTGTTCCCCGACTGCTTCACCGCGCTGGGCGGCAACCAGTACGTGAACTCGTCCGCGATCGGCAACTACGCCGATTACCTCACGAAGGAGATAGTCCCCTTCGTCGACCGCGAGTTCCGCACGCTCGCCTTGCGTGATCATCGTGGCTGCTTCGGAAAATCTTCAGGCGGCTACGGCGCGATCGTGCACGGCATGCGCTACGCCTCGACCTGGGGCGCGATCGCGGACCATTCGGGCGACTCCTACTTCGAGTTCGTCTATCACCACGACTGGCCGAACACGCTGAACGAGCTCTCGCGCTACCGCCCGCGGCCGAGAAGGACCGGGCCGGTCGATGTGCGCCGCGACGAGAAGGGTGCGGCGCGCGGCAAGGACGATGGACGTGTGCGTCGTTTCTTGGATGCAGTGTGGCGCAAGCCCAAGCTCTCGATGTCGGAGGGCCACTGCATCATGAACCTGTGCATGGCCGCGACCTACGATCCCGATCCGCGTGCGCCCAACGGTTTCCGTCTGCCGTTCAACCTCGAGACCGGCGAGGCCATCCCGGGGCGCTGGAAGCACTGGCACGCGAACGACCCGATCAACATGGTCGCCAAGCACCGCCGCAACCTGAAGTCGCTCCGCGGCATCTACATCGACTGCGGCTGGCGCGACCAGTACCATATCCACTACGGCACGCGCATCCTCTCCAAGCGCCTCGCCGCCGCCGGCGTCAAGCACCGCTACGAGGAGTTCGACGACAACCACTCCGACGTCGACTACCGGATGGATGTCTCGCTGCCGTATCTCTATCGCGCGCTGAAGCCGTAGCTCTCCCTCTCCCGGGGTCCCCTCTGGGGCCAGGATTGTGCGCGATCGCCTCGATCGGGCGCTGCGTGGTGAGCAGGTATTCGGCGGCGAGGTTGAGGCGCCAGCGCGTGAGGAAGGCGAAGATCGGCTCGCCCATTACGTCGCTGAAGCGCTCGGCGAGCGCGCTGCGCGAGAGCCCGACGTTCCGGCCGAGCTTCTCCACCGTCCACGCTTCCGATGGGCGCCCGTGAACGAGCGCCAGCGCGCGGCCGACGAAGCGGTCATTCAATCCCGCGAGCCACCCCTTGCCTCCGGGCGGGCGCTCGTACACGTAGCGGCTGATCGCCTCGATCACCACCAGCTCCGCGAGCCGCGCGCGTTCGGCCGTCGCTCCGACGGGCGGCGCGGCGCTCGCCGAGAGCGTGAGGCCGAGCGCGTCGGTCAACCAATGGAGGGCGGAGGCGCCATTGAGGTCGGCGCGCATGACGATCGGCAGGGCGTTCAACAGCGGTTCGGCGAGGTGGCGCTCGCATGAAACCGTGAGCGCGATCCAGCGCGCGGGCTCGCCCGAGCCGCCGAGGCGGATCGGTGCCATCTCGCCCGCGACGGGGTTCTTCACCAGGGAAGCGAACGAAACGGGATCGTCGACCACGTCGCTACCGATCACGTGCGCATCGCCCCGCGGCACCAGCGCGAGCTCGCCCGCCTTGAGCGGCACCGGGTCCCCGAGCCCCGCGCGCACGACGCACTCGCCCTGGAGCAGCAGGTGCGCCCGCGCCACGCTCGCGCTCACTCCCACGGCCGCGCACCACGGCGCGCGTGCCGACGCATCCAGCGTCACGCCGGCCGTGAACCTCGCGAGCCGCAAAACCTCAGAAAGGGCGTCCACGTTGCCGCCAGGCGCACGTCAGTGAAAGTGCGCGGCGTGGGTGTCGGCTTCCTCGGGAAGCTCGGCGTGGACGATCTCGCCCTCGGCGTTGGCGAAGAGGGGCGCGCCGCAATCCTCGCAATACTCGGGCGTGAAGGTGCCGGCGAGCTTCTTCACCTCGGTGACGCCGCTCTCGGTGAGCTGCGCCATCACCTCTTCGAGCGGGCCGGGGCGCGCGGTTTCGTCCTCGCGGCCGTAGAGCGGCCACACGACGCCGTGCGCCACTTCGGAGCCGTCGGCGGAGAAGCCGACGCGGTATTCGTCGACGCGCTCCTCGCCGAAGCCCGCGATCACCGCGTGCAGGTCCGCGGCCTTCATCTTGAGAGCGTTTTCGAGGAAGGCGATGGCGGCGCGGATGCCGAAGGGGCGGACGCGCCGATCCGACTCGCGGCAGTTCACGTAGTAGGCGTCGGGGAGGAGGCACTCGAACACGCAGCCCGGCAGGAGCTTCGCGATCGTCGGGCGCGCCTGGGCGATCCATTGCTCGAGGCTGCCCGCGCGGCCCGCGTGGCCGGAGGCGTCCTCCTGCCAGCGGAAGAGGGGCTGCCCGCGCGGCACCGCCGCGCAGGCGACGAAGAAGCGCGTGTCGGCGAGCAGATGCGCGGTCTCCGGCAGGCGCGCGAGGTCGAGGCGCGGCGCCTCGCCCGAGATGGCACCTTCGGCGAGCCGCGCGGCGAGCTTGCGCAGCTCCGAGAAGTGCCGCGGCAGCTGATCGATCGAGTACACGTACGGGACGAACGTCACGTTTGCGCCCGCGGCGAGCACGTGCGCCTGGAGCTGGACCCGCAGCGTCTCGGCCTCGGCGGGGGCGATCGGCCCCGAGGGGATGGCGTACTTGGACCAGGCGACCACGGGCGCGGCGATGAGGAGCGCCTGCCACGCGCGATCGCCCTGCATCACCGTGAGCGACTCGCTCTCGTTCTCGACCAGCTCGATCAGCGTGTCGTAGGCGCCGAGGTTGGTCTGGTAGAGGTGGTCGAGCGCGCCGTCGATGGGGGCGTCGTTGCCGTGCTCGAGGAGGCGCGCGGCGAGCGCCGACATCTCGGCCTCCCAGAAGCCGTCTTCGGTGAGGCTTCCGGAGGCGTTCAGCCCGTTGGCGAGCGCGATCAGGCGCTCGGCGTCGCGGGTGAGGCGGGGCGGGGATTTCGCGCGGGTGCGGGCCATCCCGTATTTTATCGCTACAATCGATGGGCATGTTCGCGCCCGCCATCGCCTTCGTCGATCTAGAGACCACCGGAACGACCCCGACGGGCGATCGCATCACCGAGATCGGCATCGTGCGCGTCGACGACGGCGAGTTCGTCGACGAGTGGTCGACGCTGGTCAACCCCGAATGCAGCATCCCCGAGGAGATCCGCGCGCTCACCGGCATCACCAACGAGATGGTGCGCGACAAGCCGACCTTCTCCGAGGTGCGCCGCGAAGTGCTCGAGCGCCTGGAAGGGCGCATTTTCATCGCCCACAACGCGCGCTTCGACTACGGTTTCCTCAAACACGAGTTCCGCCGCACCGGGATCGCCTTCACCGCGGACGTGCTGTGCACCGTGCGCCTCGCGCGCCGTCTCTACCCCGAGGCGATCGGCCACGGGCTCGACGCGCTGATCGCGCGTCACGGGCTTCACGATGCGTTTACTGCGGAAACGTCAGCGCGAACGGGCCGCCATTCGGCGCTCGGCGACGCGCGCGCCATCTGGCGCTTCGTACAGATGCTCTACCGCGAGCGCGACTTCGAGGAAATCGCCGCCGCTGCGAAGCGCCTGCTCAAGATTCCGAGCCTGCCGCCGCAGCTGCCGCCCGACGCGCTCGAGAACCTGCCCGAAGGCCCCGGCGTGTACCGCTTCTATGGCGTGAACGACCTGCCGATCTATGTCGGCAAGAGCATCAACCTGCGCGATCGCATCCGCTCGCACTTCTCGAGCGACTATCGCTCGGCTAACGATGTGCGCCTGTCGGGCGAGATCCAGCGCATCGAGGTCGACGAGACCGCGGGGGAGCTCGGGGCGCTGCTGCTCGAGGCGCGCCTGGTGAAGCAGCTCCTGCCGCTCCACAACCATCGCCTGCGGCGCAAGCTGAACGCCTGCTTCTTGCGCCTGCCCGACCTGCGCCTGCCACCCGAGGTGCTCGCCAACAAGGACATCGACTGGAACGCGCGGCGTGGTCGCGAAGCGCCGGGCCTATCGGACAGTTGCGCCGAATCCCTCTACGGTCCGTTCGCCACGCGCGCGCACGTCCCGAGCAACACCATGTCCGTCTCGCCACGGCGCTCCTTCCGTGGCGTGTCGCCGATTGGCCGTGGCCGGGGCGAGTCGTCGTGACCGAACGCCATCCCGAGGGGCGCTTCGAGGAGGCGCACGTCTTCGATCGCTGGTCGCACATCGGCACGGCGCGTTCGGAGGAGGAGTTGGCCGCGCTCGCCGAGATGCGCGTCGAGATCGACTTCGATCCCGATGTCTATCGCATCCTGCAAAGCCACTTCGCGCGCCGCCGGGCGGCGGTGCGGCCGCTCTCGGCGCCCGCGGACGCGCGCGAAGTCGAGTTCGAAGCGGCTTAGAGCAGCTCGCCCTGCCGGCCGGGGTCGCGCTCGGCATCGCGCAGGACCTCGGGCCCCTCGTTCTTCGGACTGCTCGCGAGCCGGCTCACCGCGCGCACGGTGACGGCGCCCTCGTAGGGCTTGAGGAGCTGGAGCGCGCCGGCGGTCTCGCCCGTGAGCCAGGTCTCCTCGGCTTCCGCAGGAAGGATCACCGGCATGCGGTCGTGGATGTCCGCGACCGCCTCGTTCGCGTCCGTCGTGACGATGGTGAAGGTGCGCAGGCTCTCGCCTTCCTTCGATTTCCACGTCTCCCAGAGCCCGGCGAAGGCGAAAACGCCGCGGTCGGGAAGGCTGATCGCATAGGGGTGCTTGCGCCCGGGCGCGCCCTTCCATTCGAAGAAGCCGGTCGCGGGCACGAGGCAGCGGCGCCGCTCGACCGCGTCGCGAAACGCGGGCTTCGACTCGATCCCCTCGGCGCGCGCGTTGATCATGCGGTTTCCGACCGACGGGTCCTTCGCCCAGTGCGGCACCAGGCCCCAGCGCGCGACCGCGATCTCGCGCGCGTCGCCGGCGCGGTTCTCGCGAATCACCGGAACCTCCTGCGTCGGCGCGATGTTGTAGCGGCGGCGCACGCGGTCGTCGACCGGCACCCGGAAGGTGTAGGCGATCACGTTGCCGTCCGCGTCGAGGAAGTAACGGCTGCACATCGCTCCAGTGTAAAGTAGCCGCTGGAGGAATTCGCATGAAGGCAGTCCAGTGGGCCCTGGCTTTTCTCGGCATCGCCGCCCTCGCGGTGGTGGCGACGGGCTTCCTGCTGCCGTCGCACTTCGAGCTGCAGCGCTCGATCGTGGTGAACGCCCCCGCGAGCAAGGTCTACGACCTCGTCTCGACTCCGAAACAATGGTCGGTTTGGGGCCCGTGGGCGCAGCGCGACCCCGACATGAAGATCACCCACTACGGGCCCCCGTTCGGCATGGGCGCCAAGTGGACATGGGTGAGCAAGACCGAGGGCAGCGGAGTGATGGAGTTCACGCGTGTCGAGCCCGACAAGCTGATCGAGTACTCGCTCCTGTTTCCCGACTAC
>WNFI01422089.1_pt1 | contig 16679 bp, 12 predicted proteins | sample 5400471 | NCBI WGS metagenome assembly WNFI01 (sample SAMN13153348, study PRJNA577476) | soil metagenome | isolation source: 100 cm saprolite on Douglas fir-dominated hillslope | place: USA:California | collected 2013-09-17 | reverse complement strand
GTTGTTTACTTACCGGCATCGACTTATCTAATTAGGAATACGCTCCATATCTCTAGACCAAACATTTCCATTCGAGGGGATGGCCCGGCATCCACAATAATTCACCTGGCCGATGACGGCGGATTGCCCATTATTATGTTTAACTATCTGACTTCCTGGAGCCCTCGAGTTGCGATCATGAGTCCCTGTACTCAAGGCGCAACGCAAATCACACTTACAACGTCGAAAGGAATACAAGTCGGCGATATTGTGGTGATTTCACAATTAGATCCGAACTTCGTGAACAACCAAGGCGGTATCAGGCAACCCATAACCTGGGCGGGCGCTCCCGGTGAGAAGGGGAAGGGAAACGATTTTACTCGGGTAATGATGCAAGTGGATCGAGTTACTGCGATTACCGGCAACACATTGACTTTGGAGAGGCCCCTCTATCTAACCTTTCGAGCATCGCAAAGCCCAGCAATAAATTATATGACGCCGACCGATGGAATCGGAGTGGAAAGTTTGCAACTTTACAGAACAGGGAAAGGTATAGGCGGATATAACATATCCATGGGCACCGTAGCTGAGTCTTGGGTTACCAACGTTGCTTCCATAAATGCTCCGGGTGCAGAGTGCGACTATCACATCGAAATAAATGATAGTTACGCATGCGAGGTTCGTGGATGCTGGTGCCAAGGCGGTGGTGTCAATGGTTCAGGGCAGGACTACGGGGTGTACCTTGTGAACAACGTTTCTGACGTCTTAGTTGAAGATAACATCTTCGTCGGCATGCGTCACTCTATGGCTATTGCCGCAGGGGGGAGCGGTTCAGTTTACGGATATAATTATTCAACCGGCAATATAGAATCGGATAGCGGCACAAACTGGTGCGCGGAAGACGCCTGTGCTTACGGCTGTGAGCCGTATATGACTCTTTTCGAGGGCAATATCGTTGGTCAAGTCACCTTCGATGATCATGGTGGAAATGCCTACAACACGGTGTTCCGTTGCTGGTCATTGGCCTGGTCTTCTGCTACCGCGAATGCGACCAATAACCGCGTAGCGATAGATCTGCAGGCATCGACGTATGCAGCAAATATCGTGGGCTGTGTGCTTGGTTATGCGCCTCACCCTCATACAACAGATATTACCTATAAGGGAGACGCGCAATCTAGCGCCTATGTCGAAGGTAACTTTAGTATCAAATCTGGGACCGCCAGTTGGGTGTCGGGCTCCGTTAACTTACCGGCTTCGTTGTATCATAGCGCTAAGCCCACCTGGTGGACATCACAACTACCGTTTCCCGCTGTTGGGCCGGACTGTTCTCCGGTAAATGGCTCTATCCCAGCCGAGGTGAGATATAAGGCGCAACCAGGGCGGTATCAGAACAATAGCACGCCTCTCCTCGCCCCGTAGCAGACCGCATTCGATCTCGATATTACTTTAAATCGGATTTTTCGCCCTCCTATTGCAGTGGCTACGAGTTTCCTAAAGTTGCGTTTGTTCCAGATTTTAGATAAGAATGCAATGGTTTCGGTGCGTTCTGGCTTTGACGGATTCGCGATGATCCCTCGAGCTATGCCAAACCCCGCCTGACTAGGGACCAGATAACCGATAAACGCATCCTTAAGTCACTCATCCGCCGCGGCCGATGAGCGATGCGTTTTCGATGAATGCATCATAGAGTGTGCGCCCTATATCTCACTTCGGCTGGGATAGAGCCATTCACCGGAGAACAGTCCGGCCCAATAGCGGGAAATGGTAGTGGTGATGTCCACCAGGTGGGCTTAGCGCTGTGATACAACGAAGCCGGTAAGTTAACAGGACTCGAGGTCCAATCGGCGGTTCCAGATTTGATGCTAAAGTTACCTTCGACATAGGCAGTAGATCGCGCTTCTCCATCGTAGGTAATATCTGTTGTATCAGGATGAGGCGCGTAACCAAGTACACAGCCTACAACATTTGCTGCATACGTTGATGTCTGCAGATTTATCGCTTCCCGGTTACCAGTTTGTGCCGCTATCCGATTCTATATTGCCGGTTGAATAATTATATCCGTAGACTGAACCGCTGCCCCCTGCGGCAATAACCATAGAGTGACGCATACCAACGAAGATGTTATCTTCAACTAAGGCGTCAGAAACGTTGTTCACAAGGTAGACCCCGTAGTCCTGCCCTGAACCGTTGACACCACCGCCTTGGCACCAGCATTCCCGAACCTCGCATGCGTAACTATCATTTATCTCGATGTGATAGTCGCACTCTGCACCCGGAGCATTTATGGAAGCAACGTTGGTAACCCAACACTCAGCCACGGTGCCCATGGATATGTTATATCCGCCTATACCTTTCCCCGTTCTGTAGAGTTGCAGACTTTCCACTCCGATTCCATAGGTGGGTGTCATATAATTTATTGCTGGGCTTTGCGATGCTCGAAAGGTCAGATAGAGCGGCCTCTCCAAAGTCAAAGTCTTGCCGGTAATGGCAGTAACTCGATCCACTTGCGTCATTACGCGAGCAAAATCGTTTCGCTTCCCCTTCAAGCCAGGGGCGCCCGCCCAGGGGATGGGTTGTCCGGAATCTCCTTGAGTGTCCACGAAGCTCGGATTTAATTGTGAAATCAGCACAATATCTCCGACTTTGATTCCATTCGAAGTTGTAAGTGTGATGTGCGTTGCGCCTTGAGTACAGGGACTCGTGATCGCAACTCGAGGGCTCCAGGAATTGAGATAGTTAAACCTAATAATGGGCAATCCGCCGTTATCGGCCAGATGAATTATGGTGCAGGCTGGGCCAGCTCCTCGAATGGAAATGTTTGGTCTAGAGATATGGAGCGTACTCCTAATCAGATAAGTCGATGCCGGTAAGTAAACAACTTCATTCGCTTTAGCAGCATCTAAGGCAGCCTGGATGGCTTTAGTGTCATCGGTAACACCGTCGCCTTTAGCATTGTAAGGCGTGTGCTTAACATTAATCAGTATTGTCCGCTTAGGAATTCCGTCTCTAAATTCCAAACCCGGTGTCCACTTTATTGTTCTGCCGCTAGGAATAACGGGACTTCCTGTGGGGGGCGGTGTGGTAGTGTCTGCCCGTGCGCCGATGCAGAATGAACAGAATAAAAAGATAGACAGGTATTTCATAATCTATTTGCGTCCTGGCCAGCCACTTTTCTTTTACGCTAGGAGTAACGAGGTCCCTTGTCACGGTCGGACTCGACTGGAAGTCCGACACAAAGAAATCTCTACCTTCGATGATAGTAGTTGAAATCGGACTCTTCGCGTCCTATTCCAGAGAGTAAGTTTCCTAAGTTACTTGTTTTGTAGGTTCTAAATAAAGAATGAAATGCTTTTGGTGCGTTCTGACTAATGCATAGTCGTCACTAGCCATCCAGGGAGTGAGAACCTGTGCGGCCGGTCTCCTCCTCTCAACTTCTTCAAATGACCCGTGCGATTGCGCCTCTTTCGACGATGCACGATTTTGTGCCCGACATGGACGGGCGCATTTTGTATTGTGGCGATTTTGTTCATTCTCGTCGTCGCGTGGTTTACCTACGGAGAATCATATCTGGAGGCGACGCACAGATTGCCGGCGGACATTCTGGTGGTGGAAGGATGGATCGGTCGCAAGGGCATTCGCGCCGCGGTAGATGAATTCGAGCGCGGCGGTTATCGTTAGATTGTTGCCAGCGGCTGCCTAACATCGGGCGGTTGGGAAGACAAACGCGAAAGCTATGCAGAGATGGCTGCTGGCGAGATGATTCGATTGGGCGTTCCGAAGGAAAGTATACTCGTCGCGCACTCGCGAAATACAAAGAATCATCGAACATTTGAGTCCGCCGTCGCTACGTGGCGAACGCTCCGGGATTCCGGTATTAAGCCTACCCAGCTAAACGTGTTCACGTTTGGCCCACACGCCGGAAGGAGCGCTCTGGTTTTGACGAAAGTCTACTCGGACGGATCCAAAATCGGCGTTATCGGCTGGGTTCCGGCGGAATATGATCGCGAATCATGGTGGCTATCAAGCGAGCGAGCCAGGCAACTCCTCGAGGAAACTGTTGGCTATGTTTATGAACTTTTGTTCAACTCTGGCCGCCACTCGAATTCTCCTGCCGACAACTCCTCCGACTGAATTTCAGATTGGTTCCACGATGTCACAGGAGGAGGAGACGCATCTTTTCAAGTGCGCTTGAACAAAGTCGATGATGGCAAAACCAAAGAGTATGTAGTTCTTCTGTCTTTGGGAAGACGGGTGCGGATTCTGGTTGTTGGGACTCCAAGGTTCTGGGTTAAGGCAAATGTCCTTTGAAATACAAACTGACAACTGATGCCGGTAACGAGATAATCCGCCTAATCAGGAACCTCTGCGAAAAGGAATCTGCGCTCGCGGCCCACTAACGCGGGCGATCCTTGTGCAGGACGAGTGCATATTACTTCCTCTCTTTCACCAGATCCCCCGAGACGAACAAGTGCCTGTGAGTTCCAGGCTGCGAGCCGCTCTCGCAACGGTTTACTGTAGCTGATCCCGACCATTGCTTTTTGGAGTGGGTAAAAACAGCCCACTTCTATTCAGGACCCCATCACTAATGGAGTTCTAACCTTCCACCTACCTCCAGCGGACGTCCCGTTCCGATCGTCTTGCAGGGGGACACATTCAACAACGAAATGGATAAACCATTAAAGGTCGCCATTGTCGGCCTAGGCTACGTCGGGCTGCCGCTTTCGCTTCAGTTTGCGCGCTCGGGTGTTCACGTGCTTGGTCTAGATATTGACGCAGACAAAGTCCTAGCACTTAACCAGGGGCGCACCTACATCAGGCATGTTCCTGCCGAGACGATTGTGGAACAGGTAACGGCGGACCGTCTTGCAGCTACAACAGACTTCGCTCGTGTCTGCGAAGTTCAAGCTGTAATCATTTGTGTTCCGACCCCACTCAACAAAAACCGTGAGCCCGATATTTCTTACCTTTTGGAAACCGGACGAGCGATTGCTCCACATATCCGACAAAGCACGCTGGTAGTCCTGGAGTCCACTACTTACCCGGGCACGACCGATGAAGATTTACGGGCTGTTCTTGAAGCCGGTTCAGGGATGAAGGCTGGGAAAGACTTTCACCTAGCTTTCTCCCCAGCTATGCTAAACCCCGCCTGACTAGAAACCAGATAACCGATAAATGCATCCTTAAGTCACTCATCCGCCGCGGCCGATGAGCGAAGCGCTTTTCAATGAATGCATCATAAAGTGTGCGCACTATATCTCATTTCGGCTGGGATAGAGCCATTCACCGGAGAACAGTCCGGCCCAATAGCGGGAAATGGTAGTGGTGACGTCCACCAGGAAGGCTTAGCGCTGTGATACAACGAAGCCGGTAAGTTAACAGGACTCGATGTCCAACCGGCGGTTCCAGATTTGATGCTAAAGTTACCTTGGACATAAGCAGTAGATTGCGCTTCTCCGCCGTAGGTAATATCTGCTGTATCAGAATGAGGTGCGTAACCAAGCACACAGCCTACAACATTTGCTGTATACGTTGATGGCTGTAGATTTATCGCTTCCCGGTTATTGGTTGCATTCGCTGTAGCAGAAGCCAGTTTGTGCCGCTATCCGATTCTATATTGCCGGTTGAATAATTATATCCGTAGACTGAACCGCTGCCCCCTGCGGCAATAACCATAGAGTGACGCATGCCAACGAAGATGTTATCTTCAACTAAGACATCAGAAACGTTGTTCACAAGGTATACCCCATAGTCGTGCCCTGAATCATTGACACCACCTCCTTGGAACCAGCATTCCCGAATCTCGCATGCGTAACTATCATTTATCTCGATGTGATAGTCGCACTCTGCACCCGGAGCATTTATGGAAGCAACGTTGGTAACCCAACACTCAGCTACGGTGCCCATGGATATGTTATATCCGCCTATACCTTTCCCTGTTCTGTAGAGTTGCAGACTTTCCACTCCGATTCCATAGGTGGGTGTCATATAATTTATTGCTGGGCTTTGCGATGCTTGAAAGGTCAGATAGAGCGGCCTCTCCAAAGTCAATGTGTTGCCGGTAATGGCAGTAACTCGATCCACTTGCGTCATTACCCGAGTAAAATCGTTTCCCCCGCCCCCCGCACCAGGAGCGCCCGCCCAGGGGATAGGTTCTCCGGCATATCCTTGAGTGTCCACGAAGCTCGGATTTAATTGTGAAATCACCACAATATCTCCGACTTTTATTCCGTTCGACGCTGTAAGTGTGATGTGCGTTGCGCCTTGAGTACAGGCACTTGTGATCGGAACTCGAGGGCTCCAGGAATTGAGATAGTTAAAGTTAATAATCGGCACTCCCGCGTTGTCCGTCAGATGAATTATTGTGGATGCCGGGCCATCCCCTCGAATGGAGATGTTTGGTCTAGAGATATTTAGCGTGCTGCTAATCAGATAAGTCGATGCCGGCAGGTAAACAACTTCATTAGCTTTAGCAGCATCTAACGCAGCCTGGATGGCTTTAGTGTCGTTGGTAACACCATCGCCTTTAGCATTATAAGGCGCGAGCTTAACATTAATCAATACCGTCCGCTTAGGAATTCCGCCTCGAAATTCCAAACCCGGTGCCCACTGTGCTGTCCTGCCACTAGGAATGACGAGATTGCCGGTCGACTTCAGGACAGAAGTTTCTGCCTGTGCGCCGATGCAGAACAAACCGAAGGATAGGATAGACAAAGATTTCATAATTTAGTGGGCAACTGGACTGGAGCGGAACTTGCTAACTCACGGGGGCGAGGACTGACTTAGCCTGGGGCAATGCAGTTGTTATAAGGTCGATTAGGCAGTTCCTCGCCTCGTTCTCATTTGCCTTGGTTGCTTGTGCGTCGGTTCTCAACTGCCGTCTTTATGAGGTCGATCCGGGTCCGAATCTGCTTCAGTTCATTCGGTGATCGTGTTCAAAAGCCGTGTCAGTGTCCGTTCGCAATGTGTTTACTCGGCCAAGATGTATCGCAGCGTGATCCAGAATTCTATGGCTACAATGAGCCATTCTCTCTGGCCCATATGGACTATGAGGCAAGTCTGTCGCTTATCTGGGCCCCGTGGGATGGAGTCCAGGTTTTACGGGTTAGCAGTACGGGAGCGGCATTAGGCCCGAGTGCCCCGCCGGATTGAGGACTTTGGCGGGTTGTATGAACAGAAACAGAGCAGAGAAGTGTAGGCAGTCAGATATCCCTGCGTCGGTTGGAGCGGCAGGGTGCGAGCGAAGTGTTGTCCGGCGAAATCAGCCGCCAAACCGATTTTCAAAGGCGAAATGCATCCATGAGTTATTCCAAGGGCAGGCGACACGCACCCCGGACGGGATCGCCGCAATCTATCAAGATCGAGAACTAAGCTATTGCGAGCTGGACGAGCGTTCTAACCAGTTGGCGCATTATCTAAGAAAGGTGGGAGTTGGGCCCGAGACCATGGTAGCAATCTGCCTGGAACGCTCATTGGAGATGATCATCGGTCTCCTGGCGATCTTAAAGGCAGGAGGAGCGTATGTGCCGATGGATCCAAGTTATCCTTCTGAACGGTTAGCATTCATGTTAGCTGATACTCAAGCTCCGATTGTGCTAACCGAGCAATTGCTAGAGGGCAAGCTGCCGCGGACCAGGGCGGAAGTAGTCTGCCTCGATCGCGATCGCGATAAGATTGGCGCTTGCCCAAAGGATGCCCCCCCCCATGTAGTCATCCCGACTAACCTTGCGTATGTAATCTATACTTCCGGCTCGACTGGTAAGCCCAAGGGCGTCCTTATTGAACATGCTGGCATGGTTAATTTAGTCCGACAACATTGCAAGTTGTATGGGACCAAGGTAGGAATGCGAGTTAGCCAAACCGCTAATGCCAGCTTTGATTCGATGGGGGCCGAGATCTGGCCAGCACTACTATCGGGAGCAACTCTATGTATAGCTTCGGACCAGATTCGCGTGGATCCTGAGTGGCTACAGCGTTGGTTAATCGAACAGAAGATATCGATCGCTTTCACTACAACGGTGCTTGCCGAGCAATTGCTGAAGCTCCCCTGGCCCAAGAAAAATAGTGCTCTTCGAGTACTCCGATTCGGCGGAGAACGATTTAGGGGAAAACCTGAGAATCGCAGTTATCCATTTAAGATCTACAACGAATATGGACCAACGGAAGACACTGTCTGGACCACCGTAGCCGAGGTGGGTAATGAGAGCGGTGCCGATTCGATTATTGGCCGGGCGATCGCCAATCATAGGACCTATGTCTTGGATGAAGACCAGAATCCAGCGCCGGTCGGCCAGGCAGGAGAGCTGTATATTGGAGGTATTGGGTTAGCCCGAGGATACTTAAACTGCCCTGAGCTAACGGCTAAGAAATTCATCGTCCGCCGGCTTGGTGGCAAGTCGACCGAGCGACTCTATCGAACTGGAGATCTTGTACGTTATCTACTAGACGGCAATCTGGCTTTTCTAGGCCGAGCCGATGATCAGGTCAAGATCCGCGGTTATCGCATTGAGCCGGGCGAGATCGAGATGGTGCTGAACCGGCATTCGAGCGTGGAGCAGTGCGCTGTCATTGCCCGGGAAGACACGCCCGGTGAAAAGAGATTGATAGCGTATGTTGTGCCGCGCCGGGGTCCAGGCGCAGAAGCTGAAGAGAATTTAGAGCAGGTTACCCAATATGAGCAAGTGGGGCACGGGACCTTGAGCCAGCTGCTTATATCCAGGCTACGGAAATATTTGTTCGAAAAGTTACCGCGCTACCTGGTCCCTTCTTCGTTCATGCTTCTGGATGAGATGCCTTTAACTCCAAATGGGAAGCTGGATCGGAGGAAGTTGCCCATACCGACAGTGAGCGGAGGCCAGTATGTTGCGCCCCGGACACCGTTAGAATGCAAGTTGGCTGAAATCTGGGAGGAAGTGCTCGAGCTCGATCGAGTCGGTGCGGATGATGATTTCTTTGCGCTAGGCGGGCATTCGCTATCTGCGGTGCAGTTGGCAAACAGGGTGCGACAGGTCATTGGTGAGCAAGTATCGGCGTCGTTTATACTCCAGGCGCCGACGGTCGCAGAACTCGCGGAAAAACTGCAACCAAACGTCTTAACAAAGGTTCTAGTGAGCACGTCTCGGGACGAGAAGGACTTGCCGAAGACAAAGCACAACCCAAAGGAGTCTTGTGCCAGAGAACATATTCCGAGGCAGCCGCGAGCCGAGGGTGATCGCGAGACTATTTTCCCGACTTCGTTTGCTCAGCAAAGCGTATGGCTTCGCGAACAGCTTAGACCCGAGAGTTGTGATTTCAATATCGTGTTGGCATTCAAGATCCGTGGCGAACTGGAGATTGATACTTTGGCTCGTAGCTTCTCGTTCCTGACCGGGCGTCACGAGGTCTTGCGAACCACTTTTCGCGCTATCGACGGGAGTCCAATGCAAATTGTGGCTCCGAGCGACACCGCCATGGCTCTACCGGTTTTCGATCTGCGCAAGCTAGGATCGCACGAGCGCTCTCGTTGCATACGCCAAATGATCCAGGATGAAGCTCGGACGCCATTCGACCTGGCCCAAGGACCATTGTTTCGTGCGAGATTAATCCGTACCGACGACAGAGAGCATGTATTGATCGTCAACCTGCACCATATTATCCATGACGACTGGTCAACTAAGATACTGATGCAGGAACTACTCACGGCCTACGCTGCGCTCGCCGGCGGTGGCGCACCAGAGTTGCCTGAGCTACCAATTCAATACGGCGACTACGTCTATTGGCAACGAAACCTTCAATCTGCGAATCGCGTTGAAGAACAGCTCAAATATTGGCGCGATCAACTCTCGGATTGTCCCTGCCTGCAGCTTCCGACTGATCGTCCTCTGGGAAGGCAGATTCCATTGGCTGCTAACGAACCGGTCGAGTTATCACCCGAACTGATCCACGCGGTGAAGAAATTGAGCGAGGCAGAGAAAGCAACGCTCTTCATGACCACGCTTGCTGCTTTTCAGGTCCTGCTCGCAAGGTACGCTCAGCAGGATGATATTGTCGTCGGGACCCCGATGGCCATTCGAGGTCATGCGGAGATCGAGTCATTGCCCGGGCTCTTTCTTAATACGCTGGTTTTGCGGACGCGACTGGATGGGAACTCGACTTTTCGTGAGCTAATACAGCGGGTAAGAAAAGTAACGCTCCAAGCTTATGAGAACCAGGAATTGCCCTTCGAATATATCGTCCAGGGTTTAGCTCCTAGATGTGGGCTCGGTCGAGATCCCCTCTTCCAAGTAATGTTCAATGCAATGCCGGCTTTGCCCAAGTCGTATTCCGTTGGCGACCTGACATTTGATCGTATCGAGGTCCAAGATGAGTCAGCATTATTCGACTTGACGGTGAACCTGATAGATGACGCAGATGGCACCCATTGTTACCTCAATTACAATGCCAACCTGTTTGATCCCGGCACAGTAAAACGGATCGCCGGTCATTTCCGGTTGTTGCTGGAGCGGATGGTCGACGAACCGGACGTCGGGCTATGGGAACTTCCGCTGCTAAGCGCGGCGGAACGGCATCAGATATTAGTGGAATGGAATGACAACCACCGTGATTACCCTGACAATGTTTTCTTGCATCAGTTTGTGGAAAGGCAGGTTGAGCGTTCCCCAAACGCGATTGCTGCAGTATTCGAGGGGCAGAGCTTAACTTACCATCAACTCAATGAGCGGGCTAACCGCCTGGCTCATCATCTCCGCAGGTTTGGAGTCGGGCCCGACCGCATCGTCGGAATCCTAGCGGAGCGGTCATTCGAGATGTGGATCGGGATTCTGGCGATCCTGAAGGCAGGTGGTGCTTATCTTCCGCTCGACCCCAATTATCCTCCCGAACGCCTTGCGTTCCTGCTTCAAGATGCCGAGCCGGTAGCCATACTAACGCAGCACCATTTAGCAGACAGGATTTTAAGCAATCCAGAAAAATCTATTTTGTTAGAACAAGATTTTCAATCGGAATCGTATGCTAATCCTGCTGCCAGGATCCGACCCGAGAATCTGGTCTATGTCCTCTATACCTCAGGTTCCACCGGTAAGCCGAAAGGAGTTCTCAATTCGCATGGTGGTCTGGCAAACTGGCTTTGCTGGATGCAGGAGTTGTTTCCTATGTCTGAGCAAGACGCAATGCTTCAGAAGTCTCCCTATACTTTTCATGTTTCGGTCCTCGAGTTTTTCCTAGCATTGGCCACTGGCGCCCGAATGCTAATCGCCAAGCCTGGCCTCCACGGCGATAGCCGCCACCTAGTGCAAGAAATCCAGAGACACAGCATCACTGCAATCCATTTCGTGCCACCAATGCTGTCGCTATTTCTGGAAAATCCCGATGCAAAGAAGTGTAGCTCTCTTCGATTCGTCATGTGCAGCGGCGATGCTCTCAGTTTCGATTTGAGAGACCGATTCTTTGCGGCTTTTCCTCATCTAGAGCTAAACAATATGTGGGGCGCAACCGAGCACGCGCCTGAATCAACTCACTACAAATGTGGCCGCGAGATAGGGAAAGGCATTGTACCGGTTGGACGGCCCGGCGCCAATACACAGTTATATATTCTCGATCGGCTGAGGCAGCCGGTACCAATCGGCGTGACGGGTGAGGCTTACCTAGGAGGGCGGCAAACAGCACTTGGCTATCTAGCCAGGCCCGAGCTGAGCGCACAGAAATTCGTGCCTAATCCGTTTGCCGAAGGAATGCTTTATAAGACAGGGGATTTGGGCCGATTCCGTCCAGATGGAGTGATGGAGTTTGTCGGACGCGCGGACAATCGAATAAAACTTCGCGGCTTCCGAGTGGAGCTTGCGGAGATCGAAGCGGTTCTCAAGGAACATCCGGCGGTGCGTGACTGTGTCGTGGTAGTAAATGGGAAGGAAGGTGAACCGAATAACCAGCTAGTTGCGTACGTGGTCGCAGAAAAGATCGACAGTGATGAGCTACTCAAGCATGCCCGGCGAAGCCTTCCCGAATACATGGTGCCAACGGCATTTGTTTTTCTCGAACGAATACCAGTCACCTGCAATGGGAAAGTCGATCGAAGCCGGCTGCCTGAACCCCAGGTTGGGCGATCTAGCGATGCCGCCGAGCCTTTGACCTGGTTGCAATGGGAGCTAGTACAGATCTGGCAGAGAGTGATCGGAGTTGAACGTATCGGGCTGGAAGACGACTTTTTCGAAAGGGGTGGGAACTCGCTGCTGGCGATGCGCATCGCCATGGAAATCGAAAAGCGATTAGGTAAGCGGCTAGGTGTAGCCACTCTACTAGAAGCTCCGACGATTAGACAAATGACGGACGCTTTGCAAACCCAAGGCGGGGAAGCACCCTGGTTGCCTATCGTGGCAATCCAGCCTCACGGTTCGCGTCCCCCATTCTTTGGCATCCACACACTTTCTGGTGAGGTAATGTTTTATCGAGGGCTGGCCCAGCATCTTGGGGAAGAGCAGCCCTTCTTCGCAATCCAGGGAGAAGGACTCAGTGGCCGGCCGATTGAGCGGACCTCTATCGAGGACATAGCGCGGTACTATGTCGACGAAGTTCGCCGGGTGCAGGGACACGGCCCTTATTACTTGGGAGGATATTGTATTGGAGGGATTATCGCATTCGAAATGGCGCAGCAGCTTTGGACAGCCGGCGAGGAAGTAGACCGCCTCGTTCTCATTGAGACCTACAAACCGGAGCCGCCGCAGCGTTCCACGTACAGAGCACGGATACAGAGGTTGTTTACTGAAGCCGGCGGCCGTTCATTCAATGATAATCTACACTATTTTGCCAATCGGATTCAGGCGAAAGCGAAAGCCGGCGGCATATGGTTGCACCGGTCGTTAAACCAGGTGGCGTGGAGATGCTTGGTGCCGGATGCCGAAAGGCCCAGTGCTGATTTAGATCCGGCCAAATCGCCAACTGGAATAATGCTTTCGCATGCTCAATCACAGTATCAACCGCGCCCATATCCTGGCGTGATTACTCTCTTTCGAACATCTTTCCCCGATACCTCCGAAGATCTCGGCTGGAGAGACATTGCGCAGGGCGGACTGGAAATCCACCTGATACCCGGTGAACATCAGACAATTTTTGAACCCCAATATGTCTGGGCGTTGGCAGAGAAATTGAATGCCTGTCTTCGAGCCAGGCTCAGCCGATCTTAACCAGCCCACGTTCGGAAGCGACGGCAGTAGCTTCTGTTCGACTGCCTGCGTTCAGCTTCTTTAGAATAGTCTTCACATGGTTTTTTACCGTGTATTCACTAATATAGAGAGCTCTGCCTATCTCCTTATTACTTTTACCGACGGCCATTTGTTGGAGCACTTCGAGTTCCCGTTGCGAAAGTTCAGGTTGAGCCATGGAATCCGCTAGTTTCGCAGCGACATTGCGGGGTAATGAAGATCGCCCCGCTGCGACCTCGCGTACCGTGTTCCAGACGTCGTGTACCTCCGCTCCCTTCACCAAGTAACCCTTTGCGCCGGCTGTTAATGAGCGCCTGAGATCCGCCGCCTTTTCTGACGAAGTCAGCACTATTATTTGCGGGTGTGTCGTTCGGGACATCAGCTCTGTGATAACCTCGAGTCCATCCTTCTTTGGCATTCTAAGATCCAGAATCACAATGTCGGGCTCAAGCCGATCGTAAAGCTCGCAGGTCTCTTCCCCGTCCCGGGCTTCACCAACCACTTTTATATCGTCTGGCACGCTCAAAATTGAAATCAATCCTTCGCGGAGAAGCGGATGATCGTCAGCAATGAGGACCCGTATTTGATTCCCCGAGGGTGCAGCTGAGGATGGCATTTAATTAATCGGCAAACTGACTACGATACTGGTGCCATGACCCAGTGCTGTGCGAAGTTCTAATAGCCCGGATAATTTCTCAACCCTTCTCCGCATATTCACAAATCCGAATCCGGTTTCCGGTTCTAGTTTCACCCTTCTGATGCCAGAGCCATTGTCGGTTACCTCGAGAACCAGATTTGAGCCGAGCAACCTGAGACTGACATTTATGGCAGTTGGCTTGGCATGACGCAGTGCATTGCTGATTGCTTCCTGCGTAATTCGCAGGAGGTGCTGTTGAGCTGATAGAGGTAAATTTTCATCACGGATTCCATGAGAAACAAACGTACAGCTAACTCTGCCAGATACATTTGAACGCTCGACCAACAGCTCAAGGGCCTCAATCAGGCCGCATTCCTCGATTGTGGCTGCTTGGAGGCAGAGCGCGGAGCGCCGTGCTTCAGCCAGCCCGAAACGGGCCAGCTCATTTGCTCGCTTTACGTAGCTCAGACCATCACTGCGCCCGGTATTAATGGCGTCTTCAGCAGCAGAAAGCTGCATTGAGACGGCAGCGAAATTCTGGGCGAGTGAATCGTGGATCTCACCTGCCAGCAACCTCCGTTCTTCCAGCACCGCGGATTCCCTAGCTGCTTCCGCTAGTCGGGTGAGCTGCACAGCTAAGCTTGCTTGGCTCGCTAAGGCTCTGGCAATCTCCAATTCCGCAGGTCGAAAAGAGCGGTCGTCAGTGAAACGGAACGTCAGGCGCCCGACTGCCTGGTTGAGCCACACCAATGGAACAACCAGCACGGTTTTTATACCAAGTTCGAGTAGATATCTTCGATGACTGTCAGGGATCGGTTCTCTTGGATCCGCCACTCGGCGCACCGTGATGCAGTCTCCCAAAGAGGCAAAGCGTTCTTCCTCAAGGGGGATAGATCGCCAAGGTTCTGGATAACTAACTTCCTCGGGAGACACGACTCTGCCGTCTTGAAAAACGAACTCGAGATTCAAAGCGTTATCTTCAAAGTTACACAATCGCAGTGTCGAAGAGGCGGCGCCCAGTTGGCCAGTTATAGAGGCCATCACTCGACCAAGGGACTCGTCCAGTTTGGGAACAGTGGCCAGTGCATCAAGACAGCCGCGCAGGGCCTCATTGGCTTTGCTTAACTCAACCGCATGTTGTTGAGCAAACATCTCGCGCTCATATTGCCAGTTTCGCTTCCAATTCTTCCGCGCGCTTTAATGCGGTGATGTCGGTCGCGATTGCACAGACGGCGGACGGCTTGCCGTTGGCGTCGCGTAAGAGAAATTTTGTGGCGATATAACAGCACGTTCCCGTATCTTCCGGGACAGCTTCCTCGAATTGAATTGGCACTCCGGCTTCGACCGCTTTGCGGTTGTTTATGCGAACCGCTTCAGCAACGGCTCGCGGGTAAGCATCAAAATCGGTGTTACAGCAAATCGCGTCACCTTCGAACATGATGGTGCTATTCGGTTCGTGATTAACCAAAATGTACCGGAGATCGCGGTCCTTGACGGAAACGACCGCCGACGCATTACGCACGCGTTGAGAACTATGACTACAACGGCTCATTCTCTCTATTTTGGCGTTGGGCGGTAACGGAATCATAATCAAATAGCTAAATAGTTATATTTATTGTAAGAACCATACTTACGCTGGCTCTCTGAAGCCTTACTTGCAAGAAGAAAAGGCCTTTGCCAAGCGAAATTGCAGATTTACGACAAGATTTCCGGCCGATCCGAGGCGGAATGTATGATTAGTAATCAGTGTCCAAAGCCGATGTACGCTCAACTAGTGCACTGTTTCATTTAATTCCAAAGCGGTCTTGATACGATTAGAGGCATCTTTGTAGGACCATTTAATCGGCGTTGGTTTTCGATTGTAGGAGCGGATATAGCGCATGATTTTGCGGTCGAGATCTTTAACCGAACAGAAGATGCCGCGGGCGATGATGTCTCGCTGGATTTTGGAGAACCAGATTTCGACTTGGTTGAGCCAGGAGGAGTAAGTGGGGGTATAATGAATACGCACTTTGGGATGACGAGTCAGAAAATCACAGACTGCCTTGGTCTTATGCGCGCTCAAGTTGTCACAGATGATGTGCACGGACTGCTGTTGGGGTTGGCGTGCGAGGAGATCTTCCAAAAAGGCGACGAACTCTGCGCTGGTGTGGCGGGCGCTAGTCTGGCCAATGACCTCGCCGCTGCCGGTATGGAGCGCCGCGTACAACGAGAGCGTGCCGTGGCGGTAATACTCAAAGCCGTGTCGTTCGGCCCGGCCAGGGGAGAGTGGCAGAACCGGATCCAAGCGGTCCAGCGCTTGAATGGCACTCTTCTCGTCGACGCAGAAGACCGCCGCGTTGAGCGGCGGCTTGAGGTAAAGTCCAATGATGTCGGCTGCCTTCTCTTCAAACTCTGGGTCAGTACTGGCCATGTAGCGCCGGAGTCGATGGGGTTGGATCCCGGCGCGTGCCCAGACCCGGGCTACTCGACTGTGTGAAACCCCCAGATGCCGAGCCAACTTCCGGCTGCTCCAATGAGTCGAACCCTCGGGAGGCGGCTGCTTAGTAGCGTTGAGAATCTTGGCTTCTTGGCGGATGATGTTCTCCGAAACAATCTTGCCACGGTGCCGGGCATAAAGCCCGGCCAAGCGCTCCGTAGCAAAACGTTCTTTCCAGCGCGCGACGAAATCCTGGCCGCAGCCTTCCTGCTTCATGATGGTGCGATAAGACTGCCCCGCCGCCAGCCGCAGGATTACCTTAGCACGCCGCACCTCTCCGGCCTTCATCGTTCGCGAAGCAGCCATTTTTTTCAGTTCCCGCCGCTCATGCGGCGCCAATTTCAACCTCGTTGTTGACACCCACTTAACTTACCAAATTAGTGCTTTGGAAATCAATGAAACAGTGCACTAG
>WNFI01054045.1_pt1 | contig 16680 bp, 13 predicted proteins | sample 5400471 | NCBI WGS metagenome assembly WNFI01 (sample SAMN13153348, study PRJNA577476) | soil metagenome | isolation source: 100 cm saprolite on Douglas fir-dominated hillslope | place: USA:California | collected 2013-09-17 | reverse complement strand
GCGGCATCTGACTGAGTGCTTCAACCATGTTGATAGCCATCGTTCACGACTTCCTTCTCTTCGGCAACAGCCGAAGTGTCATGCACACATTTTCGTACCACATTGCAAGAGCGTGAATGCTTCATAGCTTATAGTCTACATCCTGGTAAGTGGAGGTACACCTGTAGAATTACTGGTTGTGATTACTGGTTTACGCATGACCCAAAGAGAACCTCGCAAAGGTGTACAGGTAGAATTACTGGGGATACTTAAAGGGGCAGCGAATGAATACTCGTCTTGTCTGGAAGACATGCAGATTGCGTGGTAATGGCAGAGAGGTGCATCTGAGAACGAATGAGAAAGACGAACGCCCGCTTACAACAACTTGCGCTCAATAGCATAGCGGGTGGCGGCACTGCGCGAGGTAACCCCGATCTTGCTGTAGATCACAGTCAGGTACCAGTTGACCGTGCGACGACTGATGACCAGCCTTTCGGCCACCTGGGCATCGGTGAGCCCTTGGGCCACCAGGCGCAGCACGTCGACCTCACGTTGTGTCAGGCCAGCAGGATAGATTACTGCTGGCTTCGCGTGAGGAACCTGCTGGAGTATCTCTGCTCGTTGTAGTGCGGCGATAGCTTGTTCGGGCATCATGGTCGTCCCTCCGCCCAGGCTGCGGCAAAGGCCTCTTCCCCGAGTCGGGCGCGGGCTGCAGTGACTCTACGTTCATACAGGGGACCATGAGTAGGAAGCAGAGGCACACCGCTAGTTTCACGAAAGGCTTCTGCCGTAGCCCAGAGCCGAACTGACCAGCGGGTGAGGTCCTCCCAGGATTGCTTACCCGCACGGGATTTGCCTTCAGGCCTCACTCCTGGTACCTCCGTTGCCACCACGCTTCCCAATCCTTCCAGGCAGGTGACCAGGAACTCCGTGTCGTCTAACTGCCCGAGGACCTTGAGCAGCTTCTCATACATGTCACGCGCTACTGCACTGTCCCAACGCGCGAAAGCCACCCATCCCAGGCAGTAGATCCCCCATCGAATGTTCCGGCGATCTCCCACCTCCCTGCGCATCGACAAGGACTCTCCGAGCAGTGTATAGGCGGCTGCTTCATTGCCCTGCTGGAGGGCCATCAGCCCTAAGAGGCCGAGCGAGAAAGCAAGGCTCCACTTGTGGTGTATCTCTCTCGAGACAGTCAGATTCTCCTCTAGCAGGGAGTGTGCTACCGTCTGCTCCCCTTCCAAAAAGGTCAACAGCGCCAGGTGGAAGAGCGCGATGACCATGGTCGTGCGATCATCTATCCGCCTGGAGAGTGCCAGGAATTCCTCTGCAAGGGAACGGGCCACGGCATACTCACCTTGTGCCAGGGCGACACGTACCAGGTTATCAAGCGCTAAGCAGATAAAAAACGTAGTCCATTTGTCACCTGTTTCGCTGCTATCAGGCACTAAGGGGATGCCAAACTGGCTCCACTTGTCACCCGCCACCCTGAGGTGTGCCAAAGCCTCTTCAGTTAGTGAACGTGCCAGGGTATAGTTACCCCGCGCTATGCTAACCTGTCCTAGCTTTTGTAGAGCAAAACCGATGCCTGATGAGTCTGCGAGTTTCCGATACGCCTCCACGCTATCTTTTAAGAATGCCTCTGCTGGACCATAGTCATCTTGCGTGAAAGCCAGTATTCCCGCAGCGGCAAGCCCTCTCGCCCGTCCCAATGTCACGCCCTCATCGCAACGAGCCAGTGCTTGCTCCAACCAGCGACGCCCTTCACTCACGTACCCACGTACCTGCCAGAAATGCATCAGTGCCTGGCTCAACCGCAAGACCGTTTCCGCTCCCGTCACTCCCCCTTGTTCCACCGACCATCGCAGTGCGGCCCGCAGGTTATCATGCTCCTCCTCCAGATGAGTAAACAACTGCCAGTACTCTGCACTTAATAAGTTCTGCCACGTCTTCTCCAGTAGCGACAGGTAGTAGGCAGCATGCGCATGCTGGGTTGCCTCTATCTTCCCGCTAGTTACCAAGCACTCTAACCCATACTCCCGGATCGTCTCCAGCATCACGAGCCGAGCCTCATTGCCCTCCTGCTCCACTTGCTGCAGCAGACTCTTGTCGATGAGTGACGCCACGCCATCTAACACCAATCCCGCTTCATCACCAAGCGCACTACAGAGGGTCTCCGCTGCCTCGAGCGTACAGCCACCCACGAACACAGAGAGCCTCCGGAAGAGACGTTGCTCTTCGGTATTCAGCAGGTCGTAGCTCCACTGGATCGTGTTCCGCAGCGTTTGCTGTCGTGCAGGAAGATCTCGCGCTCCACCTGCCAACACCTGGAACCGACGATCAAGTCGCGCCAGGAGTGCCTGCGGCGAAAGGAGCTTGATACGAGCTGCTGCCAGTTCAATCGCTAATGGTAAGCCTTCTAAGCGAGCACAAATCTCTGCAATGGTACGGGCATTCGTATTCGTCAACTGGAAATCCAGCTTGATCGCTCTGGCACGCTGGAGGAAGAGGGCAACCGCTGCATACCGCGTCAATGCTTCACGCTCCGGAAGCTGTTTGAGGTTGGGTACCGCTAATGGAGGTACAGGAAACTCATGTTCACCGGAGACATGCAGCACGGCGCGGCTCGTCACCAGCATCTTGAGGTTGGGACACGCTTTCAGCATTTCTATCAGAAGCGAAGCTGCTGCTGCTACCTGCTCAAAGTTGTCCAGCAGGAGAAGCAGTTGGCGGTCTCGCAGATACGCTTTCAGCTGCTCCAGCGGCAACTGACCCGCAGCTTCCCAAAGACCGAGTGTCTTGGCAATAGTAGGAATGATATGATCGGGATCGCTGATTGGAGCCAGCGAGACAAAGAAGACACCTTCGGCAAAGTCATCCTGCAGGTCAGTCGCTACCTGCAGACCCAGGCGAGTCTTTCCAACGCCACCGATACCTGTGAGGTTCAGCAGGCGTACCTCCAGACGTCGCAGGAGGGAACATACCGTTGCTACCTCCTGCTCGCGCCCAATTAGTGGTGTGAGTTGTGCAGGCAAGTTGTGTTTTGATACTTGACTCGGTTCGGTTGCTTGCCTCGTGTGTAGATCAATTATTCTGTCCTGCATAACCGGCTGCTCTCCATAGGGCCTTCTTTATGGTGAGAAGATCACATAGAATCTTTCTTGCAGATACCAGCAACGCTATGAGGAACGGTTCCTGTCCAATTATATCCTACTCTTGGGTCGTTCGCTCAGATGTAGCTGATTGCCACAAACTGAAGCCTGGACAATGTAGTGCTGCAAGGATATGAGATCATGAAGAAAGGTGAGGTGGAAGGGGTGAGTAAAGGAGATATCATAGGCCAGGTGACATTCATCGCTAGCCTCTTCGGAGTGGCAGCCTAAACGAAATCAAGAAGGGAGATTTTCATGCCCATTGTGTTCACCAGAGATTTTTTTATACAGAGTTTTGGGCGCAGTACACTATAGACATGCAGTGCCTACTACGCTCCTGCGTCATCTCTGAGCCAGACAGCACAACTACCTGGCTCAGATATACGCTGGATGATTACGAGACGACGACCTGAGCGGCGAAAATCCAGTCCGGCTTACCACTCGTATCAGCGGCAGTCTTATAGATCGAGATGATCTTGTCGGTGGTATCCCCGTTGGAGTCAAAAGCCTGATGCCCGGTGATGCCATCATAGGAAATGCCCTTGATAGCATTGATCACTGCCTGGCGGAAGGATTTGGCCCCGGCCGCATCGTCCGAATTCTGCGGCGTGTGCGCGCCATTGGCCAGTGCCGTCTTGACCGCCTGGATCAAGATGTTGGTACTGTCATAGGTCGCCGCACTGAAGACGTTGAGATTGTTCCCGTAGATTGCCGTGAACTGACTGCGGAAGGTGGCCGCGGAAGGGTTGGTCATCGTATCGACCATGGCCACGGTGCCGTAGGCTGGACCCCCATTGTGACCAGTGGTTGATGCAAAGCTAGGAGACACGATGCCATCACCACCAACGAAGGGAAGATTTATCAGCCCAGGAACCTGCTGCATCTGCTGACGAATCAATGTCCCACCTGTGACATCGAGGCCACCAAAGTAGATCACATCCGGATGCAGCGAGGCGATCTGGGTAAGCAGCGAGACATACGAGGTGGTCGTTTCGGACTCGCTACTATGACCCAGAACGGTGCCACCAGCGGCTATGAATTCTTTGATGAAGGCATTGGCAATACCGACCCCATAGGTTTCGGTATCGTCGATGACATAGGCCCTGGTCAAGTGCAACGTCTTCAAGACATAGTCCGCGCCTGCCGGTCCCTGGTGGTCGTCGGTGGTGGCAATACGGAAGTACGTCACCTTGCCTGTTGGGCGGAGGGTCGGTAACAGGTCATTTGCACCACTGCATCCCGAATCAGCCGTGTCTTTGGTCAGGCATGGATTGGTAGTGGACGGGCTAATCTGGACCAGGGGAGCCTGATTGGTGATGGGCATCTCCGCCTTGGCCGCGCTACTGGTAAGAGGGCCTACGATACCAGCAACAAACGCATCACCGATCAAAGAGGTCACGTTCAGTGCCCCAACGGACGGATCTGGCAAGCCAGTTGGACCGACATCGTCTTTGGGATCAAAAACCAGGGTATAACCAGGAATGGTATGATTGGCGTTGGCCTGATCGACGGCCAGATGCGCTCCATCCTCAGCGCCCTTGCCCAGGCTCGCGTCTTTGCCCGAGACGGGCATCTCGGTAGCTATCTTGATTATGGTTGAATGCGCAGTAGGGGTGTTTCCACTGCTCCCACCTGTACTTGATCCACAAGCTACGAGAATGGCTAACAAGAGGGGAATACCCATTGTTAGCGCTAAGATACGCAACCAACTTCTCTGCATGATGTAGTTACCTCCTTTGTGTTTAGGTTTCCCGTTTTGGTATGGCAACCCTTTTAGCACTTCCTTCGGGTTTGCTCGAAATTGAGACGATGGGAGTCTGATTTTTTTGTGACCGGACCTTACCGGTTTCCATGGATATGCATCGTCCTTCAAGGCAGAAGCACAAACGCTTCACTGCTCTGAGTGTACACGACTGAATGCGCTGCCACACCTGTAGAATTACAGGTATTCATTACTGGTCTCTAGCTGAGGGAGAATCACGGCGAGAATATATCAGTAGGATTACTGGGGCGGAACCGACAGCTACCAGTGACCACGCTGTCAAAGCGGGCATGAGGAAGGATGTCTGAGGCAGGAGAACAGCACCAGCAGGAGAAACGTCTGATCAGATCAATTTTTGTTCGATGGCATAGCGAGTGGCGGCACTGCGGGAGGTGACCCCGATCTTGCTGTAGATCACGGTCAGGTACCAGTTGACCGTGCGACGACTGATGACCAGCCTTTCAGCCACCTGGGCATCGGTAAGCCCTTGGGCCACCAGGCGCAACACGTCGACCTCACGCTGTGTCAGGCCAGCAGGATAGGTTACTGGTCGCTTTGGCAGAGGAGCCTGCTGTAAGACTTCTGCGCGTTGTAGTGCTGCGATAGCTTGTTCGGGCGTCATGATCCGTCCCTCCGCCCAGGCTGCCGCGAACGCCTCTTCACCGAGTTGGGCGCGGGCAGCAGTGACTCTACGTTCATACAGGGGACCATGATTAGGAGGGAGAGGCACACCGCTTGCTTCACGAAAGGCTTCTGCCGTACCCCAGAGCCGGACTGCCCAGCGGGTGAGGTCCTCCCAGGATTGCTGGCCCGCACGGGATCTGCCTTCAGGCCGCTCTACAGCTTCCTCCGCTGCCACCGCGCTTGCCAATCCCTCCAGGCAGGTGACCAGGAACTCCGTGTCGTCTAACTGCCCGAGGACCTTGAGCAGCTTCTCATATATGACACGCGCCGCCGCACTGTCCCAGCGCTCGAAGGCAATCCACCCGAGACAGTAGATCCCCCATCGAACACTCCATCGATCTCCCACCTGCTTGCGTATCATCAAGGACTCTTTGAGCAGCGCTTGCGTGGCCATCTCATTGCCCTGCTGGAGGGCCATCAGCCCTAAGAGGCCGAGCGAGAAGGCAAGGCTCCACTTGTAATGTATCTCTCTGGATATGGTCAGGCTCTGCTCTCCCAGCATGTGTGCTACCGTCTGCTCACCTTGGGAAAAGGTCAACAGTGCCAGGTGGAAGATAGACATTGCCATGTACCTTTTATCGTCCGCCTGCCTGGTGAGCGCCAGGCACTCCTCTGCAAGGGAGCGAGCCCTGGTATACTCACTTTGCGTGATGGCCACGCGTACCAGGTTGTCAAGCGATGAGGCGACGAGAAGCATGAACCACTTGTTACCCGCCTCGCTATCAGGAGTTAAAGGGATGCCAAACGCGTTCCATCTGTCACCCGCCTCCCTGATGTGCGCCAGAGCCTCTTCAGTCAGCGAACGTGCCAGGGTATAGTTACCTCTGGCTATAGCGACTTGCCCTAACTTTTGAAGTGCTGTACCGATGCCTGCTGGGTCTGCGAGTTTCCGATACACGACCTGGCTCTGCCTGAGCAGTACCTCTGCCTGGTCATAGTCATCTTGTGTGAAAGCCAGTGCCCCAGCAGAGAAAAGTCCTCTCGCTCTTCCCAATGTCACGCCCTCATCGCAACGAGCCAGTGCCTGCTCCAACCAGCGACGCCCTTCACTCACATGTCCGCGCACCTGCCAGAACCGATAGAGTCCCAGGCTCAACCGCAAGACCGTTTCCGCTCCCGTCACCCCCCCTTGTTCCACTGACCACCGCAGTGCGGCCCGCAGGTTATCATGCTCCTGCTCTAGACGAGTATACCACTGCCATTGCTCTGCACCTAACGTGTTCTGCCACACCTTCTCCAGCAGCGATAGGTAGTAGGCAGCATGCGCATGCTGGGTTGCCTCCATCTCTCCACTGGCTACCAGGCACTCCAGCCCAAACTCGCGGACCGTCTCCAACAGCCACAAGCGCGGCTCATCACCATCCTGCTCTGTTAGTTGCAGCAAGCTCTTATCCAGCACCGACTCTACCCTGTCCAAGACGTTTGCTGAGATGTCACCAAGCGCAGTACAGACGGCCTCCACTGCTTCCAGCGTGCAACCACCCACGAAGACGGAGAGTAGGCGGAACAGCCGTTGCTCCTCTGAGGTGAGCAAGCCATAGCTCCACGCAATCGTGTTGCGCAATGTCTGCTGCCGTACAGGCCCATCGCGTGTCCCACTCGTCAAGATGCTCAATCGATGCTCCAGCCGTGCCAGGAGGGCTTGTGGGGGAAGCAGTTTGATACGAGCCGCTGCCAGTTCGATGGCTAGTGGCAGTCCATCCAGGCGAGCACAGATCTCTGTAATAGTACGAGCATTGGCGGACGTCATCTGGAAGGTGGGCTTAATCGCTTGTGCTCGTTGCAGGAACAAGGCCACCGAGGCATACCGCGAGAGAGATTCGCCGTCTGGAAGCTGCTTGAGGTCGGGTAGGGCAAGTGGTGGGACGGGGAACTCATGTTCGCCCTGGATACGCAGCACAGCCCGGCTGGTCACCAGAATCTTCAATTCAGGGCAGGACGCTAACAGGTTGGTCAGCGCTGGTGCTGCCACCACTACCTGCTCGAAATTGTCTAGCAGCAACAGCAGGTGCTTATCTTGCAGATACGCTTTCAAGTGCTCTGCCAGTGGTCGATCTCTGCTCTCCCAAAGATCGAGTGTCTGCACAATGGTGGGGACAACCAGGTCGGGATCACTAATGGGAGCCAGGGGAACGAAGGAGACACCGTCGGCAAAATCATCAAGCAGGTCGGTCGCTATTTGCAAGGCCAGGCGGGTTTTGCCGACGCCACCAGGACCTGTGAGAGTCAGCAGGCGCACATCTGGACGTCGGAGGAGGGTACAGGTCACTGACACCTCTTGCTCGCGCCCGATGAAAGAAGTGAGTTGGGCAGGCAGATTGCTTTTGAATGTCTGCTCAGTTTCGGGTGGCTTTCGTGAAGGGACAATAAATATTTTGTCCTGCATAGTCAGCCGCTCCCCACAGTGGCTTCTTCACCGTGTGAAGGTCTCTTTTGACCTCTTTTGTACCAAACGTCCAGCACCATACTACATTAGGGCGCGAACTGCGTCAAGGTTATAGCGTTAGGGATGTAAAAATAGTTGTTGGTAAACAAGCGTCAGGAAGCTGTAGGGGCCGATTGATTGCCTACAAACACTTCATACACCCCTGCGTTAGAACAAATAGCTACTGCGCCGTCCTTCCCCCTCAATCGGAATCACCTGCCCCGTAATATAACTCGCCCCCTCCGAAGCCAAAAAACAGCACTGTTGGGCCAACTCACCCGGTTTACCAATTCTCCCCACCGGAGTTGTCCCTGCGACAATCGACTCGGCGCGATCAAGAATAGCCTCCGTCATGCGCTTTCTGAACATACTTGGCGCGATGCAATTCACACGAAGTCACATTTAGTGCATTGCCTATACTCTTCAATCACTTGCGATTGCTGTTTACAAACTACCGTAGAGCATACCTGCGTTTTTCATACCGGTAGGACCAATCACCTCAGTCCTATGTTAAGGACAAGCAACGACGAATAAGATATGATCATGGTACGAAAAGAACATGGAAAGGCGGTCGCTATGCAAGCACAGGACATTGTAACGTATTTTGCCGAACTAGGCCAGGAATTGCAACATCTTGGTGTGCAACAACCCATACGTATCCTTTTAATCGGTGGAGCATATATGCTCACGCAGGTTCACAACCGCCCTACAACAAATGATATTGATGTGCTTCTCAAAGATATTGATGACACTACCACCTCACCGCTCTATCGAACATTTAAGGCAGCAGTGCGGGCTGTTGCGAGCAGAAATCACCTTCCAAATACCTGGATTAATGATCTCGTTGGTGAATTTCTCCGCAACACTGGTACTGTCCCACAAGGGGCCCTGTGGCGAAGCTATGCCATGCTCGAGGTGTATATTCCACCCAGCGAGTACATTTTAGCCTTAAAACTGCTTGCTGGTCGTCCAAAAGACAGGGATGACATTTATGCACTGTGTCAACAGATCCAGATTCAAACACGGGAGCAAGCACAACAATTGGTTGATCGGCACATTCCAAACAAGCAAGTTCAGCAAATTTACGACCTGGATGACACGCTAAACTTTTTCTTCCCATAGTCTCTTGTGATATAATGAAAGCGCATGGACAGAGAGACAGAACGTCGGTATGACCGGGAGATGTGATGAGAACCACTAATAACTTACAAACCATGGCTCTCACTTATCAAGAAATTTGTCAGGGTGAACGCCCCTGGGTAGCACTGGGCAACTTCATGAATGATTGGTTTGACTATGCCAAAGATCGGCGAGCGCAATTAGTCGTCGATTCGATATTTCTTCCAGAATCACCCAATAGTGAGGCGCTCCGTTGGGCAGCCTTCTGTACCGCCTCAGTAGAATGGCTTTGCGAACGTTACAGTGTACCCTGCCCATCCTGGGTCCATACCTCCACCTACTGCTTATCAGAACCCTGGTTTGACGCACCTCACGCAGATAAACCACACCTACGTGAATGGCTTATCAAACACACACCAGAGCCTTTTACCAGGCGCAATATCTATTGTGGTAACCGCATGTTTGCTAACAAGTACGAATTCGCCGAACAATACCGCCGATTTTCTGCCACCCTGTCTACTGCGACACCCACCTAGAGCAAGAGATGCCGCCTTGCTTCTTACTGATAAGTTATGAGAGAAGTATTTACTGTGCCGTCCTCCCCCCATCAATCGCCACCACCTGCCCCGTAATATAACTCGCCCCCTCCGAAGCCAAAAACAGCACCGTCGGAGCCAGTTCCCCTGGCTGCCCAATCCGCCCCATCGGCATCGTCCCGGCCACAACCGCCTCAGCACGATCCAGAATAGCCTCAGTCATCCGCGTCCTGAACATCGCTGGCGCAACCGCATTAACACGGATACCACGAGCTGCCCATTCTATCGCCAGGGCTCGCGTCAGGTTGATTACCGCCGCCTTACTGGCATTGTAGCCAACAGTTTGCAACTGCCCACCTCCAAGACCAGCAATCGAGGCAACATTCACTATAGCTCCCTTGTTGCGTTCTAGCATATGCCGTCCGATGATCTGCGACACCAGAAATGTACCTGTGATATTTGCATCCATGACTTGCTGCCAGCGTTCCAACGGCATTGATTCGGCGGGAGCGCCCCATGTCAAGCCAGCGTTATTGACCAGTACATCGATCTTGCTATTTTTTTGCAGCGTCTGCTGTACCAGTTGCTCTACAGATGCAGCGTCCGCAACATCACAGGTCATGGCATCAACAGCTATAGCCCTGTCTTTCAGAAACTTTTCGGCTTCATTAAGCCACTGTTCCCGGCGAGCGGTAATAACGACTTTAGCGCCAGCATAGCCAAATGCATGGGCAATCTCCAGTCCCAAACCACGTGAGCCACCCGTCACCACTACAACTTCACCTTTAAAATCGAAACTAACAGTGCCCATCGATGCCTCCTGAGTCCTATTTTGCTATCCGGTTTGCACCTACTATAAAGCAATGCTATGATCATAGCATAAGTTGTTCCTTTTTATATCACAGCAGGAAGCAATACACAATGCAACAGGAGTCTGATATAGCTACTAGCAAATCAACACCCCAATTTCATATGGACCGAGGCGACCGTCTCCGGCTGGAGAACTTACCCTGGCATTTTCCTTTGGAGGAATGGTCAGCACACGGCGTTATTACCTTAACGATCCGTCGAGGTGAGTCACGCCATCCCGTGATTTTTGTGGAGATTGAAGACTTTCGCTACGCGATCAAAGAAACGACACCTTATATGGCAGAGCGTGAGATAAAAAACCTGCGCCAGATTGAAGGTCGTGGCATCCCTGTACTAAGTGCTGTTGGGAGCGTCACTGTATCAGGACAACCTCTATTACTGGATACGGATGGACCAGGTGGCCTCCCTCAATACACAAGCGGGGATCGAGGCTACACTGTAACAAGGTTAGCCCCACGTGTTATACCTCATTCGCTGCTCTTTCGCCTGCCATTTACAAAGCGAACGAAGCGACATCTGCTGGGAGCGGTGGCAGCGCTGCTGGTCGAGTTACACGAACATGGTGTGTATTGGGGCGATCCATCCCTGGCAAATGTGCTGATTCGCATCGATGGGCGACGCATCCTGGCAATTATGGCTGACGCAGAGACAGCAGAACTCTTTCCTGGCCCTATAAGTGACGGACTACGCGAACAGGACATAGCATCATTTGGCGAGTCGCTGATCTGGCAAGCAGAGGACATGCGCCAGGTGCGTGGATTACCTGAAGAAGAGCTATTGGTGGACGAACAGGATTTTCATTATCTTGAACGCCGCTATCGCTGGCTCCGTCGAGAACATAGAGCATTATCAACCTCCCCTTCCTTTAGCACCCTCTACCAGGTGAATCGGCTGTTGGAAGGCCTGAATCATTTGGGCTACTCCCTCCTCAGCACGACAGGGCACACGCTGCAAGAGCTTGTTACAGTGCTGCCTGGTTGGTATTCCCGCCGCATTCATGATCTACTGGGTATCAATGTACCACGCATCTATGCTCGTCGCTTCTACAATATGATACTCAGTCACCAGGCAATTATGAGCAAAGATGAGGGGCGAGATGTTAGCCTCGAAGAGGCTGCAAGACATTGGTATACACATTACCACCTACCTACCATTCTCTTATTGCGCAAGCACCTTACAAACGAGCAAGACCCTATGCAAGCCTACTTCTCTATTATGCAGCATAAGTGGAAGCTCAGTCAGAAAGCAGGACACGAGATCCCATTGGATGAGGCTGTTGTAGATTGGGCTATGCAGGAGGCGGAAACGGGAAAACTTGGTGCGGTTGACCCTGCAAGTATATCAACATGGTGGAGAGAACTTAAACCTGTCACAGAGGTATTGGAACCGCCACTCATCGAAAGTGAGAAATTGGAGCCTTTGCTCTCCGAGGCAGAGCAACCACTCGTGCGTCTTCCTCAACCCGAGTTGGACACAAAATTAACCGGGATTCTCGAACAAGAGAATCCCTATGATGAGGAAAGGGGGTAGGGACGCGATCATGCACATTCACAAAATAATCTGGCTAGCGGAACATCCGGCGAGGGCCGATAAATCGGCCCCTACGGGTGTCCGGATTATTTTGTGAATGTGCATGATCGCGTCCCTACCTTTTGCTAAATCTCTTCCAGGGTTGCGTCGTCTTCCTCCGCCTCTGCTTTATCTACCTCGAGTTCACCGGCTTTGAAGGAGGAAATATTACCACGGATCTGTTCTTCAAGTGCGGAGGCAACATCACTATTCTGGCGTAGGAAGTCCTTAGCGTTTTCGCGACCCTGACCAAGACGTATATCGCCAACATTGAACCACGCACCGCTCTTCTTGACGAGGCCCATCTCTAAGCCAAGGTCAATCAGACCACCCTCGCGAGAAATACCTTCGCTGTACATGATATCGAACTCCGCGACACGGAACGGAGGCGCTACTTTGTTCTTGACTACACGCACGCGAGTACGGCTTCCCATTACCTCCTGCCCTTGCTTGATCGAGTCGGTGCGACGAATATCCAGGCGGACGGAAGCGTAAAATTTGAGCGCTTTACCACCAGAAGTCGTTTCAGGATTACCAAACATGACCCCAATCTTCTCACGCAACTGGTTGGTAAAGACGACAGCAGTGTTGGAGCTACTGATCACTGAAGTGAGCTTACGCATGGCCTGACTCATCAGGCGGGCTTGTAAGCCGACATGCGAGTCACCCATCTCCCCTTCGATTTCGGCACGAGGCGTTAGCGCCGCCACCGAGTCGATAACAACCACGTCGATTGCATTACTGCGTATAAGTGCGTCCAGGATCTCAAGCGCCTGCTCGCCGGTATCCGGCTGCGAAATCAGCAGGTTATTGGTGTCAACACCACAATGATCCGCATAGGTGCGATCAAGCGCGTGCTCAGCATCAATAAAAGCGGCATAGCCTCCTGCTCGCTGCGCGCTGGCAATGATATGCTGGCAGAGGGTAGTTTTACCGGATGCCTCAGGTCCATAAATCTCGGTGATACGACCTCGCGGTATACCTCCCACGCCAAGGGCGAGGTCCAACGCAATCGATCCTGTGGGGATCACTTCAACATGAATCCTTGACACCTCTCCCAGTTTCATAATCGCGCCTTTGCCAAAGCGACGTTCAATCTGGTTAAGCGCCTGTTCGATAGCTTTCTCACGCTCAGTCGTAGCAGCAGATACAGTCACACTGCTTCGATCAGCTATAGCCTTGTCTTTCTTATTTATTGGCATTCTTCTAATAATTACAGGGTACAGGATACAGGCAGAGTCATTAACCTCCCGTTCACCACCCCTGTATTCCTCCTTTTATTTTGCTGCCAATCCCCTCAAAAGGAAGGGAACTCCCGTTGCCTCTTTTACGGCCGAAACAACGAATATCCAGTTTGCTGCCAGCTATTCGTTTTTGCTTCCCTGTTAGATATTCTCCGGCATAGTTACGAAAGCGGAAATAGGCCTCTCTCCACACCTATTCTCCAAGTGTAGAACGAGTGTACCATAAGCACAAGAGCATGTCAAGCCCCTACATCTCACGTCGACCTTCGAGAGCCCGGCTCAGTGTACCCTCGTCTGCGTACTCCAGGTCACCACCCATGGGCAAGCCGCGTGCCAGGCCTGTGACTCGCACATTGAATGGTTTTAACTCCTTCTGGATATAGTTGGCAGTGTATTCACCCTCGAAGTTGGGATTCGTCGCCAGAATGACCTCGCGCACCTTGCTGTCACGCACACGTTGCAGAAGTTCATCGATCCGCAAGTCTTTGGGACCAATGCCCTCCACAGGTGAAAGCGCTCCATGAAGCACATGGTACAACCCCTTGTACGCCCCGGTTTTCTCCAATGCAAGCACATCGAGAGGTTCCTCCACAACGCAGATAAGTTCCTGGTCGCGATTAGGGTTGCTACAGGTGACACACGGATCGGTTTCGGTAATATTAAAGCAGCGCGAGCAATAGATAATACTTTCTTTGACGCGCATGATAGCTTCAGCCAGGCGGCGAGCCTGGTCGGAGGGACTGCGTAAAATGAAAAACGTGAGACGTTGTGCCGTTTTTACGCCAACTCCCGGCAGTTTTGAAAATTCTTCGATAAGTGCCGCTACTGGCGGTGCAATGTCGCTCATAGACTATAAAAGTCCTGGTAGTTTAATGCCACTGGTGATTTTCTGCTGCGCTTCAGTTACTTTATTATGGGCATCCTTGGCTGCAGCCAGCACCATAACTTCCAGATCTGCAATGTCTTCCGCACTAAAGGCTTCTGGGTCAATCTTGACAGCAGTGATTTCAAACTTGCCGCTCATGGTAATAGTAACAGCGCCACCACCAGCGGTGCCAGTGAACTGGCTGGCTTCCAGTTCTCCCTGCATTTTCATGATTCTCTCTTGAATCCTTTGGATTTCACGCATGTTCATAGCAAAATAGCTCCTTACTTTGGGCGAATGTCAACGATTCTCGCCGAAAATGTCTTCATGACTTCCTGCACGACAGGATCACTACGAACCTTCTGTTCGATAGTATCTTGCGGCTGTACCACACTAATATTCTCTTTCATAGAGCCTGTTCTGGCAAGTGTAGCCGTATCGGTCGGACTGGCCTCGTGCGAAGATTGATTCGACTCAGAGAGCGGCCCTGGCGTTCCTATATCTGAGGTATCCTGATCTGGATAAGATGGCAAAACGGATGGCCCGCGATGCGCTGATTGCAGTGAAGCAATGGTTGGTGCGGCGCTCGTCGAATATGTGACGGAATCAGGTATTGGAACAGTCGAAAGGAGCTGACCAGGAGGAACCAGGCGTACGAGGCATGGTATCTGAAATTCTGTAGTCAAGGCCCACTCCAGAAATTTATAGCGATCATTCGCTTTCAGATAATTATAATGACCTTCTTTATCGAACTGTACGACAACAACAGTCTGCTCCGTACGACTTTCAATACCTATAATCTTACAAGAACGTAACATCGATAGCATTGCAGGGCTCGTCTTTTGCCTTGTCCGCTTTATCACGCTTTCCCATGCATCGCTCACCCGTTGCGCAGTCAATGCTAGCTTACTGCCATCACTTTGAGAATGTGATGGTTGAACCTCCTTTTTCTCCTCGACAGGAGAAACGGCTGCGTCAACGCTTTCCACGATGTTTTTAGACACTGTGGATTTCTGAGCCTGTGGGAGCCGAGGTGAGCGAGTCTCTAAATGATCCGATCCCCCCGCCTGTGCCACTGGTTGTGAGATGGCGGGACGCAACTGAATCGATGGAACAAGCTGACCAGATTGTGTACGACGATGTACTTCGATACACTCAAGTGAAGCCAGTTCCAGGCCAAGTTGAGGAGTTCCCTGGTTCTTTTGCAGGAGATCATTCTGCGCAAAGATGCGTGCACATGCGGTCAGCTCCTCAAGTCCAAAAAGCTGAGAGAGCTGCTTTACCTCGCGCGTCTCATCTTCCGTGAGATCCAGAATCGCAGCTACATCCGCGCCAGCTCTGGCAAGCATCAAGGCACGCCAGTATTCTACAACCTGGCTATTAAGCTGGCGTAGATCTGCACCAGCTTCCGAAAGTTCATGAATCAGGTGCAGTACAGCAGAACTGTTGAGTTCTGTTATAGACGTGATGAGCCTGAAAATAGCGCGAGGATCGGCTAAGCCAAGCATAGACTGCACCTGTGCCAACGAGATCTCTTCTCCTGCATAGGCAAGGGCCTGATCTAACAGGCTGAGCGCATCACGCATGCCTCCAGCGGCGATCCTGGCGATAAGCTCGGCAGCGGGTCGCTCGAGCTTGATATGTTCCTGCTCGGACACATAGAGCAAACGCTCAACGATCTGCCGCGTGGATATACGCTTAAAATCAAAGCGCTGGCAGCGCGAAAGGACAGTGGGCAGCATTTTATGCACATCCGTCGTAGCCAGGACGAAGATAATATAGTCGGGCGGTTCCTCCAACGTCTTGAGCAAGGCATTAAAGGCCTCGGTAGTGAGCATGTGGGCTTCGTCCAGCACATAGACTTTGTATTTGCCAGTGGAGGGAGGCACCATGACCTTCTCGCGCAGGTCACGGATATTGTCGATACCACGATTGGAGGCCGCGTCAATCTCAATCACGTTGAACGAGTTGCCCGCTGTAATCTCACGACACTGCTGGCATTCGTTGCATGGTTCGCCGTCTTTAGGATTGCTGCAATTGACTGTTTTGGCAAGCAGACGGGCAGTACTGGTTTTGCCGGTACCTCGAGGACCGGTAAAGAGATAGGCATGAGATATATTGTTGTTTTTCAGGGCATTTTTGAGCGTGCGAATAATCGGCTCTTGACCAACAAGATCATCAAAAGTCTGTGATCGCCACTTGCGGTAGAGCGATTGTGAGGCCATGCTACAACTCCCGCCTGTATTCCTTATGACGGGCCACTTACCCCCGCCGGAGTTGAAAGAAGATGCACAAAACATAGAAAACCGATTTTCGCCCGGTCCTGCCGATCAGCGCAATCAGGCTCCCCTACGGCACCCAGAGAGGTCCACTTACCGTTGCTTCCTCACGGACCTAGCGGGGTTCACAGACATCTGCCGCGTAGGACCCGATTACGCCGATCGGCAGGACCGGAAGAAAACCGGCCTGTTCCAC
>WNFI01126697.1_pt2 | contig 16684 bp, 15 predicted proteins | sample 5400471 | NCBI WGS metagenome assembly WNFI01 (sample SAMN13153348, study PRJNA577476) | soil metagenome | isolation source: 100 cm saprolite on Douglas fir-dominated hillslope | place: USA:California | collected 2013-09-17 | reverse complement strand
GCTCCTCACCACCCTCATCCCCTCGGACCTCGTGGCGCTCGCCACCTACGGCGTCAACCAGGGCTTGAAGCTGGTGCTCGGCTTCACCTCCGACCGGCGGCAGATCCTCAGGGCGATCGCCACTCTCGGGTACTCCGACCCCACCCAGAAGATGCACCACGATCCGATGCTGCTGACGATGGCTGCCGCCGCCGACCGCAGGGACGCGATCGCGAAAGATCCGTACGACCCGAACGCTCCGAAGGACCCCCCGGCGACGGATCCGAACGCGCGGCGCATCCAGATCCGCGATCAGATACAAAACGCCATGGCCGCCGCCCAAGCGGAGATCACGGTCCAGACCGTCATCAGCCTGGTCGCGGCGCAGTCGCTGCTCAACCAGCGCACCAGCCAGGCGGCCACCCGCAACGCCGTCACGGCGCTCACCAAGTCCTTCTCGGAGCTCGCCCGGATGATGGACGCGGTGTCCGGGCGCAAGCTGGTGGTCTACTTCTCCGAGGGCTTCGACAGCAAGATCCTGGAAGGCGACCAGCGGGCGACGCGGGATAGTGGACCCTAAGGAAGAGACCGAGCGAAGGGCTCCCAGCGCCGCTTCAAGATCTCCAGGATGTGCTCCTGGACGTCTCTCAGGATGAGGTCGGTCCAGAGGCCCGCGTAGGCGTTGAAATGGGTTGCCAGCCGGTGCGTGCTCCGCAGGTGCAGCACGATTCGCCGCGGCCCCAGTCGCTCGATCTCGTACTCGCCGCGCAGGACGTCGAAGAAGGGACCGCCGACGGTGACGTGCTCGTCGAGGGTCGACGGCGGGATGCTGCGCGGGTCGGCGTGGATCGAGAAGGCCAGCCGCCGTCGCGGCAGCCAGACGTCCACCGTCTCGACGAAGAGGACGCCGCCCTCGAACGTCGCATGCCGCACGCCGCCGACGCCCGGCCGTGACAGCGTCGCCTCGATCGGGCGCGGGAAGCCGATGGCATGAAAGAGGCTGGGGCGCTGCTCGGCGGCTGAGATTCTCGGCACGCGCTCGATGTTTCTCCACACGGTTGCCGGATCGGCGTAGATCTCGATCCGGGTGCCTACCAGGCGCAGCTCCGGCGGCGCCGGCAGCCGGTGCTCGAGCGGCGCGGTGACGAACGGCAGCAGCAGCGAGCAGAGGAGGATGGAGGCCCGCGTGCCGGCGGCGGGCCGCTCCAGCCGGCGGACGCCGACGGCGAGCAGGCCGCCCAGCGTGGCCAGCGCCAGCGCGAGGGGCAGCAGCAGAAGGATGCAGATGATCCCTTCCCAGCCGAGCGCCAGGGTGCCGCCGAGCGCCAGCAGCACGGTTACCCAGGGGAGGAATACTCGCTCGGCCCAGCTCAGCGTCCCGTCCCTTTCGGCGAGATAGACGGTCAGGAAGCCGAGCACCGTGGGCACCCCGCCGACGAACGTCAGGGTCATCACGCCGAACCAGTCGTTGATGCCGAGCGAGCCGAACGCCAGGCGTACGGCGAGCCCGTACGTCAGGCCCGCTAAGATCGCCGCGATTCGCAGCCGATCTCGGCTCGTCACGCTTGTCCTCCTCCCCGGGCGGCTGCGCCATGGCGCATCGGGCTCGCAGACCCGGGCCGGCCACCCGGCCGCCGTCGAACGGCGCGCCCTCCGCGGCTGACGTCGCCAGGAGCGATGTCCACGTCGCCAGGAGCGACGTCTACCTCGCCGGGAGTGACGCCAAACCGGCCGCCCCGACGGCCCGTACTCTATGGCAGCCGGGAGCCTTGCCCCCGGCCAGCCGCGCCCCAAACCACAGCGACGCCGGCGGTTCCGGCCGCCGGTAGAAGGAGACGGACGAGATGAAAGCCATCGCGGTCATCCCGGGCAAGCCCGACAGCATCCACCTGCGGGACGTCCCGGCGCCCCGGCTCGAGGAGGTCCCCGACGGCCGCGGCGTGCTGGTGCGGGTGCTGCGCGTCGGGGTCGACGGCACCGACAAGGAGATCAACGCCGCCGAGTACGGGGCGCCACCGCCCGGCGAGGAGTACCTGATCCTGGGCCACGAGAGCCTGGGGAGGGTGGAGGCGGTGGGGCCGGCGGTCGCCGAGCTGGCCGCCGGGGATTTGGTGGTGGCCTCGGTGCGGCGGCCGGGGTCGAGCCTCTACGACCGCATCGGCCTGCAGGACATGACCACCGACGACGTCTACTTCGAGCGCGGCATCAACCTGCGCCACGGCTACCTGGCCGAGCTCTACGCCGAGTCGGCCGACTTCCTGGTGCGGCTGCCCGAGGCGCTGCGCGAGGTGGGCGTCCTGCTCGAGCCCGCCAGCGTCGCCGAGAAGGCGATCGGCCAGGCCTGGGAGATCCAGCGCCGGCTGCGGGTCTGGCGGCCGCGCCGCGCGGCGGTGCTGGGGACCGGCACCCTCGGCCTGCTGGCGTCGCTGTTCCTGCGCCAGCGCGGCCTCGAGGTGGTGGCGATGGGGCGCGTCGAGCCGCCGTTCCTCAACTCGGAGCTGCTGGCCGCGATCGGCGTCACCTACCTGAAGCGCCGCGTCGAGATCCCCGCCGATCGGATCAACCAGGGCTTCGTGCTCGGCAACAAGGTGGCCTTCGGCAGCGTCAACGCCAGCCGCGACGACTTCGAGCGCGGCGTCGCCGACCTGGTGCGGGCGGAGCTCACCTTCCCGGGCTGGCTCGCCCGCCTGCTGACCCACCGCGTCCGCGGCCTCGAGAGCTATCGCGAGCTGATGGACACCCTGACGACCGCCCGCGACGCGATCAAGGTGTTCTGCGAGGTGGCGCCGTGAAGCGCGACCGCCCCGATGCCGAGCGCCGGCGGCTGGCGGCGGCCGACCGCGGCGAGGCTCCCTGGCGGCGCTGGGGCCCCTACCTCGCCGAGCGGCAGTGGGGGACCGTGCGCGAGGATTACAGCGCCGGCGGCTCCGCGTGGGACTATTTTCCGCACGACCACGCCCGCAGCCGCGCCTACCGCTGGGGCGAGGACGGCCTGGCCGGCCTGTGCGACGACCAGCAGCGCCTCTGCCTGGGGCTGGCGCTGTGGAACGGCCGCGACCCGATCCTCAAGGAGCGCGCCTTCGGCCTCACCGGCCCGGAGGGCAACCACGGCGAGGACCTGAAGGAGCAGTACTACTTCCTCGACGCGACGCCGACCTCCTCCTACCTCAGGATGCTCTACAAGTACCCGCAGGCGGAGTTTCCCTACGCCTGGCTGGTCGAGGAGAACCGCCGCCGCGGCAAGCTGGACCCGGAGCTCGAGCTGCTCGACACCGGCATCTTCGACGACGACCGCTACTTCGACGTCTTCGTCGAGTACGCCAAGGCGGCGCCGGAGGACGTCTTCCTCCGGATCACCGTCCACAACCGCGGCCCCGAGGCGGCGGCGCTCCACCTGCTGCCGCAGCTCTGGTTCCGCAACACCTGGGCGTGGGGGCGCTCGCGCCAGGCGCGGCCGGCGCTGGCGGCGGCCGCGGGAGCGGTCCGCGCCGAGCACCCGGAGCTGGGCGTCCTCTGGCTCGACGCCGAGGCGGGACCGGCGGGGACGCCGCCCGCGCTGCTGTTCTGCGATAACGAGAGCAACCTCCGGCGTCTCTTCGGCGCCGCGGCCGGGGAGGCCGCCGGGGACGCTGCCGGGCCGCGCGCCACCTTCAAGGACGGTTTCCACGAGTACCTGGTGCACGGCGACGCCGGGGCGGTGAGCCCGGCGGGGCGGGGCACCAAGGCGGCGGTGCACTACCGCCTGGAAGTGCCCGCGGGCGGGTCGGCGCGCGTTCGCCTGCGCCTGTCGCGCGAGGCGGCGGGGGAGGGAGCGGGGGCGGCGGGGGAGGGCGCCGGAGCGGCGGGGGAAGGAGCGGTGGCGGCGGGGGAGGGCGGAGCGCGGCGCTTCCCCGGCGCCCTGGCCGAGCGCGTGTTGCGGGATCGGGCGGCGGAGGCCGACGAGTTCTACTCCCGGCTGCCGGGCGCCGCCGCCGACCCCGAGGCGCGGCGCGTGCAGCGGCAGGCGCTGGCCGGCCTGCTGTGGAGCCGGCAGTATTACTACTTCGACGTGCCGCAGTGGCTGGAAGGCGATCCAGGTCAGCCGCCGCCCGCCGCCAGCCGCCGGAGCGGCCGCAACGCCGACTGGTTCCACCTCAACAACGCCGACGTGATCTCGATGCCGGACACCTGGGAGTATCCCTGGTATGCGGCCTGGGACCTTGCGTTCCACTGCCTGCCGCTGGCGCGGCTGGATCCGGCCGCGGCCAAGGAGCAGCTGGTGCTGCTGACGCGCGAGTGGTACATGCACCCCAACGGCCAGCTGCCCGCCTACGAATGGGCCTTCGGCGACGTCAACCCGCCGGTGCACGCCTGGGCGGCGCTGCGCGTCTTCGAGATCGACCGCGAGCTGTCCGGGCGGCCCGACCACGCGTTCCTGGAGCGGGTCTTCCACAAGCTGATGCTCAACTTCACCTGGTGGGTGAACCGCAAGGACGTCGAGGGACGCAACGTCTTCCAGGGCGGCTTCCTCGGCCTCGACAACATCGGCGTCTTCGACCGCAGCTCGCGCCTGCCGACCGGCGGCCACATCGACCAGGCCGACGGCACCGGCTGGATGGCGATGTACAGCTTGAACCTGCTGCGCATCGCGCTCGAGCTGGCGCTGGTCAACCCGGTCTACGAGGACGTCGCCACCAAGTTCTTTGCGGGTGCGCTCGATGGTCGGCCTCGTGCCGCTGTTCGCGGTCGAGGTGCTCGACGCCGAGCTGCTCGACCGGGTGCCCGGCTTCCGCGACCGGCTGAACTGGTTCCTCGACTACCGGCCCGACCTGGCGCGGCTGGTGTCGCGCTTCACGGTGCCCGGCATGAAGGACCGCCACCTGCTGTCGCTGCTGCGGCGCCAGCGCCTGGGGGCGGTGCTGGCGCGGATGCTCGACGAGGAGGAGTTCCTGTCGCCCTACGGCGTGCGCGCCCTGTCGCGCTTCCACCGCGACCACCCCTACGTGCTGGAGGTGGGCGGGGAGAGGTTCGAAGTCTCCTACCAGCCGGGCGAGTCGGAGTCGGGGCTGTTCGGCGGCAACTCGAACTGGCGCGGACCCATCTGGTTCCCGGTCAACTACCTGATCGTCGAGGCGCTGCGCCGCTTCCACGGCTACTACGGCGACGACTTCAAGGTGGAGTGCCCGACCGGCTCGGGCACGCTGATGACCTTGCAGGAGGTGGCCGGCGAGATCGCGCGGCGCCTGGGCGCCATCTTCCTGCCCGACGCCGGCGGGCGCCGTCCGGTCTTCGGCTATCATCCGAAGGCGCAGGGCGACCCGCATTTCCGCGATCACCTGCTGTTCCACGAGTATTTCCACGGTGACCTCGGCTGGGGCGTCGGCGCGGCGCATCAGACCGGCTGGACCGCCCTGGTCGCCGACCTGCTGGGGTGAGCGTGCGGGCGAGGCCGATGACCTGGGAGCTGGGGCGCGACGTGCTGGGCGATTTCGCCGCCGGCCTGGCCTATGAGTGGCTGGAGACCAACGGCGTCGGCGGCTGGGCGAGCTCGACCGCCAACGGCGCCCACAGCCGCCGCTACCACGGCTTGCTGGTCGCCGCCACGGAGCCGCCGGCCGGCCGCATGGTGCTGCTGTCGGGGCTCGACGAGACGCTGCGCCGGGGCGGCGAGAGCTGGGAGCTGTCGTCGCACCAGTACCCGAACGCCGTCCACCCGCGCGGCTTCGAGCGCCTGACGGCCTTCCGCCGCGGCTGGTTCCCGGTCTTCGATTTCGAGGCGCCGGGCGGCGGGCGCCTGCGCAAGACCGTGGCGGCGATCGACGGCGAGAACACGACGCTGGTGATCTACGAGCTGCTCGGCGGTGCGGGGACCGCCGGCGGCACCGGCGCGAACGGCCTTGGCGCGAACGGCCTTGGCGCGGGCGGCGGGGGCGGGGCGGGCGCCGGCGGGGCTGGCGGAGGCGGGGTCGCGACGGTGGCCGAGGACGAGGTCGAGCTGGTGCTGCGGCCGTTCTTCGCCGGCCGCGACTTCCACGCGCTGGCCCACGCCAACCCGGCGGTCGAGCGGGAGGCGCGTTTTGCCGGCGACACCCTCGCCTACGCCCAGTACGACGGCGTGCCCGAGGTCTTCGTGCGGGTGCCGGGCGGCGCCTGGACGCCGGCGCCCGACTGGTACTACGCCTTCGAGTACGCCGCCGAGCGCGAGCGCGGGCTCGACCACCGCGAGGACCTGTTCACGCCCGGCACGATCGCCGTCAGGCTGCGCCCCGGCGCCCGCCTGGCGGTGACCGTCTCGACCCTGCAGCCGGGCGGGCGCGACGCGCTGGCGCTGCTCGCCGCCGAGCGCCACCGCCGCGAGCAGCTGCGGGTGCGCGGCGCCGGCGACCATCCCCTCTGCCGCGCGCTGACCCTCGCCGCCGACCAGTTCCTGGTGCGCCGCGGTCCGGCCCTGCGCACCGTCGTCGCCGGCTACCACTGGTTCGGCGACTGGGGCCGGGACACGATGATCGCACTGCCCGGCCTCTGCCTGGTGACCGGCCGGCACGAGGAGGCGAAGGGGATCCTGCGCGCCTTCGCCGCGGTGATCGACCAGGGCATGCTGCCCAACCGTTTCCCCGACCGCGGCGAGTCGCCCGAGTACAACGCCGTCGACGCCAGTCTGTGGTACTTCGTCGCCGTCCACCAGACGCTGGCGGCGACCGGCGACGAGGCGCTGGCGCGCGACGAGATGCTGCCGCATCTCGAGGACATCCTCGCCTGGCACCGCCGCGGCACTCGCCACGGCATCCGCCAGGACGCCGACGGCCTGCTCGCCGCCGGCGAGCCGGGCGCGCAGCTGACCTGGATGGACGCCAAGGTCGGCGACCAGGTGATCACGCCGCGCTCGGGCAAGCCGGTCGAGGTCCAGGCGCTGTGGCACAACGCTCTCGCCATCCTGGCGGCGCTCTACGAGCGTTACGGGCGGGGCGCCGAGGCGGCGGCGCTGCGCGGCGAGGCGAAACGGGTGCGCCGGCGCTTCGAGGAGCTGTTCTGGTACGAGGCGGGCGGCCACCTCTACGACGTCGTGGACCGGGCCGGCGTTCCCGACCCCAGCCTGCGGCCGAACCAGCTGCTGGCGCTGTCGCTGCCCTTCCCGTTGCTCGAGGGCGCGCGTGCCGAGAGCGTGCTGCGGGCGGTCGAGAGCCGGCTGCTCACCCCGGTCGGGCTGCGCACGCTGTCGCCCGACGATCCCCGCTACCGCCCCCGGTACACCGGCGGCCCGGCGGAGCGCGACGCCGGGTATCACCAGGGAACGGTCTGGCCCTGGCTGCTCGGGCCGTACCTCACCGCCCTGGTGCGGGTGCGGGGGGCGGCGGGCAGGGAGCAGGCGCGGCAGGTGCTCGAGCGCTTGAGCGGCCATCTCGGCGAGGCCGGCATGGGCTCGATCTCCGAGATCTTCGACGCCGAGCCGCCGCACGCGCCGCGCGGCTGCATCGCCCAGGCCTGGAGCGTCAGCGAGGTGCTGCGCGCCGCGGTCGAGGACGCGCGCCTGGGGGGAAGCAGGATCGACCGCATCGGCCCCGGGGGCCTCTGGTGATCCGGGCGTCGGGCGAGGACGCGCGCCCCGGGCGCGGAGCAACCGGGGGCGCCGGACGCGGCGGCCTCCGGTGATGCGGGCGCTGCGCCAGCACTGGCCCGAGTACCTGATCGAGGCGGCGCTGCTCGGCGCCTTCATGCTCTGCGCGGGGACGCTCGGCACGCTGCTCGGGGCGCCGCCGCCGGCGCTGGGGGCGGCGCTGCCGCACGGAGCGCTGGCGCGGCGCGCCCTGATGGGGGCCGGCATGGGCCTGACCGCGGCCGCGCTGATCTATTCGCCGTGGGGCCGGCGCTCGGGCGGCCACATGAATCCCGCGGTGACGCTGACCTACTTCCGGCTCGGCAAGGTGGCGGGATGGGACGCGCTGTTCTACGTCGCCGCGCAGCTCGCCGGCGGCGTCGCCGGCGTGCTGCTGGCGAGCCGCCTGCTCGGCGCCGCCTTCACCGCGCCGCCGGTGCGCTGGGTCCGCACCGCGCCGGGCGACGGCGGTCCGCTCGTCGCCTTCTGCGCCGAGCTGGCGATCTCCTGCCTGCTGATGGGCACCGTCCTGGTCCGGCGCGCAGCTTCGCCTCGGCGCTGCCCGCCGCCTCTTGGGAGGGGTTCTGGGTCTACGCCGCCGCGCCGCCGCTCGGCATGCTGCTGGCGGCGGCGGTCTACGTCGCCGCGCGCAGCCGCGCCGCGGTGCGCTGTGCCAAGCTCCACCACGGGGGCGGCGGGCGCTGTATCTTCCGTTGCGGCTACGCGGCCGCGGAGAAACCGTGACCGAGGCGCAGGCGCGGCCCTACGACGTGATCATCATCGGCAGCGGCGCCGGCGGCGGCACCCTGGCGCACGCCCTGGCGCCGACCGGCAAGCGCATCCTGCTGCTCGAGCGCGGCGACTACGTGCGCCGCGAGCCGCAGAACTGGAGCCCGCGGGCGGTCAACGTCGAGGGGCGCTACCAGACGCACGAGGAGTGGCGCGACGGCGGCGGCAAGCCGCTGCATCCGCACACCAGCTACAACGTCGGCGGCAACACCAAGTTCTACGGCGCCGCGCTGTTCCGGCTGCGGCGCGAGGATTTCGGCGAGGTCCGCCACCACGGCGGCGTGTCGCCGGCCTGGCCGATCGCCTACGACGACCTCGAGCCCTGGTACGCCCAGGCCGAGCGGCTCTACCACGTTCACGGGGAGCGCGGCGCCGATCCCACCGAGCCGCCGGCGAGCGGTCCCTATCCCCATCCGGCGGTGTCCCACGAGCCGCGCCTCCAGCAGCTGCACGACGATCTCGCGCGGCTGGGCTGCCACCCGTTCCACGTGCCGCTCGGCGTCATGCTCGACGAGGCGGACCCGCGGCGCAGCGCCTGCATCCGCTGCGGCACCTGCGACGGCTTTCCCTGCCTGCCAACGTCAGCCTGCTGACCGGCGCCTACGTGTCGCGCCTGGAGACCGGCGCGACGGGCCGCGAGGTGACGCGGGTGCATGTCGAGCGCCGGCGGGAAGGGAGCCCGCCGGAGGAGCGGGGTGAAGGCGAACGGGAGGTCTACTCGGCCGGCATCGTGGTCGTCGCCTGCGGCGCGATCAACTCCGCGGCGCTGCTGCTGCGCTCGGCGAGCGACCGCCATCCGCGCGGCCTCGCCAACCGCTCCGGCGTGGTGGGGCGCCATTACATGGGGCACGTCAACTCGGTGCTGATGGCGATCTCGCGCTGCCCGAACCCGACCGTCTTCCAGAAGACCCTGGCGCTCAACGACTTCTATTTCGGGTCGGCGGAGTGGCCCTACCCGATGGGGCACGTCTCGTTCGTCGGCAAGCTGGACGCCGAGACGCTGGCGGCCGGCGCGCCGGCGCTCGCTCCCGGCTGGACGCTGGCGGCGATGGCCGCCCATTCGCTGGATTTCTGGCTCACCTCGGAGGACCTGCCGGACCCCGACAACCGCGTGACTCTCGACGGCGAGGGGCGCATCGTCCTCAGCTATCGCCCCAACAACCTGGAAGGACACCGGCGGCTGATCGCCAGGCTCGAGGACCTGATGCGGCGCCAGACCGCCTGCAAGGAGCACGGTCACGACTGCCACCAGGGGCTGTTCTCCCGCAGCCTCTACCTCGGGCAGCGCATTCCGCTGGCCGGCGTGGCGCATCAGAACGGCACCGTCCGCTTCGGCGCCGACCCGGAGACCTCGGCGCTCGACGCCGACTGCCGCGCCCACGACGTCGACAATCTCTACGTCGTCGACGCCAGCTTCTTCCCGTCGAGCGCGGCGGTGAACCCGGCGCTGACCGTGATGGCCAACGCGCTGCGCGTCGGGGAGCACCTGCGGCAGCGCCTGGGCTGACCGGGTGGGGGGGCGTTCGCCGCCGCGCCGCGCCGGTGGCAGGCCGGCTCAGAGCACACGTCTTCCCTGGATCAAGCGCACGACGATGACGATCAAGGCGATCACCAGCAGCAGGTGGATCAACCCGCCGCCGATGTGCACGGCGAAGAAACCGAGAGCCCACAGGATGACGAGGATCAACACTATGGTCCACAGCATGACGAGGACTCCTTTCTGGATTCCGCTTCCTGAAACCGGCGGTCGAAGCAGCTGCGATCCGGATCTCTAGCAACTTCCCTGCCAGTTGGCGGCGGCTTTCCTGCCGGGCGACCTCGGCGGGCATCGGCGCCCGGTCCGTGAAAACCGCGCGGCGGGCGGCGCTCTTCAGGACGAGTAGCTGCCGCGCTGGACGTGGTTCATGGCCAGGGCGGTGACGAAGGTGGTGACGGCGAGCAGAGCCTGGCGCTCGCTCGGCGCCGGGTAGACCAGGCCCAGCGCCTCGGCGGCAACGGCCAACCGCTCCAGCAGATGGCGGGTGCGCTCGGGGAAGTGGCCGGTCCAGCGGTAGACCTCGGCGGGCAGCTCGCCCGCCAGGCCGCGGATCAGCCGCGCCGCCGGGAGGCAGGGCGCGTCGCGGGCGCCGGGCCCGGCCGCCTCGAGGCTGCCGAACAGCGCGCGCAGGGCGCCGTCGAGCCCCGGCGGCAGGTCCTCCCCGTCGTGCTCCAGTTCACGGTAGAACTGGTCGAGCGGGGTGGCGATCTCGCTCACCTCGGCGTCGAGGTCGTCGGCGGCGGCCGGCGGCTCGCGTCCGGCCAGCTCGGCCAGCGTGCGGTCGCAGTGCTCGAGCTTGGCGAGCGCGTCCGGCCAGCCGGCGTACTCGGCGCGCCAGTCGAGGTTCGGGGTCATCCAGACGGCGAAGGTCTCGGCCCAGTCCTCGTCCGGATGCTTCTGGGCGTACCAGCCCGGCAGATGGCGCACGAAGCGCCGGCTGAACGGCTGCGGCCGGTAGTCCTCGACGTAGGGCTGGGTCATCGAGCCGAAGAGCCGCACCCATTCCGGACGGTCGTAGAGGCGGTAGGCGTAATTGACGACGTGACCCATCTCGTGGCGCAGGTAGCGCAGCAGGTCGGCGCCGCTCAGGCCCTCGACGAAGCCGGTGCGCTCGGCGTGCAGGCGGGTGAGGTCGGGCCGCGCCAGGTAGAAGGGGATGGCGATCGCGATGGTGCCGAACGGCACTCCCCATTCCGTCGACAGGTAGAAGCGCGGCCGCAGCCGGATGCCGCGCCCCTCGAGCTCGCGCTCGAGCTCCGCCAGGGCCGGCGCCAGCGGCGAGCCGGCCAGCGAGACGCCCAGCTCCCGGATCGGGGTCGGGCCGAGCTTGCCGGTCTCGAAGTTGGGACCCGGTCCCGGTCCCGCGCCGCCCGCCGCCTGCTCGCTCCCGCCGGCCATGGAGACACACGGGCCAGCAAGAAGAGTGCCGGTGGTGGGCCGGCCGGCCGGGGGCGGGCGCGGGTTAAGCTTGGCCGGTGGAGTCCCTCCATGTCGTGCTGGTCGAGCCGGAGATCCATTGGAACACCGGCAACGCGGGCCGCACCTGCCTGGCCGCCGGCGCCCGCCTGCACCTCGTCGAGCCGCTCGGCTTCTCGCTCGACGAGCGGGAGGTGAGGCGCGCCGGCCTCGACTACTGGCCGCGGGTGAGGCCGCTCGTCTGGCCGAGCTGGGAGCGGCTCGAGCAGACGCTGCCGGAGCTCGGCGAGCCCTTCTTCTTCAGCTCCGAGGCGCCGCGCGACCTGTGGAGCGTGAGGTTTCCGGCGCGGGTCGTGCTGGTCTTCGGCAAGGAGAGCGTCGGCCTGCCGCTCGGCCTGCGCAAGCGCTTCCGCGAGCGCCTGCTGGGGATCCCGATGCTCGATCCCGCGCTGCGTTCGCTGAACCTGTCGAGCGCCGTGGCGGTGGCGCTGTACGAGGTCATGCGTCAGCGCGACGGCGTCCCGCCGTCGTAGCGCGCGCTCGCCAGCTCGACGATGCGCTGGATCAGGCGTGGATACTCGGTCCCGGCGGCGGCCGCTGCGATGGCCAGCTCGCCGGCGGGATCGAGGTAGCAGTTGGCGTTGACCTCGATCACGTAGACCTCGCCGGTCTCGGTGAGCCGCAGGTCGACGCGGCCGTAGTCGCGCACCCGCAGCGCCCGGTAGGCGTCGACGGCGGCGCGCTGCAGCCGGGCCCGCAGCTCGTCGGGCAGGTCGGGGATGGTGGCGCGGGTGCCCTTGAACTCAGGGGTCTCGGGCGACCACTTGGCCGCCGAGCCGAGGAACCTCGGGGCGCCCTCGGGCAGCCCCGAGAAGTCGATCTCGACGGGGGGCAGCGCCTCGGGCTCGCGATTGCCGACCACGCCGACGTAGAGCTCGCGCCCCTCGATGTACTCCTCGACCAGCGCCGAGTCGCCGATCTCCTCGTGGATCGCCACGACGCGGCGCAGCAGCGAGGTGGTGTCGCGCACCAGCGAGCCGCCGTCGATGCCGATCGAGGCGTCGGCGGTGAGCGGCTTGACGAACAGCGGCATGCGCAGCTTGCCGCCGGTCTCGAGGTCCGCGTCGCGGGTGAAGACCGCATAGTCGGGGTAGAGCAGTCCCTCGAAGGCCAGCAGCTTCTTCGCCAGGCCCTTGTCCTGGCGCAGGAAGAGCTCGCCCGGTCCGCTGCCGGTGTAGGGGACTTGCAGCAGGTCGAGGACGCCGGCCACCGCCCCCTCGCCGCCGGTGGCCTCGGGCTGGTCGCCGAAGCTCTCGAGCAGGTTGAACACCAGCTCCGGCCGGCGCCGGGCGATTCCGGAGATCAGCTTGCGCAGGTCGGCCGGCGCCGCGAACACCTTCGCCTGGTGCCCGTTCTCGCGCAAGGCCGCGGCAACCTGGTCGGCGACCGCGTCGTGAGTGGCGCCGGCGCCGTTGGCGCCGCCGTCCGGCTGCAAAGCCGTGAGCACGGTGATCCTCATGGCGCGGCCATCCCCACGTCCGCTGGGAGGGATGCAAGGGCTGTGCACGCGCGGGGGGTGCGGCGGCGGGAGAAGCAGCCTGCACGGGCGGGGGCGCGGCGGCGGGCGTGGCCTCGGCGCAGCCGGCGGCCGCGGCTTCGGATAGACTCCTCCCCACGATCGCGATCACGATCGCGAGCCCGAACGCCTTTTTCCGCGAGACATCCGAGGACACCGGAGCGCGATGGCCCCTGCCGATCTGACCGCGATGCTGCGCGCGGCGCGAGCCGGCGAGCCCGGCGCCGGCGACCGGCTCTTCGCGGCGCTCTACGCCGACCTCAAGCGCCTGGCGCGCGCGCAGCTGAGCCGTGGGCGGCGCCACGACACGCTGGCGACCACGGCGCTGGTGCACGAGGCCTACGTCCGGTTGGCGGAGCCGGCCGGGCTCGCCGCCGAGGACCGGGCGCACTTCTTCAACCTCGCGGCCCGCGTCATGCGTCACGTGGTGATCGACTTCGCCCGGCGGCGCGCCGCCGCCAAGCGCGGTGCGGCGGTGCGAGTGTCCTGGCCGGACGGCTTCGAGCCCGAGGCCGCGGCGGAGCCGCAGATGGACCCCGGAGTGCTGGCGCTCGACGCGGCCCTCGACCGTCTGGAGCAGGAGAGCCCGCGCCTGGCGCAGCTCGTCCAGCTGCGCTTCTTCGGCGGGCTGCCGATCGCCGAGATCGCCGGCATCCTCGAGGTCAGCGACCGCACGGTCAAGCGCGACTGGCGGCGCGCCCGCGCCTTCCTGCTCGCCGAGCTGGGCTAGTGTCGCATCCAGGCCACTGGCGTTTCTGTCGGTACAGGTTACGAGCGAGCCTTCGCCTCGACGTTCGGGGGTGCTACGGCTGCTTGCCGTTCGCGATCCACTGCTTGAAGCATTCGATCCACTCCGGTTTCCAAGGACCCCGCGGCGGCGGCGGCATGAGTCTCTTGGGGTTGGTTTCTTGCAGTCGGCGCAGGATGGCGTCGGCATTGTCCCGCACGGTCGCATAATCGGCGAGGTCCATGCCCACCATGTCGTTCATGTGATCGATGTCCTCCGGGATGAACTTCGGGAGGATGTCCGCCTTGTAGCTGCTGCATCCCGCGACCGCTTGCTGCCTGGGCTCGCTCATCGGGAGTCCTTTCTTAGCCTTGCCTGGAGATCATTTGAGATCACCAACCAGCCGGAGGATCTCGGCCTTCACCTCCGGCGGCAGAACGCGGTCTTGGGGCATGTTCCCGCTCTTCACCCTGGCGGTAATCGACGGCCTTTCATCGTAGACGACCTGTTTCTGGAAAACGTGGTAGCGCACCGAGCTGTGACAGCGGAAGCAGTATTGGTTGAGCAAGGGCAGCAGCTGCTCGTCCGGCGACGCGCCGGCGGTCCACACGCGGTCTCCGGTTTTGTCGAAGAAGGGCAAACGTCTCGCCGCCCGGCTGCTGGATCACCTTCGCGTTCTGCTCCTCGATCTTGACGTTGAGGTGCCGGATGGTGGCATAGGTCTTGGCGCCGTCGACCAGCACGCTGTCTGCAGCCACCTTCTTGAAGTCGTCGCCGGTGCGGTCGATCCAGTGATCGGTGTCGAGGTAGTTCACTTTGCCACCGCTCTGGTCGTCGACCTCCGTACCGTGGCACTGGCCGCATGACGTGGGGACATAGTACTTGCCGTCGAGTGGCACCGCGCTGGCGAGGTCAAAGGTGGCCTCCAGGAAAAAGCCTATTTTCCCGGGGTTCGTCTTGCCCAAGCCTTCGTAGACCAGGAAGTAGACGTCCCGATGCTTGGGTTTGGCCGGATATGTCGGCACCAGCAGGGCTTGGATCTGGCCGGCGTGCTTGCCCTCCGGGAAGGTGATGCGATCGTCCGCGAAGTTGAAGAGCAGATAGAATGCATCAAGGCTATCGGCGCGGGCCTTACTGTCCTGCCGCGCATGAAAACGCAGGACCTTCCGCCATCCGAAACCGCCCTTGGGAATGCCGTTCACTTGCTGGTCGCCCACGTTGATGATTTTGGGCGCGAAGAAGCGGGCGACGATGATCTCGCCGGAGGCCAAGGGGCGGGCGCGATAGGCAGCTTCGAACTCCGCGGTATTGATCGCCTTGCGCAGCTGCGCAAATTCCATGATGACGGAGGGGTTGAGCTCTTCGAGCCGCGCCGGCGGCAGGGCCGGGAACCCGAAGTAGGCCAGCATGTCGTCGAGCGAGCTCTCGGGCAGTGTCTGCCGCGGGAAGCTCACCAGGTTCTTCCGGATCGCCGCGTAGTAAATGTCAGCTTCCGTCTTGGTCCCGGGCTCGACCCGGAGCCGGAACGCCGTGGCCGCTCCCTTGGCGCCCGTCCGCGGGGCCACGGTGTTCCAGAGCTTCAGCTCGTGCGGCTGGTGTGCCGGCGCGGTGGTCTTGCGTGCGGCGGCCACCAGCAGAGCCGGCCCCACGAAAAGCAGTGGCAACAGCCATACCTTGGGGCGCATACCGACCTCCCGTATCCAGCCGGTCACCGCCGGCGGAACCAGCGAATGCTCAAGGAATTAAGCGTTGACGACTTGATGCTAGGTCAGCGGCGGGGGCGAGTCAAGCGCCCGCGTGCCCCGCGCGCCACCCGTGCCAGCCCGTCAAAGTGCACTGAAGATCGAGGGTCAGCGGTGCAGCATCTTGAAGGCGTGGTTCCAGGAGCCGGAGCGGATGCCGTACTGGAGCCAGACCAGGCAGAGCGGCTCGAGCAGGCGCGCTCCCGCGATGCCGCCGACGTCGATCACCTGCCAGCCGAAGGCGACGCAGAGCTCGGTCACGACGCGCTTGGCGTCGTCGTCGTCGCCGCAGATGAACATGTCCGGCGGGCCGCCCGGGAATCGCGGGTGGACCATGTGGGGGGCCCCGACCGTGTTGAACGCCTTGACGACGCGCGCGGCCGGCAGCCAGCGCTGGACCTGCTCGCCCGCCGAGTCGGTGTGCCCGACCGCCAGCCCCGGCGGGGCGTTGGGGACGAAGGCGAGCGGGTTGGTGGCATCGATCACGACCTTGCCGGCGAGCCGCTCCGGCCCGGCCAGCCGCAAGGCGCTCTCGGTGCCGGACCACAGCGTCGCGACGACCGCGACCTCGGCGAATTCGGCCGCCTCGGCGAAGGTGCCCGCCGACGCCCGGGGGCCGTTGGCGGCGACCCAGGCCCGCACCTTGTCGCCGGCGGGATCGCGCGTGCCCATCCGCACCTCGTGCCCCTGGTCGCAGAAACCCTTGCCGAGCGACTGGCCTACGTCGCCCGTCCCCAGGATGCCGATTCTCGGTTTGGTCATGGCTCAATATACCGTGTGCCAACTCAGTGGGCGAGGACCTTCGCCGCGGCCAGCTTGGCGGGGCCGAGCTCGTCGAGGCCGGGGCCGGCGGTGCCGCTGATCACCAGCCAGGTGTCGCCGGCGAGGACGTTGAGCTGATTCACCGTGCCGCCCGCCCAGTAGGCGCGGTCGCCGAGGCCGGGGACGGTCTCGGGGATCTGGCCGGAGACGGTCTGGGCGAGGGCGTGCGCGTGCTCGAAGGCGTTGCGCGCCTCAGCGGGCTGCTGGTACTTGCGGGCCAGCAGGGTCACCACCTTGACCGGCGTGGTCGAGACGGAGACGTAACCGCAGCGCGACGACAGGACGCCGATCTCGGCGGTCACGCTGGTCACCGGCGCCTTGACGGCGCCCCCGAGCAGCTGCTCGGCGTCGTCGCCGGCGAGCAGCTCGCAGGCGTGGTTGGTCGGCGCGGACGCGCCGGCGGGCGCCGAGCTCGCGGAGCGGGCTGCCGCGGCGCCCGACGGCTGGTGGTGCTTGCAGCCGGTCGCGGCGAGGAGCGCTAGGGCCAGCACGAGGACCGACGGGGCCGCGAGGTTGGCCTGAG
>WNFI01053935.1_pt1 | contig 16684 bp, 20 predicted proteins | sample 5400471 | NCBI WGS metagenome assembly WNFI01 (sample SAMN13153348, study PRJNA577476) | soil metagenome | isolation source: 100 cm saprolite on Douglas fir-dominated hillslope | place: USA:California | collected 2013-09-17 | reverse complement strand
GTAAGAGTCCATGCTTCGCATGGTCTCCTACCCTCGCCGCCCGAAAAGCGGACATATCACTTGCTATCTCAACCGGACATATCATCTGCTACCGACATTCCAGTGGTATACCACTTGCATTCCACTGGTCCATGTGCTAACGTTCCGTCCGTTTGCTGGGGCCAAGGTGCTGCACGCCAATTTGGGCCTGATGGTTCGCGAGTAGTTGAGTCCCGCGGCGGTGCTTGGCAACGAGATCGCACCATCAACCATTTAGAGGAGTTCAACAGAACCAATGACACTGACCGCGCTGCTTCGATTCCTTTTCACCCTGGTAATCGTGCTTGGGACTGCAATGATGCAGGGACAAACTTCTGCCCCGCTCCAACTGGAAGCAACTTGGAAGCTCCCCGCCGATGTTCGCGGGCACTTTGATCATTTTGCCGTCGATTTGGCTGGGCACAGGTTGTTCGCAACTCCGGAAGATTACCAGGCCGTCGTGGTATTCGACACTCGAACCGGAGAAATAGTTCACACCATTAAAGGGATAAAAAGGCCGCACGCGATTCTCTTCCGTGGCGACATAAACCGGCTTTACGTCACAGATGGCGAGGCAGCGGAGTTAAAGGTGTTCGACTCGAACACCTACGAACCAATTCAGAGCATTAAGCTCCTCGAAGACGCAGATGGGATCACCTATGATCCCGCCAGCAAGCTCCTCTACATCGTAAATGGTGGAGTGGACGTACACACTGCCGCACACTTGACCGTCGTAGATACCACTTCCGTAAGCAAGGTGGATGAAATCCTTCTTGGCGACGACACACTTGAAGCGATGGCGATCGATGCTTCGGCTGGCAAGGTGTATGTAAACAGCAGAGATAAGATTCAGATCGATGTAGTAAGTCTAACAACCCGGACCCAGGTCAACGAATGGAGAATCGCCGGCGCGAATCATTGTGTAGCTATGGCCCTCGATGAAAAGAACCATAGATTGTTTTCGGGTTGTCGCAGCGGAAGCATCGCAGTTCTCGATACAGCAACCGGGAAGCAAATGCAGGCGCTCCCGGTTTCGAAGGGGGTAGATGACCTTATTTACGACCCCTCGAAGAAACGAATCTACGCAGCGTGCGACGGGACGGTAGACGTATACGAACAGGTTGATGCGGATCATTACAACCTGCTGGGCAAAATACCTTCTGGTTCAATTGCTAAGACTGCCATTCTAGTGCCGCAAATGGGCAAGCTGTTCGTCGCCGTGCCACAGCACGGCGAGACAAGCGCCGAAGTGCTGGTATTCACAGTTCAATGACAATGTTGCCGAGATCCGAAGTGCGAGTCTTCGAAGTACGACGGTAGCTAGACAAAGTGGCCGCTCAGGAGGACATTATGTACGAACCACCTAGGAAATTCTGTGCGATTTCGCTGTTGCTGGGGTTCTTTGTTTTCGCAGTCGGTCATGCGCTCATGGCACAAGTCGTAGGCAGCACTCTGTCGGGGACAGTCCTCGATCCTTCCGGCGCTGTAATAGCTTCGGCTGACGTGTCGGCCACCCACTTGGAGACTGGAATCGCCAGAACGACAACAACGAAATCGGACGGCGCATACGCAATTCCGAATTTAAAACCTGGCCAATACAAAATCGAGGCCGTGGCGAAAGGATTTCAAACGGCGATCTTGCCGAACATTCTTTTGACAGTAGGCGCCGAGCAGCAGTTAAACATCACGCTGCATGTCGGGAAAACCTCGGAGAGTATTCAAGTCACAGAGGTCGAGTCCGGAGTTCAACTAGCAAGTTCCGAACTCTCGGCAGTGGTCGACAGCCGGACGGTGCGGGAATTGCCGTTGAACGGGCGTGACTGGACTCAGTTAGCTACCCTCCAACCGGGAGTCATCTCGGTTCGTGAACAGCAGGATTTCACCAATGGCGCACAACGGGGAAACCGCGGATTTGGCGCTCAACTCATTATCTCTGGGGGGCGCCCGACGGAGAACAACTACCGCATTGATGGGATCAGCATGAACGATTATTCGAATGCTGGTCCAGGCAGTGTTGTGGGCGGGAATCTAGGAGTGGATGCGATCCAGGAGTTCTCCGTTCTCACCGGTAATTACTCGGCGGAATACGGAAGAACCGCTGGAGGGGTGATCAATGGAACCACTCGTTCAGGAACAAACCATTTCCACGGCAGCGTGTATGAATTTCTGCGCAACAGCGCGTTAGACGCCAAGAATTACTTCGATGCGAACTCGGCCCCTCCGTTCAAAAGAAATCAGTTTGGCGGCTCGTTTGGCGGTCCCATCCTCAAGGACCGCACATTCTTTTTTGCCGATTATGAGGGTTTGCGGCAGTCCTTGAGTGCCACGCACGTTAACATCGTCCCGTCATTGAGTGCTCGGCAGGGACAGCTTTGCTCTCCGCCCAACTGCGCTACCACGACAACGGTCGTCGTAAATCCGGCCATAACGAAGTTCTTAGGTTTCTACCCAGCTCCCAACGGAGCGACAATATGCCCGTTTGATAGTTGTGCTTCGGGAGCGGGTGATACCGGAATCTATAAGTTCGTCGGAAACCAGATTGCTAATGAGAATTTTTTCATAACCAGACTGGACCATCATCTTTCCGCGAAGGACAGTATCTTCGGCAGTTATATGCTGGACGATACTTCCTTTTCGCAGCCGACAGATTTAAATGCTGTGCTTACCGGTAGTTCTACGAAGAGGCAACTTTTCTCTCTGGAAGAGACTCATCTCTTCACGCCTGCTTTCGTCAATGCAGTCCGCTTTGGAATCAGCCGCGAAGTGGCAACTGTCGATCAGAGTGTTTCGGCCATCAATCCGCTGGCTTCGGATGCTTCGTTGGGGGCGGTGCCGGGGCGGGATGCGCCAGCAGTCCGTGTTCCGGGACTAACGGTTTTCGAGGGCGGAATCGCAGGACCGAATGAGTACGATTATCACTGGACTTCGATTCAGGCTTACGATGACGCTTTTCTTACCCTTGGCCTTCACACTGTGAAGTTCGGCTTTGCCGTTGAAAGGCTGCGCGACAATGTCCTGGCGCTCTCGGATCCTACCGGGGCTTTCCGCTTCGGATCCTTGTCCGACTTTCTGACAAACACGCCCGCTGGTTTCAATGCAACGGTTCCCGGAACACTGACCCCAAGAGCGTTTCGGCAGACAATCGTAGGCGGGTACCTCCAAGATGATTGGCGCGTGTTTCCTCATTTCACGCTGAATCTGGGGATCAGGTATGAAATGGCGAGCGTGCCGACCGAGGTAAAAGGCAAATTGTCGACGCTTCGAAGTCTCACGGATGCTCAACCGCACATCGGATCACCCTACTTTTCGAATCCTACTTTGAAAAACTTTGAACCGCGGGTCGGGTTTTCCTGGGATCCGTTCAAGGATGGTAAGACTGCAGTCCGAGGAGGATACGGAATTTTTGATGTGCTGCCACTGCCTTACGAATTTAACATCATCGGTCCGTTAGCAGCACCATTTCTTCTGTCTGGAAGCACCAGCAGCTTGCCTCAAGGGTCCTTCCCCGGTGGGGCTTTCGGCCTGATTGGCGTTGATCCAACTACTCTTCGCCAAGCGTATGTGGAGCCGCACCCCAAGCGAGATTACGTGCAGCAGTATAACTTCAACATTCAGCGAGAATTTGGAAGGAATCTGACCGGCATGGTGGCCTACGCGGGGTCTCACGGAGTCCATCAAGTATTTCGGGCAGACGATGTGAACATGGTTCTCCCGACGTTGACCTCAATGGGTTATGTTTGGCCCACTCCAGCCGGCAGCGGGCAACTCCTCAACCCCTCTGTGGGCCAAATTAGCGCTCTGGAATGGACAGACAGCACGTTGTACAACTCATTGCAAGCACAACTCACAAAGAGAATGAGTCGAGGTCTCCAATTCCAAGTGTCCTACACCTGGGGGAAGAGCATTGACGAGGGTTCTAGCGGGGGCACCGCTGGCGATCCCTTCACGAACTCGATCTCTAGCTTGTTCTTCTTCGACTCGAGGCTCAGAAGGGGGGTATCGGACTACAACGTTGCTCACAAGGTGATCCTGAGTTACATCTGGGATCTCCCGCGATTCAACGTACCATCTTCGTTGCTCAGTGCGGTTGTGAACGGTTGGGAGTTAGGCGGCGTGTACGAGCGGAGCACAGGAACCCCCTTCACTCCGCTCTTGGGTGGGGATCCGCTAGGGCTCAACAGCAACGACCCATTTGCATACCCAGATCGAATCACCGGTCCCGGATGCGGATCCGCTATCAATCCGGGCAATCCCAATTACATTAAGTTGCAATGCTTCGCCTTCCCGAATCCTGCTACCAGACTCGGTAGCGCAGCGCGGAACTCCTTGATCGGTCCAGGCCTGTCAGATCTGGATTTCGCACTCTACAAGAATATTCCTGTTCGCAGAATTTCCGAGAATTTCAACATTCAATTCCGAGCGGAGGCATTCAATGTCTTGAACCACACCAACTTCGCATCCCCAATCAACAACAGCACGCTTTTTGACCAATCCGGCTCTCCCGTTGCTGGCGCAGGTCTGGTTGATGCCACCAGCACTACGTCGCGGCAGCTTCAGCTTTCAATAAAGTTAATTTGGTGAGCAACGTGGGTAACAACGATGAGTTCCAAGATGAATCTGACAAGCTTAGTTGCGCAGCAAGAATCGTCAGTCCAAAATGCGACTCCCACTGGCGTCCGGTGGCGAATTTCGGTGTTACTCGGTGTGATCGCCGCACTGACCTACGTTGATCGTTTGAATCTGGGTATCTGCAGCCCGTTTATCCAGTCAGAGTTTCATTTCGATACCCAAACCATGGGCTGGATCTTGAGTGCCTTCAGTCTGGGCTATGCTCTCTTTCATGTTCCGGGCGGATGGTTAGGCGATCGTTTTGGCGCGCGCGGGATGCTGGCTTTCGCGGTGTTGTGGTGGTCCGCCTTCACTGCGGCTACGGCAGTAGCTCCCAAAATACCTCTCATCCGGATAATGGGACCCGCATGGGCGTTCGCTTGCATTAGGTTTCTCATGGGGACGGGAGAAGCCGCAGCCATGCCGGTCGGCAACAAAATGATGGGGTATTGGTTTGGAGACGAGGAGCGAGCCTTAGGCACGAGCATTTTCTTAGCAGGAGTAGGCGTTGGCGGGCTGACCGCTCCGATCATGATCAGTTGGATAGCGCGGCACTTCGGCTGGCGTATCTCATTCTTCATCTGTGGCGGACTGGGTATTGCAGTTGCGTCATTGTGGTATTTCTACGTAAGAAATCATCCCGAAGAACATTCCGGTGTCAACCAAGCCGAGCTAGCTCTAATCCAAACCGGAGGATCAATTGCGGAAAGTCGCCATGACTCTGGTAAGACGCCTTGGCTCGCCATTCTTTCAGATTCGAGCGTGTGGGGCGTCACCATCAGCCATTTTTGCCTGGTGTATCCGGTTTACATTTTCTTCACCTGGTACTTCATTTACTTGGTCAAAATTCGCGGAATTACGATTTCAAAGGCGAGCTTTTGGGCTTCCGCACCGTTTGTTGCCAATGCCATCCTCGTGCCCACGTGGGGCTGGCTTTCCGACCGCGCTGTAGTCGCGATGGGCAAACGGCGGGGAAGGCGCGCCACGGCATGGCTCGCAATCGGCCTCTCTGCTGGATTGTTATGGTCAGGTGCCCACACGGCCAACAACACATGGTCTCTTTTGCAATTGTCGATTGCTGCAGGATTTAACTTCGCAGCCTCGGCAATACTATGGGCCGCTTGTAACGACATCACCGCCCGGTTCTCAGGTTCGGTATCCGGATTCATGAATACCTTCGGGAGTCTGGGCGGTTGGCTCTCTCCGGTTGTTACGGCCTTCATAGCAACCAGGCTGGGGTGGAGTTACGCTCTTGATTTTGCGGCCCTTGTAACTCTTGTCAGCGGCCTAGCGTGGTTTCTCGTCCGGGCAGACCGACCTCTGCAATCAAACGGCTAGCTGTCGTATTCGGACAACAAGAATGATCTCGATCATTACTAACTGAATTTGCCTGTGTTCTTTCACAAGTGTCGCAGCTGCGTAAAAACCTCATTCAGACTGCAGCTTTTCGGGCGCGCGGCGCGGCGGCTTCGGGGTCAAACCACCACCAGGTATACCAAAGTTGAGTGGGGCAAAGGATCGCGGCAAGTGATTGAATATAGGAAAAGCTTAGGACGGCTACGATCGCAATTACTACGTCTCCCTGATAAGCTTCCCTCTCTCTTTGGACACCCGTCGGCCCTTGGTCACTCCGAGACAGGGCCCATCTCAGGCGTGTGTTCCACGTTTAGCCGTTCGGGAATTAGGCGATTAATTCCGATTAGGCGACGCGCGATAGCTCAGGCCCCACACATACGCTGCGAGCGCTGATAGCTGGTCGGGCGTAAGTTGCGCCCCACCCATCGGCGGCATGGGGCTGCGATATTGTTTTGGTTCCGACACACCTTCGGATATCGTTTTCGCGATTCCAGCATAGCTACCATCGCTCCACAGCCATTTCTTGCCCGTTAGATCGGGCCCCAAAGGCGTGCCCTGACCGCTCTCACCATGGCAGCCCGTGCACGCCGCTCCGCCCACTTGGCCGCGGTAGATGCGTTCACCGAGCGCAACCATTTCTCGTGTCGCGCCTTCAGGAACGGGAAGACTGCCCGTTGCGGCCGCACCGGCGTCTGGATGCGTGCCCTCTGGCGGTTCCGCGGCCACTTCAACGGGATTGCCGGCCGGAGCTGTTGCGCTCGGACATGGCGTGATGTTTGCGGTACCGCTCTCGGAGCCGCCATGATAGGCAATCCGATAGATCCGTCCACCCACATCGTCGGAAACGTAGAGTGAACCGTCCGGTCCCACTGCCAAGCCTGAGGGACGATGCTCGGCTTTATCCGGCGACTTCACCGCTCCCGCGAAACCATCCGCAAATATTTCGCACTGGCCGGATGCGCGGTCCCCGGCGAGCGGCTGAAAAACCACGTTGTAGCCACCTTGCTCATATGGCGCCCGATTCCATGACCCGTGGAAGGCGATGAAGACGCCGTCACGGTAGCGCGCCGGAAATTGTTTCTTGTCGTACAGCACCATCGCATTAGGCGCCCAATGGGCGGGAAATGCCGCAGTCGGACCAATCTTGTTCGCGCATGCTCCGATCGTTTTGCCGCCGTCGCCACCGTATTCCGGCGCCAGAACCAGCTTTTGCACGAACGGGTCGTAGTAGCACTCGGGCCAGCCATAGTCTCCCTTTGGCTTCAAAAGCAACAACTCTTCAGCTGGCAGCGTCGCCTCCTGGTCCGGTTTATACAGGTCGGGCCAATTCGCGCGCAGCTGGTCCCGTCCGTGTTGGGTCACAAACACTCGCCCACTTGAGTCGATAGCAAAACCTTCAGCATTGCGGACTCCCGTAGCGAAGCGATCAGCCGTTGAAAAGGTTTGGTTCGTTTTATTCGCGTCATAGCGCCAGATGCCGGCACGGGTCTCAAGTTCGGTGCAGGGATCTGCGCCAGGCGACTTGAGTGTCCGATTTTTCAGCTGGCAGGAATTGGTCGCGCTGGCAACATCGACGTACATCAATCCTGCGGCATTGATGATGAAGGGATGCATCGGATGGTCGCCGCCCAGAGGCAGTCCGGAGACTATGGTCTCGGCAGAGCCACTGGGCACGATGGAGCCGGCGGGCAATGAATATCGCACGATCCGATCATTGATCTCGGCGTAGATCGATCCTTTATACATGCCGATGCCCGTACCGCCTGCCCCGCCACTTTGGACGGTTTCGCCAAAGCGCTCAATCCCACCGGCCTTTCCCGTACCGCTCTTGTCTTGCAGGGCTACGAGGAAACCGCCTGCATGCGGCGTATCGTTGCCGTAGTACTTGCCCGACCAGGTGTTGACGTAAAGAACTCCGCTCGGCGCAACTACCATGTGGCGGGCGTGACCAATGTCGTCAGCGAAGACCGTTGCGCAAAAACCGGCGGGTAACTTCAACCCGCTGTCATCGTTTGGGCACGCTTGGCTCTTGGCTTCCGCAGCCGGATTGGATTCGTTTTGAGCCGGCACTAATGAACCGCCTATGCCCATTGCGGCGAGCGCGACGAGAGCAGACAACAGAGTTTTGAACGGGTTGGATAATTGCATTGAAGCCTCCCGAAGATCGACGACTAGAAACAACAGCCGAGGGCAACTCGTTCTCAGGCCCGTTGCACCAAAGACATCATGTCGGGTGCGTAACGTTCCCCGACGACTCGAATCTGCGCGAGGCGCTCCGCAATATTTTCCCGGTCGCTCTCGCTCAGGTTTACCTGGAGTGCATTCATGTTCTCCTCCAAATAACGAACTCGCTTGGTCCCAGGGCTGGGCACAACGTCTTTGCCCTGGGAGAGCACCCAGGCCAGTGCCAGTTGTGCAGGCGTAACGCCTTTTTCTCGGCCAACTCCTTGACCGTTGCAGCCAGCTTGAGGTTTTCTTGCAGCGCCTTCTCTCCGAAACGGGGATTCGTCCGCCGCCAATCGCTTGTGTCGAGATCATCGAGTTTTTGGATTGCACCTGTCAGGAATCCGCGCCCCAGAGGACTGTACGGGACGAAGTGATGCCAAGTTCGCGGCAAGTCGTCAATACGCCGTTGCTCTCCACCTCACGCGACCAGCTGATAATAGAGATTGATCGTTTCAATGGCCAGCCGCTGAAGGCTCGCGTCGCACGCACGGCGAACATTCGCGGGCGAACTATCGACGCCACGGATTCCGTCGGAACCGATACGAAAGCCAAACTTGGTAGCGACGACGACGCTATCTCGAGGAACCTTGCGCAAGAAACTTCCAAGCAATTCCTCGTTCTTGTATGGACCGTAGGCTTCGGCCGTATCGAGGAAGTTGCCGCCGAGCTCTAAATATCGGCGAATAACTCTAAGCGATTCCTGTTCATCCGCTGGCTATAGGCGGTGGACATTCCCATACATCCAAGTCCCAGTGCGGAAACCTGCGGTCCATTCCGTCCCAATTTTCGGTGTTCCATGTTTTCTCCCCTTATGGGTGCTCTTCTAAAGATGTTCTGAGTTTGATAAACGGTACGGCCCTGAGCCAAAAATAGTGATACGGAAGGACTCGCTCGCCTTTCCACAGTTCATACGCTAGATTCATTATCCAAGCTTGACCTGCGCTGAATCCATTCCTCCCACCGCCCTCCGAGTTTAGCGGAACTTATCTGGCATTACGTCTCCGCTTTTACTACAACCCAGATCCAACCCCGTTATCGCCCCACTGAGCCATTACGGGATAATTTCAAGCCACGTCCAGGCTTTCGATTTGCTCTAGTATGAGCCGTTCGAGTTCAGCGCGGATTGTCTCGAAGGTAAAGCCCTCAATAACCCAGAAGGATGACAGGAGGGGGTCGGGGAGCTGCTATGATTTCCAACTGAGGGGGAACCAATGCAAAACGCTTCTGGAGTAGTTCAGCAGTTGAAGAAAGAATTGGCAAGAGCGAAGAGGGAAGTCGAGCGGTATGGGGCCGCGCTTGTGGCTTTGGGAGGTTCACAATCTAACGGGCATCGGCACACCTTATCGCCCGCAGCTCGTAGAAAAATTAGCCTTGCACAGAAAGCGCGGTGGGCTAAACAGAAGAAACAAGCGGAAGGGGCGAGACCAAAGCGAACAATCTCAGCGGCGGGGCGAAGGAAGATCGCGGCTGCGCAACGCGCAAGGTGGGCGAGAGTGAAAGGTCAGAACAAGGCTGCGTAACGACCCGGTGTAGATTCGATTTGCAGACTTGGACCCGCTTCGGACATTCCTCCCAGCGGGTTTTGTGTTTCCAGCCTAATCTTTGGCGACAACTCGGCGGTCGCGAGTTGGCTCGGTGCGCGGTTGGCCGGTGGTCCAATTCCTGTCGTCATCATGCTGTCTCTTCTTATGTCGTCTGGAGTGCTGGCGGAACTGGCGAAGTCCACGGACGTACCTCGACATTGGCTCCATAGCGCAGCGCGGGATGGGATTCTGGCACATGGGCGGCTTCGGTCAGATCGCGCGCTTCCAGAAAGAGAAGCGCGGTAACGGGCCACGCATCAGCGTCAGCGGCTGGGCTTTCCGCCCCGTGACAAGCGCTTTCCGGCGCAAGGATGTAGGGTTTAAGCTTGTGGCCTGCGCTGTTTTGGCTCTGGGCCCACGGAACTGTTTCCTCCGCGCGGCGTTGCTTGTCCGTGTCGGTGAGAGATGGCGGGCCCTGACGAAAAATCACGACGAACGTTTGTTGAGCATTCATTGTCTCAGACTACTTCTGGGACTGATGTTCGGTATTGGAAGAATTCGGCGTTTCAGTCTGCCGCACGCTGGCGGAAAAAGGTGTTTGGCGCGCTGCCGATTGCCCTGCGGAAATCGTTGATGAAACGCGATTGGTCGAAATAGCCTGCCGCGTGGGCCACTGAGGTGAGATCGGCGCCCGCCTGCCGCAGCCGCACTGCACGCCGCAACCGCACCACTGAAGAAAATCTCTTGGGTGAGAGCCCTACGACGCGCCGAAAACGGCGCTCCAGTGCGCTCTGACTTAAACCGATATGCTGCGCGAGATCATCGATTCGTTTGATTGGCGCTTCCCTCTCAAGCCAATCGATCGCGGCGGCAACGAGTGGATCGGGTTCAGCAAGGCGAATGCGGGCACGCAGAAAATCCTCCAGAAGCCTTACGCGCTGCATGTGGTTCCGAGCTTCGATAAGCTGTTCTCGAAGAAAGTCAAGTCCTCGCGAACGGCCGAGGACATCTCTGAGATCCGTGGTCGTTCCAGTAAACTCTTCGAGGGGCGGACGCAGCAGGGCGCTGGCGCCCGCAGGCGTAAACGTTGCAAGTAGCACAGCGTGGCCGTCGCGGTGTTCGTGGGCCCGCAGAGTTTCGCGAGGGCCGGTGAAGGCGGCCAATGGCGCCCGCTCACCTCCATCGATACGGCATTCTCCCCGGAAAGAAAACGCCGCGACCGCGCGGGCTTCCGGCACGTGCACATCTTTTTCAGGAGAGGCAAATGCGACCACAAGAAAATGCTTGATGAATGGCCGCAAGGCGAGAATGGGAGCCTGCTTAAAAACTTGCGCCCTGCTGCGCTCATCTGGCTGGTCGTGGCGACCGGCAATAAAGTTAATTACGCCGTACCACGGGGCATTCGTCGGACTCTCGTCCCTAGCCGGTGTAGAGGCGTTGCGGACTGATCCGAAGTACTGGCAGCGTATGCGCAAGAAGGCCCCGTCTCGAGAGACTTCGAAGCCTAATGCAGTCGCAGTGGCATAACCTTCGCTTTGGGGGGATCAGGCCAGAGCCCAAGTCACCGTTTCGGTGCGGACAGGGCCATGATCGGTTCTTCGTACAGCTTCCGCAGATAAATCGAATTCATCACAAACGCGTTTCCGGCTAGCGTCAAGTGCTTAAAACCAAGTATTTTACACCTCTAACGCTGCGGCTTGGTCCTGACAGGGTGCGGCCTATACCAGTTACCTCCTCAGCGGGACGATAAAATCGGGCGCTTCAGGCTGATATCCTGATAACCTTTTTTGTGGGCGGACTATTGCCGACATTGTTCGTTCCTTCGGCGACCAGGAAAGTTCTTGAGGAACGGCAAGATGATTTAAAGACCGATTGGGGCAGGAGAAATGAGCATCCCTCAAAATTCGGCATGGAAGACACGACTGGTGGAACATAAGTTCCCAGATCGTTCGTTCGACATCGAGTTTTGGCAGGAGCAGGGAGATGAAGCCATCTTCGCTGCCGCATGGGAAATGGTGGAATTAGCTGAGGAAATCAACCATGGCAGAAAGCCCACACTACAGAGAGCTGCTACAAGTCTTAAACGAATTTGAGGTCGAATATTTGATCGTCGGCGGCTTCGCAGTCATGAAGTACGGCGAGCCACGTTACACAAAAGATCTCGACGTGTGGGTATACAATTCGCCGCAAAATTCCCTCCGTGTGGTCGAAGCGCTCAAGAAGTTTGGTGCTCCCCTCGACCATGATGGGATCACTTCGGAGACATTCGCGGAGAAGCAGGTGGTCTATCAGATTGGAATTGCTCCGGTGCGCATTGATATTCTGACCGAAATCACAGGCGTCGAGTTCGCCGATGCGTGGAGAAAGAGGGTCGCGAGCACTTTCTTCGGTGTTCCAGTGCATTTTATTTCCCTGGACGACCTGGTCGCGAACAAACAGGCTTTAGGCCGTAGCAGCGACCTGAAGGACCTGAAGCAGAATCCAAAGAGCGCGAACTCAGAGAAATAGGTCGTTGAAACCGGCCGCTTTCCCCGACTTGACTTGCACAGTTCAACGTCTTAACAGACTTAGTGACCACTCCCGGTATATCAACATTGCCAGTGAAGGAACAGAACCCTTCTCAGATAGGTAGGGCTTGGACCGCCTCCTCATGACGCCGGTCCCTTCAAATCCAATAACTCTTCGCTTGCGTTTTGCTTGCCTGCATCGTCTGTCCGTCCCGTGACCCACTCATAGTCGAAACCTGAGAAGCACCTAGTGACCACCACTTGCACCTCCCTCGTCCGTCGGCCACAAGTGCTATGACAGCGAATGGTATGCGCGGGCCGAGCACGAGCCTGTCAACCACGACGCCTCGCATCTCCAGGAACACTTCGAAGCTCTTGTGCCCTTCGGATATGAGAACGATTGCGGCGGCTTTGGAGATGTCGTTCTGGACGTCAGCACCCAGAAGCTCACGGTTGAGCGCAATGATCGTTTTGAGGATTACACGACACCATGTACGAGGGATAGCTTTAGCAGGTGGAAGTATGGCAGAGAAGTAAATTGACGGACGTCACTGCCAAGGTGGTCATCTACGAAGGGTTTGTGGAGGGCAAACTCGAAGCTCCCAAGAACCTCGCCCGCACCGTGCATGACCTGTACTTCGAGCCGAAGTATGAGGAATTCCGGCCGCGGACGATCTGGAGTCTTTCGAATGCGTTCACTTCCGCATTCAAAGAGCTAGACCCCATTCCACAGTTCAAGGCCACGGCCAAGCTGGGCGAATTCTTGGAAGGCCGGTTCTCACAATCGTTCTAGCCTTTGGGGCGGTGTCGGCACGACCGCCACTTCCCACCTAGTACTTCCGCTTAACGTTAGACGACCCATGCGGGCGAGGCTCGCCCGCATGGGGTGAAAAGCAATAGCCAAACCCTATTGGGCGATAAAAAGGATTGAGATTTCAAAACAGCCCACGACCACACCGATAGTCGTTTGACTTCGCCGCTACACACCAGCCGGCACGTAGACTCTGTCGGCTGCGACCAACTCCGCATTCGGCACCTCGGTACGGAGCTTGAACGATTGGAACCCAGCCTTTCTTTCTGGCTTGGCGAGAAACGTCAGCAGGTATTGGCGAGTCAACCGGTGGTTTAAATCATCCAGATAAGGAGCAAGCGAGACCGCAGCGCCGAAGCCCAGGTAGTAGGATTCTCCTCCGGTCTCGTCGGAAATCTGGGAAAGATAGTTCTGGCCCCAATTCACGCGCCAGAAACTGTGGCCATAGTGGCCCACGCCAGGCGTATAGATCGAGTAAATGATGACCCCCGCGCGCTGCGCTTCTTCAATGGCGGAGTCTACATAAGGGTTACTGGGTCCGCCACCCCCAAAGCGATCGATGCCGTCGGAAACCATCAGGATCTCGCGGCGAACCGGACCTTCCGGCCAGCGCTTGATCAAGTCAACCACGGAGAAATAGGGGCTTCCCGATGCGCCCGCGTCTCCCAACGGAAGCCGGAGCGCTTTGGCCGCCTGCGCATGGTCGTTGGTGGGATTCTGTAGGATGTCCGCGATGCCGTTTCGCATATACGCCACACCGATCGCCGTGGTTGAAGGCTGCGCATTGATGAACTGGCGTATATCTTCCAACTGCGATCCGAGGCTGGTGTTGGCCGCGTCATCGATCAGGATGAACAGTTGAAGTCCTGCGTGCTCTCCTTGCAATGGAAGCCAGTCCGTAACTTTCGCCCGATCGTGACCTTGATATACCATCACATCTTCGCGGTTAATGACTGGAACGTTAGAACCGTGCCGAGGTTCCACGGTCACCACCACATGCACGGGAGCCCCGGTAGATGACGCCTCCTGGGTCACCGCTGACCACAGGCCGCTTGCGAGTGCGGCCACCGCAAGAAGTGCCCCTGCAATAAGGTGGGGGTTTCTCATCGAAGCCTCCTTGGGAAATAGGGGCCGAGGATAGAGGCAACGCTACTCCGCGGAGATGAAAGCTGTCAACGCGGAGATTCCTGCGAAAAAAAGGCTGGAATGGTTGCAATGGTTGCCGTGCCAAAATTGTCTCCTTCCGGCACGCGCAGAAAAACTCGTCAGCAATTCGACATCAAAACTAGTCTGTTTTCGGGCGTTTTTGGAGGGAGCAAAACGGAAAAGCAGAGGAAGCTAAAGGGTTTGGTACTCCCTCCATATGAGCTATTTGCCCGGGTGAAGCGACAAGCGTCCTCGCCCGTGTTTTGCGGAAACTCGGAGCCGACAAGAACGAAAAAATTGAGGGCACGCGCCGAAGCGGTACTCGTTGCCGTCTGCGGTGTCATGATGCTCAGAAAGAAAACTTTAGCGCCACCTGCCCGATCTGGGCGTCCCGGGCGGACGTGATCTGGTCAAGGTTGCCCCCGATGTCACCGTTGATGTTCATGAACTGAGCATGATTGACCGCATTGAAAAATTCTGCGCGAAATTCCATAGCGGCCCTATCACCAATCCGGGTGTTCTTGTGCACGTCGGCGCCGCAGGCTCCCCAACCCGCACCCACCAGATAGCAATGGAACTCTCTACCTCCTGAACGGTGGTCCTCGATATTGACCGGCTCGGACACTCCCTTCCGGCGGGTTTTGTTGTTTCCGGCGAAGCTAGAGCTCGCATTAAATGTGCCCAGCGCTGATAGAAGCGATGGCTTCAATCGCCTCGATGACTGAACTGATCCCATTGACATCTTTGGAGAACACAGCACGAACGCCAGCAGCCCTGGCCAGTTCTGACAACTGCGGAGTGGCGAATGTTGTGAACATCAAAATCGCGCATTCAGGTACGAGGACACTTAGCGTCCGCGCCGCATCAAGCCCGTTCATCTCAGGCATAGCGTAGTCAAGCAAGAGAACGTCCGGTTTTACACGGGAAGCCAATTCTATTGCATCGCGTCCGTTCTCTGCTTCCCCGCACACTATCCAGTCTTGGTTCATTCTCAGGCACATGCGAAGCGCCATTCGCACTTGTGCACTGTCATCGACTATCAATATTCTCGTCATGCGTCCCGATTTGCTGTCTACCTCAGATTGAACGGCTTCAATGAAAGTGCAACGGTTGCAGATGCCGTGCCGAACGGCTCCGCGCACTCTGCTTTTTGGGACGTGGTGGCGTGAACAGCAAGCTTCGCTATTTAACAGATTTGAGAACTGTTCATCGGAGAAGTAAATGGCACATTCGTGTTGCGCTATGACACGAAAGAGCTAGCCGCGCCAATCTGCAGCGAGAGATTTGATTTTTGGTCATGGGCTGTCAAAGGCATAATTCCGGCCCTATGAACCTTGCACCGCGCGGTGCTACCCCATCCACTTCCGTAACAGATTACTGTCCTAATGCCGGCCTTTTTCTCCTGCCTGATGCACCTCCGCCACCTCTTCTGTGGCACAGGCTTCGGCGTACTCTCCGAGTGGCCATGATCTCAATCAACTCCCCCTGCAGCAACAACGACGGTGCATTGAGAGGGTTCCGCAATAGAGCTGGCGGTTACAGTCGCACACCAGCCCGACCCCGGCATTCAACTTGCCGCGAGCGGCAAGGTTCTTCCCGTGCAGCCGAAAGCTTCTGGGAATTTCGCCGTGGCAATCGTATTGGAGCGTCCTTTCGAGTTTGGTCGCCAAGGTCTAGACTCAGGCTCTGGCTCCCAAGGGAAGGGACCTCAATTCCCCCAGAGGAAAAATAGAATCGTCCCCAGCAGAGAACTGCACTTCGCCCCGGCTTGGCACACCGAGACGTAGTCGAACGCTGATTGCTATTTTGGAAACAGCCCATCAATCTTCCGCATGATTTTTTCCGCCCACTGAATACTCGCGGCAATCGACTTGTCTGTTCGGCAAGCGATTACCAAATCTTGGTCGGGCGTTTGAAGCTCCGTTTAGGGCAATTCCCGGTCACAACGTGGTCACAAGGCGTAGTTGGCAGCCTGCGGGACGTGGCCGAAGCCTTTCAGTGACGCGGCCTTCAGAAGCTCGGGAAGGAGGAGTCCCGGCGGATGTCAACGGCATCAGCATTCGCAGAACCGTTATCGCTTTCTTCAATTCTCTACTTATCCTCAACAGGAGTTTATATCAAGCTCAGGGAGGAGACGCAGTTTGGAATTCGCAGTATCGAAGACATCATGTCGAGTAGTAGGAGCCCGAGACTGCGAATTCACGTCTCGTTCTGCACACGAATGAACTCAGGACTGGCAGATCCCCTGGCAACCTCCGGAAGCGGGAGTTTCGCGCCCTAGTTCGCTAAACGCGCCAGCAATGGCGTTCGGGGCTCAATGCTTTCAATTGGCCGGGACCGGAGATGAGCCGGTCTTGTCTCCGTCTACTGATTCTTGTCCCTGGCGCTTTAGCGGTCTCCAAGCCATGTCGCCTCGCAAGTACTGCCAGAGACCCTGCAATCGCCAGATCATATGCAGTTGCCGGTAGGGAAAGTGTTCGAGAAAGCAG
>WNFI01441066.1_pt1 | contig 16685 bp, 17 predicted proteins | sample 5400471 | NCBI WGS metagenome assembly WNFI01 (sample SAMN13153348, study PRJNA577476) | soil metagenome | isolation source: 100 cm saprolite on Douglas fir-dominated hillslope | place: USA:California | collected 2013-09-17 | reverse complement strand
ACCCCGGGCGTGCCCCGCGTCTTCGTCTGCCCCGCGGGCGTCGGGCGGCCCAACGCCCGCCTGTCCCAGATCGAGTTCGAGAGCGGCCTTATGGCGGAGGCCATGGTGATCCACGAGATGCTTCACACTCTCGGACTGGGGGAGAACCCACCGAGCACCTTCGAGATCACGGAACGCGTCCGCCAGCGGTGCCGCTGATCTTCATGCCCCGCGCCGGGCAAGGAGGGCCATCCCGGCCAGAGCGAGTAGCGCGAGCGGCAAGACGCTACGCCCAGGGCGGAGCGTAGAGGGTACGCCGACCTCGAATAGCGCCTGGAGGCCGAACGCGACGTCGCGAGCGGATTGGAAACGTTCCTCCGGGTTCCGCTCGAGGCATCTGCGGACCACCCGCTCGAGAGCCCGTGGCACCGGCCGCGAGACCGCGGAGATCTCGGGCGGGTCCTGGGTGAGCAGCGCCGCGAGCGTATCCGCCGGGGTTTGCCCCGCGAAGGCTCGGCGTCCGCTGAGCATCTCGTAGAGGACCGCGCCCACGGCAAAGATGTCGGAGCGGACGTCGGCCGGACGGCCGCGCGCCTGCTCGGGGGCCATGTAACTGCAGGTACCGACGAGCAGACCAGGCTCCGTGGGCGTCCGGGCGTGGCTGCCGCCCCCTGAGGATCCCAAGCCGCGTGGACCCAGCTTCGCCAGGCCGAAGTCCAGGATCTTGAGCTGTCCGCTCCGCGTCAGGAACATGTTGTCGGGCTTCAGGTCGCGGTGGATGATCCCCCGCGCGTGCACGGCGGCGAGCCCCTGGCAGATCTGGACGCCGTAGTCGACCGCCTTGGAGACCGGCAGGGGTCCGCCCTCCAACCGCTGGCGGAGCGTCTGTCCCTCCAGCAGCTCGAAGACGGCATAGTCGAGGCCATCCTGAGAACCGACGTCGTGCAGGGCGAGCACGTTCGCGTGGCTGAGGCCGGCGAGGATGCGCGCCTCCTCCTCGAAGCGCCGCAGCCGGTCGGGATCGCGGGCGCGGCGGCCGGACAGGACCTTGACCGCGACCGGGCGGCCGAGGCGGGTATCGAGGGCGCGGTACACCTCGCCCATGCCCCCCGCCCCCAGGGAGGAATCCACTCGATAGGGGCCGAGACGGTCGCCGGATGCCAGGAGTGGCTCGTTCATGGTCCTCCACCTCTGACGGCAACCTACGGCGGCGAGGGCCGGATGGCCTGCCCGATTCGGCCGATGGTGGGCCGCCGTCGGCGGGCGGGTGGTCCCCCACCCACCGACCCCGATCCCCAGCTCACCGATTTGAGCGTGCAGACCCCGTCCATCCGCCTGTATCTTTATCCGCAAGAGGTGATGGACATGATGGAGGGGACGGGGGCAAGGGCGAGGGCACGGGCACAGCGGCAGGAGCGGGTGGCCAAGATAGTCTGGGGGAGCCTCTTCGTCGTGATGGGAGTACTCTTCACCCTGCACGACCTGGGGCGCATCGACCTCGGCGAGCCCGCGCACAAGTTTGACGCCGGGCATGCTGTAGACGGCAACCCCAAGACCCGTTGGTCGTCGGCCTTCAGCGATCCACAGTGGCTGACCGTGGATCTTGGGGTCGACGCTCCCCTGAGCCGGGTCCGGCTCCACTGGGAAGCCGCCTATGCGAAGGACTACGAGTTGCAGGTCTCGAGCGACGGCGTGAATTGGACGACGGCCCGCCGAGTGACAGATGCGGGGGGTGGGATCGAGCAGCAGGGGATAAGCGCGACGGCCCGCTACGTCCGCCTGATGGGGACCCGGCGCGCGACACCCTACGGCTATTCCCTCTGGGAGCTGGAGATCTTCGACTCCGAGGGCGCCCTCCTCTCCCGGGGGAAGCCCGCGACGGCGTCGTCCGTGGAGGACCACGGCGCGTTCGGGCTGTGGCTCCGATTTTGGCCGCTCCTGGTCGTGGCTAGTGGCCTCCCCCTTCTCCTGGCTCCCCGCGACGACACGACCCAGGTGGTAGGCATGGTCTTGACCGCAGGAGGGGCGTTCCTGCAGCTCCAGGGATTGGCCCTCGTCTCCTGGGGGGTCCAGCAGGCGTTGTCAATCGTCCTGATGGTGGTGGGCGTCGTGATCCTGCTGCAGTCGCTTCGGCGGCGCGAGAGGCCCGATGAGGGCGGGGCCGGACCGTCGGGGGACGCGCGGTGAGGACGGCATTCTTCGCGGGCACCGCGGGCAGCCGCACCGCTCTCGCCCTCGTCCTCATTGCCACTGGAGTGGTCTTCGCCCTGGACAGCGCGGGAATCCTGGGCACGGCCGGCGTCGGCCGGTGGTGGCCCCTCCTCCTCATCGGAGCTGGCATCCTCAAGGTACGGCAGCCGCGGGAGGACGGCCAGCGGGCGGCCGGTACGGCGTTCCTCCTCCTCGGGGGCCTGTTCCAGCTCACGAGTATCCTAGGCTCCGCATCTTCGTGGGCTCTGCTCATGGTGGCCTTGGGGTTGTTCCTGCTCCGACAGGGTGTCGAGGGGCCACGGGCGGAGGCGGTCTCGGAATCCCCTTACCTGGATGACATGACGCTCATCGGGTACCTCAAGCGCAGCCACGTCTCCGTCGATTTCCGCGGCGGGTCCGTCACCGCCGTCATGGGCGGCGTCGAGCTCGACCTTCGGAAGGCGACCCTGACGAGCACCACCGCCTACCTTGACGTCTTCGCCTTCTGGGGAGGGATCGAGATCAAGGTTCCGACCGGGTGGAGGGTCGACGGAAGCGTAGTCCCCGTAATGGGCGCCTTCGAGAACAAGGTTGACTCCCTCTCCGCCCCCGGCGGTCCCCGGCTGGTGGTGCGCGGCCACGCGATCATGGGCGCCGTGACGATCAGGTCCTGAGCGTGCACCCCGTTCTCGCCGACGGCCGGCGTCTGGCGATGTACATGACGGCCGCGGTACCAGTGGCCCTCGCGGGAATGGCACTCCTCTCCCAGGGCCGCAACGCGCTGCCTTCGGCGCCGGCGGCGCTGATCGCGTTCCCCCTGTCCGTGGCCGCCACCCTCCTCCTGCTGCCCGTTTGGTACCTGTGCCGCGCACTGCCGGTCGACGAGACTTCCGCCTCCCGTCTCCTGCTTACACATGCCGGTGGGGCGCTCCTCACGGGGTTGGCCGCGACCTACCTGGGAGAGGCTCTGGCTCGCCTCGTCGGCTCCACGCGGCCCGGCGCAGGGATCGAAGGCGCTTACCAGGCACGGTCGACAGGGGTCATAGCCGCGGGGGCCCTAGTCTACGTCCTGGCCGTATCCTTCCACTACGTGCTCCTGGGCGTGGATGCCACCCGGCGCGCCGAGCAGCACTCCATGGAGCTCTCGATCCTTGCCCGCGAGGCGGAGCTCAGGGCGTTGCGGGCCCAGGTCCATCCTCACTTCCTCTTCAATAGCCTGAATTCCATCAGCGCGCTCGTGTCCATCGACCCCCTGCGCGCCCGCGAGATGTGCATCCTGCTCGCCGAATTCTTCCGGAATACCCTCGCCCTCGGGGAGAGATCCACGGTGACTCTGGAGGAGGAGCTCACGGTCGCCCGGACCTACCTGGCGATCGAGGGCATGCGGCTCGGCCCGCGGCTTTCTGTGGATGAGTGCGTCGACGAGGCGGCGCGGGATTGTCGGCTGCCGCCCCTCCTCCTGCAGCCCTTGGTCGAGAACGCCATCCGGCACGGCATCGCCACCTGCCCGGAGGGCGGCGTCCTGCGCATCGAGGCTCGCGCGGACGGCCAACGCATGCGCATCAGCGTGGAGAACCCCTTCGATCCCGACGCGCCGCCCCGGCCCGGGGTGGGAGTCGGGCTCGCCAACGTTCGTCGGCGGCTGCTCGCGAGTTACGGGGACCGCGCGCTGGTCGAAGCCCTGCGCGGCGACGACGATTTCCGGGTAGCGATCTCCATGCCCGCGGAGGTGGGGGAGTGATCCGCGTTCTGATCGTCGACGACGAGGCCCCCGCACGGGCCCTCCTCCGCGAGATGCTCTCCGCGGAGCCGGACGTGGAGATCCTGGGCGAGGCCACCACCGGGCTGGAGGCCGTCAAGGCGGCTACCGATCTCGAGCCGGAGGTGGTTTTCCTCGACATCGAGATGCCCAAGCTTGACGGCTTCGAGGTCCTGGAGCTGCTGGATCCCTCGATCGCGGTCGTCTTCGTCACCGCCTTCGATAGCCACGCTCTGCGCGCCTTCGAGGTTCACGCGGTTGACTACGTGCTGAAGCCCTATCGGGCCGCGCGCCTCCGCGAGGCCCTGGCGCGCGCGCGCGCTCGGGTGGGTGAGCGGCCCGACGCCACTCTCCTTGCCAACGCCGCCCGCCGGCCGGGAGAGTACGCACAGCGGGTCGTCGTGAAGGATGGCGCGCACATCCAGGTGATCCCGGTCGAGCGGCTGGATTACGCCCAGGCCCAGGACGACTATGTCGCCCTGCGCACGGAGGGGAAGTCGTTCCTCAAGACCCAGACCCTCGGCGGCCTGGAGGCCAGCCTCGACCCCACGCAGTTCGTCCGCGTCCATCGCTCGTTCCTGGTGCGTTTCGACCGCATCCGGGCTCTCGAGCCCTACGGCAAGAACGACCATGTGGCCATCCTCGCCGACGGCACGCGCGTGCCGGTGAGCCGGGAGGGATACGTCCGCGTCCGGGAGCTCCTGGAGTAGGAGATCTGTAAAGCGGTCCCGGACTGGTCGAAAGCGCTTTTCTTGGGTCGCCCTGCCTCCAGGGGTCGTTCCGGCTTCGACCCGCTCCTCGCTAACTCGCGGGGAGCGCTCCTGGAGCGTGAGAAACGTGCTTCAATCGATGGATGTCACCCTTGGGAGACGTCTCTAGAGAAGCCAAACCACTGGCAAAGCGTCGATGGGTACGAGCCTGATCCAGAACGCCGCCTGGCTCGCCGGGGCTTTGCTGATCCCGGTGGTCGTGGTCGGGACCCTCGTTCGGCGGCGCTACCGGATCTGCCAGACGTTCGTGCTGTACCTGGGAGCGGTGCTGGCGTACGACCTCCTGGTGGTCTTCTGGCCAGCCCGGTTCTATACCACGCAGTCCTGGGTCCTGAGGGGAATCGCCGTCGGTGCCCTCCGCTTCGGGGTGGCTCTCGAGCTGGCCTTCCGGACCCTCCGCGCGGTCCCGGGAGCGCGGTCCAAGGCGAGAGGCGTCGTGCTCCTGCTCCTGGCCGTGACGTTTGTTACGGTGTTAGCCGTGACCGGGGACGGGCGGCACGGTACGACCACGGCTCCCGCCACCTTCGAGCTGATCGCGGGTCGGATCCACCCGCGTTTGCTGAGTGGTACGGCCTGGCTCTTCGCGGCCATTGGGGCAACGATCCTCTGGTACCGGCTTCGCGTGGATCCCTTCCACAAGGCCATCCTGATAGGGTTTGTGTCCTACCTGCTCGTCTTCACCACCGGCGTGAGCATCCTGGACAGTTACGGCTGGGACGACCGGACCTTCGTGAATTACGCGGACGTGGGTGCCTATTTTGTTCTCATGGCCTATTGGGCGCGCGCAGCCTGGGCCCCCACTCACGACCGCACGGCCAGCGCCCCCTGTGGCACCGCGGGAACCCCTCTTGTAGAGGGCCCTTTCGTGACGGTCACGCTGTGGCTGCTGCTGCTCGCCTTCGTCCTGGCCTGGCACTCTGCCCAGATCCAAGAGAAGACGACGCGAAAACGGTACGGCGAGCTCATGGGTCAGGAATCCACGCAAATGGCGGATGTGACCATACCCGATGAAAGGCTAAGGACGCGACCCCTTTTACAATGGCAGCGGATCAGACCTCGGCGGGACCCACTCCTCTCGCGGGTTCCGGTAGGCGAAGACCTCGAGAAGCGGCGAACAAAGGATCCTGGTGCTTGCACGCCGCCCAAGGCAGACTTGCCCGGAAGGACAAACAAGTCGTGAGCAAGTACGATCCCTTCGCTCGCGGTTCCTTTCCCGTGGGTGTGCGGACGGTAGAGGCACGGGATGGGGCCCGGAGCCGCCTTTTCCCGGTTGAGATCTGGTATCCCGCGGCAGCGCAGCATGCGGGCCAGGATCTGACCCCGGAAACCCAGGATGTCTTTGCGATTCCGGCGCACGACGCGCCGCGAAGGCAGATGGCGGTACGCAATGCCGCTGCCCAGCCCGGGAGCTACCCCTTGATCGTTTTCTCGCACGGAAGCGCGTCGGGCGCCCGGCGGATGTCCACTTTTGTCTGCAGTCACCTGAGCAGCCACGGGTATGTCGTCGCGGCCCTGGATCACTCCGAGGTAGTCGCGGCGGAGCTTGCGCGACGGGATGGTGAGACCGATGAGCAAAAAGCGGCACGCGTCGAGGCTCTGATCGGGAGCCGCGTGCCCGATGTCCGCTTTCTCCTCGATTATCTGCTCGACCGTGCGCCGCTGGAGTCGGAAACAAAGCTCGATCCCATGAGAATCGGAATCGTGGGGTACAGCTTCGGAGGGTGGACGGCCCTTGCCGCCACGGCCGTGGAGTGGCGCATTCGAGCCGTGGTCGCTCTGGCGCCGGGAGGAAGCTCTCGGCCAAAACCGGGGATCCTGCCCGGGAAGCTCACGTTCGCGTGGGGTCGCGACGTTCCCACGCTGTACCTGGTCGCCGAGAACGACGTCATGACCCCACTGGCCGGCATGCACGAGCTCTTCGAAAGGACCCCGGCAACAAAGCGAATGGTCATCCTCCGCCGAGCCGACCACATCCACTTCCTTGACGACGTCGAGCGCGAGCACGAGGCCGCGCGGAGCATGAAATGGGCGGGAGCCCTAGCGTGGATTTCCGAGGAAATGCGCCCTGTTGCGGAGCTTTGCTCCGGAGGACAGGCTCACTTGTTCGTCCGCGGGCTGACGGTTGGCCACATGGACGACGTCTTGAGGGGGCAGGAAGAGGCGCGGCAATTCTGGGCCGCAGATGTCCAGACCGAGCTCGCCACGCGAGGCGTCGAGGGGATTGCGCATCAGCCCAGCTCTACCTAGCAAAGCGCTCAGAGTGTGAGGTCAGGATAGTGGTACCAACGCCTTTGGGTCAACACAAACGGCAAGCGGCTCCTGCCTAGCCCCCGGTTGGCGGCTGGTCCGGCGGGCCCACGGCCGTCGACCGGGCGGGGAGGAACAGACGGACGCCCACCGCCATCAGGCCTCCGACGAGGAGGTAGACCGCCGAGGTCGCGCTCAGGCACGCGCTCATGCCCCAGCGCGGCGAGACGGCCGCCATGGCCAGCGGAGCGGTGCCGCCGCCCAGCCAGCCGATCGCGTTCATCGCCCCCACCGCGGTAGCGCGACGGTTCAGCGGCACCACGTCGTAGAGGGCGGCCCAGATGTTTGCGTCATAGACTCCCTTGAAGCAACCGAAGCCGACCATCGCCAGGACGAGCACCGGCACCGAGAGCGTCCAGCCGGTGACGAAAAGAAAGGGTACTCCGGCCAAGAGGCCCAGAGCCTGCGTCATCATCCGGCCACCGCGGTGGCGCCGGACCCAGCGGTCCGCGAGCCACCCTCCGCCCAGGACCCCGACTACGGACGCGATCTGGATCCACGCGGTCGCGTTCAATCCGGACATCGATAGGCTCATCCCGAACTTGCGGCCCAGGAACGACGGCATCCAGGTGAGGAAGATCGCGGCCACGAAGTTCGCGCCCAGGAAGACCACGACGAGCACCCAGACGATCGGCAGGCCAAAGACCTCGCGGAGCGCCCCCCGCAGGGACGACGTCTCCACCCCGACGTCGGCGGGTGCGAGATCCGCCATCCCCCGCCGCGGCTCGCGCAGGAACCCCAGGAGGGCGATCCCGAGGACGATGCCGGCGGCGCCGAAGACGTAGAAGCCGGAGCGCCAGCCGTAGTGCTGCCCGAAGAAGCCGGCCGCTGTGCCACCCACCACCGTGCCCGCGTAGACGCTCGATTGGTGAAGCGCCATCGCGCGCGAGCGCGTCTGTGGCCCGTGGTAGTCGGCGATAAGCGACATCGAGGCAGGGAAGTAGAAGGCCTCGCCGAAGCCCTCCAGCGCGCGGAAGAGCACGAGGTGCCAGTACCTCGTCGAGAGGGCGGTGGCCAAGGTGACGAGGGACCAGAACACGAGGCCCCCGAGGACGAGCCCCCGCCGGCTGAACCGGTCGCCCACGAAGCCGGCGAGCGGGAGGGCGAAGGCGTAGATCCACATGAAAAACCCGCCCACCACGGCGAGCTCGACGTCACTCAGGCCCATCTCTGCCTGGAGCAGAGGGAAGACGGAGAAGATCGCCTGACGGTCTGCGTAGTTCAGCAGGCAGACGCCCCACAGCATCACAACGACCCACCAGCGATAGGGTAGGAGAGCCCGGCCGCGCATGCCGCCGCGCATTCTAGCCGGAGTTGGGGTCCGATCCCGAAGGAACGGGAACTTGCGCGAAAAAGTAGATTGAAGACGGAATCCAGCCCCTGGAGCCGGGCGCGGGCGGCCCAAACATCGGCCAACCGTCTGATTCCACTACCGCCCCTCACCCGCCCGTCACAAAACATCCTCCTGCCCGGTCTTACGAGGGGAGGGCACAGAGAGATGAAGTTAGCCCAAGCGAGACTTGTCACAGGGGATGTCCCAGCGCTGGCGCGCTTTTGCCAGGACATTAGGCGAATCGCTCCCATCGGGAGCGAAGACTACCCATGCGTAGTCTGTGAGCTGCGGGGCCTCTAGAGTGGGTAGTGTGGTGCTCCGGAAATGCTGTTTCTATCCATCACTCGAGCATCTCCGCCCCGCAGAAGCCCGGACCGAGACCGGCCGCCTTGCGTTCCTCGGCGATCTTCGGATAGTCGCCCAGCCAGGCAAGCTGCGCCTTCTGGCGCTGCAGACCGAGCTTCCGGGAGTAGTACTGACCCAGGCCCGCTGCGAAGTTCCTCTTTTTCATCGCTTCCCGAATCTCGACAAGGTTGTCCAACGTCCGCTGGATGAACATCTCCAGGCTCGTGTCCGCGATCGGCCGGACACCCAGGTCCGTGCACGCCCGATCGCGGAACTGGAGGAAGCGGGCCAATAGTTCGGCCGGGGATGCTGCCGGCAACGACACTCCGATCGCACGCGGGCGCCGGACCAAAGCGGATGCGGCCAGTGGTTTGCCGTTGCTCACGCCGACGGACCAGCCGTCGTCGAGATAGCCGCTGAGCATGCAACGCAGCTCGATGGGGCCTCCGATCGACGGAAATGGCTGCATGATGATGCCGAAGCAGCCCTGGCGACGGTGGGCGTAGATCCGGGAGAAGTTCGGCGGGTATGTCGGGGAGTCCGCGATCGGCGAGGTGTCGAGGAGCTTCTCGAACCCAAGCGCTTCCAGATCGCGGCTGAAGGCCTCGAGGCGTGGGCGATCGAGCCTCGGAAACTGCTCCGGGATCGCGGGGGGGAACGACATCGTCGTGGCCACGCTCTTCACGAGCCGCCGCTTGAGGCCAAGGAAGGGGAGGAGCCAGGCCGCGACCCCGCCCACCTTCAAAACGAGGAAGCCCAGCCACAGCACGAGCAGCACCAGCATGGAAGTTGGGAAAGACGACGACCGCTGCTGGGTGGGATCGCTTCGCGCCTCGAACTCCGCCCGAGGGATCCGCTTCCAGCCCGCGTCCTCGAACAGAACCTGCGTGCTCGGTGAGAGGCGATCGCTGCGAAGCTCCACACTCGTGGTGAACGGGAACATGATTTCGTCCCGCCTCTGTGAACGCAGCGACAGCGTGCAGCTTTGTGAGCGCAGCGCGATCGGGAGCTCGACGGCTCCCCGGGCGCCTTCGTAGCCGGAGAGGTGCTTGAAGTGCCAGCCCGCCTTCTTCAGCCTCTCCCTAGCCTCGGCGGCTACGGGACCAAAGTCGGCTAGTTGACCCTCGTCCTGCTCCTGGTCGTCTGCCTGAAGCGTTCGCGTGCTAGGCCGCGGTATCGGCGCTGCACGCGCCCCGAGCCTCGCGAAACCTCGGCCCGTCCAGCCGAAGCCTCGTCCCTGGTCCATGGGTAGACGTGCCCTCGCCACGAGCCGCCCATCCTCGAGATCCCAGGACGGAGTCATCACAGCGCCGGGCAGCTCGAAGCGCTCGAGGGCCTCACCCGCAAGGTGGTAGGCGATCGTGGTCTGGCTGAACACACGCCAGTCCCCCCCCATTGTCCCCAGCGCCACCCACCAACCCGACTGCGGCAGGCGCTCAAGGACCGCGTTCGTGCTGCGCGCCATGGCGCGGTGGTCGACGAAGACGAAGGCTTCGTCTTCGTGCCAGAACACGGCGATTCCCGAGAGCTGCTCCCTCACCTGGTAGCGGCGCGGGAGAACGGCGAATGCGGCGAAGGCGGCTGCCACGGCGACGAACAGGACGGTCAGAATGATGAGGCGAACCCTCGTCAGCATTCAGGTCGCTCTCCACACGGGCGCTGTAGCACGTGTCCTAAGGAGCCCCGGGCGGGGGTCCGGTTGCCAAGCGGGACGCTATCTACCCGTCTCCTCGCCCTCATCCCAACTGTGAGGCCTCGCTTCGCTGGGGCAAGGATGCTCTCTCCGGGGGCCCCTGCCTCTCCGCCGCCCCGGCGGAAGCCTTGTTGTTAGCCTATTCGCTGCGTTTTCAGCGAGATTATGACACCATTCCCCACGGTCAACCCTCGGCGCACTCGGCGGGAGCGCCGCGCTATCAGCGCTGCCGAGCAGACATGGGCCGTTGGATGCTAGTAGACGTTAATCAGGGACTACGGCGCCCACGCGTCGGCGCGCTAGGCAGCGACATTGGAGGCTCTACGCATCGAGGGCTGGGCCAAGCAATCGTTTCAATGCCTGGACATATTCGGTGAGGGCCTGGCGGCCGGCTTCGGTCATGCGATAGAGGGTCTGCGGCTTGCGCAATACGAACTTCTTTTCGACGGCCACGTAACCCGCCTCTTCGAGCTTCAGCAGCTGCGCGCCCAGGTTGCCGTCTGTGGACTCGGTCTTGGCGCGCAGCCACTTGAACTCGGCTTCTTCCACCCCGCTGAGCAGCGACAGCAAGGCTAGGCGCAGCCTGCCGTGAACCACGGGATTGAGGTCGGGCACGTCAGGCATGGATTGGGCCGCGCCGCTTGCGCTCTTGCGCGTCGGCGATCATGCCGTAGATGCCGAATACGATCTGGCCGAGAAAAATGGCGACGAGAAACACGACCATGCTCTGCGCATCGGTGCCGAAGCAGGCTGCCACCGCCGTCACCCACCACACGACTGCGCACGCACCCTGAGCCTTCCAACGAAGGATCAAGGCGGAGGCTCCGTTCGCCATGCCAAGGATGGCCGATGTCACGGCCACGAAGACATGCAGATCGGTCAGTCTTCCGCTGAAGCCGAGGGCTGGAAAGAGCAGAAACAGGGAGATTGCCAACGCAATCCAGATAGAGCCGATTGCCCGGCCCAGGGTGGTCTCCGGATGATCGCGCCCCTTCGAGGAAGCACCGACAAAAGTAACGATGGCCGCGATCAACGTAGTGACTGGCCAAGCCCAGACGCCTTGACCCAGCGCGGACCAGGCGATGGCGAGATAGTAAGCAACGCCCCACAGAACAAACGTCCATCCCCAGCTCTCTGAGCTCTGGCGTCCCTCGGCGATCATGCTCTCGATGAGGCTCAGCCTCTCCTTCAATTCCAGCTCGGTGGTGTGGTCCTCCATGGCTACTTCTCCTTGAGGAGACGCGAAGTGCCGCGCAACTCCTCCGCGTTGCTCCCACGGCGGCGGGGGAGCGTGCTCTTCCGTTTACGGCAGATGTTGGAGCAGCATCTCCACGCTGCGGTGTAGAGGTTTTCCGCCAACCGTCGCCTCCGTGACTTCCTGCCACTCGCCCTTGCTGGTCAGGCGCATGGTGTTGACGATACGCGCTGGGCCGACCACGAAGCTCCAGGAAAAGCCATCGGCGGGCACCAGAAGCTCCGTGTCGAGGTAGTGGCCCTCGTGGTACGCGCGGAAGCGATAAGTATGGGAGGCGTCGTCGTACGCAATGGTGGCCAGCGCACTGAAGACAACCTTGCCGTCAGCGCTTGTGCTCTTGCCTTCGACGAGCAGGACGAGGCCGTCGAGCTTGTACTCGACATCTTCCGTCTGGGTGAGATGAAGCGCTTCGCCCGGTCCGCGAAAGATGCTCACCGGCCCCGACCAATGACCGGCCAGAAACGACATCTTGCGCATGGCCTCGCGCTGCGCGTCGACGCTGTTCGAAACAGGGGGCTGCGCGCCAAGCGGGTGACTCAACGAAAGGACGAATATTGCTGCGAGCAATCTTGTGACGAGAAGGAGCGGAAGAGGAAAGGTGGGATTCGCGGTCTCCATAAGAGCTCCCATGCGCAGAAACCAACTGCGAGAAAGAGACTTCAATGAGAGACAGAGTACTCTATGAAATAGAGTATGTCAAGGACCCTCCGCCGTGCGCTCAGTCGAGGCAAGTGAGCTCAGACGCGCACCGGCACGACGCGAAGAAGCTCCTCGAGCTCTTCGGGCGACAGGAGGGTGTAGCCCTCGCCCTGGACGTGGTAGATGCCGGCCCCGTTGGGGGTGAGCCGAATTTCTCCAATAACGGTCGTGCGGTCGGCCGCGAAGACGAGGGCATTAGGAGCGTTTGCAAGGAGGCTCCAGAGGACTTCGGGAAGCCGTACCGTGCCATCCTCATCGAGGCCGCCCGCGGCCGCGAGAAGCTCATCGACGTTCATCAGCGTACTCGAGCGAAGGTCACCCGGGGGAAGGCCTGTGGCAGAGCCAGGGTTGGCCGAGTGTCGCCGTTGCGGAAACGCCCGATCGTCTTCAACTCCATGAAATAGAAGCCGTTACTCCTGCAGGCTCAGCGAATGTAGGCGCTGCGGAAGAGTGGGGCCGAGTAGTGCTTCGGGCAGAGCCTTCAAGGCGTCGGCAGGGGGCGGGGCGGGTTTGAACACGCAGACAAGGCCCCTACCCGTGCTCCTTCACGGCACGACGGCTCCTTCGACGGCCAGCAGGAGGAAATAGCCCCCTCGGCGGAGCTCAGCAAGCTCAGCCGCGGTCGCTTCCGCAAGGAAATAGCCGGCCGCCTCGGCAGGGGGAAAGGGCTGCCCATCGATCAGGAGGATTGGAAGCGAGGCCTCCCCTCCGGTGACCTCAGCCTGGCAGACGGTATGGTCCCGACGGCGAATGAGGCGCATGCAGCGAGCAAACCTGGTTCAAGGGTCTCACACACACGCTCCAAGGTGGGTCCGATCCCGAGACATTAAAACTTCGTCGGTCGGGCGGCGGGCTCGGGGCGGGCGTTCCTTCAGACGCTCAGATGTTGGCGGACGACGCTGTCGGTCAACCCGGCTATGGCGCCTCCGGCAACACACCGGCCCTTTTCCAGAATGCAGAACTCACTCGCCACGCGGCGGGCGAAGCGGAGTTGCTGTTCCACGACCAGTACCGTGACTCCCGCTTCCCGGTTGAGCCTGAGGAGGATGTCGCCGATCTCATGCACGAGATTGGGCTGGATCCCTTCCGTGGGCTCGTCCAGGATCAGCAGCGTCGGCTCGAGCACGAGCGCCCGGGCGATGGCCAGCTGCTGCTGCTGTCCGCCGGAGAGGTCGCCGCCGCGCCGATGCAGCATCTGCTTCAGCATGGGGAACAGCTCGAAGACGTAGGGCGGAATCGACCGTACCCCGGCCTTGTGCGCGCCGAGGCCGACGCGCAGATTCTCCTCCACCGTGAGATGCGCGAATATCTCCCGGCCCTGCGGCACGTAGCCGATCCCGAGGCGGGCGCGCCCTTCCGCGGGAAGCCGGCGCAGGTCGGTGCCCCGGAAGCTGATCTCCCCGGACGACGCCGGCAGGAGGCCCATGATGCACTTGAGGAGCGTGGTCTTTCCCATGCCGTTGCGGCCCATGAGACACGTGCACGCCCCCATGGGCACGGCAAAGTCGACGTCCCAGAGCGTGTGGCTGCCGCCGTAGGACTGGTTCAGCCTGTTGACCGCGAGCACGCTCATGCTCCGAGATACACCTCGATGACGCGCGGGTCGCTCTGCACCTGGTTCATGTCGCCCTCGGCCAGGACCCGCCCCTCGTGGAGGACCGTGACCCGCCTCGCTATCGACCGCACAAAGTCCATGTCGTGCTCCACCACGATGAGCGTGTGCTCGGCTCGGAGCGAGAGGAGCAGCTCCGCGGTGCGCTCGGTCTCCTGCGGCGTCATCCCGGCTACGGGCTCGTCGACCAGAAGCAGCTCCGGCTCCTGCATGAGGAGCATGCCGATCTCGAGCCACTGCTTTTGGCCGTGCGAGAGCGTGCCCGCCAGCGCGGCGTGGCAGGGGGTGAGCCCGATCACCTCGAGCACGGAGTCGATGCGCTCGCGGTCGGGCGGGCTCAGGCGGGCGAGGAGCGTCCGGCAGAACGACTTGTCGCCGGAGAGCGCGAGCTCCAGGTTCTCGAACACGGAGAGCTGCTCGAACACCGTCGGCTTCTGGAACTTGCGCCCGATCCCCGATTCGGCGATCTCGGGCTCGGAGAGGGCCAGGAGATTGACGTCCGGCCCGAACCAGGCCGAGCCCCGATCGGGACGCGTCTTGCCGGTCACCACGTCCATCATCGTGGTCTTGCCCGCTCCGTTGGGACCGATGATGCACCGCAGCTCGCCTGGCTCCACGGTCAGCGAGAGGCGGTCCAGCGCCTTGAAGCCGTCGAAGCTGACGGTCAGGTCCTCGAGGCGGAGCGTCTTGGGGGACGTTTCCGGCGGCGGGGCCGTCATTTCGCCTTCATCACGGCCGACACCCCCAATTGCGGCTGAGGGGTCCACGCGGCCGGAGGAGCCACCCCGGCGCGACGTGGCCGCCAGGGGCGCGACACCAGGCCCATGAGCCCACGGGGGAGGAAGAGGGTCACCAAGACAAAGAGCGTGCCGAGCGCATAGAGCCACACCTCCGGCAGGGCGCCCGTGAAGAACGTCTTGGCGTAGTTCACGAGAAAGGCGCCCGCCGCGGCGCCCACGAGGGTCCCGCGCCCTCCCACCGCGACCCAGATGACCACCTCGATCGAGTTGATGGGCGCGAACTCGCTGGGGTTGATGATGCCGACTTGGGGCACGTAGAGCGCGCCCGCGATGCCCGCCACCACCGACGAGAAGACGAACACCCAGAGCTTGTAGGTCTCCACCCGGTAGCCGAGAAACCGGGTGCGGCTCTCCGCGTCGCGGATCGCGCGGATGACGCGCCCGGCGCGGGAACGCACGATCATGCGGGAGGCGAGGTAGCTGACCGCCAGCGCCGCGGTCGTGGCCACGATCAGCAAGACCCGTGTGCTGTCCTGGTGGAGATCGAGGCCCAGAATGTCCTTGAAGTCCGTGAAGCCGTTGTTGCCGCCGAAGCCCATGTCGTTGCGGAAGAACGCGAGCATGAGGGCGTAGGTGAGCGCCTGCGTCATGATGGAGAGGTAGACGCCCGTCACCCGCGAGCGGAAGGCGAGCCACCCGAACACGACCGCCAGAGCGGCCGGCACCAGCGCCATCATCACGAGCGCGAACCAGAAGCGGTCGAATCCCAGCCAGAACCACGGCAGCTTCGGCCAGTTGAGGAAGACCATGAAGTCGGGCAGGACCGGGTTGCCGTAGACGCCGCGCGGGCCGATCTGGCGCATGAGGTACATGCCCATGGCGTAGCCGCCGAGGGCGAAGAACGCGGCGTGGCCCAGGCTCAGGATGCCGCAGTACCCCCATACGAGATCGACGGCCAGCGCCAGCATCGCGTAGCACAGGTACTTGCCGACGAGGGTTAGGGTGTATGTCGACAGGTGCAGCGGCGAGGACGGAGGAACCGCTTGATTCAGCGCCGGGACGCCCATCGCCACCGCCGCGAGCAGGAGCAGGAACACGGCGCCGCTCGGGTCCTCCTTGAGCGGAACCCACAGCCGCGGAGCGCGCATCATTGGGCCTCGGCCGCCCGGCCGACCTGGGGAAAGAGCCCCCGGGGCCGGCGCTGGATGAAGAGGATGAGCGCCACCAGGACGAGGATCTTACCCAGCACGGCGCCCGCGTACGGCTCCAGCAGCTTGTTGACAATGCCCATGGCCATGCCGCCGATCAGCGTGCCCCAGAGATTGCCGACGCCGCCAAACACCACCACCATGAACGAGTCGATGATGTAGGACTGGCCGAGGTTGGGGCCGACGTTGGTGAGCTGGCTCAACGCCACCCCGGCCACGCCCGCGATCCCGGACCCGAGGCCAAACGTCATGGCGTCCACCAATTGGCTGCGAACCCCCATGGCCCGCGCCATCGCCCGATTCTGGGCCACGGCCCGGATGTCGAGGCCCAGGCGGGTCCGCTTCAGGACGATCACGAGAATCGCGAACACCAGCATCGTGAAGAGAATGATGTACAAGCGGTTATAGGTAATCGACAGTGCTTCGTTGAGCTGGAGGGTGCCGCTCATCCAGGCGGGCGTCTCGACCGCCCGGTTGTTGGCCGAGAAGATGGACCGCACGAGCTGTTGCAGGACGAGGCTCACGCCGAACGTCGCGAGCAGCGTCTCCAGGGGCCGGCCGTAGAGGAAGCGGATAATGCTGCGCTCGATCAGGACGCCGATCGCTCCCGCAACCAGGAAGGCGAGCGGCACCGCAATCAAGAGCGAATAGTCGAACATTGCCGGGTAGCGGGTGCGGATCACCTCCTGCACCACGAAGGTGGTATAGGCCCCCAGCATCACCATCTCGCCATGGGCCATGTTGATGACACCCATCGCGCCATAGGTGATCGCGAGACCCAACGCCACCAACAGA
>WNFI01156678.1_pt1 | contig 16687 bp, 15 predicted proteins | sample 5400471 | NCBI WGS metagenome assembly WNFI01 (sample SAMN13153348, study PRJNA577476) | soil metagenome | isolation source: 100 cm saprolite on Douglas fir-dominated hillslope | place: USA:California | collected 2013-09-17 | reverse complement strand
CTTGACCTGGCCAATTTCGCGCAGATACAGTCGGACGGGATCTTCGGACAGCTCCGCGGCGATATCGGGACTGGTCTCCAGAAGAGGCTCCTCCACTGTCAGATCCTCTTCCGCGGGAATGAGAGCGGGCTCTGGGACCTCGAGCTCATCATCACCGCCGGGGAGTTCCTGGATTTCATCATCGTCAAGCCTGGGCTCAGAGAATGGGGGCTCAGGCGCGGGAGGACGAACTGGCAGTGCAATTTTTTTGGTCGCTGCACGCAATGGACGCTTGGCTGCGAGAGTGGCTTTATTGTTTTTCGCCATGCTGCCCTTCCTGGCAATGATGAGGCTGTGCGGATCGCGGGGCTTACTCCAGCCGCTTCAATGACATTTTTCGACTCGCCTGATCCAGATCGTGCAAAAGGTGTGCATGTTGGAGCACCAGATCCTGGTAGGAAGCCCCGCGTAGATCTCCTGCGGTTTGAGCCTCCTCCTGTAAAAAGCGTAACTGGGTAAGATTCTCCCCCACCGCCACGCGACGCAGCTTGATGACTGCTCGCAGTAGTTCCTCCAGCAACTTTTCCTCAACAGGATCGAGAGATTCGGTTTTCGCCAGAAGCTCGCGCGACAGACCCCGCAACGATTCCGGCAGAGCCTCAACCACGAACTCATGATGTTCGGTCCGATCCTGTTCCACGGCTTCGCGAATCAGACCGAATAACATCTGATAATCAGTATACTCGAAATCCTCTGCGCCTAAAATCGTTAAGCCGTACTGCTGCAGCCAACGATCCAATCGATACAATAATTCCGGCCTGCGGAACAAGACTCCGATCAGATACGCCTCCACCTTCTGGCTGGAAGTCAGGGATACGGCTGCTTGGGACGACTTCTGGACCTGAGACGGAGCCTTGCTTCGCATCATTCTGGCGCGCGGCGCGGGGGATTGAGGCAAACTCAAGGCGCCCTCATCCACCTTAAGCAAACGTGCGAGCTGCTAACGGTACGTATCGCGTTCCATGGGACTGGGCAGGTCCTCGATCAATGGCAGCACTTGCCCCGCGATCTCATTTTTGGTCTTCGGATCATTGAGATCACGCCCGCGTGCGAGTGTCTCCATCACATGCGTCACGATCGGTTTGGCATTCTCGATCAACCGCGCCCATTCTGTCGCATCGCGCGCGACGATTTCATCCGGATCGAGATCATCCGGCAAGGCCGCCACACGCAGATCAGCCTGCAGCCTTGCTTCATTCCGCAGCAAGCCGCGCGCATCAAAGCCCAGCTCGGCCTCTCGGTCCATAGCCTGGCGCGCCGCCTCTAGGCCGCGCAGGACTGCCTTCTGACCTGCGGTATCCGGATCGAGCGCCAGGATGATGCGACGGCTGTATCGTTTGAGCAAACGCAGCTGCTCTTCGGTCAGCGCAGTTCCCATCGGTGAAACGACATTCTGATAGCCTGCCTGCTCCAGCAGGATGACATCAAAATATCCTTCGACGATCACAGCCTGATCAGCAGTTCGGATGGGCTTGCGGGCCCGATCCAGGCCATACAGCAAACGACCCTTGGTAAAGAGAGGCGTTTCGGGTGAATTCAGGAACTTGGGGTTATCATCCGGATCGACTGCGCGTGCGCCAAAGCCGGCCATACGTCCGGTCTCGTCCCGGATGGGTATCATGATCCGGTTGCGGAAGCGGTCAAAGCGTTTTCCATCCTCCCGCTCCGAGAGCAGTCCAGCATCGAACAGGTCCCCTTCCGCGTACCCGCGCTGGCTGAAATGCCTGAGGACGTTGTCAAAGCCGGAGGGCGCGTACCCCAGCCCATAATTCTCAATGGTAGCCTCCGCCAGGCCGCGCTGTTGATGCAGGTAGGCCAGGACGGTTGCATTCGTGCGAAGCTGGCTGCGGTAAAAGATCACAGCATCTTCCAACAGCTTCCGCAGGTTGTCGTAGGCTTCTTTTTGCTCCGGTCTTTCAGTTTGATAGGCTGGTAATTCCACCCCTGCCCGCTCTGCAAGGCGCACCAGCGCCTCGCGAAAATCGATCCCCTCTTTCTTCATGACAAATTTGAAGATGTCTCCGCCCTCATTGCATTCCCCGAAGCAGCGCCAGGTGCCTGAATCCGGCCAGACCACAAATGCGGGCGTCTTCTTGTTCGCATGGAACGGACAAAAACCGGTATAGTTCTTGCCGGTCTTATGCAGCTTGACCCCGCTTTCAGTCACAAGGTCAACAATATCTACGCGGGATTTGATCTCGTCCGTGGTGGACATAGGGATTTGAGCATTATAGGCGCGCTTTCGTGGATTCGCAAACCGTGCACCCCCGTCGATACATCTCTTCCCCCCATGCTTAAGTCGTCGCTATGACTCTTTCAACCTCCCATCCGGAGCGCCCAATCCTGGATGGTTGGATTGAGCAAGTCGCGCACGTCTTTCTTCTGGCTCGAGATAAATTGGTGCTCAGAACATGGACGGTCGAGCACTCAATTCATTAGACCCAGAGCTCCCCAGATTCCGGGTAGTCATTGGGGGACTAATGAGGGGCGGCGCGTACTAAACAACCTTGCCGCAATTAATGAATATTTCCATCCCGCTGACTCGGTGACAGTTTGTCGAAGCAGCCGTGCTGGCCACAATGCAATCCGCCCCGCCACCCCCCGAAAGGTTCTGGGTGCCGGGAGCGCCGAGAATCAACTCGTTGGAAGACGTCCCGTCACAATCATTGCTATTATTGGGACAAACGACGATGGCGGTCAGGTTCAGTCCGGCGCATGCAGGTGGCACGAGCTGGCTCATCGTGATCGAAAGGGATTGGTTGGTGAGGCGAGTGGTCGGAACTGTGTTCGAGGCTGCAACCGCCGAGATCACACTGACGATCACTAAGGCCCCCAGGATCACAGGCATGAGCCGCGCAAGCATTCGTTGAATCATTGAGTCTTCTCCCTCGTTTTTCGCGGGGCTTTCCGGGATTTCGGAGTTGTTGTGCGATGATCATCTTGCAGAAGCCGCTTGACCTCACCTGCGGGCGCCGGCCGACCGAGCAGATAGCCCTGGGCTTGCTTGTAGAGATTCTGGCGCAGGAAGTCGAGTTGTTTGTCCGTCTCAACTCCACCGGCCGTGACCTCCAGCCCCAGATCGGATGCTTCCGATAATAGGTTGCTGACCAGGGAGGCCCGTTCCGGAATTTCGATCATGTCCATGAACTCCCTGTCTACCTTCACGCCGTTGATGGGCAGATGGCCCAGGGCAGCCAACGGTAATTGGCCGGTAAAGTGATCGACCGAAATCTGGACTCCCAGGTTTCTTAATTTTTGCAGGCTGGAGACCACTCCTGCTGTATCTTTTGCGATCCGGCTCTCCTGAATCTCAATTTGGAGGAACCGAGGATCCAGCCCGGCGTTCTGGAGCAGTCGAATGATCAGATCTGCCGTGTCCGCTCCCAATTGGCGCTCGGAGAGATTGACCGCAAGCTTGACTTCCAATCCGGCGTCCCGCCATTCCTTGAGCTGGGAAATGGCAACCTGAAGCATCCAGTTGCCTATCGTGTTCATCAAGCCTGCCTCTTCCGCTGCGAGAATGAACTCTCCCGCAGAAATCAGGCCCTTTTGCGGATGCTGCCAGCGCAGCAGCGCCTCAACGGTTGAGATCCGGCCATCCACCAGTGAAACGATCGGCTGGTAATACACTTGGAACTCAGCCAGATCGATACCCTGGCGCAAATTGAGTACAAGTTGTTGGGAGGCGGTTGTTCCAGGTCCTGCCCCGGCGCCGTCGAATGGAGTATAGCGATACGTCACCCGGTCTCCCTGAACATAGTAGGTATCGAACGCGCCCTCTCGGGCGTGCAGGATCGGGGAGCTCTGTTGTTCCGCCAACCTCGCCAGGTCATCGATTGTAACAGCCTCAATGATGGGAAATGCAGGCCCCAGGGTACCCGTCCGCACATCCACGAACTGTGAACCATATTTCATTCGAGCGTATGACTGCTGGTTATTGCGTGCGGTCTTGGAAATGTACAGCCCAAGGCTGATCAGCCCTGCCAATGAGAGAACAAACCCGAACAATCCAAGGGCCCGCACCGTTGAGACTTCCGGCATCAGACCAAACAAGGGGAACGTATTCGGCTTCGTGATCGAGCTTTGGACGACTCCCGGTTTCGTCGGACTTAGCGGATCGACCAACGGGTCATTCCGAATGAGATAGGCGAGGGTCTTGTTAAATTGAAATACCAAAAGCGGTTGGAACGTGTCCTGCAGGTTGAGCCCGCTAATTTTGCCGCTGATATTCACGTGTGGATCGATGAACAGGGAATACGTAGGCGGGTGCAGATTCGTCCTTGCTTCCATCAACGCTGTGACGTCTTCCATTTGGCACCAGTTCAGGGTAGAGGTCGTAGTGAAGGTGTTCGCAGCAAAGGCGGTCATCCCTTCGAGCGGGATGCTGCGCTGCCAGCCGCTCATCTCATCAACGATCTGTGCGGTAAGCTGGTGAGTTCCTGTTAATCCTTGAACTCCATCTCCGACCAGGCTGTATTGGAACTGCAGACTCACGATACAGTTCAGGGCGAGAAAAACGGGCTCTCCGGAAATGATCGTGCCGAAATCATAGACGGTAGCTGGTGCATGGGCTGAGTAAGAGAATTTCCCCGTTTGCTGATAGTGGATGATGTTCGGCACGCTTTGCGAGAGCGGGCGGGTGAATGCAAATATGCTCAGGGCCAGCGAGGCGAGTGAGAGCAGGCCAAGGAAAAAGAGTAGGCCCTCGATCATCCGCCCGGATTCCCCGGTCTTCGGCTCTGGGGCTGGGAGGATGGAGCGATTGTTTCCCTCGCCTCTCGGGACGATCACCGAAACAGGGTCCGGGACAATCTTCTTCAAATCGGAATCCTTTTGGATGCCCTCAGCAAATAATCGGGTGAACCGATTCTTGAGAGAAGAGAACCAACTGCTCCCCGCCTGCTTCTTCCGAGCTTTCTTATTATTTGACTCAAGCATGACAAGCATAATGAATCCCGCCAGCGCTCCCGTGATGAGGGACAGTATGATCGGGCTGCGCACAAACTCCACTGTCTTCCCGACTTGAGGAAGATAAATCCAAAACTTGCCGATCACCTCTGAGGCCGTTGGCCGATACGAGTCGGTCCATGAATTATGATCCCCTTTGAGAACGTAGCGATCAAGATAGGTGCCAACAATTCTATGAAAGACATACCTTCGCAGAACTGGATCCTGATAGGTGATGAGATCCCCGACCTGGTAGTCCAACGCACGGCTGACGATGACCAGGTCACCAGTATGGAAGAGCGGTTCCATGCTGTTGCCGTTAACGATGACATAAGCAGCCTGTCCACCCAGAGGGATTGGTGCAAACACGCTCCAAGCGGCAGCCGCCACCGCGAGCGAGCAACCAGTTAAGAATGTAAAGAACCAACGCCGGGGGGGACTCATAAGGCATCTGTAGATTGCGCAGGAGGCCAAATAAAACAGGCCTGCTCTTTTGTCAGGCTCCCGGTATGATTTGCGGGAAAGGTTCTGAGCAGACCTGCTTTATTCGTTGTCGATCAGGAAAAGCCTGGTTCAGTTACAGATACTCTCAAACTACACTGGTCCGGACTTCTGAAGGTACGGCACTCTCCAGGCGCTATCTAGCTTGAGGCGACGACGCGGAGCGAATTCGCACCCAGGACGGTAGGCTCATTGGCTCCAGTGGTTACACACGATACGCTCGTGCCTCCGGTGATCGTGCAGGCGAACCAGTGGGTGCCGTCGAAAGTCACCTGCGCACTCGCTGCAGCTGCACTCAGAGTGTAGCTGACATTGGAAATATTGGCCGGGTTGGCCGGATCCAGAGTATAGTGAATCGCAGATACCGTATATCCGCTGATCGTGCCGCTACCATCGCCGGCATTGGAGGCGGGTACGGTGTTGGCAGCTGCATAGGCATACGCAGCCGCCGTCATGGCAAGGGCAATGAGGCAGACAGCCAAAACTTTGAATAATTTCTTATAGAACATGACTTCTCTAGCTCCTTTTCTTTCTGAATGAATGTGGATACGAACCTGAGCCTACTATAGCGGTTTGCAGAAGAAACGCGATTGCGAGAGGGTTGCAGATAATATTACAAAATTGATAACTTGAATAATCTGCCCGCTTGAACTCATGGCAGCACGTCCGGCCCTCCTTATTGATTACAAGGGGAATGGCAACTGAGCTTTTACGGCTCTGGGGAAAGACTTATGGCTCGGATGGATCACGCGTAGAGACGGCCAGGTTGGCCGTCTCTACGTTGCTGACAGGAGAGAATCTTCTACTGGCCCAAACCAGCCCCGGTGGTGAGGCTGGAACATCCGTTCAAGAATAGACTTAAGAATGAAGTGCTGTTCACGGAAGTTTGTGTACAGGCGTTGGCATTCGCATTGGTCTCGTTCTGGATGCCGCTGGAGTGATTGGAATTCGCAGAAAAATTGGCATTGCCATTGATCTGATCCGAATGGTTTTGGGAATCGGGAGATCCACCAGCGTTCACAACTGCCGAGGTCCGGGTCTGCGCGCCGAAGGTGCTCTGGGCGGCAAGATCGGTCTCGTGTACGACCGCATCGCGGGCAGAGAGCACAAGGTGCTGAACCCTGGCTCGTACATCGGGATTGAACCCAGCTGTGATGCCAAGGGATATGGCCAGCGAGAGAACGAGTTGAGACATGAATTACATGATCTACCTCCACCTTCGATAACGAACGCCGGGCGTTCGTTATCGAATAAAACGAGGCAGATCCGCGACTATGACGTTCGGGGAGGATTAGAGAATGCTCATTTTCCAATCTTGAGCCGAGGCTAGATATTGGGCAGGCTTAGTCCTCGGATGATCTTCATCCATACGTTGACGATCGCGTCCCAAATGTTTGCGAGCGTCGAGGTGAAATCTCTCCAAAAGGTAAGCAGGGGTTGGGGAATCTCGATCGATGGGCTGGCACCCCCCGAAACATTTGGAGAGGACCATTCATGGAACTTCACGGAAGCTTCAACTTGCAGGGCTTGAAAGGAGGCTTTTTCCCGATCCCAAGACTGAACTGCATCCTGGTGCGCCTTCGGGTTGAAGCCGATCCACAAGCCGAGAGCCAGACCTAAAATCAATATCAAACCGGCAAATCTCAACATACCACCTCCATGACTGCGTCCGCTGGAGACATCCATAAGGAAGGAACGAAGGTCGTAAGAAGTTGTTATGCACTCAGGGGCCCGGCGGGGTGATCGCAATGCTCGGGACACCCTTGGAGTTCTACGGGGTGGAAACCGGTTTTGGCACCGCGGGGAGCGGATTCTTTGGAGGATTTGCAGGCAGTCCGGCAGGGGATTGCGAGATCCATTCATCCAGATTGCCTATCGAAATGCTCGATTGGGAAAGGTCACTCTGCTGGGCTTTCAGGGAACGCAGGATCTGAGCATGGTTGCTTCCGTTACTCTCCGACTGGAGACGCCCCAGTACATCGAGATAACCGGCCAACGCCAGCTTTCCCTCCCCGAGGTCGGAGGTGAGCGACTTCATTTCGTGGACGCGTCGATCCGCGACCGTCAGATCCACGCTGACTGGATCAGGAGCCAGCGAGCGCCAGACCTTCTCGCTGGATAATTTCCATCCGTAGAATGGATCGCCCGGTAATGCGCTCTGGGCAAAGGCGGTTCCGGTGGTCAACAAAGCGAGCATCAAGACCGCGAAACCCCCCGCTACCCGCCAGACCGGAAAATTTCTTCGGGTCTCCCCGCGAGGATGCGCTTTCAGATACTGATTCAACCGGGTTCGTGTGCGCGCCCGGGTCGCAGGCGAAGGTTTCACCCCCCTGCCCTGCTTCAGATAGCCGGCAGTCTGCAGAAGCGGTTTCAACTCGGCCGCATATTGGGGATAATGTGCCAGAATTTCGTTCAGTGAGCGGCTGCCGCTCAGCAGCTGCTGCAGGCTGACCTCCAGCACCATTTCAAAATCAGTCATCTCAGTCCCTTCTCCTGCATCAACTTCGTCAGCGTCTGCAATCCCCGCATCTGCAAGGCGCGGATGGCCCCTTCCCCTTTTTTCATCTGCCGCGCAATTTCATGGGTATCAAAACCGGAAATGAATTTCAAGATGAGAACTTGGGCCTGTTCCTCGGTCAGCGACTTGAGCGCCTCCCGGACGGCTTCCGCATCAAATTTGGTTTGGACCTCTTCATCCACGGCTTGCCCCCGGGCCGGCAAGGAGATGGCATCTTCCAAAGAAACGGACTCTTTATGCGTACGATAATGATCGATCACTTGATTTCTTGCGATTGTATACAGCCATGCGAGAAAAGGCGAACCGCCCGGTTTGTATCGGTCAAGATGTTCCCAGGCCTTAAGAAAGACCTGTGAACTGAGATCCTCAGCGCTCGCATCATCATTCACCCGAAAATAGACATAGCGATAAACACGCTCAAAATAGGCATCGTAGAGTTGGGCAAAGGCATCCGCATCCCCCGCGGCTGCCTGATGCACAAGCCGATTTTCCTCGGGCAGGGGCCGATCGGAGAGAATTACCCGGACCGCCTTCACCGGGCTCCAATGATTTGAACGATGCAGGTCTTCATCTGTTACACCAAAACGTCAACTCCGTAGGACCTAGAACGATCCGCCTAGAAACCTTCCAGTTTTGACAGGTCCGCGACACCTGTCGATAAAGACGAGATCCGTTGCAGGACAGCCAGGCGGTTCTCCCGGATTGCGCTGTCTTCGGCCATGACCATCACTTTTTCAAAGAACGTATCTACGGCCGGAATCAGAGGCAAAAATGAGTTCAGGAAATCGTCAACCGATCCGGCTGCGCGGCTTGTTTTTTCGGCCTTTTCAAGCGCTGTGAAAAGGGTCCGTTCCTGGGGCTCGAGAAACTTCTTTGGATCCACTTTGAAGATTTTCTTTTGATCACGGGTGATTCGCACGCAGCGGGCGAAGGCGGGCAGAATGGTAGACCAATCCCTGCGTGCGACCCAGCTTTGTAAGCGCGTCGCGGCTTGTGCGGCGCGGGCCGGATCGGCACCTTGTTCGGCAAGGATCGCATCTACGACATCAAATCGAATTCCATTTTCCCGAAGGAGGACGTTTAAGCGGCCCGCGAGGAATTCCAGGACTTGATCCTGAACGGCGTCAGGGACCGGGATGGGCTGCACCTTCGAGGTCTTTTTGACCACCCCGGCGAGGTCAATGGAAATTTCGAATTCGAGCAGGGGTTGCACGATCCCAATGGCCGCACGCCTCAGCCCGAACGGATCCCTGGTACCGGATGGGACCGCGCCGGCTGCGAAGAGACCCACCAGTGAATCCAGCCGGTCTGCCAGGGCGACAGCGAGGCCTGCCTTGGTTTTGGGAACGGGTTGGTATTGTTCGCCAATGGCAGCCGCCACTGCCTGGTCTTCTCCCGCGCGCAGCGCGTATTCACGCCCGATGATCCCCTGCAGGGAAGTCATCTCCTTAACCATGCGGGTCGCCAGGTCGGCTTTCGCGAGATGGGCTGCCCTACGCGCCGAGGGCGCCTCGCCTTTTTCCAATCCAAGCATGGGGATCAGATCCTCGACGATCCGTGCGAGACGATCAGATTTGTCCAGCATGCTGCCGAGTTGTTTATGAAATATCAAGGACTTGAGATTCTCACGATAATATTCGAGGGGATGCTTCAGGTCTTCGCCCACGAAGAACTTCGCGTCGGAAAAGCGCGCCCTGAGAACATGTTCGTTTCCTTCACGGACCAAATCGATATGCTGCTCGTCGCCATTTCGGACCGCAATGAAATTCGCACTCAATTTCCCCGCCTTTTCAACAGGAAAATAACGCTGGTATTTCTTCATGGTCGAGATCAGCACTTCGCGTGGCAGGCTTAAGAACTCGGGATCGTAACCGCCAAGGAAGGCAGTCGGCTTCTCAACCAGATTCGTGACTTCAGAGAGCAGCTCCTCATCGACAATCGCTTGACCCCCGATCGAGGCTGCAGCTTTATTCAATTGTGCGAGGATCGATTGTTTCCGCTGCCCTGGATTGACCGCGATGCCCAGAGACTGGGTCATATCGAAATAGTCATCGGCTGAGTGGATCTCGGTCTCGGGTGAATCGAAGGGGCGTAATCCGCGAGTAATATTACCCGTATGAATGCCGGCGTACTCAAAAGAGATCAGCTGATCGCCGAGCAGCGCAATGATCCACCGGATCGGACGGGAAAAGGCGACCTGGGTCCGATTCCAACGCATTGATTTTTCAAATTTGATTCCGGCAATCAAAGCGGGCAAAGCTTCCGCGAGTACTTCGCCCGCTCCACGACCCATGGTCTTTACCAGCGCGGTTACATACTTGCCGCCGTCCATCTCCTGGGTCTTCAACAGGGAAACATCAATACCTTTCCCCTTGGCGAATCCGATGGCGGCTGGCGTCGGTTTTCCGTCCTTATCGAACGCCCGCTCGGAGGGCGGACCTTTCGCCAACTCTTCGTGGTCCGCCTGCCGGGGGGCAAGGCTTTCCACACTCAGCACCAGGCGCCGGGGCGTCGCATTGATGCGAATCGGTCCATGGCTAAGACGCAGTTCATTCAAGAAGGCGTGCGCCTGTTCCTGGAGCTGCGCGATCGCCGAGTCGACATCCAGGGAGGGCAATTCTTCTGTACCGATTTCCAAAAGAAAGTTTGAGGGTTGAGAATTCGCGGACGATTTGACCGGCTGAAATACAGTTTTTTCCTGGGCCTCTTTTTCGCCTAGCAGAGGATAGTCAAGAGCCCTTCGCTGCTCCAGATAGGCGATTGCCACCCGGCGTGCGAGATCGCGCATCTGGCCAAAGAAGGTCTGGCGCTCGGTTACCCCGATCGCCCCACGCGTATCGAGCACATTGAAGGTGTGGGAACATTTCAAGACATAATCGTGAGCAGGCAGAACCAGGCCCTGAGCAAGACAGGCCTCCGCTTCCGCCCGGTAGAGATCATACAGCTGGCGCATGCGGTCAACGTCGGCCACTTCAAAATAATACTTGCTGTGCTCAAATTCCTCCTGGTGCCGGACTTCGCCGTAGGAAATATCCTTCCCCCAGGTGGTGTCCCAGACGGCAGAGGCATTAGATAGAGCGATCAGGATGCGGTCGAGGCCGTAGGTGATCTCCACCGGGACAGGATCGAGAGATTGGCCGCCCACCTGCTGAAAATACGTGAACTGGGTGATCTCCTGACCATCCAGCCAGACCTCCCAACCCAATCCCCAGGCGGAGATGGCTGGCTGTTCCCAATTGTCCTCTACGAAGCGGATATCATGCTCACGGGGCTCGATGCCAATTGCCTTGAGCGACTCAAGATAGATCTCCTGTGGATTACCGGGATCGGGCTTCAGGATCACCTGGAATTGATAATGCATCTGCAGGCGGTTTGGATTATCGCCATAGCGCCCGTCGTCGGGGCGTACTGATGGTTCGACATACGCGACATTCCAGGGTTCGGGCCCGAGCACGCGCAGGAAGGTCGCAGGGTTCATCGTGCCAGCTCCGACCTGCGTATAATACGGCTGCCAGATCAGGCAGCCATGCTCGGCCCAGAACTGTTGTAATTTGAGGATGATGGTTTGGAAATCAGCGCTTTGGGTCATTAGGTAGTGGCAATGGATGTTCAGAAATGGGATTTTCTAAGGAATTATACCGTACGCACCGCGACGGTCATTATTTTTTGTGGCGGAGAGCATATGGCTACAGATCGGTTTTCCTGGGCGAATCACGCAACGCGTAGAAGCGTGCTACAAAGTTCAGATCCCTTTATCCCTCTTTGGGAATAGGGAACAAAATTTCTCTATGGCACACGACATTCTCATCCTGGGCAGCGGGCCCTCTGGCATTTCGACTGCGTTGCACTTGGTGCAACTCGCGCCCCAGCTCAGATCCCGGATTCTGATCCTCGAGAAAGCCCATCACCCCCGTCACAAGTTGTGCGCGGGTGCCCTGGTCACAGATGCCGAGGTTCTCCTTCGGGGCCTGGGTCTGGATGCGAGTGAGGTCCCCCATGTGGACGTGCCCACCGCACATTTTGACTTTGACGGCCAGGGGCTGGCCCTCTCCATGCCGAAGACGCATACTCTTCGCATTATCCGTCGGAATGAATTCGATGCCTGGCTGGTGCAAAACGCCAGGGATCAGGGAATCGAGATCCGGGAAGGGATCACGGTAATCAACGTATGCCCGCAAGATGAGGAGGGGCGCGTGGAGACCGACTCAGGCATGTTCACCGGCAAGCTGGTAGTTGGTGCGGATGGCTCGAACGGCGTGACGCGCCGCTCGGTCTTACCCGATCGGTCTGTGCGGACCGCCCGCGTCCTGGAGGTGATCACGCCGCCGAACATGCATCGCCCCGCCGATCACGCGTATTTCGATTTTCTTCCCGTACCGGCTGGGATTGCTGGCTACACCTGGGAATTCCCCACTCAGATGGACGGACAACGAATGAGCTCTTGGGGGATCTATGATACGAACCTCCTTGCGGGAATGGACCGCCCGCCTCTTCGCGCAGCGCTCTCGGATGCAATGGCCCTTCACGGTTTGGATCTGAACCACTATCAGATCGAAGGGTTCCCAATTCGTTGGTTCAGCCCCTTCCATAAATTTTCCGTCGCGCGGGTACTCCTGGTAGGCGATGCAGCGGGTGCTGATGGCATTTTGGGAGAAGGCATCAGCATGGCGCTCGGATACGGCTTCGTAGCGGCCAAAGCCGTACGGGACGCCCTCGAGCAGAATGAATTTTCCTTCAAGGATTATCGAAGGCGGATCTTACTCAGTCCGTTGGGGCAAATCCTCACGATCCGCAGCGCACTCACACAGATCTTCTACCGCATCCATTGGGCGTGGTTCCAGAAATTCTTCTGGCGGACATTCCAACCGATCGTTGCTCTCATCGCCTGGGTCCTGGTCATCAATTGGGCCAAACGGATGAAATAAAACTTCACTGTCCGGAGAAAACGCCGCCACGCAAGCGGCCTCTTTTTTTAGCGGGCGAAGAATTCGACCATTTTCTTCATCAGCGCAGGGTTGAGGTCAACAAAACGATATTTATAGCTTGAGATGGCCAGCAGCGTACTGATCCCGATCGTGGCACCTGCGAGCAAGATGGCGATGAGCGCGTAGGTGTACCGAAGAAATCTTCGCCCGAGGAGCAATTCATAACCCTGCCAGAAACCCAGCAGTGCAAGCAGGAGGAGGGGCGAGGAGAAATCTGCGGCAAATCGCATCGTAGCGTAATAGTAAAGGAGAATAGTGATCAAACCGACCAATGCAGTCCCAATGAGGCTCAGTGCCAGCCAGCGCACGAGAGCCCGGTCGCTGCTCCCGGTTCCGCCAGGGAGCAGGGCATGAGTCTTGGCAAAATTCGAAGCCAAAATTGCGGTCGCAACAATTGCAAGCAATAGGAAGGGAATCGTGTAGATCAGTCCTGTCATGTTCTCCCTGGAATAAAATAATTCCGAAAATTCGCAGGGACGTAGCCCAGAAGAAAAATCTCATCGTAATGATCGCGGTAATTGATACCGCTGAGCTGGTAGCGAAGCCCGGATTCGAAGACGGAACCGAAACGCACCCAGTTGTACCAACCCAGTAGGAGTACGACCGCGACAATCGGGATCACGAAGGAGCCGAGTGCAAGCTGAACGGTTCTGGCTTCCTCCTGCGGGCGGTTCGGGTTGGTCAACCACCAAAAGAGCATAAGGGCCATAAATAACACCGGTAGCGCCAGGATCCATTGCGACCCGACGGCACAGCCCCAAAGGATACCCGCCATTGCGAATCTCCAGGGAGAAAGAGTGGGACGAGCCAGTGCCAGCAGGGCAATAAACAATCCTCCCAGAAAGAAGAACTGGCCCGCTGCAATGGAAGCTTCATAAATTTCTGGTTGATTGAGCAGCCAGGTCCACGGACTCGCCAATCCAACCAGCAAGATGCCCATCCAAACCGTCCAGGAGGGCAGGTGTTGGAAAAAACGGCTCCAGATCCAAAGTATGAGCAGCACTTGAATTAAGAATAATCCCGCGACAAATGCAAATACAAGATACTGATCGCCGATCGCGAGGGGAGCGACATACTTTACGAGGGCGAGCATGACAGCCGGAACAGGCCCCCAATAGAGATAAAATTTTCCATGATAAAAGGATCCGTCGAAAACATACGCTAGACCAGGTTGAGCCTTTCTAGCCGGAACATCATAAGGGTCGGGCATGGCCAGGAGAGCAGGGTCCGGTTTCAGAAGGAGGGCGATCTGTCCATGCTGGAAGGCGGTCGCCTGCATGTCGTAGTAATTCGTCGACGCAGGCCAGCGGGTCCAGTACCCTGCGGTCCCAAACCATACGTAGACCATGAGGACCGAGCCGGCGAGCAGGGCTCCCAGGATGTAGACCCTTCCGGGCTTGGACGGGACAACTTGAAAAACCGCAGCGCAGAAAACAAAGAGGATGCCGATCACCAAGCCAAGAACCCGGATCCCGCCCCAGGCGGTATTGTGAACTAGCCCAAGACTGTCGGCGAATACTGTCAGGGTGATCAGCGTGAACCCAGCCAGGCTGAGAACGATCGAGATCCAATACTTTTTTAGAATCGGCACTTCGCGTGATTCCTCTGGGACCCCTTCAATCTCCAATTTGAGTCATATCGAAGGTGGACAGCGAATCCATATGTCCGATCAGACCCGGAAACTCAGGTTTTGACCCTTTTCATGAAACCCGGCGTATTTAATTCTCGTTCCAATAGGAAGGTGAAATAGCCTTGCATGAGCGTCTCTGTTTCCTTCCTGACCTCGGGAGCCGGCTGGGCACGCGATGCCTCGGAGTAGGTCGAACGCTGGAAATGCCGCAGATATTTAAGGGTCGGCATCGAGATCGGAGAAAGCCCGGGAAGGCCGCTCCCACATTTTGGACAGATCACCCCGCCCGCTGAAAAGGAAAAATATTGGTCTTCCGCGATGAGCTCGCGGCCGCAGTTGGCGCATCTTTGAAGTTGAGGGCGGAATCCCAGAAAATCGAGCAGGCGGATTTCGTAATAACGGATCGCCAGCCACGGATCGGAGCGGGAGGCGAGGCGCGCAAGCGTATCGGTCAACAAACGGAAAAGGGTGGAATTCTCTGCATCGTCTTCATAGGTAAAGCGGTCGATCAATTCCAGAACGTAGGCCGCGTGCCCGGTCAAAGTCAGGTCCTCATGCAACGCCAGGTACGGCTCGATGGTATCCACCTGGGTCACAATGAAGAGATCACGGCCTCGCGCCAGCTGAAGTTTTACCTGCGTAAACGGCTCCAGATGCCCGGCTTTTCGGGAGGTGATTTTGCGGGCCCCTTTCACGATGGCACGCGTTTTGCCGGCCTGACGCGTATACAAGGTCAGAAGCCGGTCGGCCTCGCCCCAATCGCTGTGGCGAATCACCACTGCTTCAACACGGATGGAATGTTCAGGTCTCGGCACGGGCGCTCTCGCTGGAATCGCTCACGGATCAGTGTTTCCCCAGGTGATCGGGGCCGAACGCTTCCGGGAGCAACTCCCGGACGGTGGTAATTTTTTGGAGTGATCCAGCCCCATCCGCGATCAACACAACCGTTCCCAGGCCAAATTCGGCCATGACCTGGCGGCAGCTGCCGCAGGGCGAGCCACCATTATCGGTCACCACTGTGATGACCTCGAAATCCCGCTCTCCGTCAGAGACGGCTTTGAAGATCGCCACCCGCTCGGCACAGATCGTGGTCGGATAGGCAGCATTTTCTATATTTACACCCGTGTACACACGTCCGCTCACCGTCCGGAGCGCTGCCCCCACCGGATAATTCGAATATGGCGCGTAGGCCCTCCGGCGCGCTTCAATTGCCGCGGAGATCAATTAATGCCGCGTGCCGGCATCCCGACCGCCAGCGTATCAGGGGGAACATCGCGCGTCACGACCGAACCTGCCCCGGTCTTTGATCGGTCACCGATCTTGAGGGGTGCCACCAGCATCGTATCGGATCCAATAAACACATCTTCGCCGATCTCGGTCGGATTCTTCTTTTCTCCATCATAGTTACAAGTAATGGTTCCGGCGCCGATATTGGTATTCGCGCCGATCTTCGCGTCTCCGATGTAGGAGAAGTGGCCCATCTTCACTCCGCTGGCGAGATAAGAGTCCTTGACCTCACCAAAATTTCCCATATGCACATGTGTTCCCAGATGGGCACCGCTCCGCAACCGAGCGAAGGGTCCGATATCCACTTCATCTTCAACCACTGCGTTTTCCGTTACCGACATGAATATCGTACAGGCCCTTCCGATCCGGGTATCGGTCAAATCCGAGTTCGGTCCGATCCGGCACCCTGACCCGATCATGGTCGTTCCACGCAGGAACGTATTGGGAAGGATGAGGGTGTCCCGCTCGATGCTGACTTCCACATCGATATAGGTCGAGGCAGGATCTACCAGCGTGACCCCGTTCAGCATATGCCTCTGATTGATCCGGACGCGCAAGGCCGTCTCCGCCTCGGCGAGATGGACCCGTGTATTGACGCCAATGGTTTCGACCCAATCCTCGCAGACGACGGTCTGGACGGGCAGACCCGCATTGGCCGCCAGCTTGACCAGCTCGGTTAGATAATATTCGCCTGTGTGCGGATCCTTCTGAATGCGATGGAGCGCCTCCCACAACCAATCCGACTTGAAACAGTATGCGCCAACATTCAGTTCGCGGATG
>WNFI01080537.1_pt1 | contig 16690 bp, 16 predicted proteins | sample 5400471 | NCBI WGS metagenome assembly WNFI01 (sample SAMN13153348, study PRJNA577476) | soil metagenome | isolation source: 100 cm saprolite on Douglas fir-dominated hillslope | place: USA:California | collected 2013-09-17 | reverse complement strand
GGGGCCTATGGGTAAGCGGATGGCCGTGGTAGTGGCAGACAAGCCGACCAGGAAAACGAACTTCTCCCAGATCGCTTTGCGGATGTCCAGACTCAATTCCACGTCGATTCCTCCCCGTCGACAGGCCTCCAGGAAAGCCTCGGCCCGTGCCGAGCGCCGGCCGTCGTATTCGCCGAACACGAGTTTCTGCACGGAGCCGGTGTGGCTGATGACTCCAGGGCGAACGATCGTCGACGCGATGTAGCAGACACCCCCAAGGATCGGCTCACCGCGGAGGATGTGCCGCAGCACATCGTCTTTCTGCACGCCATTCTGCAGCGACAGAACTGCTGTGGTCGGTCCGACGACCGCCGAGATCGCGTGGGCCGCCGCCTCTGTGTCCCAGAGTTTGACGCCAATCAGCACGACATCGACAGGTCCCAGCTTAGAGGGATCGTCGGTAGTCTGCACCTTCGGGAGACTCACGTCGCCAAGCTTGCTCTCGACAATCAACCCACGCTCGCGGAGTGCTGCGAGATGAGCGCCACGTGCTACGAAGACCACGTCGGATCCACCTTGGGCAAGTCGCGCCCCAAAGTAGCCACCAACACCGCCTGTCCCCATGACTGCAATTCTCATAAAGATTGAGGATAATTTCGGGGTAGAGATCTCGAAGTTTTCGACATATGGTTTTGATCCTACCGCTGAAGGCCGACCAAATAGACAAGACAGTGGAGCAAGTACGGGATTGGTTGTCCAGCGCCGGATTGCTTGGGCTCAGGTTCCCATCATAAGAACAACGCGAAAACGCACCTTGCCGCCTTGCATGCGCTCGTAAGCGTCCGCCACGCGGCTAAAAGGAAATTTCTCGATCATCGGATGCACGTCGCTCAGTGCACTGAATTCCAAAAGTGTCTTGAGAGTCACGAGCGGTGCCGGAATACCACCCCGAGATTTGCCTGCGGCCCATTATCATCGGACGTCCAGCCATCAGCAGTGAATTCCACGCCAGCCCAGAACATGATCTGATTTTGTTGCCAGCCGAACGCGCCTAACGGTGAGTTTTGTTCAAGCAAAGCCCGGAATGAAACTAATTGTTGAACACGCACGCGGTGGAATTTCAGGAGTATGGCTCTTTAGACTCGAACGGACGAGCGAACGAAAGCTCATGGCCATCAGGATCGTGCATATGAAAATAGCGTTCGCCCCAAGCGGCATCGTGTGGGCTGTCTGGATGAAAGCCCTTTTCTATGAGGTATGCCCAGAAACGGTCAACAGACGATCTCGGGTATACACCAAATCGAGTTGCTCAGAGTTTGCGGCTAAACCAGACAAGAACACTCGGATTGGTGATCGCCGATGTCGAAAACAGCTTTTATTCACGAATCGCAAAGACGGTGGAAATGGTCGCGAAACGCTCCGGCTTCCACGTAATCCTTTGTAACAGCAATGACGATCCTAAAGAGGAAAGGGAGTGTCTTGAGTTATTAGAAAAATTGCGAGTCGACGGAGTTCTGATTACTCCAACCGGGAGAAACGCCGGCTACCTTCGCTCTTTGCTGTCCCGCAATGTAAAAATTGTGCAGCTCGACCGTAAAGTACCGAAGCTTCAATGTGATTCGGTTGTCGTGAATAATCGCATGGGTGCGGAGGCTGCGGTTGAGCATCTGATCTTGAAAGGTCATCGCCGAATTGGACTGCTAGCAGGCGAGATTCATGTCACCACCGGTCAGCAACGTCTCAAAGGTTACCGACTAGCGCTGGCAAAACATCATATTCCGTTTGACCCTTCTTTTGTTCGCGAGAGCAATTTTCTTCGAGAAACGGCCATGGATGCTGCGCGATCCCTGTTCAACGTCGCGAAGCTTCCCAGTGCGGTATTCGCAGCTAACAACGTACTCGCAGAGTCTTGTTTATTTGTTTTAAAGGAACTCGGCCTGTCTCGTAAAGTTTCAGTAGTTGTATTCGACGATGCGCCTTGGATGCAATTGATCGAGTGCCCTTTGACGGTCGTTGTGCAGCCCGTTGAGGAGTTGGCGAAAACTGCTGCCAATCTCATTGTGCAACGGATACAGGAGTTCGAGCCATTGAATCCGCAGTCAATTGTGCTGGAGCCAATCTTAATTAGCAGAGACTCCAGTGAGCCTACCACGCAACAGTAAAAGAAAGATTATAGCCGTGACCAAGTTACTCGAGGAAGACTACTTAAATAAACGCATTCCTGATAATGAATACGAGGAGCGAGCGGTAAAAATCAGGCGAGCCCTCGCTCAAGAAGGATTGGAGGTGGGGATCGCCTACGCGACAGAACACATGCCAGGCGACGTTCAATATTTGACGGGGTACGATCCCCATCTCGAGAATGTCGCCTTATTGGTCACACCGGATCGAATTATTGCTCTGGGAGGCGCAGAGGGTGAGAAAATGTTCGAAGACAGTGCGCGCTTTGGAGAGTGGCGCAACCTGACCTTGTTTGAAATTCCTTTTCAAGATTATGGCCGACACGAAATTTTGGAGCCTAGCAGAAATCCTGAAGGATGTTCTGGGCACGATACCGAGTGAAATCGGAATATTGTCAGCGAGTAACGTTGTGAGCGCCGAAATGATGGAGCTAATAAAGCAGATAGATGGTAACCTAAAACTGCGGGACGTGAGCCACATATTAGCGAAAGCCCGTTACGAGAAAAGTCCGGCGGAATTGGACATGTACCGGATCGCAAGCGGTATTGCAACTGAAGCAATGCGATCCATTCTCGACTTGGTAAGACCTGGCTTGCGGGAACTAGAAGTGGCTGCCGAAGCAGATCGCGTCATGAAGCAGATGGGAGCATATAGTTACGGGTTTGATGCGATTGTGTGTTCGGGCCCCAGAATCGATACGATCATCGGGCGCTCCTCTAACCGGGTGATTCAAGAAGGGGAGCTTGTGATGCTAGGAGTAAGTCCGAGATATGAGGGTTACACATCCGCGCTCGGACGCACAGTCGTCGCCGGGATTGCTTTATTTGAGCAACGCGAATTTTTAGATCGCGGGATTGAAGGTTACCACCGGGCAGCGAAAGAGCTGAGAATGGGTGGTCCAGCTAGGGCCATTGATGGCGCAGCCCGCGAATATTTGACCAGCGTCGGACTTCGTCGCTATCACACTTATGGCGTTGGTCATGGGATTGGCTTCACCGAATGCCTTGAAGGCAAAACCGCCACAAGCGCCAGCGATTACGACCTCCCCGCCGGTATTTCGATGATGCTCGATGTGGGGCTTTTCGGTGTACCAAAGCACTTCGGTGCCAGACATGAAAATCCGCACATGATTGATCACGATGGGCGAGCAAAAGTGCTGAGCGATCTTCCGATGAAGGTCTATCGATAACCATGGTTGTACAGAAAGGATATTAGACAGGCGGCGAAAAGCCGTTCTCCTCCAGAATGCTTTGGTAAGCTCGATGAACAGTGATGAAATAAAAAGCCGAACCTTTGAGATTATCGATTCCAGCGAAGAGGAATTGATTTCATTTTTACGCGAGTACATTCGGCATCGCTCGATTAATCCCGAACGGCAGATTGCCTCAGTTGAAAATGGAGAGACGACAGCTTGCCAGAAATGGCTGAATGAAACTCTGCAGTCTTTAGGGTGTTTCGAAACTGTGACATCATGGAGCGTCAGTTCAGGCGAGCTGAATGTAGCGGCCCAGCTACCGGCAAGTGCACCTGATGAATATCAGTCGACCTTGTTCAATGGTCATTCCGACGTGGTCCCAGTAGCTGCTACCGAATACGATGCGTGGCAGGGGGGAGACCCCTGGAGTGGGCACGTGTACGACGGAGCGGTCTATGGGCGGGGCGCTTGCGATATGAAGGGAGGCAACTCGTCGTTCATTTGGGCGGCACGTTGTTTGAGCAAGGCGGGTTTCACTCCGAAGGGCCGCTTAACACTTACGTTCACGATCGGAGAGGAATCCGGAAATGCTGATCTCGGACCCTACAGCGTGAAACGACAGGGATATTCGGGCGACGTGATAATCGTAGCCGAGCCGACCAGCCTCAATGTTTGCCCGGCAGCCGTAGGATGGTTCTTTTTCCGTGTCGATGCGATTGGCAAGGCTTCGCACGCAGCGAGCCGTGGAGCCTCTATCTACCCCTCTTGGGCTCCCGATCCCCCTGGCGTGAATGCAATTGAGGCCCTTCTACCGATCATCGAGAGGTTAGGGGACCTTGAACGAGACTGGGGTATTTACGAGAAGCATCCGCTGATGCAGCCCGGAAACGCCGCAATGAACATCGTGAAGATCTGTGGCGGCGCGGAGCAGGCAACTACGCCGAGTTCTTGTCACGCGGTATGGGCCGTTGTCGTGAGCCCGAATCGGCGATGTTCTGATGTTTGCGATCAGATCGCGCGGGTTCTCGAAAGCGCAAATATTACTAACCGTTGGCTGCGGCAGAATCCGGCTCGGATGACTTCGCCCTATCTTCAGGGTTACTTTGACCCAGTTAACACGCCGACAACTCATCCTGCCAGCGTGTCGATGCTCAATGCCGTTCGGGCTGCAGGGCTTGAATCAGCTCAATTTGCCTGCATGCCAACTCCGTCAGACGCCAACTTTTTTGCTGAGGACGGCCAGCCAGTGATTATATGCGGTCCTGGAAACCTACTTGGTAACGGAGTTCACGGACTTGACGAACACATTGAAATCGATTCCCTGATTAACGCTACGAAAGCCTATGCGGCTTTCATAATCGACTATTCCTCGGTTCCAAAAATAGAACGTCCGTAAGTCGAATATGTCGATAGGAGGATGGGTGGTGCCGAGCATCTATAGGCTGCACTCACAGAAGCTCTGGAGAGCGGGCTTTTTGATGGGGCCCCTTCTGGCAGACCAGAAATATTTAGCGGACGCCGCGCTCGCGGAAGCGCGAGAAAGGGGAGTAAGCCGGCGGCCAGTGGTCTGATACCCGAGCTAAGTCAATCCACGACTGCTGGAAGCCCTGATTACTTTTTAACAGCCGTCCGAGCTCGACCAAAGCGTTTCGCTTCGCTATTGGAACTGCCTCATGAGCACCGAACTAAAAACCATTTCCGTGCGCATTCCGGAAGAGATCAGATCGCGACTTCCGGACGAGGTGGAACGCTTCTCCCAAATGCTTGCCCCGCGAACCGGGGTGCCCATCACTGCTTCCAATCTCATCCCATCATTCCTCGAGGATTTCATGGATGCCATGGAGACGGGAGAATTGCCGGAGTGGCCGATCAGAATCCAGCGCAGCAACGACAACACGAAGTTCTTGGCCGTTGTTTCCATCACCGACTTCCAAGCTCTCACGCAGTCGGGAAGGGGACCCAAACGGTTTTTAGGTAACTACGAGGGGATCTTACAAACCGATGTTACAGCGGCTATGATTGAGTGGGCGGTGCGAAACTGATCCATGCCGGCTGTTGGGCACACGCCAGAAGATACTTCTTCCAAGCGGTGGAAAGCTCATCCCGACGATCGTGCCGGCATTGCGTTGGTAGCAAGCATTGATGAACTCTTCGCCATTGATGTACAGGCTCGAGAACAGAATTTAACTGTGATCGAACGCGACCAATTGCGCCAGCAAAAAGCGCGAACCATCCTGGAATCAATCAAGAGCCAAATCGAAACGGCCAAAGGCCTGGCTCTTCCAAAGAGCGCTCTGGCCAAAGCCTGCAACTACACGTTGACCTTTTGGAATCGGCTATCTCGCTTCCTGAATCATCCGATCCTGGAGCTGAGCACTAACCGCCGCCGAGAACGCCATCCGGCCGGTTACTGTTCATCCGCCAGGGAGGTCACTGCCTGTTCAATAAAAGCTGCAACCTTATCAGGGTGAGAGACCAGGACTAGATGGCTGGAATTCACAGTAAGTGCGGTAGCATTAGCCTTCTCTGCCTCGCGCTTTTGGAGATCGGTTCCAATAGCTCGATCATCGCTGGGGATGAGGAACCAAGAAGGCTTCTTCCTCCATGCTGGATTTGTGACCTTGCCGCTAAAAATTGCTTCCGCTGTCGGATGTTGCGTTGCGAGGAGCAGATTCCTTTGACTCTCGGACAAATCGTGAGCGAGATCAATGACTCCTCGGGGTGTCACTTTTAGGAAGCCATGTCCATCAGACGTGAGGTCGCGGAAAAGATGGGTAGGAGGAAAAGCATCGAGGAGCGAAACAGCTGACTCATTCCGGTCCGGGGCCAACGCCGCTACATAAACTAATCCAGCAACCTTAGGATTGTTTCCCGCCTCGGTGATTACGACTCCGCCGTACCAATGTCCCGCAAGTAAGACCGGGCCTGCTTCCAAAGCGAGGGCTCGCTCAGTTATTGCAATGTCTTCAGCAAGAGAAGTCAGAGCGAGTTGCACCGCTACTACTCTAAATCCCTTGGATTCTAATAAAGGAATGACCCCTGACCATATAGAGGCGTCCGACAATGCACCGTGAACAAGGATAATTGTTTTGATTTTTTCAAGCGTATGGATGTCTTTACTTTTTTTCATAAGAAGGCTCCTAACACCGAGGAACAAAGGAAGTAACATTTCATTCCTGGCTCTGGAGTATGAGGCCTGAAACTCGTTTTTGGCTATTAGCGCGTGGCCAAAAGCGAGACGAGGTCGTCGTTCGCACTCACAGAGTTCGAATTACCAATACGCTTCGATTTTGGGGACCGTCGTTTTTTGTACTAATTGCCGGAAGCTTTTTCCGAACTGGCGCTGTGCAGGCGGTTCGGGTCCGACGCGGTATCATCGGTCACTTCAGGTCGCCTCCATCGGAGCCGGGTGAATGATGCGACGCAACAGCTCAGACGACGAATACGGCAACGTGGACAAAGAGAAATAGACTTGGCAGATAGTGGAGTTTCTTCTCACTAACATTTTGAGCGGCGAGTATCACCGCGGCTCTCCAGCAACATCAAGAATTTGGGAGACAGTCAGTATAAAGACCTATTGCCGGAGCCAAGGCTTGTTTGCCGCTCACTATGCACGGGCCACCCAGGCTGCTGGGTGGGATTACGCATAGCTCCCGCATAAAATCCATCGCCCAGACGCACTCTGACAGCCTCTAAAGACATTATCGAGAAACGTTACTGAAATGAGGCCTCAAGAATTGTGCCGTCATCCGTTATTCGGGCGACAGAGGTAGCGTTCGGCATCTCTTCATGATTCGCATCTGCCACGGCCAAACAACACGGCTGCTTGCACGGTGCTGGTGTTCGGTGGAAGTGACCCGCCAGAACTGAATGCTGGGCCCGGCGCCGTATCGTTTAACCAACGGGAGGAAATTCCGACTGCTGTCTCAGATGCAACGCGCCGCCAAGGTTGATCGAATAGATCGATCAAGCAGGCCTGCTCTTTAAGCGATTGCCAAAGCTTGGTGTTCGGCAGCTATGACCAAATCGTCGGCGCCAGGCCGATTGATTGCGAGAAAAGTCACCTCAAATAATTTCCCAAATCACGCTACGCATTAGCTTCCCCTAACTCTACCCTACATAACCCGCGTTCTCCGGATTATGGGCCAGGGGCTGACATGATTCGAGAGGGTGTCGGGTGGAGCAGAGGAGGGAACCGGGCCGTGCGAAGAAGTTGAGAAGCTCGAGCGCCATAGTGCAGGCACTCTTTTGGTTAAGACTCGACCGGCCAAAGCCGGGGGCGGAGAAACAGCATTTCGTGTTCGCGTTCTTCGCACCGAGAATGCTATAAATTGAGTGCATGCTGTCACGCACAGAGCGCATTGACCAGTTTCCCCTCAAGCTTAGCCGCACCGAAAAGGAATTGTATGAGGAGTTCCTGAAAACCGAAGAAGCAGCGCTCGTGCTCGAGATGCAGCAATATTTTGTCCAGGCGAAAGGTCACGCGGGCGGGATCAGGTTCGAGAATGACAGTCTCTGGTCGAAGATCGAAAACAGAGTGAATGTCTGGTTTGCGGAGGTTTGTGCAGACAGGAATCAAAACGAAAACCTGATTCGACGATCAAAGGAAGCGATCTTGCACCGAATGAAAAATCTGTTGGCCAAGACGATCAGGGAATCGCGCGGTACGAAGTAAGGGAATTTAAGCGTCGGCGCTTCGGCAAAGGAAGTCGGATCCTCGCTCGCGGAAGCACGGGAGAGGGGAGTAAACCGTGCGGCGCAGATACTGGCAGGAGGCGATATGCTCTCTGCGAGCGACTTTGCGAAATTCATCAGCGTTTCGCGAGAGGCTGTCCGTGCGAAGCACCAGCGGCCCGAAGTTCTTGGCCTCAAAGGAGCAAAGCGGGGACTCCGTTTTCCCAGATGGCAAGTGACATCCAACGGGGCCTCTTGACAGAGCTTCCAAAGCTCTTCGATTTGCTCGGCGGCGATTCGTGGACGGTCTACCGGTTCCTCACTCAACATCAGCCCGAGTTGTAAGGGGATACCGCACTATCTGCGTTGCAGCGTAGCAAGGTCAGCCGAGTCCTGGTGGCAGCTGAGAATGGTAAGCAGTCGCCTTTCCTGAAGCGTGCCGCGCAAGCCACCCAGAGACTTGAAGTCGAGCGACACCGAATTGGCTCCGATCAGAACTCGGGTCAGGTGATTCCGGCTCTATTCGTCGCGTTACCCTGATCCTTTGGGATTTGGGTTTTCCCTGAGCTGATTCAGTGATCCGCGTACCGATCTACCGGAACCGGATCGATTTGGCGTCATCTATTTCGGTTCATCGCTACGGTTTGCTTCCTTGAGCGGGTTTTGCGGGATCGCAGAAATGGCCGGCTTGGCGATGTTCCAATCCCATTCGCCTAGCTCGAGTAATTGAATTCTGCGGAAATAACGACAGTTCGGCCGTTGAACTTGGTCGATCTCCGCGGCGATTGTCCCGCTGAAGATGGGGGTTCCGACCGATGCGGTGAGAGCATCCAGTCACCGTCTCGGACAGCAATGGTCGCTCGCGTTCTGGCTTCACAAACAGCATCCGGATGGGATTCTTTATCCTTCGCGACTGAACGAGTAGATAAACCTGGCTCTGTACGATGTGGCACTACCGAAAATGTGCGTTGCTAGCACACGGCTGTTTCTTGAATATAGAGCGGAAGAGGTAGTGACGAGTTCGACTGGGGCTCACGACTCGCGCCAAGCGTCCTTTGCTGAAATTGCATGCCCTCAAGATGCGAGCGAACATGGGCAAATATCGCATCCGTCCAGATGCTGCTACACCCCTCCATCGGCGGCACTAGCGCTCGGCAACTAAGTTCCGCTTCGCTTTTTGTAAAAGCGCCAAGACCCCAAACGTCACCGATCAGCTACGAGTATCTCAACCCCGGATTCGCTCAGGGCGGCAACCAGTTGCGGCGAGGGCTTAGCGTCGGTGACCAGAACGTCGATCTGGTCAAGGGGGACGACGTGCGCAAAGACCGAGCGACCCAGCTTTGTGGCATCAGCCAACACGATCACGCGCCGTGCGGCGCCCACCATCGCGGCCATCATCGAAGCCTCTTCGAATATTGTAGTAGATAATCCGCGCTCCGAAATGCCGCCGACCCCGAGCACTGCGGTGTCGGCACTGATAGGTCCCGCTTGCGGGAAGCCCACCGTGCCGATCGTGATCTGAGATTGAACAAGCACTTGTCCGCCCAGTAGATAGACGGCGCGTACGGTCTCCGGTGTCAATGCTGCCGGTATGCTGAGATCATTGGTGACGATCGTGAGACTTCGGCGGGAGCCCAGCTCACCGACGAACGCTCGGGTTGTTGATCCGCCGTAGATGAGCAGTGTCTCGCCATCCGCGATCAAGGTCGCGGCCCCGGTCGGCCAGATAGTCCAAGTCACGTCGTATGGTGTCCGCCGAAACGGCGAATTGACTGGCGCTCTCCATTACATTGATGGCACCGCGCTCTTTTGCCACTTTTAGTAGTTCGGCGCGCCGTTGTGCGGGTATTGCATAATCGGGCGGAGTTGTCTCTATCTCCTTAGCGTCTCGTTCAGAATCTCTATTCATGCCGTGCCTAATGTGGTTCCCTGGGCAATCTAATCACAATAGCATATTCGCCCGACGCCAGCTTGACAATGCGTTTTTATGCTGATATTCAATGGAAAACTCAAAAACAAGGATATTAACGCAATTTCGTGCATCGTTGGTCGAATATCCTGGAGGAAAACAATGCCTAAAAAACTGATCCAAGGCGTCGGCACCCCGGACGGTACCGGTATGCGGCGCCGCGATTTCATTCTTGCTTCCGGTGCCGCCGCCGCTGCTGGCGCCCTGGGCCTGCCGTCCCGTGTCTACGCGCAGACTGGTCGGACCGAGATCACCTTCGCCAGCGCTCGTTTCTTCTCAACTGACACGATGCAGCAGGTAATCGAATCCTACAACAAATCGCAAAACTCCGTACACGTTAGCTATATCGAACTGCCGCCGCCGAGCAGCTCTATAGAAGTTCATCAGCAACTAGTCCAACAACTTGCCCGCAAAAACGGCTCACCCGACGTCTTTACACAGGACATTATTTGGATTGCCGAATTCGCAGAGGCCGGCTGGGCGCTGCCGCTCGACCATTATTTTGGCTCCGACGAGATGAAGGCTTACCTTCCAGGTATTGTCCAGGGCTGCACCTGGAAAGGTCAGCTCACTGGGATGCCGTGGTTCATCGACTGCGGTAAGCTCTATTACCGAACCGACATCCTAGAGAAGCTCGGCGCTGGCGTTCCAGAGACATGGGATCAGCTGATCGAGACTGCTAAGAAGGGCACGGGAGGCGACGTCCGTTTCGGCTTTATCTGGCAAGCTAAGCAGGCCGAGATCCTAACCTGCACTCTCGTCTCCTTCATTGGCTCAAATGAGGGTTCTATTCTCGCTTCCGATGGCAAAAGAGTAAAAATTGCTGAGCCGGAGGCCAAGGCCGCCGTCCAGTTGATGTATGACACCATCCACAAGTACAAGGTCACGCCCTCAGACGTACTAACCTGGGACGAGGAACCATCTCGTCGGCCATTCACCGCCGGCGAGTCGGTTTTTCTCAGGAACTGGAGTTATGTGTGGTCAATCGCACAGGATAAGACGCAGTCGGACGTTGTCGGTAAGGTTGATGTCGCGCCGCTTCCCCATTTTCCTGGTAAGAAGAGCGCTGCCTGCCTCGGCGGCTATCAATACGGCGTCAACGCCTCTACGAAGAACAAGGATGCGGCAATCGACTTTCTGCGCTGGCTGTCCACGCCCGCAACGCAGTTGCACTTCGCGATTAAGGAAGGTTTTGTGCCGACGCGCCTAGCCGTATTCGATGAGCCGGAACTAGCGAAGACTCAACCTTTCATCCAGAAGCTGAAGACCGTCTCGCTTGGTGCGATACCGCGTCCTGTTACGCCGAAGTACCCGCAGGTCACGCTTGTGCTCCAGTCGCAGGTTTCACGGGCTCTGGTCTCAGGTGACATCGAGAGCTCACTCAACACAGCCAAGGCACAAATCGAAAAGATCGTTGGGACGTAGAAAGTGGTCTCCGGGTAGCTGTCGGATCGTCATTCATAACTGGGACCGACCGCTTCCCGTACAGCGACAGGCATAGACTCGGGCGGAGCGAACTAAGTTTACAATCTTGAATGCGAAATTCTCTTGAACTTAATCGATTGCGAAGGTCGCAGAGGCATTCCGACTGGAGACCTTAGGGTTTCTCAAGACTGGCAGGAAATAATTGAAGCATCGCGAGAGCTTGATTGGGCACGGCCATGGCTACTGCTAAAACACTCACTCGGGAAGTCGATTTGCGTCCACCGAATCGGCGATTCAAGTCTTGGCGGCCGGGGCCGACTCTACTGTTAGTGCCAGCACTGGCCGCCATCGCAGCGATTTCGATCTATCCCGTAATTCTTGGTCTGTGGCTCTCGCTTCGAGACACCACCCTGTCGTCTCCAGCGGATTCATTTGTTGGGTTCGCCAATTATCAGCAGCTTTTCACGGATAGTCAGTTCTGGAACGCGTGGGTTCACACGATAGAATTTACGGGTGCGTCGACGCTGCTCGAAACATTGATAGGGCTAGTAATTGCTCTCACTCTGGCAGCACGGTTCCTGGGTCGCGGATTGGTCCGAGCGGCGATGTTAGTTCCATGGGCTATTCCAACGGTTGTAACCTCTAAGATGTTCGGATGGTTGTTCGATGGGCAGAATGGTGTTGTTAACTATCTTCTGCGAAGCGCCGGCCTCATCCAGCACAACGTTAGTTGGTACGGATCGCCTGATCTCGCCTTGTGGACAATCGTAATGGCCGATGTCTGGAAAACTACGCCTTTCATGGCGCTGCTTCTACTGGCTGGGCTGCAGACGATTCCCCATTCTCTTTCCGAAGCGGCCTTAATTGACGGGGCCAGTCCTTGGCAGCGTTTCTGGCGCGTTAGACTGCCGTTGCTCGCGCCGACTCTACTGATCGCAGCGATGTTTCGCGCCTTGGATGCTTTCCGGATATTCGATCTTGTCTACGTCTTGACTGGCGGGGGCCCGGCTGACAGTACCGAGGTTCTTTCAACGTTGACTTACAAGGACCTCTTCTCGGCGCTCCAGTTTGGGTACGGATCCGCACTGTCTACTGCAATGTTCATCACTGAAATCTTCATCGCTTTGGGCTTCGGTATCTTCATTTTGCGCAAACTGAAGGAGGCAGGCCAATGAGTGCTACGCCGGCCAATAAGCAGACAGCACGGCGACGCTTTGTATTTCTTCCGTGGAACCGACTAATGATTTACGCCTGCGCTCTGTTCGTTGTATTTTGGTCGGTAGGGCCATTCCTATGGCAAATGTCCACCTCTCTACAGCTGGACAAGAATCTAGTTAGCGGTAATCCGACGCTTATACCTGATCCGATAACTTTTGACCATTTTATCAACATCTTCGTCGGCAAGAGCTTTCACCGTTACCTCCTCAATTCAGTAATTGTCGCCGGTACGACGACGTTCCTCTGTTTACTCTTCGGAGCCATCGCCGCGTTTGCACTCGCCCGACTCGAAATCCGTGGCCGTTTCGGAATCCTAGGCTTCATTCTGGCGGTCTCGATGTTCCCACAGATTGCGATCGTCGCTCCACTTTACGTGTTAGCTTCTCAGTTCGGGTGGTTGGACACCTACAGAATTCTGGTTGTTGTTTATCTGGCGCTAGGCCTGCCGTTGGTGATCTGGGTGCTCTTCGGCTATTTCCGGACGATTCCACAGTCGATCGACGAAGCTGCCCGGATCGACGGCGCACGACCCTTAACCATCTTCTTTTTAGTTACGCTCCCAATGTCCCTACCCGGAGTCGTCACGACGGGGCTTCTCTCCTTCATCGCTGCGTGGAATGAATTCATGTTTGCTCTGGCTTTCACGTCGGATATTAACCACCAAACCGTACCCGTGGGCATAGCAAACTTTACGGATGTTCATTATATCCCATGGGGTGATATTGCAGCGGCCTCCGTCGTTGTCACCCTCCCACTCGTGACGCTGGTCCTAGTCTTCGAACGTCACATCATAGCTGGCCTTACGGGAGGAGCGATTAAGGAATGACTAGCGACCGATGGCGCAAAGCTTATCGTGATCTTGTTTACAGATTACCCGCCTTTGTGGGTAAGGCCCGACTCGCGATATGTGGCCTAGCCACGTGCGTAGACGCTTATGTGCGCTTAGACGCAGCAGAGAGACTGTTTAACGCTGAGACGGGAACACCCCAAGGCAAGCTGGCTAAGGAACTGCTTCGCAGAGCAGCAGCTGGCATCGGTGGAGAGTTTCGAATGGACTGGCTGGCCGGAGGAACCTGGGTCGAAAAAAACCTCCAAATCTCAGGGTGGGGCCTTGGGGGAACAGGGGCTCAAGCTGCACAAACCCTTGCAACCCTTGGTGCACCAACGTTGATGAGTTTACAAGACCGGGGTGCACGGCAGCTATCGGTCACTCACCCGGACATCCGGGTAGCAGGCAATTCCGGGCTTGTTAGGTGTGGAGATCTTCCGATCCTCGAAGCCGCAAAACCTGCGCACTATATTTTCGAATTTACTGAAGGAATTAAAATCGGATCTGTTGTTCCGAGGCGCTCGACTCGAACAATCGTTCTATTCGCCGACGATCCACTGGACGATGACCCGGACTTCGTTCGTGAGAGTATTGCTGCTGCTGCTACAGCGGGCGCCGGGATTTTGTGCGGCTTCAACGGAGTCGCTGACCAGGAATTGGAGATGGCGGTAGCAGAGGCGCTGACGCTATCCAAGGCTTGGAAAGATCGCGGTCTCAAAACTATCCATCTGGAGCTGGGCGGTTATTCGACTGCGAACGGCAGAGACTTTGTCTTAAAGAGTTTCATTCGGAATATTACGTCCCTGGGAATGAGCTACTCGGAGCTTAACGGATTGTGTGAGAATTCCCAAGACCCGATGGCCAAAGCTTACGAGCTAGCCGAAACGTACGGCCTCTCTCGCTTGTGCGTCCACGCTGACACCTGGGCACTGGTTATTACTCGAGATGATCCCAAATGCGAGCTGGAAGCGTTGATGATGGGCTGCCTCCTCGCCTCCACCCGTGCCGCAGTCGGACACATCAGCGTGCCGCAGCGACTGCCCGACAGCACACGATTCTTCAAACCTCCTCTGCCGGTCTCGAAACAATGTGACGGCTGGTCGATCGTCTGCTGTCCGGCGCCCTACCTTGCGACTCCGGTCGCGACCATAGGTCTCGGCGATACCTTTCTTGCCGGCACGCTCCTTGTTCTCAGTGCCGAGTCCGCGATGCCTCGACCAATCGCAGACTCATCAAACATTCCCTACAACAACTAGACGATTGAGTAACCACATGAATGTTCGTTTAAAAAGTCACATAAACAGTCGTGCTCCAGGTATCGATCCTGGGAAAATGCGCAGCTTCCAACGGGTCGTTTCGCATGACGGATTCTTTCTGATCTGCGCGCTCGACCATCTTTCGGATTTCCAGGAGCTGCTGGATCCCGATCCAAAGACTGTCGATTACGCCCGCACGGTTGACTCAAAGCTCGACCTCATTCGCGCGATCGCAAGCGAAGTCAGCGCCTTCTTGCTCGATCCCCGTTTTGCCTTGGCGCAGGTCATCGCCGCGAGGGGCCTCCCTGCCTCGGTGGGTCTTATGTCGTCGATCGAGGATGAAGGCTACTACGGTTCCGCGTCTCGGATGACGAAGCTGCGAGCGGGCTGGGGCACTCGCAAGATTAAACTGATCGGCGCTGATGTCTGCAAGCTTCTCTGGTTTTTCCGACCCGACAACAGCACTGCCGACTTCCAGCGCGGGGTGTTAAAGCGCCTCGTAGCCGAGTGTGCAGCACTTTCGCTACCGCTGGTCGTCGAGCCGATCTGGTACCCGCTGCCCGACGAAGATCCGACAAAACCGGCTTGGAAGGCGCGCCGCATCGAGGGCATCATCGAATCGGCTCACGAAGCTAATAGCTACGGCGTCGACATGCTGAAAGTCGAGTTCCCTGGCGATGTGAGTTCAGAGGAAGGTCAAGGCGAGGCTCTCGATGCGTGCGAGCGACTCAATGCGGGCATAAATGTTCCGTGGGTGATCCTGTCGGCAGGCGTTTCCTACGATAGCTTTAAGAAGCAGGTTGAGATTTCCTGCAAAGGGGGCGCTTCCGGATATCTCGCGGGACGCTCGATCTGGCGGGATGCTGTGTCGACGCACGATCCCAATACGAAGGGCAGCGCAATAGCCGAGGCGGTCGCGCGCCTGGCCGAGTTGAATGCGATCACTCGCGCTCACGGCAGGCCCTACCTCCCGACATTGAGCGGCACGGCTCTTCATGAGGCTCTGCCGGAATTTTGGTATGAAGGCTGGCATCCATAAGTGATCTTTTTCCTAACATACTTTACGCGCGAGCAGAATCGTCACACCTGCTGACTACCCATCAGTCGCCAGTACAAGTTAACGATGAGAACGAAGAATCATGCCTAAAGAGTTTAACTTTCTGAGCCAGCTGACCGGGTCATTTGCCCTGGCGGCGGCCGGTAACGCGACCGTCGCCATGATTGAGGCAGCCTATCGTCATCACGGGCTAGACTGGCGTTATATTAATTGTGAAGTAACGCCGGAAAGGCTGGGCGACGCTGTTCGCGGTGCTCGGGCCATGGGCTGGGCCGGGTTCAACTGCTCTCTTCCACACAAGGTCGCAGTGATCGAGCATCTCGACGGACTTGGGGAGTCCGCGGCGATCATGCGTGCGGTGAATTGCGCGGTCCGTCGGGGCGACAAGTACGTAGGCGAGAACACCGATGGGAAAGGGTTTCTGATGTCTCTCGAAGGTGTCGTTGACCCCCGCGGCAAGCGTATCGTCTTGTTCGGTGCAGGTGGTGCGGCCCGGGCGCTCGGAGTCGAGCTGGCCCTTGCCGGCGCGTGCTCCATATCGGTGGTTAACCGCAGCCCCGAGCGCGGTGCGGAACTGGTCGGAGTCATAAACGACAAGACGCCTGCTAAGGCAGAGCTGATTGTTTGGGACAGGAAATATAAGGTGCAGCCGGACGCCGACATCGTGATTAACGCCACCTCGATCGGCCTGTATCCACACGTCGATGGCCGGCTCGATGTCGACATCGAATCATTGAAGCCTGCGATGGTGGTCGCAGATGTCGTTCCGAGCCCGCCCCGGACCAATCTCATCAAAGATGCTCAAGCCCGCGGCTGCACAATCGTCGACGGACTCGGCATGCTCGTCAATCAAGGTGTTATCAGCATCAAGTATTGGACTGGAATCGACGTTGATGCCACGGTCATG
>WNFI01559532.1_pt1 | contig 16691 bp, 8 predicted proteins | sample 5400471 | NCBI WGS metagenome assembly WNFI01 (sample SAMN13153348, study PRJNA577476) | soil metagenome | isolation source: 100 cm saprolite on Douglas fir-dominated hillslope | place: USA:California | collected 2013-09-17 | reverse complement strand
ACCGTCGCGGTGCCGGCCCACGCCATACAACGCAGAAAGCCTCGGCGATCCAGGCCGTCGTCACTGGCCGCAGTCGTGATGAAGTTGGATCCGGCTGGACGGGTATTCCCTTGTTCGTCGAACCGGTCGTCGTCGCGGTCGCGGTGGCGGCTCATCGAAGTCGCTTCTCCGTGGATGGTGGCGTCAGATCGTGCCCTCTCCATCCAAGACCGACCGGCGTTCCGTTTTATTCCCGGCGAGCGTAGAGAGCCACAAATTGCTCGAGCTCACGGGCATTCAGATCGGACGCCACCCAGAGCTCCACACCCCCATCGCTCCAATGGACGACATGGTATCCCTTCTCGATGGACGTTATCGGCGTGTGCGCGGTGCGGTCCTCTGTCGGCCACGAGAAGACATTGATGACGTGCTGGCGTCGCACGTACACCACCGCGGCGACGGGCCTTCCGCCAACGTAGTCCAACCGCCCACCGACGAGTGGAAAGCCCGCCGAGTCGAGGCGTGGTACGAGCGGTGAGAGATCGACGCGCCCGTTGAACCATGGTTTGACATTGTGCGAATCGTTCGACGCCACGTCAGTCAGGTGGCCCGGCATGAGTGACCGTATGTGGCTCGACAGCACCTGCTCGCCGATCGTAGGCCGGGACGCTCCGCGACGCGCCACGGCGAACGACGCTCCCCCGCTCACCACGGCGACGAGCACGCCCGCGGCGATGAGGCCTGCCCATGAACGGCGGCGCATTGCAACCTGGGTTCCGACCCCCTCTGCTGAAAGTGCGCTTCGGATGCGCGCTTTGAGCGCATCGGGCGCGCGCGGCCGCGCCAGCCCTTCGCGCAGACGTTGCGAGAGAGAGAGCAACAACTCGTGCTCGGAGGCACACGCCCCGCACGACGCAAGGTGGTCTCGCATGGTCTCGGCCTCCTCGGGCATCAGCTCGCCGTCGACGTATGCCGTGAGCGATTCACGACAGTCCGCGCACCGCATGTCAGCTCGCCTCCCGAACGTGGAGTCCCAGTGAGGACGCCAGTCGCTTGCGCGCGCGCGCGAGCCGAGACATGACCGTCCCCATCGGCACGCCGGTGACCTGGCTGATCTCCCGGTACGACAGCTCATGCAGTTCGCGTAGCACGATGACCTCTCGGAATTCAGGAGGAAGGCTTGCAACGGCCCGATCGATGGCCGCACTTTCGGACGATCGGATCGCCCCGGCGTCCGCGGCCGCGCCATGGAGCTGTGGTGACGTCTCGGCCTCGGCGTACGAGACGGAAAGACGATCGGCGCGATGTCGTCTGTACCACGTGTGGCAGCAGTTACGAACGATGGCGAGCAGCCAAGCCCGCGCGTCGCCGTCACGATAGCCGTCGAAGTAGCGGAGAGCGCGAAGAACAGCCTCCTGCACGACGTCCTGCGCGTCGTGTTCGTCGCGGAGCAGATGGCACGCAAGCGCGTACGCATCATCCAGATGCGGGAGCACGAGTCGTTCGAAGGACTCGACTTCGCGTTGCGCCATCGTGTCCTGTGTGGGCTCGAGGGGACAGTACCGCCTTACCTGAAGACTACTGTCCGTACGCGTTTATTCCCTATGGACGATTCGCGACCGCGGCCATCGGGGTTTCGGCATCCGCACTGTCGGGCGCCGACGCCGGCAGCACGACCGTGAAGGTCGAGCCCTTGCCCGGCTCGCTGGTGGCGACGATGTCGCCTCCCATCCCTCGCGCCAGGCTCCGGCTGATCGACAATCCGAGCCCGGTTCCTTCTGCCGTGCGCGTTAACTGTTGCTCGCCCTGGACGAACGGCTCGAAGATCGTCTCCAGCAAATCGTTCCTTATGCCGCGTCCCGTGTCCGTGACCTGGATCAGCACCGACGCATCGCGGCGGACACATCGCACGTCGATGCCCCCGGAGTCCGTGAACTTGATCGCGTTCGACAGCAGGTTGAGCATGATCTGCTCGATCTTGTCCGGATCCGCGTGGACTCGGGCGCCGTCGCCGCTCGGGATGAAGCGGTACTCGATGTGTTTCCTGACGAGTTCGGGCGCGATGAACGCTTCGAGCGTGCGCAGAAAGTCATCGATCGCAACGTCCTCGAGCCGAAATTCCGTCCGCCCCGATTCGAGTTTTGCGAAATTCAGCACGTCCTCGATGAGTCGGAGCAACGTCTGCTGATTCAGCTTGATGCGCTCGAGGTCCGTGCGTTGTGCGTCGCTGATCGGGCCGTGCAGCTCGATCTGGAGAAGGTCCACGTAGCCCGCGATCGCGTTGAGCGGCGTGCGCAGCTCGTGACTCATCGTCGCGAGGAACTGGCTCTTCGCGCGATTGGCCCGGTCCGTTTGCTCGTAGGCGAGTTTCGACGTCTCGAGCGAGCGCTGTAAGTCGTCGTTGGTCCGCTCGAGCTCGTCCCGAAGCGACTCTCCCTCCTCGATCTGCTGCTCGAGCTCGACGGCCTGGTCCTGGAGCTTCGCCGTCAGATCCCGCTCGGCGTGCCGGAGTCGGTGCGCCTCCGTGATGTCGCGGGCAATCTTCGCCGCCCCGATGATCTGCCCGGCGTCGTTGGAGATGGGTGAAACGCTGAGCGAGACTTCGATGCGCGAGCCATCCTTGCGGATCCGCACAGTCTCGTAATGATCCACGCGCTCGCCGCGGGAGAGACGGGCGACGATTTCCTTCTCCTCACCGTGCAGCTCGGGCGGAATCAACATGAGCACTGGGCGCCCGATCGCCTCGTCGGCGGTGTACCCGAACATGCGCCTCGCACCACTGTTCCAGCTCCGAATCACGCTGTCGAGTGTCTTGCCGATGATCGCGTCATCCGACGACTCGACGATGGCCGCGAGCCAGGCGGCGGGGTCTGCGGACCACAGCAGGGGCGGCGGGCTGGGATTTGGCATGTGCTCGGGCGACATACGCAACCCTTGAACCACCACCCCTACCCATCAAGTACTTCCCTGACTTTTCGTGAGAGCGCTAACGGGGTAAACGGCTTCTGGAGGAACGGCGCGCCTTCCACCATGATGCCATGTCGCACGATTGCGTCGTCCGCGTAGCCGGACATGTAGAGAACGCGCAGTTCGGGTCGAGTAGACGTCAGGCGCTCGAACAGTGGCGGCCCGTGCGACTCGGGCATGATGACATCGCTCACGAGCAGATGGATCGGGCCCTGATATGCGTCGGCCCGTTGCGCGGCCTCACGCGGATTGCTCGCCTCGATCACGTGATACCCGTAATGCTCGAGCGTCACGCGCGCCAAGCGTCTAACGGCATCATCGTCCTCCACGAGCAGCAGCGTCTCGGAGCCCTTCTTGCTTCCCGCCTCGCTCGAGGATGCGACGGCAGCCGCGTCGGCCCGCGTCACACGCGGCAGGTAGATCTCGAAGGACGCACCCTGTCCCGGCTGGCTGCGGACCACGATGTCCCCGCCGCTCTGTTTCACGATGCCGTACACCGTCGCGAGTCCCAGTCCGGTCCCGCGGCCAGCGCTCTTGGTCGTGAAGAACGGTTCGAAGATCCGCTGACACGTCGTCTCGTCGATGCCCACGCCGGTATCCGCAACGCCCAGCTTGACGTACTGCCCTGGCGTGACTGGCAGATGCCGCTCCTGATAGTGTTCGTCCAACGTGACGTTCCGTGTCTCGATCGTCAGGCGGCCGCCGCGCGGCATGGCATCGGCGGCATTGATCACCAGGTTGACGAGAATCTGCTCGAGCTGCGTCGGATCGATCAGCACCACGCCGCCGTCGGGCGCGAGGTCGAGGCTGATGTCGACACTTTCGACGATTAATCTCCGCAGCATCGACTGCATGCTCCTTACGAGCGCGTTGACGTCCACCACCTTCGGCTGCACGACCTGCTTTCGGCTGAACGCCAGCAGCTGCCGTGTGAGCGCGGCCGCGCGCTCGCCCGCCCTTCTGATCTCGACCAGATCGACACGCGCGGGATCATCCTCGGCCATTGCGGCCAGCCGGATTTCACTGAAGCCGAGAACCGCCGTGAGCACGTTGTTGAGGTCATGCGCGATCCCGCCGGCAAGCAGGCCGAGGGCCTCCATTTTCTGCGCTTGACGAAGCTGGTCTTCCGTGTGACGGACCTCCGTAATGTCTTCCGCCAGCCCAACGACCCGGTACGCATGTCCACGGTGATCGTATACGGGGAAGGTCCGTGCACGCACCCACCGCATCGAGCCGTCGGGCCTCACGACGCGATAGATGCCATCGGTTGGCGCCGCGGCGGGCTGGCGCGTGAGCGCTTCCTCCATACGCGGGCGATCGTCGATGTGGATCGCATCGAGAAACGAGCGAGGATTCTCGTACAGACTGTTGCGACTTCGCCCGAAGACCACCTCGTACATCGGGCTGACGTACGTGACCCGGCCATCGGCAACCTCGTGCGACCAGAACACCTCACGGATGTTCTCGGCGATCTGGCGAAAGCGCTGTTCACTCTCAGTAAGCGCGGCCGTGTGCTGAAGGATTCCACTTCTCAGCGAACGATTCCACCAGAAGAGCGATGCGATGACCAATATCGCGATGACCACGACGATCGATGCATATCGAGCGAAGGGGGCAAAACGCGGGTAACCGTTGATGGTACTTCCGAACCACTTGTCGTTGATTCGTTTGAGCTCACCCGAGTCGATGGCAGCAAAGCCCCGCGTCACTATTCGGAACGTTGCTGTGTCGCCCTCGTGCACAGCGCGCCGTAGCGAATCGCGGAACATCGGCGCCGAATGCCGGAATTCGGTGTCGATGCCCAGCTTCGTGAGCTGATACACGGCGGCAGGCGCATCGGCGAGAAAGACGCCGATCTTGCGCTGCCTTGCCCCTTCGACGATGGCGTCGTTGTTGGGAAATGGGACTACGGTCGTCACACCGTATTCACGAAGCCTGTCGATGTGTTGATCGCCCGCTTTGACGCCGACCGGAAACCCCTTCAGTGACGCGACGTCCGTGATCCCCGCGATGTCCTTGCGAAAGAAGATCGAGGCCTCGATCGCGGCGTATGACGGGGTGAAGTCATAGTAGGGCAGTCGGTCACGGGTCTCGACGATGCAGTCGATGACGTCGAACTCGCCGGCCCGCATACGGCGGAGTGCCTCACTCCAGTCCAGCGACTGGATTTCGACCTTGATGCCCGTCTTCCGTTCCCAGGCCCTCCATTGGTCGATGAGGAGGCCCTGTAGCGTGCCGTCGCTCGACCGGAACACGTACGGCGCATACGCATTGTCCATCACGACGCGAATGGATCGCCGTGCCTCGACGCTCTGCGACGCGAGACTCCAAGGCACGCTCGAGAACAGGAGTGCCGTCAGGAAACACGTTCGGCGTGCGGCGGTCATTTCGTCGATCTTCCTCGCCCCGTCTGCATGCAAATCCACGTCCGCGCAATCAACACAAACGTTTGCACCGGCCTGATGCTACCTGACGGGCCTCGCGCTCGATGTGGCATTGTCTGGATGCTGCTCGGTGATCGCAGCAACGCCGGGCACGCTCGGCCCGAGCACGACGATCACGATGTGGCGTAAGCCGTCGTCGCGCAGTTCGATCCATCCGTCCGACGCGTCCGCGCCATCGACTGTCACTGCGGTTACCCCTCGTGAGACGCCGTGAGTGTTTCGAACGTCGATGGAGTAGGTGCTCGCGCCGTACCGATAGTCGAGCGTGAAACCCGGCCAGGCGCCCGGAATACATGGATCCAGACGAAGGCGGGCTCCTCGCTTCTCGAAGCCGAGAATCCCTTCCAGCGCCACTCGGTAGCTCCAGCTCGCGGAACCGGTATACCAGGTCCATCCGCCGCGGCCCTGGTGGCCGGACGCGGCATACACGTCGCCCGCGACGACGTACGGCTCAACCATGTATGTGCGAGCGTCAGACGGCGTGCGTGCGTGCGACAGCGGATTGAGCATGCGCATGAGCTCACCCGCTCGATCGCCGTCACCCAGCCTCGCCATTGCTAGGACGGTCCAGAGCGCCGCGTGGGTGTATTGCGCACCGTTCTCCCGTACTCCGGGGAGATAGCCCTTGATGTACCCCGGATCCCGCACCGATCGATCGAACGGCGGTGTCAGGAGGAGCAGCAGCCGCGCATCCTCGCGGACCAGCTGCGTGTTGACCGCCTGCATGGCGGCGCGTGCGCGCACCGGATTCGCCGCATTGGAGAGGACCGCCCAACTCTGCGCGATCGCGTCGATGCGGCACTCGTCGTCAGTCGAGGTGCCGAGCGGCGAGCCGTCGTCGTAGTACGCGCGGCGGTACCACGCACCGTCCCAGCCCGCGCGCTCCGCCGCGTCGGCGTAGCCTTGCGCACGCGTCCGCCAGGTTGTTGCGGTCTGCGTATCGCCGCGCATTTCGGCGTGTACCGCCAGCTTGCGCAACGTCGCGGTCAGGAACCAGGCAAGCCAGATGCTCTCGCCTTTGCCGTGCACCCCGACACGATTCATTCCGTCGTTCCAATCGCCAGCGCCCATGAGCGGCAGCCCGTGCTCGCCCGTGGTGCAGGCCCGTTCCAGCGCCCGCACACAGTGGTCGTAAAGCGTTCCCGTCTCGCCGCTCACGGCGGGCAGGTCATACAGTTCCTGTTCGTCGGCGCCGAGCGTGCGCATGGCGAGATATGGCGCGCTCACATCCCACACGCCGACGTCGCCGGTGACGCTGACGTAGTGATCGGCGACGAAGGGCAGCCAGACGAGATCGTCGGAAAACCTTGTCCGCACTCCGCGCCCTGTGGGTTCGTGCCACCAATGCTGCACGTCGCCCTCCGCGAACTGACGACCTGCGGCCCGAAGCAAGTGTTCGCGCGCGACCGCGGGCTCGGCATAGACGAACGCCATGGAGTCCTGAAGTTGGTCCCGAAACCCGTATGCGCCGCTGGACTGGTAGAGCGCTGATCGCGCCCACATTCGGCAGGACAATGCCTGATACAGCGACCATCGATTGAACAGCGCGTCGAGCTCGGGCTCCGGCGTGCGCGCGCTGATCACCGAGAGCCGCTCGTCCCACGCACCAGCCGCATCCTGGATTGCCGCGGCCGCCGCCGCTGGAGCGCCGTATCGTGCAATCAGTACTCTCGCGTCCGCGTCGCCCTCCGTTGCACCGAGCAGGATGACGACGTCTCGCGCCTCTTCCGGCTCGAGTGTGATCGCGCATTGCAGCGCGGCACAGGGGTCGTATCCGGCACCGGTGACACCGGAGAGTCGGACCGCTCGCAACGCCGCCGGCGCCACGAGATCGCCATTCCGTCCGATGAAGTGGTCGCGCCGCGCCGTGTGACTGGTCACGGTTTCGCTGATCCACGAGAACGCGACACGCGTGGTGAAATCGGGCGCGAAATGGTTCTGCGCGAACAGCGCGCCCGACTCTTCGTCGTACCGCGTGTGGAGCTGGTGGCGCGATGCTTCGCGCTCGGCGCCGAGCACCCATTCGACGTAGCTGGTGAGCGACACGCGGCGGGACTTCGTGCCGTGATTGGTGAGTCGCAGGTGTGTGATCTTGACGGCGTCCGCGCGCGGAACGCCGAGGGTCAGCACCGTGTCGATGTCGCCACGTGTGTGCGCGAACCGGGTGACGCCGGGACTGTGTGTGACGGTGTAGCGCGCCGACTCGTGCTCGTCTCCAATGGCGGCGGCCGGTCCGGGCGTCGGCGTCCACATCACGCCACTGTCGACATCCTTCAAGTACAGGACTTCGCCGCACGGATCCGACACCGGATCGTTCGACCAGGGCGTCAGCCGAAAGAAGTGGCTGTTCTCGGCCCAGGCGTATCCTCCCCCACGCTCCGTGATGCAGAATCCGGCGGCCGGGTTTGCAATGACGTTCGCCCAGGGCGCCGGCGGCACGTGATCGCCGGCAACGTCGATCACGTAGTCGGTGGATTTCGTGAGCGCGCCATATCCGTTTGGGTACTCGGGCATCGCATCGGGCGCCACGGGAGCGGCACGCACCTCGCGGACCGGGGCTCGGACAACGCCCGCTGACTCTCCCGGCGAGCGGGCGGCGTGCGTAAGGAGATTTGCCGCCACGATATCGCCCAGGCCGACTCCGTCGCAGGCCACGTGAATGCGCGCGGTCGTTCGGAGCAATGCAGTGTCGTCCGCCGACAGGACGTCGGCGCGCCGGATGAACACGCCACCGGGTCGCTCGAGCACGCCGCCTTCCCCGGAGCCCATCGCGAGCGTCATGAGCTGATCGTGAAGCTCCTGCGCGTACGAATGCGCCTTCGTGTTCAGGATCACGAGGTCCGAGCGAACGCCCTTCGTGCGCCAGTACTTGTGCGCCACGAGCAGCTGCCGGACGCTCGCAAGGCCAGCCGGCGTTCGAATCGTCGCGAGGACGATCGGCCAGTCGCCGGAAATGCCCTGGGTCCAGAGCGCAGACTGACCACGCGTTACAGCCAGACGCTCGGCCGCCGACGCGCGAAGCGCTTCGCGCGGATACACGAGTGCTCCAGCCAGCTCCTGATACAGCGCCAAGTCAGTCGCCGCGATGTCGAGATCGCGCAACTCCACTTCGGCTTCGGTGTGGGCCAGGCTCGAGGCGCGATCCGCAGCTGCGCCGTCGCGGTATCGATCCGCAAGCTCGAGCGCCGCCTCGCGTGTCGTCGCGATCGCCGTGGTGAACGCAATCGTGGCCGAGCGGCCTGGCTGGATCCGAACCCGAACGCGCAAGGCAACGATGGGATCGAGGACCGCGCCGACACTCCCGGATAGCGAGCCATTGGAATCGAGTGCCCGTGGCGCGTGAACGGTTCTGCCGCGACCGATGAAGCGCGCACGATCCGTTTCGCACGTCACGTCGCCGACCCGTTCGGCACCCGCTGCCACGACGTGCACACACCACGGCCAGACCTCGTCCGCAGACCGGCGGCGGCGACTGGCGAGGAGTGCCCCCTGCTGCACTCGCTCGGTCTCCACGAACAGATTCTGGAACGCCGGATGCGCGCGATCGGCGGCCGCGGGGCCGAGCACGACCTCTCCGTAGCTGGTGAGCTCCAGCTCGCGCGCCGCTGCCGATCGGTTGACGAGCGTCACGCGGCGTACTTCCGCCTGCTCACTGGTGACGACCACAATCCCCTGATGTAGATCCACTGGCCCGTGTCATCCTGCGTTCCGTCGGCGCGCCAGCGCAGCACGTCGAGGTCGACTGCTCGGCTGTGACCCCCGCCGGCGTTCGTGAGCAGAACGCTGTAGCCGTTACCGCCGAGGAGGACGACACGGGGGACCGGCGTATGTGGCGTGTCGACTTCGTGCACGGCGATTCGAGTGGCCGTCGCAACAGGGATCATCGCCATCGGCGCATCGGATTGCGTCGGGTGCAGCACGTAGCGGCGCGGAATTCGTTCGTCGAGTAGCAGCGCCGTCGCACGCACCGCCGCGTCGGCCATGAATCGCCGCTGCCAGATCCCCTCGCCTCGAGTTGCGCCGATGCTCAGCGCATTGTCGAGGGCCACGAGCGTCATGCCGACGTGGTGCGACATGTACGTCCGCACGATCGCGAGACGCTCGCCCTCCTCGACGCGCGTATAGTCGAGCGCGTCGTAGAAGCCATACGCACCGAGAGCGCCCACGTGCTCGAGCTCCGCCAGGTTTCTCAATGCCTCGTGTGCGTCGACCGCGAGCGCGAGCGCGGTTGCATACGGCGCCACCACGAGATCCGACGCGAGTCCACGCTTCAAGGCGAGGTCGGGTACGCCGAACGCACGATACTGATAGGTGTCGTGGCGGTCGCGCACGTTGTACGCCGACTCGGATATCCCCCATGGCACACCACGCGCGGCGGCGTACGCGATCTGCCGCTGCACGGCCGAATGGCATGTCTGGTCGAGGAGTGAGAACGGCCGCGGCGGCATGACCAGCAGCGGCATGAGGTACTCGAACATCGTGCCGCTCCACGATGCGAGCGCTGTGGCACCATCCGCGATGGTCAGCGATCGCCCCAGACGGAACCAGTGCTCCGCCGCGGCGTCGTCCTTTGCGACGGCGATGAAGCTGGCCAATCGCGACTCCGACGCGAGCAGATCATACACCGAGTCGTCCATCGTTCCGGAACGCGCATCATACCCGATCGCGAAGAGCCGGCGCTGCGTGTCGTAGACGAGCCGGAAATCCATCGCCATGGCGGTGTCGCGCGCACGGCAGGCAAGCGCGTCGAGTCGGCGGACAAGCGACGCCGCGGCCGCTGACGTCCGCGCTGCATCACGAAGCGAGAGCGAGGCGCTGTCTTCCGCATCGAGCTCCAGGCTCGACAGCTCGTCGACGACCGCTTGCAGTCGCTGGCGTACCCAGAGTGTCGACGCGGCGATCTCGGAATCGGCGGACGGCTTTCGGCGACGGAGCTCCAGAATGGCAGATTGATATGCCAGAATTCGTTCGCCGACCCACGCGCCTGCGCGATTGCCCAGCGGTGCGTCCTCGGTTTCGACGGCAGGCCACACGCGCCCGTCGTCCACTGGCGCGTCGATGAAGTCCACACATCCCTGCGCGAGGGCAACGAGATGGCCTGCGAGGTTGCCGGAATCCACAGTCGAGACGTACGGCGGATCGAGCACGCTGAGATCGCCGAGGCGATACCAGTTGAAGAGGTGCCCGCGCACGTGCTGCATTCGGTCAACGGAGTCGAACGCGCGCTCGAGGCGGTCGGCCATCTCACCGCGCGTCAGGAATCCGAGGTCGCACGCCGTTGCCGTCGCGAGCAGTTGGAGGCCGATGTTCGTCGGCGACGTGCGCGACGCGATGACCGGTTCCGGCGTCTCCTGGAAGTTGTCCGGCGCAAGCCAGTTCGTTTCCGCGGTGACGAATCGATCGAAGTATCTCCAGTGTCGCGACGCGTAGCGCAAGGCAGCCGCGCGCTCGCTGGCGTCGAGCGTGAGGCCAGGCCGCCTGATCGGCGCGCTGAGAGCGATCGCTGTCTCCGGCATGAGAAGCCACGCGATCGTCAAGCCTGTCCACGCCGCGGCAGAAATCCAGCCCATGACCCTACACGAAGCGGCGTTGACGTCGCCGTACAGGGCCACGAGCACCAGGATCGATCCACCCAACAGCACCGCCGGCCACATGCGCCGCCAGACCGATAATCTGGTCTTCGCCGTTGTCAGCTCCGTGTGCGACGCACTCTTCCACTCCAGCAACCGACGTCGCGTCCAGCGCACGCGAATGATCGTGCGCGCGATCGCGTCCGCGGCGAGGAGCGCCTGATCGGGCAGCAGCACTACCGCCAGGGCCAACTGCTGGAGGGCGCGCGATCCATCGTGTGCGATCGCGGCATAATACGGACGCCACGCCTGCTCGCGGGGTGGCCGCGCCGCGGCAAACATGAGCGGCGCGATCCACGGCGTCCCAAAGGCTGCGAGGACCGCCAGCGCCCATACCCCCCACGGGCCGGGGAGCACCGCCAAACCGGCCACCAGCCAGACGAGCAGCGCCATCGGCGTCGTGCTGCGGCGCAGATTGTCGGCAATCTTCCAGCGCGAGAGCGCCGACAGCGGATTGCGATTTGCGTCGGCACGGCCGGGGACACGCGACGTTAACCAGCGAAGGAGCTGCCAGTCACCGCGAATCCATCGATGCATCCGCCTGGTCGAAGTGAGATACCGCGTCGGATAGTCGTCAAACAGTTCGACGTCGGTTACGAGCCCGGCGCGCGCGAACGTTCCTTCGAGAAGGTCGTGGCTCAGCAGGGTGTTCTCAGGGAATCGGCCGTCCGTGGCTCGGCGAAAGATCTCCACGTCATAGATGCCCTTGCCCGTGTACGTGCCTTCGCCGAAGAGATCCTGATACACGTCCGAGACGGCTGTCGTGTATGGATCGACGCCGGGATGGCCCGCGTACACCGCCGCGAACTTGGACTCGCTCGCACTCTGGAGCGACACGCTCACGCGCGGCTGCAGAATGCCGTAGCCCCGAACGACACGGCCGCGCGCCGGATCATACTCTGCGCGATTCAGCGGATGCGCGATGGTTCCAATGAGTGCCGCGGCCGCGGAACGCGGGAGTGCCGTGTCGGCATCGAGTGTGATGACGTAGCGAACGTGACGCAGCCATGGCAAGTCGCCCTCCGTGACCGCGAACGCGCACTCATTCGCGCCGCTGATGTACGAATTGAAGTCGACGAGCTTTCCGCGCTTGCGCTCCCACCCCATCCATATCCCATCCGCCGCATTCCATCGACGTGGACGGTGCAACAGATAGAACGGAGCGTCATGCCGCGTTTGGCCCGCACCGCCATGATCGGCGCCGTACATCGTGTTGAGCCCCCGAATCCCCTCGATTGCCGCATCGATGATCGCCGCGTCACCGGGCGCGCTCTCGGTCGCCGCATCGAGAAAATCGCCAAGCAGCGCGAAGCGAATCTGCCGGTCGTGATTGGCGAGATACTGGACTTCGATGTGATCGAGCGCCCGCGTCACCGCGTCCAGACTGCCGAGCAGCAAAGGGACGACGACGACGGTGCGATCGCGCTCCGGAACGGTGTGCTCGTAATCGAGTCGCGGCAGTCGCGATGCTGGCACGGCGAGACTCACGATCTGATTGACGATCGCGACAGCCGCGTCCGCCGCCGGCAGGAGCACGAGAAGCGCCGCGGCGAGCCACACCATCGGGCGATCGCCGACCGATATGAAGAGCAGTGGCGACAGGAGGGCAGCAAACGTCGCCATGCTCGTGATCGCCAACGCGCCAAAGTAGCACGCGGCAGGATGCGCGAGCAGCGCCTCCCGCGCGCGCGTCGCGACGTCGACTCGCAAGCCGCACGCGCGCTCGAACGCTCGACGGCCTTCCCCGATCAAATAGTATCCGACGTGCCGCGTACGAAAGTCATCGCCCGTCGGACGACCGTCGTTCTCGCTGCCTGCCGCGCGCGCTCTGCGGATCGCCGCATCGGCGACCGCCGTCTCGTCGAGGCTCGAGCTCTTGGCGATACGCTCCACGGCATGCCGGTACCGATCGCGCGTCGCGCGCGTCATCGCTCCGTAGACACGCGCCGGATCCTCGCGCAGCTTCGCCTCCACGACGCTCGCCGCCTCGACCACCGTCGTCCAGTTGATGTTCGCGACGAGACGCAGGCTGGCGATCGAGTTGGCCATCACGAGCTGCGTCAGCGCCAACTCCTGCACTGAGCGCTGCGCCGCGTCTTCCACCGTCATGACGTCTTCGGCAACCCATTGCTCGAGCCAGACCAGCGGTGTGAAGTCCGAGCGTCGGCTCCGAATCTGCTGGAGGAAGCGCGTGAGGAACGCCGGCGTCAGATGCGGACCTCGATTCACGAACGTCGACAGGCCAGCGCCGTCCGACGCGTGTAGCGCGAGCAACCGCGACACCCATTCGTCGGCCGACGCCCGATCAGCAACGTCGCGGGCCGCGCGGAGCGCCATCCGGCGCACGCTCTCCAGATACCCGATGCGCAGCATCGCCGGAATGGCCCAGAGCTCGCCCAGCGTGAGCGTCGTTATGCGCTGGTATTCGGCGATCATCAACGAGACGCTCGTTTCGTCGAGCCGCCCGTCGGTGTGTGCGATCAACTCCAGAATGACGTCGTAGATGCGCGGAAAGCCCGCGCGAGGCCCGTCACCGGCAAGCTTCGGCAGATCCTGATAGTACCCCGCCGGGAGCATCGCCCGAATCTCCGGGAGCTGCTCCATTACGACGAAGAAGTTGTCCAGGAGCCACGCCCCCGCTGGCCCAACATCCGCGCCGGCAGCCGACGCGGCCGCGAGCGTCTCGCGCGCTGCGGTGAGCGCGCGTTCCGTTGCGTCGAGGCGAGAGATCAGCGGACCGCGATCCGGGCGCCGGAACCAACGCGGCCGAAGCACGGGAGCGATGGTGCTCCGTCGAGCCAGCTTGCGCGCGTGTGCGCCAAGACGCGTGGCGCCGAACAGCTCGCCCTTCATTGACCGCCGGTCGAGCACGTCAGCGGTGGTCGCGTTCAATGTGCCGGGGTCGAGATCGAGCCCGTTCATTCGATCAGACACGTACCTCCCGTCACTGGAACGCCCAAACGCAAAAGGGGCCTGCTGCAGATTGGCAGGCCCCTGAGGAGTGGACTTGTCTCCGCCCACGGCGGCGTGTGTCGCTTCATGAAAGTACCCGGAACGATCGAGCGTGGCAACGCACGCTTCACCATCTCACGGCCCGCGGGTCAGCGTGAATACGGTGAGCTCGGGCGCTGCATGTACGCGCGCCGGCACGTAACTGAATCCTATCCCGCGGTTGACGTAGAGCCGATTGCCTGGTTGGCCGTAGTTGTCGATCCAGCCGGCGACGCCCGAGCCCTCGTTGCTGAACCGGTGGCGCCAGAGCCAATCAGAGACGTATGGAATGCCGATCTGCAGCCCGTGCGTATGCGCGGCGACGGCAAAGGGCGCCGCGCCCGGCGGAATCTTTGCATACGAATCGGGATCGTGCATGAACACGATTCGCGGAGCGCTATCGGGCACGCTGCCCAGGGCCGTCGTCACGCTGTCGTCCTTCGCCCACTTCTCGCCGACGCCAACGAGGTAGAGTTGCGGCGAAGCGGCGCTGTCCGCGCCAGGCAACACCAGTAACACGGCGCGATTGTCCATCATGTGGACACCGGCGCTGTCGAGTGCGAAGCGGACGCGATGCGCCACGTGGCTCACTTTCGTCGATCCCTCGTTCATGAGCGAGTAGTCGTGATTGCCGAGCACCGCATAAATGGGAAGTCGGTGATCGAGCAGCGGCTGGAGAATGCCGAGCACCTCGGCCATCTGCGAATCGACGCTGTCGTCCGCATCGTACACGAAATCCCCCGCAATGAGCACGGCGGCCGGATTGATGTCTACGACCTGGCGAACGAGCCGTCGGGCCGCATCCCGGTTCGACCACCACATGCCGACCTGAAGGTCGGCGAACACAACGATCTGCTTCCCTTCCCATGCCGTTGAGAGCTGCGGGATCGAGGCGGCCTCGTTCTCGCGCACCACAAATCGCGGCTCGATGGCCGTACCGTAGACTGTGATGGCAGCGAGGACCTTCAGCAGCAGCCACATCAGGGCCACCCGTTGGAAGAGGACGCTGTCGCATCTGCATAGCGCGCACCGTCGTCGTGACATCGCGGGCGGCGCGGCACGCTCGCTGCGCGTTGGCGGACGGAGGGTCGCCATGCCCGCATACGACGACGACAAGCTGGAACGCCCGATCTCGATTCGCGCCGACTCAGTCGCACTCGAGGGGACCCTGGGCGTGCCGGCCCATGCGCAGGGCCTCGTGCTCTTTGCCCACGGCAGCGGAAGCAGCCGGTTCAGCCCGCGCAATCGTTTCGTCGCCCGCGTCCTGCGTGATGCCGGACTCGGCACCCTCCTGATCGATCTTCTCTCGCCGAATGAGGAGGAGGCCGACGAGGTCACACGGCATCACCGTTTCGACATTCCGATGCTCGCCGACCGGCTCACCATCGCCATCGAGTGGCTCGGCCAAGAGCATGGCACAGCCGACCTTCCAATCGGGCTCTTTGGCGCCAGCACCGGAGGAGGTGCCGCGCTCGTGGCTGCCGCAGGTCGGCCCGATCGCGTTGCTGCCGTCGTCTCGCGCGGCGGACGCCCGGATCTGGCAGGCGCATCACTTCCGCTCGTCGAGGCCCCGACTCTGCTCATCGTGGGCGGACGCGACGAGGCCGTGATCTCCCTCAACGAGCGCGCGCGGAGCGCGATGCGTGCGGAGGTGCAGCTCGAGATCGTACCGGGCGCAACACACTTGTTCGAGGAGCGAGGCGCACTGGAGCGCGTTGCTTTGCTTGCTCGCGATTGGTTCTTGCTGCATCTGCGCCAAGTTGCTCCTCGACTGCGATTCTGATCGAACTCGGCGGGTCCATGTGGCGCGTCACTTGCGGCCCGGAACCCTTTGAGTTTTTGCAGGCAAAGGAGGGAGCCCATGAGTTACAGATTCCACATTTCGAGCTCTGATCGGTAATACGTCGGGCCATTGATGATTTTCGACCCGCGTGCACAAAGTACCGACGCGACGGAGCCGTTGGATACGCAGCTTCGTCGCGCGGTACGGCCGCTTGCCTCTCCTGAGGACCTCGATCCTCTCATCGACGCGATTGGCGACGCGCGCTTCGTCCTCCTCGGCGAGGCCACCCACGGCACGTCAGAGTTCTACACGTGGCGTGCGGAGATCTCGAAACGCCTCATTCTGGAGAAAGGCTTCTCGTTCATCGCCGTGGAAGGTGATTGGCCCGACTGCTACCGTGTGAATCGGTACGCCAAGTGGATGACGGACTCCGGCACCAGTGCCGAGGAGGTGTTGCACGCGTTCGTGCGGTGGCCGACGTGGATGTGGGCGAACCACGAAGTCGTCGACTTGGTCGAGTGGCTTCGCGACCACAACCATCGCCTGAGTGAAGCGCAGCAGGTGGGCTTCTACGGGCTCGACGTGTATTCGCTGTGGGAGTCGATGGCCGCCGTCGTCGAATATCTGGACCGAGTCGACCCGGCTGCGGCACGCAACGCCCGGCGCGCGTATGCGTGCTTTGACCCGTACTACGAGGACGCACAGGAGTACGCTCGTGCGACGGCGCTCGTTCCGACGTCATGCGAGGACGAGACCGTTCACATGCTACGCGCGCTTCGCACCCGCGCACCGGAGTATCGTCAGGACGGGCGTGACGCCTTCTTCAACGCCGAGCAGAATGCGCTCATCGCGCAGAACGCGGAGCGTTACTACCGAACGATGATTCGCGGCGGCGCG
>WNFI01103911.1_pt1 | contig 16695 bp, 16 predicted proteins | sample 5400471 | NCBI WGS metagenome assembly WNFI01 (sample SAMN13153348, study PRJNA577476) | soil metagenome | isolation source: 100 cm saprolite on Douglas fir-dominated hillslope | place: USA:California | collected 2013-09-17 | reverse complement strand
GAGCGGGCGACCGGGCCGGCTTCGTGCGGCGCGCCAGACAGCTAGAGTGACGCACGCGGCCTCGCACGCAGGCTGCCATCGCTTGATGCTTTATATCAAGCATGGGCTTTCCTACTCCGGGTGGTCCGAGCAGCATCAGGTGATGACCACCCGCGGCGCAGATCTCGGCGGGAGGCCTGGCCACTGGCTGGCCGACCAGATCGGCCAGATCCTTCACCACGGTGACCTCAGTCGCCGTCGCGATCGCCTTGGGAACCCTGCTCCCCGGCGCCGCGTCGCGGACCACGTCGAATGCGGCACCGATGTCACGGCCTGGCTCGAGCACCTGCACAACGGGATCAGCGGCAGACTGCCCGTTACGTATCCAGGCGGTGAATGCCGCCAGGCTCGGGGCGGCGATGACGCGCAACTCGGGAACGAGCGCGGCCTCGGCCGCATTCTCCGCCGCCACCGCGACCGCGCCGAACCCGGCCGCCGCCGCCGCCGCGGCGGCAGGCAGGACGCCGGGCACTGGCCGGATCCTGCCGTCCAGCCCAAGCTCCCCAATCAGGACGAAGTCGTCCAGCCCGGCCGCCGGAAGTGTCCCTGACGCCGCCAGGATCGCCACCGCGATGCCGAGGTCGAAGCCGCTGCCCCGCTTGGGCAGGCTCGCCGGGGACAGGCCGACCGTGATCCTGCGCGTCGGCCACGTCTCCCTGCTGTTCACGATCGCCGACCTAATCCGGTCCCGCGCCTCGCGAAGAGCCGTGTCAGGGAGCCCGACCAGCAGCAGGGCGACCATGCCGTTCTCGATGTCAGCCTCGATCTCCACCGGATGTCCCTGCACGCCGACGAGCGCGATGGCGTGTGCGCGGGCGAGCCCCATCTAGCCCACCCCCCGCAGATGCTCGATCGTGAAGTCACCTGACGGCGACCTGAGCACCCCGACTATGTCGACGCGCAGCTCGTCGAAGATCAATCCGTGCGTGCCCGCCCAGTGCACGGCCAGACGGCGCAGCCTGCGCAGCTTCGGGCGGGTGACGGCCTCGACCGGGGTCCCGTAGCGGACGCCAGAACGGGTCTTCACCTCACACGCGACCTGTCGAGGATGCGGAAGCCGGCTTTCTGCAGGTACTCAGCAGCTAGCTGCTCGCCCTGCCGGCCGAGAGCGTCCTTGGGATGCATGCGCACCACCTCCAGCACTGACCATGCCGCAGCTGAGCTGCCACGAGGGATTGGTGAGCGCCGCGGGTGGAAGGGCTGGCCAGCCACGACACTGCCTGTGGGTCAGGACCTGCCGCTGTCGGTGGCGTCTGGTTAGATCCCGCGCCGCGCGTGCGTCAGTATCGGCGCCGCGTCGCGACGAACTGTCGCTGTCAGGATTCCTCGGGAAGCTGCAGGTCGCTCTTCGCCAGTTCCTCGATATTGACGTCCTTGAACGTCACGACCCTCACGTTCTTCACGAACCTGGCCGGGCGATACATATCCCAGACCCACGCGTCGTGCATTGTGACCTCGAAGAACACCTCGCCGTTGTCGGCAGTGCGCACCTTGAGGTCCACGTCGTTGGTGAGATAGAACCTGCGCTCGGTCTCAACCACGTGCGTGAAGAGCCCGACGACGTCGCGGTATTCGCGATAGAGCTGCAGCTCCATCTCGGTCTCGTACTTCTCGAGATCCTCCGCGCTCATGTTCTCCCCTCCGCTGCGGCGGGCGCCTCCGGAGCCTGTTCGGTGCCCTCTGCCCTGCCCGCCACTGGCGCAGTGGCCGGCGGATCCGCGATCAACTCCACGATAGGGCCATGGCCGTCCTCGTCTATCGCGAGCACCGAACCGTCGGCCAGCACAATGCCACCGGGGTGGTCCAGGTCATCGGCGGGCACCACGACGCCGGCGCTGCTGGCGTCATTCAGCCGGGACGAGACGTTCACGAACGAGCGGCGATGCACCGGGCTCGGACCGCAGGCGTCGAGGGCGGCCATATGACTGGGCGTCGAATAGCCCTTGTGCCTGGCGAACCCGTACTCGGGGTACTGGGCGTGCAGGGCCGTCATGATTTTGTCCCTGGTCACCTTGGCCACAATAGAGGCCGCAGCGACGCAGGCGGCGACCTGATCGCCTTTCCACATGGCCAGCGCAGGCACGGCCAGGCCGGGAACTTCAAAACCGTCGGTTAGCACATAACCAGGACTCGCGGCCAGGCCCGCCAGCGCGCGACGCATCCCGGCCACATTGCAAACGTGCAGTCCAAGCCTGTCGATCTCGCCAGGCTCGATTACGACGACGTGCCAGGCCAGCGCCGACCTTACGATCTTGCGGTAGGCCGCTTCCCTCGCCCTGGCTGTTAGTGCCTTGGAGTCGGCGATGCCGGCCGTGCTGTCAGCATTGAGGCGGTCGATAGCTACAGCGGCGACCACGAGCGGGCCAGCGCACGCGCCCCGGCCGGCCTCGTCGATTCCGGCGACAGGCCCGAGGCCCGCCCTCACGAGCACGCGCTCATAGCCGGTCAGGCCCGCTCCTGACCCGCGCCGCGGCGTGTATCCGATCGGCCGCGGTCCGGCCGCCATCCCCGCGAGCCCGACTCGGGCCAGCCCGGCCGGCACGCCTCCGGGTAGCCCTGGCCAGGCAGGGCCGGAACCAGCGAACCACGCCGCAGCCCGGGTTCTCGCCGCCTGAGCCGCCTTTGCCGCCGATGCCGCCGACGCGCGCACTGCTGCCCCTCGCCCTCGCTACCTGCGCCGTGGCCCGTGCCGGTCGCGGATCACGCGGCTCACCCGCCGCTTCCCGCTCATCCGCAGCCGCAGTCGTCGCTCGAGCACCGTGAGCGGGACCGCGGCAGCTAGCCCGCCTGCCAGCGGCAGGTAGGGCGCCGATGGCCGCACTGGAACCCCGGCCGCCAGGGCAAGCCGCGCCCGACCAGATGACTGCGCCGCCGCGTGACTCAACCCAGGCTGGGTGAAAGTCGATGGGATCGGCAGGTTCCTGACCCGGCTCGGCGGCCACACGATCATGAACGCCCGGCCGATGACCCTGGCTTCTGGGACCGTGCCGCCCCGGTCGTAGGGAACGCAGGTGGCCGGCGTGTACGTGTACGCGCAGTCATGCAGCCGGGAGTCTGCGGACTGGGGCCTGTTGTCGCCCATCACCCACAGCCGGCCAGGCGGCACCACGATGTTGAACATGCCCTGCGACGGCTTGGCGCCGGGGATCAGGTACGACTTCTCGTGCAGGGGCACCCCGTTGACCGTGATTTCGCCATGCTGGTTGCAGCAGGCAACGTGATCGCCGGGGATCCCGATCACGCGCTTGATGTAGTCGGTCTGACCGGGCGCGGTGCCGAACAGTTCTCTGACGGACCTGAAAAGGGGCCCGAGCGTCACGTCGTAGAGCCTGGTGACCGGATTGTGGCTCAGGGGTGCCGCCGCAGCGGTCGGCGCTAGCCACGATCCCGCGCCGTTGAATACCACGATGTCGCCGCGGCTGATCGGGCGGATCCGGTAGACGACCTTGTTCACCAGCACCTTGTCTCCGACCAGCAGCGTGTCCTCCATCGAGCTGGAAGGAATGTAAAACGGCTGCACCACAAAGGTCTTGATCAGCAGCGCGATTGTGAGGGCCACCGCGAAAAGGACCACCATCTCGGTGATGAACGACCAGCGGCTGCGGGGTGCCTCGGCCTCTGCATCCTCGTCCTGCTCGTCCACATCACCGGATTCCTGGGCGTCGCTCGCTGGCGCCTGTGCGTCGCTACCGCTTCCCGCCAGGCCGGAAGTCTCCGCCCGGCCCACCGCGGCAGCGCCGCCCTGGCGGGCGATCACATCGCCAGCGCGCTGCTCGTCGTCCATCATCACCATCCAGCCTAGCTGCCAGCAGACCGGTCCAGCGGCCCGAAAGCGGCCGGGCAGGATAATCCGGAATCACACCGGAAGACGCCATCAGCCGGACACTGAGCGCGGCCCGGCTGCCGCAGAAAGCCTACCTCGCGCACGGCTCCGGCCACCGGAAGCGCCCGGGGCCGGCAGGTCTTATCTCCGGCTATGCGGCCGCTTATCAGGCGTGACCTGCGGCCATGAGGCTGGAGCCGCGCTCGGGACCGCCGGGAAGCGAACTAGCGGACCGGCTCCCTGCGCTCCTTGATCCTCGCGGCCTTGCCGCGCAGCGACCGCAGGTAGTACAGCTTGGCGCGGCGCACCTGGCCCCTGGTCACGACTTCGATCGTCTCGATCGCCGGGGTGTTAAGCGGGAATGTGCGCTCCACGCCGACGCCGTAGCTGATCTTCCGCACGGTGAAGGTCTCGCGCGCGCCGCCGCCCTGCCTGCGGATGACTACGCCCTGGAACACCTGGATCCGGGAGCGGTTGCCCTCGGTAACCCTGACGTGCACCCTCAGGGTGTCACCCGGCCTGAACGCCGGGATGTCCGATCGGATCTGCGCCTGCTCAAGCTCGGCAATCGCGGTGTGCATCGCTTAGTCGTCCTCGTCCTCATCACGCGCACGGCCACGAACGCGCTGCAGTTGGTCTGGGTCGCCGCCAAGGCATGGGGCCAGCCCCGCGCGATGACAGCCGACGAGGGGCAATGGCCTTCAGTGTGCCACATCTTCACCCATGACTGCGAAACCAGCATCGGAAAGGACCTGACGATCGCGCGCGCTCAGCGCGCCTCGCGGCAGCCGGGCGGCCAGATCCGGCCTAGTCCTGGCGGTTCGCAGGAGCGCCTCGTCCCGGCGCCACCTGGCGATCGCGGCATGATTGCCTGACAGCAGAACGTCAGGCACTTCTCGCCCGCGCCAGACCCGCGGACGTGTGTAGGTTGGCCCTTCCACCAGACCGTGCATCGCGCCGACTCCGGCGCCGAACGAGTCGTCGGAGGCCGACTCGGCGTTGCCGAGGACGCCGGGCAGCAGCCGGCAGATCGCCTCGATCATCACCAGGACGGCCGGCTCCCCGCCCGGGAGCACGTAGTCACCTATCGATAGCTCTCGCACTGGAATGAGGGAGCGCGCGTACTCGACCACCCGGGCGTCGATTCCCTCGTACCTGCCGCACGCGAAGATCAGGTGCTCGGCCTCGGCCAGTTGAGCGGCGATCGCCTGGTCGAACGACGCGCCCGCCGGGGTCGGCACGATGAGCTGCGGACCCGCCGGCTGGGCGCCTGTTGCCGCGGCGAGTACGGCATCGAGCGCCTCGCCCCACGGCTCTGGCCGCATGACCATGCCGGGACCGCCACCGAACGGCGTGTCATCAACGGTCCGATGCGTGTCATGCGCCCATGAACGCAGGTCGTGCACGCCGACGCTAATATCGCCACGCTGCACGGCCTTGCCGATCAGCGAGATGCCAAGCGGAGCGAAGTATTCCGGAAATATCGTGATGATGTCCAGGCGCACGGCCTGAGCTCCCTTCTCGCCTCCGGCAGGCCGTCAGCTCAGAGACTGCACCGCGGGTATGGGTCGACCACCCATACCGATTCTGGTGATGGGTGGACCACCCATACCACATGCATGCCGCTGCTCCGCGTCAGCACGTCGTTGGCCTGCTGGCTGGGCCGCCTAGCTTCATCCTGCGTCGGCGCCGCCCGCCGACCTTAGACGGCCGCGTCAGGGTCGAGCAGGCCAGGGGGAGGATCAATGACCAGCCGCCCGGCGGCCACGTCCACCTCGGGCACTATCGCAGCCACGAACGGAACCAGTATCTCGGCGCCGGAACGGGTCCCAGTGCCCTCGATCACCAGCATGTCCTGACCGTAATGGAGGACATCGCTCACGGCACCGACCGGGTCCCCGACGGCGGTCACGACCTGAAGCCCGATCAGGTCGTGGTCGTAGAAGTCGTCCGGGTCCTCCAGCGGCTCAAGCTCATCGGAGTCGATCGCCAGGATCGTGTCGCGCAGTTCCTCTGCCGCGTCTCTGTCCTCGTATCCGGCGAACCTGACCAGCAGCCTGCCCGAGTGCCAGCGTGACCCGGCTACTTTCAGTGGCCCGCGTTCTGCCGGGACCGTCGCCAGCGACGAGCCCGCCATGAACCGCTGATCCGGGTCGTCGGTTCGCACCTCCACGGTGACCTCGCCGCGGAGCCCATGCGGCCGTCCGACCCGGCCAACGACAAGCTGCATGCCAGCTAGCGGGCTTCGTCAGCGTCCACCAGGTCGACGCGGATATAGGAGTCGCCAGCCAGCGAGCCTATAACCGTCCTGAGAGCCCTCGGGAAGTCAACGATGCCCCGCACCAGGTGATCGAGGGCCTCGATGAGCATTTCAGTCTCCGCTGCCCGACTCGGCTGCGGCAGCGTCGGTCTCGGCAGCGGGCGCTGCGGGCGCGCCGCCTTCCGGCTCGGAGGATCCGTCCCCGCCGCCCGCCTTGGCGGCCTTCGACTTCACGTTTTCGGACTTGGCGCCCTTCGCTGGCTTGTCCGCCTTCTCGCCCTTAGCCTTGCCGTCGCCCGACTTACCGTCACCGGCCTTGGCATCACCAGCCTTGGCGTCACCCTTGGCATCACCAGCCTTGGCGTCACCCTTGGCATCAGCAGCCTTGGCGTCACCGGCCTTGGCGTCACCGGACTTCGAGTCAGCGGCCCTTCCGCCCGCACGCCCCTTGCCCTTCGGCGTTGTAGCGCTCTCAGTGAGCGTCTCGGCGAGAGCGGCGGCGAAGATCTCCTTCTTGTCGGTGCGGGGCGCCGCCACTTTGAGCGTTCCCTCCGCTCCGGGCAGCCCCTTGAAGCGCTGCCAGTCGCCGGTCACCTCGAGCAATTTGCGGACCGGGTCAGTCGGCAGCGCACCGACGGACAGCCAGTGCTGCGCCCGGTCTGAATCGACCTCGATGAAGGAAGGGTCCGACTTCGGGTAGTACTTGCCGATCTCCTCGATCGCACGGCCATCTCGCTTGGTGCGAGCATCGGCGACGACGATCCGGTAATGGGGCTCGCGAATCTTGCCCATGCGCTTTAGCTTGATCTTTACAGCCACGGCTGTGGTCTTCTCCCAGCGGATTCAGTGCGGACAGCGTGCGTTCGGAGTGAGAGCCGGGCACGCCACCCAGCCTCGGTACGGCGGCAACGAGTTTGAGAGGGCCTCGCGGAGCCGATGGTTGCCCTCATATTCTGCCAGACGCGCGGGGCTGCGTCGGCCTAGCGGCCCTTCTTGCCGCGACCCCGGCGGCCTGAGGAACCACGCAGCCCGGGCGGCAGCTGCTGACCGTCGCTGTCGCCGTCATCGCCGTCATCGCGATGTCGCGGTCCGCCGTCACTGCCGAGTCCGCCGAACCCGGCCATGCCGCCTGCTGAGTCGCCGCCAGGGCGCTGCAGGCCAGGGGGGAGACCAAGCCCGGATCCACCAGGCCCGCGAAGCCCGGAGTGCCCCGATCCGCCCGGGCCGTCCGGCCCGGCAAGACCCGGCCCGGCAAGACCCGGCCCGCCCAGAGCCGGCCCGGCAACACCCGGCCCGCCCAGAGTCAGGCCGCCCAGCGCACCTGACCCGCCGCCCGGTCCGATCGCAGCTGGCTTGCCGGCCGGAACGCCGCCTGGCCGGATTGCCCCGCCAGGACGACCGCCTCCCTTGCCCTTCTTCTTGCCCTTTGCCTTCTGCCCGCGACGCATGCCCGGCATCCCAGGCATCCCCGGAATTCCGCCACCCATCATCTGGCGCATCATCTTCTGTCCCTCGAGGAACCTGACGACCAGCGAGTTCACCTCGCCAGTTGCTGATGGGGCCGAGCTTGCGCACCATCGCAAGCTGCTCGACAAAATCCTCGAGCGTGAAACCATCACCAGACGCCAGCTTCCCGGCCATCTCGGCCGCCTGCTGCTGGTCGAAAGTCCGCTCGGCCTGCTCGATCAGCGTCAGGATGTCGCCCAGGTCGAGTATCCGCGACGCCATCCGGTCGGGATGGAACAGGTCGAAGTCCTCGAGCTTCTCTCCCGCGGAGGCGAACATGATCGGGCGGCCGGTGACCTGGGCGACGGACAGCGCCGCGCCGCCCCTGGCGTCACCATCAAGTTTCGTGAGCACGACGCCGTCGAAGCCAACGCCATCGAGGAACGCCAGGGCGGTGGTTACCGCGTCCTGGCCGATCATGGAGTCGACCACGAACAGGATCTCATCGGGATCCACGGCGTCCCTGATCGCCGCGGCTTGGTTCATCATTGCCGCGTCGACGCCAAGCCGTCCCGCAGTGTCGATGACGACGACGTTGTGCAGCTTGTGCCGGGCTTCGTCCAGCGAGTCGCGCGCGACCTGGATCGGGTCGCCGATGCCGCTGCCCGGCTGGGGCGCGAAGACGGGGACCCCGGCCCGCTCGCCAAGCACCTGAAGCTGCTGGACGGCGTTGGGCCGCTGCAGGTCGGCGGCGACCAGCAGCGGCGTGTTGCCCTGGCCGCGCAGCCAGAGCGCCAGCTTCGCGGCGAGAGTGGTCTTACCTGAGCCCTGCAGGCCCGCCAGCATGATCACGGTCGGCGGGACCTTGGCGAACCGCAGCCGTCTCGCCTCGCCGCCAAGGATCTCGATGAGTTCCTCGTTGACGATCTTGATGACCTGCTGCGCCGGGTTGAGCGCCTGCATGACGTCAGCGCCAAGCGCGCGTTCCCTGACCCGGGCGATGAACTGCCTGACGACGGGCAGCGCGACGTCGGCTTCGAGCAGCGCGATCCTGATCTCCCGGCAGGTGGCCTCGACGTCAGCGGGCGAGAGTCGGCCGCGCCCGCGCAGCGACGAGAAGACCTGCGTCAGCCGGTCGGAAAGTGTCTCGAACACCTGTGCTTAACTCCTTCGTGCTGGCTCTTAGCTGTCCTGTCCATCCGGCGAGCTATCCGACCAAGGCGTCGACGAACGCCTCGGGCTCGAACGGGGCCAGGTCGTCTGGGCCCTCCCCGAGCCCGACCAGCTTGACCGGAACGCCGAGCTCGCGCTGCACGGCGATCACGATGCCGCCCTTCGCCGTGCCATCGAGCTTGGTCAGTACGATGCCCGTGATGTCGACTGCCTCGGCGAAGACTCTGGCCTGCCGCAGCCCGTTCTGGCCGGTCGTCGCGTCGAGCACGAGCAGGACCTCGTCGACGGTGGCGTGCTTCTCGATCACGCGCTTGATCTTGCCGAGCTCATCCATGAGGCCGGCCTTCGTGTGCAGCCGGCCGGCGGTGTCGACGATCACCGAGTCGACTCCGCGCACAGTCCCTGCGCTGACCGCCTCGAACGCCACGCTTGCCGGGTCAGCGCCGTCGCGGTCAGCCCGCACGACCGTCGCGCCGGCCCTGTTCGCCCAGGTTTCCAGCTGGTCAGCGGCAGCGGCGCGGAAGGTGTCGGCGGCTCCGAGCAGCACGCTGCGGCCATCACCGATGAGCACGCGGGCCAGCTTGCCGCAGGTCGTAGTCTTCCCCGTGCCATTCACGCCCACGACGAGCAGCACCGCTGGCCGGTCGCCGTGCGGTGCCGTGTGCAGCGTGCGGTCAAAGTCCGCGCCGACCTGCTCGAGCAGGTCGGCCCGCAACAGTGCCCTGACCTCGGTGAGGTCGGTGGTTCCCGCCACCTTGACCTCGGTCCGCAGGCGCTCGACTAGGTGCGCGGCCGGGGCGGCGCCCATGTCCGCGGTGATCAGGATCTCCTCGATCTCGTCCCAGGTCTGATCGTCGAGCTTGCCCGACGACAGCAGGCTCAGCAACGCGGATCCGAACGCGCTCTGCGATCTTGCGAGCCTGCCCCTAAGCCTGACCATCCGCCCAGCGGACGGCGGCGGCTTCTCGACCGTCGGCGTCGGAGCGGCCGGCGCCTCTGCCACCGGCGGCGGCGCGCTGACCTCTCCGGGCGGAGCGGCCGCGGCCTCGGGCGCTCGCGTACTGGGCGGCGCAGCGGTCGCCGTACCGCCCTGACCAGGCATCGGCCCGGTCTGCGCGGCCTTGCCGCTCCGCCGCGCGCGCGGCGCTAGCAGCGCCCCGCCGCCAGCGATCACGGCAACGAGAACGATCCCCAGGATGATCAGCAGAGTTTCCATAGCGGCTTCAAGTCTGGCAGAAGCTAGCCACCAACCAAGCCAGCGGAGGGCTGGACGGGGGCGGGGGCCCCGCGGAGGCAGGGCAGCGGGAGGGGAACGCGCCTCAGGCGGGCTCGCGCTCCCTGAGGCGCTGGCTGATCACGGCCGAGACGCCGTCCGAGCGCATGCTCACCCCGTACAGGCAGTCGGCGATCTCCATCGTCCGCTTCTGGTGCGTAATGATAATCACCTGGGAGCTGGACCTGAGCTCGTCGAAGATGTCAAGCAGCCGCTGAACGTTGGTGTCGTCGAGAGCGGCCTCCACCTCGTCGAGCACGTAGAAGGGAGAGGGCCGAGCGCGGAAAATAGCCAGCAGGAAAGCGATCGCGGTAAGCGACCGCTCGCCGCCCGACAGCAACGACAGCCGCTTGACCCGCTTGCCCGGCGGCCTCGCCTCGAACTCGATGCCGGTCGCCAGCATGTCGTCGGGCTCGGTCAGCTGCAGCCTGCCCTCGCCGCCGGGGAACAGCCGGCCGAAAATTTCCTCGAACTCCCGCGCCGTATCCTCGTAGGCGTCGGCGAAAACCTGCTGAACCCGGTCATCGACCTCCTTGACCACGGTCAGCAGGTCCCTGCGGGTCTTGCGCAAGTCTTCCAGCTGAGTCACGAGGAACGCATGCCGTTCCTCGAGCGCCGCGAACTCCTCAAGCGCCAGCGGGTTGACCTTGCCGAGCTGATCGAGCTGGCGCTGCGCGGTATCGGCCCGGCGCTGCTGCTCCGGCCTGTCGTAGGCGGCCGGCGGCGCGCCTTCCACCCCAGTGGGCACACCTACCTCAGGGCCGTACTCGGTGACCAGCAACTGGACGTCGATGGCGAAGTCGTCGCCGGCTTTCGCTTGGACCTGCTCGAGCCTGAGGCGCCGCCCGGCCCTGGCCACCTCGACGCCGTGCGCGGAATCGACGACCTTGTCAAGCTCCGCCGACGCGTCCCTGATCCGCGCCCTGACGGTCTTCAGCTCCGTGTCCCTGCCCTGGTGCGCCACCTCGGCCTGCTGCCGCTGCTCGTCGGCCAGCCGCAGGGACCGCTCGATCGAGGCCAACGTGATCCTCGCGCCGCTCGCCACCGCGCTGGCGACGGCTGCCTCAGCCGCCCGCCGCCTGGCCCGCTCGGCTGCCCTGCTGATGGCCTGACGCTCGGCCGCCGCCGCCAAGGCGAGCGCGTCTGCTCGCCCGCTGATCGCGCGCAGCCGCTCCTCGACCGTACGCACCTCCAGCCTGGCATCCATCTCCGTGCTCCTGGCCGCGGCGGCGCTATCCGCGAGCGCCTGCCTGACCGCACCGGAGACAGCAGCCCCGCGTCCTGACCCGGCCCCCGGTCCGCCATATTCGTCGTCCCGCTCGGTGCCGCCGCCGTTCAGCTGTCCGATCGCGTCTCCGGCCTCCTCGTCCTCGCCGGACTCGGCGGCGATCCTGGCCTCGATGTCGGCGATCTGGCTCCGCGCCTTCTCAGCCGAACGGTCAGCCGCCGCGATAGCCGCGACCAGGCGCCCAGCCTCGTCCTGGGCCGCGCGAGCAGCGCCGGCCAGCGCTCCCAGCCTGCCCGAGATTTCGGCCGCGGCAGCGTCGACCTGAGCCAGCGCGGCCTGCGCCTCGGCGAGACCCTGCCGTGCCTGGTCTTCCTCTTCCGCCGCCTCGGCGAGGTTCCGCTCGGCGCGCTGAGCGGCTACCTCGGCGTCAGCTAGCTGCCTGGCCGCCTGCTGCGCAGCCGCGCGCAGCCCGAGCACGCTCTGCCCGTCGGCCGAGCCGCCACGCGCCCAGTGCGCACCAAGCAGGTCACCTTCGGCGGTCACCACAGAGACGGAAGGGTTGGCCCGCACCAGCTCGAGCCCGGTCGCCAGGTCCGGCACGACAAGGACCCCGGCCAGGAGTTGCTCGACCGCGGCGGCGAGCTCTCGCGGCGCCATGACAAGTTCAATAGCGGGCATAACGGCCCTCAGGCGCTGATCGCCCACGTCCTCGCCGGTCCCGCCACCCGGTCCGGGGGCCCCGTCGGTCCCGCCAATCCGCCCAAGCCGCTGGGCAGCCTCTGACCCGCCGCTGTCGGCGATGGCCAAGTCGACCCGGCCGGCGTCGCTGGTGCGCAGCATCCGCAAGATGTCGGCGGCAGAACCGACGTCAGTCACGGCGATCGCAGCGGCCGAGCGGCCGAGCGCAGCGGCTATTGCTTCCGACGCCCCGTGAGCGATCGTGATCAGCTCGGCGAGCGGCCCAAGCACGCCGGGGAACGGGCTGCCGTCGGCGAGCAGCACCGCGGACGCGTCGGCGCCGCGGCGCACGGCCTCTCCGAGCGCCGCCGCTCGGGCGCGCAGGCCTGCGCGCCGTTCGCTGATCTCATGCTCTGCCTTCCTCAGCTGCGCTACCTGGACCGATGCGGCCTTGACGGCCGCGGTGGCCCGCTCATGCGCGGCGACGAGCTCGGCCCTGTCCTCATCGCTGCCGCCGAATTGATCCTGCAACTCCCCGTACTGCTGCTGGGCTCGCTCGGCCCTGGCCCGGGCGGAGGCAAGACCAGCGGCCAGCCTGCCTGCCTCTTCCTTGGCGGCAGCAAGCCTGCTCCTGGCCGCTCCAGCCTGACCGCGAAGCTTGGCGAGCCGCTCGGCCCGCTCAGCAGCCGCCCGCGCGTCGGCGGCTATCTTGCGCTCGGCCTCAGTGACGGCAGCTTCCGCCGATGTCCTGGCCGACACCGCGGTGGCCAGCTGCTCGCGGGCGGCGCCTAGCCGGTCGCTCAAGCCCCGCTCCTGCTCGCGCAGCATCGCCGCCTCCCGCTCCAGCGCGCCTGGGTCGCGGCCGGGCCGGGCGGGCTCAGGGGGCGCTGACAGGTGGCTGTGCCGCTCCGCTGCCAGATCAGCGACGGCCCGCAGCCGCTCGGCCAGCCCGCTGAGCGTGAAGTACGTTTCCTGCGCGACGGCCAGCCGGGGCGCAAGCTGCTGCTCCGCTGCCTCGAGTTCGGCCTCCTGCAGACGGGCCGTCGTCAGGACCGCCTCGAGGTCGGCCCGCAGGGCGGCGGCGGCGGTCTCCTCGGCCTCGTCACTGGCGAGTTCCCCAGACAGCGTGACGAAGTCGTCGGCGAGCAGCCTCAGCCGTGCGTCGCGCAGGTCGGCCTGGATCACCGCCGCCTTGCGGGCAAGCTGTGCCTGGCGGCCGAGCGGCTTGAGCTGGCGGCCAAGCTCCGTGGTGAGGTCGACCAGCCTGGTCATGTTGGCCTGCATAGCCTCGAGCTTGCGAAGGGCCTTCTCCTTGCGCCTGCGGTGCTTGAGGACGCCGGCTGCTTCCTCGATCAGCGCCCGCCGCGCCTCGGGACCGGCGTTGAGTATGTCGTCGAGGTGACCCTGGCCGACGATGACGTGCATCTCGCGTCCCAGGCCGGTATCCGACAGCAATTCGGCGACGTCGAGCAGCCGGCATTGGTTGCCGTTGATCGCGTACTCGCTCTGGCCCGTCCTGAACAGCAGGCGGCTGATCGTGACTTCGGCGTAGTCGATCGGCAGCGCGCCGTCGCTGTTATCGATGGTCAGCGTGACCTCGGCCCGTCCGAGTGCCGGGCGGCCTGACGTACCGGCGAAGACGACGTCGTCCATTTTGCCGCCGCGGAGCGGCTTGACTCCCTGCTGGCCCATGACCCACGAGAACGCGTCGACGACGTTGGACTTGCCTGAGCCGTTCGGGCCGACCACGCAGGTGATTCCCGGCTCGAAACGCAGCGTTGTCGCCGAGGCGAAGGACTTGAATCCCCGCAGCGTGAGGGTCTTCAGGTACACCGCCTGTGCTCCTCATCAGCCTGTGCTTGTCGACAGTCTCCGCCGGGCCCCACCGAACCCTACCGTGCGACACGCGGGATACGAGCTTTTCGGCCGACCGCTTGGGTCGATTTCGATTTCGACCACTGTGTCCGCTCGCAGGCCAGCGGGCATGCGAGCGCATCCCGCCTACGGCACCGCGGCTACCGCAGCCGTCAGCGGTTAGTCGAGCTCGAGGAGCCTGCTCAGGTCAGCGCGGGTTCGCGGTTGTCGAGCAGAATCTCGTGGCCAACCCCCGCGGCAAGTACGTCGTTCACTTCCTGAAGCCGGGCTAGCTCGGCTTCTAGGTCACGTACTCGTCGCTGCAGTCGGCGCATCTCAGACACCATGCGGGGATCCGGCCCGCCTACATGGCCAAGCAGAGCCTTCGCCATTGGTTGAGGTCCTCCACACTGAGTGACCAGAGTGGTCGCGCACGCAGAAACAGGCTAGTAACACGCCAGTTGCGCGCAGGTAACACCACCATGGTCCCACCACAGCCCCATCCGGTCAAGTTGACATCCACCCAGGTCACCGCCATGGCTGAACGTCTGGAACCCGGATTGGCTGCCTTTTGCCGATAGATGAGGCTGAATGCAGCCCACGAGCAAAGTCGCAATTTACCGCCCGACACCGATCAGATAGTTAATCTCGCGGTAGCCCGGATCTCAACGTTCGGTAAAGCCGTCGAGCCCGCCGCGCGCCTGATCCCAGCGGTAGGTCACCTGTACGACATTCCCGGGCGTGCCTGGTGCCTGGAGCTCTTCGAGCAGCGCCATGCAGCTGTCCTTGTTGCCCTCGGCGATGATCTTCACTCGGCCGTCGATCAGGTTTTCTGCCACGCCAAGCAGGCCGAACTCCAGCGCGATGCTCCTGACCCACCAGCGGAAGCCGACGCCCTGTACCCGCCCGCGCACCCAGGCGGTCAGCCTGGCCTGCTTGCTCAGCGGGTCCGCGATGTGTCCGGGTAGGTCAGCGTCAGCATGCGCAGCGGAGTCCACTGGGTGAGGCCGATCAGCGCCGTCACTCGCGTCCCAGTCGCCTGATCCGGTCACCAGCGGCCGTGCCGCGGCTTGGGCTGGCACCGGGGGCAGCGGAACGACGAGCGGTTCATGAATTTCTCGCGCAGCACGGGAGCTCCGCAGCGCGGGCAAGGCTCCCCGGCCCTGCCATAGACGGCCAGGGACCGGTCGAAGTAGCCGCTCTGGCCGTTGACCTGCACGTATAGGCTGTCGAACGACGTGCCGCCCGCATGGATTGCCTCGGCGAAGACCGCGCGGACGGCACCGAGCAGCCGCATGACATCGGCGCGGCGCAGGGCGTCGGTGCCTCGCGCCCAGTGCAGGCTCGCCCGCCACAGCGCCTCATCGGCGTAGATGTTGCCGACTCCGCTGATGAGCGCCTGATCGAGCAGCGCCCGCTTGATGCCGGTGCGCCGCTTCCTGACCTTGGCGGCGAAGAGCTCGTCGTCAAAGGCAAGCTCAAGCGGATCGGGCGCTATGTGCGCGATAGCTGCGGGAAGCTCGGCACCGCCCGGCGAAAAGCACAGGTGACCGAATGTGCGCTGGTCGACGAAGCGCAGGTCGGGACCGCCGTCAGTAAACGAGAACCTGGCCCGCACATGCGGCGTGAGCGGCCGGCCGGGATCGCCGACGACGAGCTGGCCGCTCATTCCTAGGTGGGCGATCAGGGCATCGGCATCGACGGGCAGCCACAGGTACTTGCCGCGGCGGCGAACGCTGCCCACAGTGCCGCCGCGCAGCGCGGCCGCGAGATCGTCAGGGCCTGCCAGGTGCCGCCGGGCCGCGCGCGGGTGCAGCACCTGCACGTCCGCGAACGTGCGCCCGCTGACATGCCGCTCGAGCCCGTCCCTGACGGTCTCCACCTCTGGCAGCTCTGGCACCGTGGCCGTCCCGCATTCCCGCTAGGCCCGGCGCTGCTTGCTGCCAGAAGCCTCCGCTGAACTTGCGACGTCGGCGGCATCCGGAGGACCGGCCTCGCCTGCCGCCGCGCTCACCCGCGCGCTGATCGCCGTCCAGGCCGCCTCCGCTGCCTGCTGCTCGGCTTCCTTCTTCGTGCGCCCCTCACCCTCGCCCCAGACGTGGCCGCCGACCTTAGCGACGGCACGGAAAGACTTCTGGTGGTCAGGCCCGCTCTCTTCGACCAGGTACTCGGGCCCGCCGAGTTCCTCGGCCGCCGTCAGCTCTTGCAGCGACGTCTTCCAGTCCAGGCCCGCCCCGAGCCTGGCAGACCTTGCGATCACTGGGTCGAAGAGCCGGTGTACGAGCGGGTCCGCCGCCTCCATGCCGCCGTCCAGGTAAACGGCGCCGATCACGGCCTCAAGCGTGTCCGCGAGGATGGAGGACTTGTCCCGCCCCCCTGTGCTCTCCTCGCCCTTGCCTAGCCTGACGTAACAGCCCAGGCGCAGACCCCGCGCTACACCGGCCAGGGCGCGGCTGTTCACTACGGCGGCACGAAGCTTGGCGAGGTTGCCCTCGGGCAGGTCAGGGTGCTTGCGGAACAGCGTGTCGGTCACGATCAGGCCGAGCACGGAGTCGCCGAGAAACTCGAGCCGCTCGTTGGTCGGCAGGCCGCCGTTCTCGTAAGCGAACGACCTGTGCATCAGCGCCCGGTCCAGCAGTTCATCGCTGAGCTGAATACCAAGCTTCGCCAGGAGGACGGCGACGTCGGCATTAGCCGCCCGCCCGTCTGCCGGGGCCAGGCTCACCGCTACCTCCCTCCCGTGATCACGGTGTCCCGCGAGCAAGATTCCTCAGGAAGGAGTGATGACCTGGCGCCTGTTGTAGGTCCCGCAAGTCGGGCAGGCAGTGTGCGGCAGCTTCGGGTCCCGGCACTGCGGGCACGTGACAAGCTGCGGCGCCCTGGTCTTCCACTGGGCGCGCCGCGATCTGGTGTTGCTGCGC
>WNFI01069409.1_pt1 | contig 16695 bp, 16 predicted proteins | sample 5400471 | NCBI WGS metagenome assembly WNFI01 (sample SAMN13153348, study PRJNA577476) | soil metagenome | isolation source: 100 cm saprolite on Douglas fir-dominated hillslope | place: USA:California | collected 2013-09-17 | reverse complement strand
GCGATGGAGTTGATGCGCTCGGCTCCGCAGACTCCGGCGCTGCTTCTGGAAATTGCGGAAGACGAGAAAGTGAATCCTCTGGATAAGATTGTGCAGACATTCGAGAAGCTGGAAGCGGCGTAAGACCTCTCACCGCCGAGGTCGCAGAGGACGCCAAGAAATAAGGGAAAAGCACACGTGGGGCGGGGGCCGGGTTTTAGAAAAGAGAATGGTTTCTCGGCGCTCTCCGCGTGCTCGGCGGTAATGATTTTTCAAAACTATGTCCTCACCGATAACTACCATCGCTGAAATCGGCAAGCACGAGAGCCAGTCGGTCACCATTCGCGGCTGGCTCTATAACCTGCGCGAGAGCGGGAAGCTGCTCTTCCCGCAGTTTCGCGACGGCTCCGGCATCATTCAGGGCGTGGTTCCGAAAAATGCTGTTACGCCTGAAGTCTTTGAGGCCATCAAGACGCTCACGCAAGAGTCCAGCGTAATCGTCGAAGGCAAAGTCCGAGCCGACAAGCGTGCGCCCGGCGGATATGAACTCGACGTCGCCGGAGTTCAGGTCATCCAGCGCGTTCCCGAAACTTCGCCGTATCCGATAACGCCCAAAGAGCACGGTACCGATTTTTTGATGGAGCACAGGCATCTGTGGGTGCGGTCGCAGCGCCAGGCAGCGATCCTGCGCGTGCGCGCTGAGATCATCAAGGCGGCGCGCGACTTCTTTGACGAGCGCGGATTCACTCTAACCGACCCGCCGATCATTACTCCAGCGGCGTGTGAAGGCACGTCCACGTTGTTCCCCGTCGACTACTTCGACGAACAGGCTTTCCTCACGCAATCGGGACAGCTTTATGTGGAAGCATTGGCAATGTCGCTGGGGAAAGTTTATTCGTTTGGTCCAACGTTCCGTGCCGAAAAATCCAAAACGCGGCGCCATCTCACCGAGTTCTGGATGGTCGAGCCCGAAGTAGCTTACGCGGAGCTCGACGACGTAATGGACCTGGCTGAAGGGCTTATCAGCTTCATCGTCAAGCGCTGTCTGGAGAAACGGCGCGTGGATCTACAGACGATCGGGCGCGACATCTCGAAGCTCGAAAAGATTGAGGCACCCTTCCCGCGCATCAGCTACGACGATGCAGTAAAGAATCTTCAGGAAGGACACGCGAAAGGCGCGCTGGAGTCCAGGTTTGAGTGGGGCGGGGATCTCGGCTCGCCGGATGAAACCTATCTTTCGGCGCAGTTCGACAAGCCCGTGATGGTGCATCGTTATCCCGCGAAAGTGAAGGCGTTTTATATGGAGCCCGATCCGCAGCGGCCGGAGCTTGCGCTGTGCGTGGATGTACTGGCACCCGAAGGCTACGGGGAAATCATCGGGGGATCGCAGCGCATGGCGTCCCACGAGTTGCTGTTGCAGCGCATTCACGAGCACGGATTGCCGGAAGAGGCCTTCAAGTGGTATCTCGATTTACGAAAATTCGGCAGCGTTCCGCACGGCGGCTTCGGCATGGGCATTGAGCGCGCCGTGGCCTGGATCTGCGGGCTCGAGCATGTGCGCGAGACAATTCCATTTCCGCGGATGTTGTACCGGCTCTACCCGTAGGAAATTTTGGTAGTTGAGTAGTCGAGTAATTGTGTGATTGAAAGAATCAATCCCCGTCGATTGACACTATGATGACCACTACCGAGCCGTCCTCCAGCATTGTCCCCCGGAAAATTCGCGTCATCGGGGTTCCCCTCGATCTCGGCCAGTCGCGTCGCGGCGTCGATATGGGACCATCGGCTGTGCGCGTCGCAGGACTTGAAGCGCGCCTCGAAGCCCTAGGCCATGAAGTTGAGGATGGTGGCAACGTATCCGTCGCCATACCCGAACAGAAAAAAGAAGGCGACACGCACGCCAAGTATTTGAAGGAGATCACCGCGACCTGCACCAAGCATGCGGAGCTCGTGTTCAAAACACTCGAAGCCGGCAAGGTTCCGCTATCGCTCGGGGGGGATCACTCGATGGCAACGGGCACAGTGTCGGGAGTGGCCGAGTTCTATCGCCAGCAGAACCAGCACATCGGACTGATCTGGATCGACGCACACACAGACATCAACACGCCCGAATCCTCGCCCAGCGGCAACGTGCATGGCATGCCTCTCGCGGCGCTCATGGGCCTGTGGCCGTCGGAACTAGGCAATATTTATGACTTCTCTCCCAAGGTAAAGCCGCAGAACTGCGTGCTGGTTGGCGTGCGCGACATCGATGCAGTCGAAAAGGAAAATGTGCGGCGCGCGGGAATCGGCGTATTCACCATGCGCGACATCGACGAGCGCGGCATGAGAACCGTAATGGAAGAAGCTCTCCGCGTGGCCGGACGCGGCACCGCCGGCTATCACATCTCGCTCGACATGGACTGGATCGATCCCGAGGACGCTCCCGGTGTTGGCACTCCGGTTCGTGGTGGTGCAACGTACCGCGAGGCGCATCTCGCCATGGAAATCATCGCCGACCACGGACGCATGCTCAGCATGGAGATCGTCGAAGTAAATCCCGTGATCGATGAGCACAACCGCACCGCAGACCTGGCGGTCGAGCTGGCGCTGTCGGCGTTTGGAAAGAAAATACTATAGGACAGTAATGATCTATGCCAAATCCAAACCAAAAATTCGCATTCGCGATTTCAGGAATTTCACGAGTTGAGAAGCTTATCCACAGTGAGGTGATCTATGAGGATGCCGATGCGCTTTGGTTGTATAGCTTTAGCTGTGTTCCTTGCGTTTCTCGCTGAACTGGAGGGTGCCTCTGACCCGACTGCATCTGTTTCGGACCTACACCTTCCGATAGCCTTCACTGTCCTACCCCTAGATTCACCACACGGAGGCGATGTCGGAGCAAAAGCAGCTTATCAGTACCTACAACATCCGCAGATGAAATTGTTCGTTTTTCACAACGCTCCTCTTAACAACCCAACTTTCGGCACCGGATTCGTCGGGTGGCTCCGAGACAAGCATCATCACGCCATAGTTTCAAGCATTAAGAACACGTATGACATAGACGAATTTGTCGTGGACGCGAGAACAGGGAAGATCGCTGCAACCCCCACCAAGTGTGTTAGAAGCGGATGTTCCTGGGGCAACACTAGCTACAAGGCCGCTTCCTACATCGACGCCCCCCAGGTGGTCTATGACAAAGACGATCCTCGGAGGATTCTGAAGTATATCTTTCTAGCCCGTGAATCCGACTCGTCACACGTCGAAACGTCTGGCCTTGTCTGGACCGTAGACGAGCGCGGAAACCCTCTGAACAGACCTTATATCGCTACTTCGCACGGTTGCACCGTGTCTCCTTCAGGAGAGTATTTAGCGTGTGAGTCGCCCAGCGCGGACACGAGCTGCCAAAACGGGATTCGAATCCTTAAAGCGCCTGACGGGGCGCATGGCGCCTGTGTCCGAAGATCTCAAGAATGCGTTAACGGTGCGGCAATTGGGTACTGGTCGCCTGACTCTAAAGGATTCGCGTACTATTCGCAGAGTAATGAAGGCAAGGGCTGCGACGCCGACTCATTTCCACAACTGGATAGCCGGAATGGATGGGTGGTTTATTACAGGCTTGGAAGCGACCCGATGAAATTCCATCCGGATCAAGCGTTCCAATTGACTGCTGACCTAAGTCCATCCCAGCGGCACAATTGGTCTCCGGGACGCTTCTGCTTTGGCCTTGGGATGGATGACGGTTTTATGCGCTGCAAACAACTGTTAACCGGACTGGGAACCGAGCCCATGGCGTGGACTGACGACTCACATTATCTTTATTTTTCTGCAGTTGATCGATCACAGCCTCAGCCCTATGCAAGAATGCTTGGAAGTATCAGTATTGCGAACGATGATGATGGCGCCCTTAAGATCGGCCAATTTCGGCCCCTGTTAGCACGTCAACTGTTGGCTAGTGGCTATGCTGCGGTATCGCCTTCCGGAACAAGGATCTCTTTGCTAGGCAGCAGCACTCTGGCTGATCCGAGGGCCCAACTATTTGTATACAATCGAAACTCTCACAAGCTAATTCAGCTCACACACACCATTGGGCGGAAGCAAATTTACGCGCCCCACTGGCATCCAAACTGAGAAACCACGCCTTTGTGCGAAAGTATGCTGATGCGATAAAAACCACTCTGCGAGCCGTTCTTATCAAATAGTAATTGGTGGCGATTGACGGCGCACTTCATCCCCGTCCACACTAAAAGGTCATGAAAAAGATTCGTGTCGGCATTCTGTTCGGCGGACGCAGCGGGGAGCATGAAGTTTCTCTGCTCTCGGCCGCGTCGGTTCTCCATTCCATCGATCAAGATAAATATGAGGTGGTGCCCATCGGCATCACCAAAGCGGGCCGATGGCTGACGGCCGAACATGCTCAGGACATGCTGGAAGGCAAGATCGTGCTCGAGCCGCGCAACCTGCGCGCCGGCGATCCCGAAACCACACCAGCCGCTGCCGTGCTCGCCCGCGGAGAATCCGTCGTCGTGCCTCCCGAGCCGGTGCACCGGCAGAGCGGGCTTGTTCCTTTTCAAAGCGATGCCACACTCACCCGCCGCGCCAGCGATCGCGCTATCAACGTCGATGTCATTTTTCCTGTGCTGCACGGCACTTTTGGCGAGGACGGAACCATTCAGGGCCTCCTCGAACTCGCGGATATTCCCTACGTCGGCGCGGGCGTGCTCGGCTCCGCCGCAGGCATGGACAAGGACGTGATGAAATCTTTATTCATCGCAGCGCGCATCCCGATCGTAAAGCACGTGACGATTCTGCGCGCCGCCTGGGAGAAAGATCCGAAGAAAGTTCAGAAGGCAATCGAAAGCAAGTTGCGGTATCCCGTCTTCGTGAAGCCCGCGAATCTGGGCTCATCGGTCGGAATCAGCAAGGCGCACAACCGCAAAGAACTTAGCCCTGCCATGGATGAGGCGGCAAAGTTCGACCGCAAGATTGTCATTGAGCAAGGCGTCGGCGGCAAGAAAGATAAAGCGCGCGAGATCGAGTGCTCCGTGCTTGGCAACGACGAACCGGCTGCGTCGATTCCGGGCGAGATCGTTCCCGGCAAAGAATTCTACGATTACACCGCCAAGTATCTCGACGAAGGCTCGCAGCTGATTATCCCGGCAAAGCTCACCAAGACGGAAACCAAACGCGTGCAGGAGTTGGCCATCGCCGCTTTTCGGGCGGTAGATTGCTCCGGCCTGGCGCGCGTCGATTTCCTGATGGACCCGAAGACGCGCAAAATATTCCTGAACGAGATCAACACCATGCCCGGCTTCACCACGATCAGCATGTATCCCAAGCTGTGGGCGGCGTCTGGGCTGGCCTATTCCGATCTGATCGACCGGCTGATTCAGCTGGGCATCGAGCGCCACCAGGACAAAAAGAAGAATCAGTACAGCCGGTAAGCTACTTCTTCTCCGCCTCACACGTAAAGTTCGCTGCGTCGTTCGTATCTCCGCTGCCCTGGTATTTTGCGGCTCGCGGATAAGCACACAGCGGTCGCGTCATCTTAACCTGCTGCTCTTGTTCACCCGTCCCATACTTCGTCGCGATGATCGTCGACGGCGCGACGCCCTTCTCCACCCACTGCTCCAGCGCCGCGTGCACGCTATGCTGCGGATCGCTGTCCGCTAGTCTTCCCACTTGCCCGAACGAGTCGGCTCCCGGACCGCCATCGCAATGCTGCATTCCCGGCACCATGTAAAAGCGCGCGAACGAATCCACATCGCGCTGGCCCATCTTGGCGATGACGCTGTCGTAATAGTTCACCGTGTTGAGCGCCGAAATCGCCGGATCGTTCCACCCGTGATACACGATCAGTTTGCCGCCACGGGCCTTGAATGGACGCAAGTCCGGATCGGAGGCGTTCAGCGCGCTCGCAGTTTTTTCTTCCGCCGCTTTTAGCGTGATCCACAATCCCCAGCCGCCCTGTCCGTCTTCCGCGCCCGGCAAGTAACCGGGCATCATGGCGCGCACATGCTCATCGTGTGGACCGTCGTAGATCTTTTTCAACGCCGCGGCCTGTGGCGCAGTCAGACACTTCTCGGAATCTTCGCCAGCCTTGCACTGAATCGATGCCGGATCGAAGTGGCACTGGCGGGGATCGTTCAGAATCCCGTCGCGCACATCATCAAGTGCGTCGCACGCAGCAACCACCGCGGCACCAATCGCCGGAATTTTTGCCGGAGGAATAAAGCTGGCCGGGTCGAGCGTGAGCGCCTGCGTGTCCGCCACGGCTGTCGACAACAACGTTGTCCAGTAATTCGCCGGAGCACCCGCCAGTATGCCGTCATAGTCCGCGGGATAGCGTTGCGCCTCCATCAGCGCCTCGCGGCCGCCGTCGGAGCATCCTACAAAATACGAGCGCTGCGCATCTTTGCCATAGAACGCGTGCACCGCTGCCTTGGCGACTCGCGTCATTTCGTGTATGCCGCGATGCCCAAAGTCGGCCACCTTCTCTGGATGTCCCAGTGCCCACGCCGCGTCAATCGCCGACCCCGCGTGCCCGGTATCGGTGGCTGTGGCTGCGTATCCTTTCTTCATGGCCGCACCCATTTGCAGGTAATCGATCACACCGGCGAATCCGCCGTTGCCAATGCCTTGCAATTTCCCATTCCATCCAGAAACGGCAAGGGGCATCCACACTTCCAACTTGATCTCAGAGTCGGAACTCGGCTTCGCCACCGCAACGACGCGGCAAAACGCCGGCAGATTCTTATAGAACGCAGACAAGTCGCGCCCCGTGAACGCAGCCGGAGGCCCGGCAAACGTTCCCGCGGCGACAGTTTGCGCCAAAGTGATGCTCGCCGCCGGCAGAGCGAGTTGCGCCAGGCGCGCGCATGCAGGATCGTCGGAAGCTTTCGCGGCGTCGACCGATTGAGCAAATGCGGCGTTGGGGGATGCGGCGAAGAGAATTAAAGAAAAGAGAATGGTGGATTTACGATACAAGTGCGGCATCTGCGCCTCGCGGGATTCCGGCAGCGAGTGTAATCGAGTGCCCTGTGGGATTGCCACTACGGCGTGCTTTTACTGACGAAATCTGGTGTTTCTGAGGGCCCACTTGGCTACTGCGAAAGGCGCGGGGACGTGGCCTGGGGTCGGGAATGCATGCGCCACCGTGGAAGAGCGGCGCTTCCAGCGCAGCACGGCGTTGGCGTTCTACACAAGGACTTGAAGCCGGCGAACATTCTTATCGCGTCTGGCAGCGGCATCGGCTCCCAGGCCGCCGACGTTCAGATCAAGGTCGCAGACTTTGGCAGCGGAGCACTCGCCAGTCCCGAACGCCTGAGCGCGATGGGCATCACCAATCTTGGATTCACGCAGACAGCCACTGCGGAAAATATCCTGACCGGGACGCTTTCTTATCTGGCTCCCGAAGTTCTGGCTGGACACTCGCCGACGATCTCTGCCGACGTTTACGCGCTGGGTGTGATCTTGTATCAGCTCATCGCCGGAGATTTCCGCAAGCCGCTTTCTCCGGGATGGGAAGCGGACATTGACGATCTGATTTTGCGCGAAGACATCGCCGAAGCGGCCAGCGGAGACCCAGAGCGAAAATCGATGGGGCTGTTCCTTCTCAACACTAGAAGGGACGGGTGGCCACCCTTCGTTCTTTGAATGGTTGGGATTCCACGAACGCCTCGAATCAGGGGGATCACCTCTGTGCGTGCGCAACCGTGGAAGAGCGGCGCTTCCAACGCCGCGTCAAGCCCCTAAAACCAATCAAGGCTTCAGCCCCGGTGGCTGCATGGCAAGATTTTTAGTACAGAGAAAAAAGTGATCTTCTCTCCCGCCAATGATCACCTCTGCTTTGTCATCCTGAGCGAAGCCGTGCGGAATCGCGCGGCGTAGTCGAAGTGCCTGCCCTGAGCGGAGCCGAAGAGACCCCTTTCAGCCCCACAGAACCCACTACCCTCGAACCCCTCCCCAACAGGCCACTGAACACGAGGAATGTTTGCGCAACCAACGTTTGCGCAACCGTGGAAGAGTGGCGCTTTCAGCGCCGCGTCAAGCCCCTAAAATCAATCAAGGCTTCAGCTCCCGGTGGCTGCCATGGCAAGACTTTTAGTACAGAGAAAAAAGTGATCTTCTTCCCGCCAATGATCACCTCAGCTTTGTCATCCTGAGCGAAGCCGCGCGGAATCGCGCGGCGTAGTCGAAGGATCCCTTGCACTCCCGCACTGCCAGCGCCCTCGAAGGGAATTTCTGCCACAACGGCGCGTGCCCATAGCTTGCCCTGAGCGAAGTCGAAGGATATCACCGTTTTTTGCGAGACATGGGAGAGTGCCGGAAGCTCCTCCACCACTCAAGAGCGTCGAGTATATATCGGACGTAGTTGTGCCCTTTCCTACGGCGGATTCAGGTAACGACTCGCAGCTTCATCTTCGGAATTAAGTCGTCAGACAAGTCTTTCCTTCAGTTCGACCAACGGCTTCCAATTTTTCTTCGCGGCCTCTTCAGGGAAACCCGGCGCAAACAATTCGTAGTGCGTGCAGACGTTGCACACAAACATGCGTATGGAAATCGGAGTCAGCAGACGACTCCTTTGGTCATTGACATGAAATTGAACAGAACGATGCTCTTGATAAAACCCTCTCCCGCAGACGCGGCAAGGTAGAACGAGCTTCCCCTTGCCGTCGAGCATCGGAGTTCCCTTTTGCATTGAAACCAAAGCGTCGTCTACGATGACGAGCAACTCCTGTGCCGATTTCAGACAGTGCTCCGGCTCTTCGACAACGCACTTTTCAATAATCTCGTTTACCTTCCGCATGTTCTGGTCGTTTGGGAAGAGCACTGTGACATCGTAGGCTGGTCTCTTGTGATATTCCCGGGGAAGTTTCAGACGGCCAGTCACCATGCACCACAGAAGTTTGCCGAGCATGTAGACATCGAAGTTCGTCTGCACGTTTTCTAGCCGCCCACCGAGGTCAGCCCACTGCGGCATGTAGTCACGAGGGCCGACCCGTTCGTCGGTCATCGTCGGACGTTCGGATTGGTCTGGGACGAAGATGAGTCCGAAGTCGCCGAGGACAAGCGTGTCATCCGCGCCGAGGAAGACGTTGGCAGGTTTGATGTCGCGATGAACTAGATTCTCTTTGTGTAGACGAGCGACGGCCTCAACCAGAGAACGGAACGTTTTGAGCGAACGACAGACATCGCCCCTGTACATCGTCGGATTATCGAAGAGTGTACCTGCCGACATAAGCTCCGTGACAATCCATCGCTCGGTCTCATTCGCGTCGATGAGTCCGACCAGTCCGGGTCTCCCCTGTCGGAGAATCAAAATCTCATTCTTCAGCCGTTTGACAGCTTCGTCAGCGTCCGGGCCGCTCTCCGGTATCATGAACTCCTTCAAAGCTCCGAGGTCATCAGCAGTCTCAGGACGAGCGTACTTCCATATCGCCGGAGCCATACGTTCGACGGCTTGTGTCATCTCCTCCGTGCTGATGTTGTGCTGCCACGGACTAGCCACAATAATCTCTTGGATTGCTTCGTTGCGTTCCTGAACTCTGCCCGGTCTTCGGACGAGTGAGACTTGCCCCTGTCCGCCCTCGCCCAAGGGCTTCAATACTTCCCACGACCCAATTCTCTTTTGTGTGTTCACATTTCCTCACAACGCTTATAGGAACAACCGATTGATGTCGCCCTCTGGCATACCTGCTTCTTTGAGTCTCATCCGTAACTCGGATTCGGTTCCGTATTTCGTTGTCATGAAGTATCCGCGTGTCGTATTCTCTGTGTCCTTCACTTGAATCTCGAATTCTGGCGGCTCAGTCTCTTTCACTTTTCGCATCCCTAGCGCTTGGTACATGGTCGGTTCCTGATGAAATTTAACATGGGAGAGGAGCGAATAAAAGGTGAAAAACGGCTGGCTATTGTGAATATCCATGGACGGGTGACCCGGCTCTTGATCTCCCTGGCACCGCAAACATAGAAGGTTCCCCGCCCTTTTGCATGGGCGGCTGGTGATGCTGTCGAAGGGAAATCCGGACAGACGGGACATTCCCTACCCCAGCCCCATGTGACATCCAACCTTGACCTCAAAATTCAAAGAGCACATCATGGTCAAGGCGGAGGCAGTACGGTCACCGGTCGTGAAAAATGGCGTAAGTCTTTTGTTGTCAAGATTATGACCTCTAAACCCTTAGCGCTCAAGATTTTGCAAAGCATTTTTGCGAAACCCGCGCCAGTCAAGGCATTCAGAGGGTGGGGGGAGGGGGGGTACCTCAACTTTCTCCATCTTTTCCCGAAACAGCACTCGCTCAATCAGAGGTAAAAAGCACTCTTCACAAATATTTTCCCAAGAGATATCCACAGCCTGATTTCCTCTGCGTACTCCGCGTCCTCTGCGGTGAAGATTTGGTTTTTGACCGCCGCGACGAGCCCCGACTTTGCCCTTGACGCCGCTCCCCGCTTTTTGTAGCATCGGAGAATATACAAGTTCGCTTACCAATCATTTGGGAGCGGACCTGAATTTCATGCAGAGTGGCTGAGGGACGAGCCCTATGACGCCACGGCAACCGATCTAGGATCATATATCCTGGTTGCAGGTGCCAACTCTCTCCTGGAAACGGGGAACATGAGATTCGGCATGCGAGCTTTATCTGCATTCCGATAACCTCTTTTTCCATTTCCTGGGAAAAGAGGCCATTTGTTTTAGGGCCGCTTTTCCGGGCTCGTCCTCAGCTACTCGTTTCGATTCCGGGTTTTACGGAAGATTCCGAGTTTACGGAATAAGAAAGCGAGCAGCGACATGTCACACTACGAACTGCGGTGCCGGGAATGCGGACGAACATGGGGAAACCAGCCTCGTTCCATCTGCGACGATTGTTTCTCCCCTCTGGAAGTTGCCTACGACTACGACGCGGTTCGCGCGTCGTTCACGCGTGAGCGCATTGCCCAGCGGCCGCCGAACATGTGGCGCTACTCCGACCTGTTGCCCCTTCCCCAGGGATTTGAGCCGCGACTGCCCGTAGGTTTCACTCCGCTGTTGCAGGCGCCGCATCTCGCCGAGCGCTTGGGCGCGCGCGCGCAAAATCTCTACCTGAAGAATGACGCAGTCTGTCTGCCCACGCTGAGTTTCAAAGATCGCGTGGTTGCGGTGGCAATTTCGCAGGCAAAGGCGTTCGGATTCGATACGGTGTCGTGCTCGTCAACCGGCAACCTGGCGAACGCCGTCGCAGCGCACGCGGCGCGCGAAGGACTCAAAGCGTGGATCTTCATTCCTGCTGATCTGGAGCCTGCGAAGATTCTGGGCACCAATGTCTTCGGCGCAAAAGTTGTGCGCATCGCCGGCAACTACGATCAGGTGAACCGCTTGTGCTCGCAGATCGCCGACGAACATCGCTGGGGCTTCGTTAACGTGAACCTGCGTCCCTATTACGCCGAAGGATCGAAGACCGTCGGATTCGAAATCGCCGAGCAACTCGGCTGGCGCTTGCCCGACAACATTGTTTGTCCAATGGCTGGCGGATCGTTGATTGTGAAGATCAAGAAAGCTTTTCGGGAACTAGTCGAGCTTGGGCTGGTCGAAGACAAGCCAGTGAAGTTCTTCGGCGCGCAGGCCACGGGATGCTCTCCGATTTCGACCGCGGTAAAGACCGGAAGCGCTGAGATCGAACCGCAGAAGCCCACGACCATTGCGCGATCGCTTGCGATTGGCAATCCGGCCGATGGCCACTACGCGATCAAGACCATCAAGCAGAGCGGCGGCTGGAGCGAGGATGTCAGCGATCCCGAGGTAGTGGACTCGATCCGCCTGCTGGCGGAGACCGAAGGCGTCTTCACCGAAACTGCGGGCGGCGTAACCGTGGGCGTAGCTGGTAAGTTGTATCGCCAGGACCGCATCCTCCCGGAAGAGACGACGGTGTTGTGCATCACCGGAAATGGATTGAAGACGACAGACGCGCTGGCTGGTGTCTACGAAACCGAAGCGCCGATCGCGCCCAAACTAGCGGAGTTCGAACGCTACTTGCAAAACACGTTGGACGTGGCCGAAGTCGCTTCGGCCGTTGGAGCCTAACATGCCAATCACCGTACAAATTCCGACAGCATTGCGGCGGCTTACAGCGGGCGCGGCATCGATCACTTGCGCACCCGCAAACTTGGACGGCTTGTTTTCCATTCTTGATGAAAAGTTTCCCGAGCTGAAGACACATCTGCGCGATGAAGCCGGGCAAGTCCGACGCTTCCTGAATATTTACGTAAACGAAGAAGACATCCGCTTTCTCGGCGGACAGACCTACGCCTTCCAGGAAGGCGACGAAGTATTGCTCGTACCGTCGATTGCGGGCGGGATGAATTAGATCCTAAGGTGTTGGAGCTGTGACTTGGCCTGTGGGCAGTTGCAGCGTCTTCGAACGATCGATCACCCACTGCGGAAAAATCGGAGCGCCTTGCGGAGGCTTGCCCTGCGTGATCGCCCAGTGATCGAGCCAGCCACTGCCTTCTTCTCCAACATATGTGTCGGGCAGACCGTAAGCCTGATCCCCTAACGCATCCTCAAGCGTGATGAAGCGATAGCCGCGCTTGCGCAGGACGTCCAGCAGTTCCCCAATGTGGTCGGCTTCCAGGTTGCTGGCATGAAGCAGGAGAATTTGCTTCGGCTCATAGCCGACGGTTTTGACCGAGAGCTGCTCGGCGAAAGCAAACGCTGCGTCGTGATATCCGAGATAGTCTTTCACCAGATCGCACTGCAAGGCTGTGTCGTTGCGCTTCTTGGCGTCTTCGTAGACTCCGGCAAACATCCAGTCCCAACCATCGAGCGTCACGGGAGCGATGCGATATCCGCGATCGACGAGAAACGCTTCTGCCTGGCGACGAGTTAGCAGGTCACGACCGGTGTCAAGATACGGATGACGGAAATATCGCAGCCTCATTTTGCGCTGCGCCAGCAGCATGCGGGTCACGCTCTCGCCCTGTATCACGTCGTCTTCCCAGCCCTTAAGTGCGACTTGGTTCAACGATGTGTGGCTGAAGGTGTGATTGCCCAGCTCGAAGCCGTAGTCGATCCACATTTGCAACGCCTTGATTCGTTCGTCGACCTCGCCGGGCTTGTACAGTTTCTTCTCATTCACGAACCCAACAACAGGGATCTTCTGATCGCGCAAGGTGCCGAGCAGTTTGGCCGTCAGCGCAGTGATATCCGCCGCAGGCAAGCGATCGGCCATGCCAGCGGGAAGGTCGTCAATGGTAATGGCCACCTGACGGTCGGGCTTCGCGGCTTGGGCTGCTACAGCAGAAACAAAAAGACAAAACGCGAGAATAACCTGGAGCGATGCGATCAATGGCTTCAATAATGGCTTCAAGAGAGAAATCCTCCGGCGGTGATGAGAACGGAAGGACTATTAGAACATGAGTAGCAGGGAGTTCCGGCGCAAATGCGGCGAGACTTCCATACTGTGAGAAGGAGTCAGCCAGCGAATCGAGATTCAGGTAATCTTGTGCATCCATCGACCCCGTGTATAATCTAACTAACTGGTTAATTAAGACATGGCCCGCCTTGTCCGACATCGTCACGAACTTCCCCGCCGCATGGGATCGCGCGGGCAGCCGGAGGAGAGCCGCGCCGCCATTTTATTGGCTGCGGGGCAGGAATTTGCCGACCATGGAATTGCCGGGGCGCGCACGGATGCAATTGCCGGTGCGGCGCGGGTTAATAAGGCGCTAATTTACTACTACTTCAAGGACAAAGATACGCTCTACGGCGCGGTACTGGACGGGGCGTTCTCTGGACTGAAAGCGACTGTCTTCCGCGTTCTGGACAGCGATTTGCCACCGCGCGAGAAGATCATGTCGTATGTAGGGGCGTATTTCGATTTCATCGCTTCGAATCAAATCTATCCGCGGCTGATGCAGCGCGAGATGATGCGGGCACGAGAAGGTGCTTCGCCACATCTCGACAAGCTCATCAAGAATTATTTCCAGCCGATTTTTTTGCGGGTTAGCGACCTGCTGCGCAAAGGGACCGCCGAGGGAGTGTTCCGTCCGGTGAATCCAGTGCATTTTGTGCCGTCGATGGTGGCGATGATTGTTTTCTACTTCAGCGGCGCTCCCGTGATGCAGAAGATTGTCGGCTTTAACCCGCTGACACCCGAGCGAATCGCCGAGCGCCGGGCGGCGGTTCTCGACTTTATTTCCGCGGCATTGTTCCGTCCTGATTCCAGCGCCAAACAAGGAGCACGCTCATGAGCGCGCGTAACCGTTTCTTTATTCTTCTTGGAATTATTTTTGTAATTGCTGCAACCTACTACTTTTTCTCCGGCGATCACTCTCGCGATCTGGTGCTCATCGGCACGGTCGACGCGAATCAAGTGATCGTGAGCGCACAGGTCGAAGGCCGCATACAGAAACTGCTGGTCGATGAAGGCACGCCGGTTAAAGCAGGCGACTTGATCGCGGTGCTCGATTCATCGGAACTGCAGACGCAGACGGCAGCGGCAACGGCAACGATCACCAGCCTGGAACATAAAGTCGCGCAAATGCGGGACACAGAGCAGTCGACTTCGGGATCAACTTCCAGCGACGTCGCCAATGCGCGCGCGAAATTATCTTCGGCCAAAGCTCAACTCATGCAAGCACAAGCTGCGTTGGACCGCACGCAGAGTGACAGCCAACGCACGGTGGAGCTCGCAAAGGCGAAAGTTGCATCCGACCAGGAGCGAGTGCAGGCGGAGACCAATCTACAGGCGGCGCAGGCCACAGTGCAGGCGCAGACCAGGCGGAAGTGCGGTTGGGATATACCAACGTTTACGCGCCGGTGAGCGGAACCGTTTCCGTGCGCGCGGCGCGTCAGGGAGAAGTCGTGAATATCGGCGCTCCGATTGTCACCATTGTCGATTTGAGCGACACGTGGGCGCGGGCCGCGATTCCAGAAACATATTCCGATCACATCGGATACGGCGATACGCTGCGAGTGCGCCTGCCCGGAGGAACGGTGGCCAACGGCAAAGTTTTCTTCAAGGGAGTCGAGGGTGATTTCGCCACACAACGAGATGTGAGCCGACGCAAGCGTGATATCCGAACGATCGTGCTGAAGGTGCGGCTGGACAATCCCAAAGGAGCGTTTGTGCCGGGGATGACGGCGGAGGTGCTGGTCTCTCCCGATCAACTCAAAGGCGGTACACAGAGTGCCGCGGCGGAGCAACGATAGTGGCAGGCTCAGAAATCAATACGAAGACGAATGGTGGAGCTGCTTCCTCGGTGGCACATGCAAATGGCTCCGGGCTGGAGAAACCGGTGTACGACCCGACGGCGGCATCGGCTATCGAAGTCGATCATATCGTCAAGAAGTATGGAGATTTCACGGCTGTCGATGACGTTTCCTTCAACGTGACGGAGGGCGAAATCTTCGGATTGCTGGGCCCAAACGGGGCGGGGAAATCGACTCTGATCCGCATGATGACAACTCTGATCCCGATTACAGCGGGCTATGCACGAATCGGCGGACACGATGTGGCGAAAGATCCAAACGCGGCGCGGAGGATGATCGGCGTAATTCCGCAGGCGCTCACCAGCGATCTCGACCTGACCGTGGAAGAGAACATGAACATCTACGCCAAGCTCTACGATGTGCCATCCAAAGAGCGCAAGCGGTCGATCGACGAATTGCTGGAGCTGGTTGATTTAACCAAGTGGCGGGATGCGGCCACCAAGACGCTTTCTGGCGGCATGCGGCGGCGGCTCGAAATAGCGCGTGGATTGGTGCATCATCCCAGGATATTTTTTCTTGATGAACCCACGACCGGGCTCGATCCTGTATCGCGCGTTGCGGTATGGGAGATGCTGGGAAATATCAAGAGCAAGCGGCAACTCACGATTCTGATCACCACGCATTATATGGATGAAGCCGACCGGTTGTGCGATCGCATCGCCATCGTCGATCACGGCAAATTAGTTGCCCTCGATACGCCCACGGCGCTGAAGTCGAGCGTGCCGGGATCGAACGTGATTGAGGCGCAGTTCGAAAATGCCCCGGCTGATTGGGAAGAAAAGCTGAAGGCGCTGGGCAATGTCACGTCAGTACAGCATGAAGGCGCGGGAATGTATCGCGTGCTCACCAGCAATGGCTCACAGACGACAACCGCTCTGGTTGAAATGGCGGTTGCGGGTAAAGTGCAGGTGAAGTCGCTCTCGGTGCAGAACACTACGCTGGACGACGTTTTTGTGCACTACACCGGAAGGCAACTGCGGGACGAACTGCAGAAAGCCTATGCCTTTGTGATGCCGCAGCGGCCGGGGTTGCAGCCATGATTTGCGTGAAGATGATTTGGGTGAAGTTGAGCTGCCTGAAGTTGATCCGCCTGGAGTTGGCGATATGAATCGAATGATGGCGATTGTCGAGCGCGAGATGCGCAAGTTCTTCCGGTCACCGGCGTTGATGCTGGCGTCGATGATCTTTCCGCTAGTACAGCTGATTATTTTGGGCAATGCATTTGGGGGGAAGATTCGTGATGCGCGCGTGGCCATTGTCGACCAGGACGGCGGTCCGCAGGCATTGAAGATCCGCGAAGCTTTCGACTCGGTGCGGGTGAACATTAGAACGTTTGTTCCGGTTTACTACGACAGCGATAAGCAGGCCGAAGAAGATGTGCGCAATGGGAAGCTCGAAGGTGCGGTGATTATTCCGCCGCAGTTTTCGCGGCGAGTTTACGAACAGAACCATCCGCGCATCGCGCTGGTGGTCGACAATAGCGACAA
>WNFI01702274.1_pt1 | contig 16696 bp, 16 predicted proteins | sample 5400471 | NCBI WGS metagenome assembly WNFI01 (sample SAMN13153348, study PRJNA577476) | soil metagenome | isolation source: 100 cm saprolite on Douglas fir-dominated hillslope | place: USA:California | collected 2013-09-17 | reverse complement strand
ACAGGTGGATGGTGCGGCCGCCGTCCACGGCGAGGACTTGGCCGGTGACGAACGGCGCGTCGAAGAGGAGGTATTTTACCGCGCCGGCCACGTCCTCCGGCGTCCCGATGCGCGCGAGCGGCGTTTGACCGGCGATGCGTTCGCGCTCGGAGCGGTCGAAATGCTCGCCGCCGTCGGGCCACAGGATCGCGCCGGGTGCGACGCCGTTCACGCGAACGTCGGGCCCCAGCTCGAGCGCGAGCGCGCGCGTGAGCCCGGCGAGCCCGGCCTTGGCGATCGAGTACACCGGGAAGTTGGCGAGCGGACGCTCGGCGTGGATGTCGACGATGTTCACGATCGACCCCTTGGCCGCGCGCAGCCTCGCGGCCGCCGCCTGGGCGAGAAACAAGGGCGCGCGCAGGTTCGTGCCGATGAGGTCGTTCCATTCGCGCTCAGTGATGGCGCCGAACGGCGTCGCGTAGAACGAGGAGGCGTTGTTCACGAGCGCGTCGAGCCGCCCGAACGCGCGCGCGGCGTCTTCGACGATGCGCGCGAGCGCGGCGAGGTCGAGCAGGTCGCCTTGCACCACCGCGCAGCTCGCGGCGCGCCGGCCGTTGAGCTCCGCGGCGAGCGCCTCGGCCTCGGCGCGCGAGCGATTGCAGTGCACCGCGATGCGAGCGCCCGCGTCGTGCAGATTGCGCGCGATCGCCGCGCCGATGCGCCGCGCGGCGCCCGTAATGAGGACCGCGTCCCCTTGCATGCTATATTTTCCGCCGCAACCAGAACAAAATCGCAGTGTAGCCCAAGGCTCCACGATGCCCGAACCGACGCTTCCTCCGCCCGCACCGGAGGCGGCGGCCCACTCTCGCCGCCTGGCCGAGGTGCCTCGGGCTGCAGGCCGCCCAGGTCCTGAAGGAGGTCGGGGGCGACATCCTCGAGCTCGGGCCCGGTTCAGGGCTGCTCGCGGCCGACCTCCTCGATTCGCTCAAGGAGACCGGCAAGCTTCCCGATCGCTACTTGCTGCTCGAGGTGAGCCCGGACCTGCGTGAGCGCCAGCGGAGCCTCCTCGCGAGCCGCCACCCCGCGGACCTGGCGCGCTTCGTCTGGCTCGACGCGTTGCCGGAGAAGTTCCGCGGCATGGTGATCGCGAACGAGGTCCTCGACGTGGTGCCCTGTTCCCTCGTGAATCGCACGCGCGGCGAGATCGGCGAGCGTGGCGTGATCGTCACCGAAGCGGGGTTCGCGTGGGACGACCAGGCGCTCCCGGATGGCGAGCTCAGCCGGCGTGCCGCGGCGGTGTTTCCGCCCGGCGACTACGATTACCTCACCGAGATCAACCTCGCCGCGGAAGCTCTGGTGCGCACCGTCGCCGCGTCCATGGAGGCGGGGCTCGCGATCTTCATCGACTACGGCTTCGCCGAGCAGGAGTTCTACCACTCGCAGCGCTCGATGGGGACGATGCGCTGCCATTACCGCCACCGCTACCACGGCGATCCCTTCTTCATGCCGGGGCTGCAGGACATCACCGCGCACGTGGACTTCACCGCGATGTCGCGCGCCGCCGAGCAGGGCGGCGCCGAGGTCTTCGGCTACACGACGCAGGCCTATTTCCTCATCTCGTGCGGGCTCGCGGTGCTGGTCTCCGCGGGCGATCCCACCATGACACTCTCGCGCCTCAAGGGCACGAGCGAGGTCCACCGCCTCATCGGGCCTTCGGAGATGGGCGAGCTCTTCAAGGTGCTCGCGTTCGGCAAGGGGATGGAGGAGCCGATCCTAGGAATGCAATCAGCCCGCCATCTGCAACTCTAGGCCGGCCTCGCCGCGTGACGTGACCGCGGGCGCGAGCCACCGCGCGAGGTTGCGCACATAAGCCTTGACGTCATCGAGCCGGGCCGGATATTCCCTGACCGCATCGCCGGGCGGCTCGGTCACAAAGCTCGGACAGCCTTTCCCGATATCCCAGTTGTAATCGACGAAATGGTGAAAGCTCGACTCGGCCACTGCCCTTCCGCGCAAGTTGCCCTGCTCGTCGGGAGCGCGCTCGAAGGCGACCGCCAGGTTGAATGGGCGGCCCGTCATCAGGCTTCGACCGGTCGCGATGACGTGCGCACCCAGTTCGTCGCCCGGAACGCCGACGGCACCCTCATGGGGATGGGCGGGAAAAAACTCGACTACGCCTGAAGGGGAGCCCGGATTGAGCAGGAGCTCGTGAACCGGCTCGAGCGGCGCTATCTTCTGGAAGTCGCCGTTGCGGCCCGAGTGGTAGTTGGGCCAGGAAATGGTCTGCGTCGCCATGTCGTCGGGCTTGTGTCGAGATTCGTCGGGTTCTCGATTCTTGCTATGAAAGAAATGCGCGCGGCCCACCATTCCCAGGTCGCATACCGACGAGCCAAGGTCCTGATGGTCCCGGGCTACCAGCAACCCCCCGCCGCGGCGCTGAAAGCGCCTTATGCCTTCGCAGTCCTCGGCCGGCAAGCCGTCTCCCTCGTCTACCGCGAACAGCCAAAGCTCATCGAAGTCGGAGCTGTCGAGCGTGCTCAAAACCGGATCGCGTTCGACGCCGACCCGATTGCGCGCCGTCACCGAGAAGAGCGGAGCTGCGCTTTCATCGAGCTGCGACTGAAGCAACGTACGCAGCAGGGAAAAGCGCCCCACATGCCAGTCGTCCGCCCGTTCGGGAATGGTCGTCTGCAACAGGATGCGTATCGGCTCTCGCATGATTCGACGTTCGCCCGTATCGCAACTATTCCCTGAACGGAGAATTCATCAGGAAGTCCACGATCGAGGGCGCCTTGTAGCCGGCCACGAACCGCTCGCCAAAATCGCGCGCGAAGTTGTCGTAGGTCGTGTCGGGACATGTCTTGACGATGCAGCAGACTGCGCGCGTGAATCGTTCTTTCATCTGGAGCCGGGGAAATGCCTCGACGATCGCGGCGATCTCCGACTCGGGTAGGTTTTCGTATCCCCACCCGCCCCAATCGAGCGCGATGCCGGCGGTGCATAACGCGACCTCGGTTTCCTTGTAGAAGGCGATGGAAGGCGTCGAGTTGAGCGCGACTCCATCCCAGATCAACTGAGCGCGACGATCATCGATTCCTTCGCTGCGTGCGAATTTGCGTGCGACGTTCGCTCCCTCCACTTCGAATCGCAGAGGCCCCTTGAAGGCATCCTCCAATCCCAGGTCATGCAGGAGAATGGTCACGGCCATGACCTCTGCGTCGTGCGCAGTCTGGCTACGTTGCGCGAGCGCAACGGCAAAGAGCCACGATCGCATGACGTGATTGAAGAGGTACGGCTGCGAGTTCTCGCGTGCGTACTCGATGGCCTTGGAGATCAGCGGCGTGTCGGGTACGGAAACACCGGCCAGCAAACGCGTCGCGATAGCGGGCATCGGCTTCGCTTCGATTGAATCCATTTCAGCCTCTCCTCGAGTGGTCGTCCAGATACTGCATAGGACGATTTGCACGGCGCCATTGTGACAGCGGCGATTACTCGATCTCCCTCGGTCGATCGCGAGACGGTCGCCGGGCGTCACAAGTACTGTCCCGTTTCGTCTTTGTAGGTGGGATCGATAGTTTCCGCCGGTAGGGAACGGAGGCAAGCCATGCAATCGCAGATCACGTCACGAACGCTCGTCTTCCGGGCCTGGGTGCTGTTTCGGCTCGCCTTCATCCAGCTGGTGCCCAGGCACCGAGAGCCCTGTGACTTCGCGACGGGGCCGGAGGACATCACCTGGGAGGACACCCAATGAGCGTCGGGATGAAACCGCCGACGCCGTGATGCTCGGTTGCGAGCGGACGGATGGCGCAGCCTTAGTTCCTGGTTGGGGGCAACACCGGCGGCGTGTTCTGGTTTTTCACGAGGAAGACAACGAGTTTCGCCGGCTTCGTCTTGCTCAAGTTCCGCCCGATGATATGAACATCCTGCGGACCCTCGTAGAACGTGTCGCCCGCCTTCAGCACGACCGGCACGCCACCTGCCAGCTGCATTTCAATCGAACCGGCCACGCCGTAGACGAACGCATGCGCATCATGACGATGCGGGGGATCGACGTTTCCGGGCGGGTATTCGACCATCAAGACCAACCCTTCCTTGCCGGGGAGATCGGGGAATGCCCGCTGCATCAGGGAGCCCACCTTCGCCTCGTGGCGCGCGTCACCTGCCAGCAGGCTACCGGACGCGAGCAATGCGGCTGTCGCGCAAAAGGGTGCCACGGCAAGGTTTACGAATTGTCCGATGCGCATCTCATGCTCCAGCGGCATTGAATGTAGCGAAAGACGGGGCCAAGTGCATACCGCGCTAGTCCAGGAAGAGACATGAACTTGAGATGCCCTTCATCAGGTCGCATTCGCGCGGGCCGCCTGCCCACTCGGCATCGGCGTTTCGTAACACGGCTTCCGATGCCCGCGGAAACGGGGAGCTCGAGGGGGCCGGCGGCGACGTGCCGTACACGAGGGACTGTGCGATGTAACCCGCCACGGCGAGGGTAAACAAAGCGGACATGACAAGGCTGATCGATCTTGGGAGATCCGGATGAGAACGGCGAAGGAACAAGTTGCTCGACATGATGGGCTCCTCGATGAGTTGTTAGGCATACCCGCACCTGCTTTCAAAGACGAATTGGGGACGGTCCTTGTGACGGGCCGAGGAATCGACCGTAGCGGCCACGCGGCGCGATGCGGTGCGCTTGTGACGCCACGCGTGTCACAACAGCGGCGCTGCTGCCGTCTTATGAGTGTTCAAAAGGGCAGGGCGGCAGCATGAACCGCAAGAAATTCCTCCTGGCAGTCATCGGAACGTTCGCGGCGGGCGTCATCGCCTACGGATCCTATCGGCTCGTGGCGCTGCGTCACGCCGAATCGACCGATGACGCCTATGTGAACGGCAACGTCGTCCAGATCACCTCGCAGGTCCCGGGCACGGTCATAAGCGTCGGCGCGAACGACACGGATTTCGTCCAGGCCGGCACGACACTCGTGCAGCTCGATACCGCCGACGGGAAAGTGGCGCTCGACCAGGCGGAGAGCCAGCTCGCCAAGACCGTGCGCCAGGTGCGCAACCTCTACGCGACCTCCGCCCAGTTCGCCGCTACCGTTCGCCAGCGCGACACCGAGCTCACGCGCGCCCAGGACGATCTCGGTCGCCGCGAGCGCCTCGCCGCTTCCGGATTCATCTCGAGCGAAGCGCTGCAGCACGAGCGCGCGACGCTGCGCGCGGCCGACGCGGCCGCCGCCGCCGCGAGGCAGCAGCTCGCCGCGCAACAGGCGTTAGTCGAGCGCACCACCGTCGAGGACCATCCCGACGTGCGCAACGCCGCCGCTCACGTGCGCGAGGCCTATCTCGCCTATTCGCGCACTGCGCTTGCCGCGCCGGTATCGGGATACGTCGCCAAGCGCAGTGTGCAGCTCGGCCAGCGCGTCGCGCCCGGCGCGCCGCTCATGGCGGTGATCGCGCTCGACGACGTGTGGGTCGACGCCAACTTCAAGGAAGGCCAGCTGCAACACATGCGGGTCGGCCAGGCGGTGAGGCTCACTGCCGACATCTATGGCGGCAAGCTCGAGTATCACGGCCGGATCGAGGGTTTCGGCGCCGGCACGGGCGGAGCGTTCGCACTGCTCCCGGCGCAAAACGCGAGCGGCAACTGGATCAAGATCGTGCAGCGCGTCCCGGTGCGGATCGCGCTCGACAGGAACGACCTCGCGGCGCATCCGCTTCAGGTCGGACTGTCGATGCAGGTGAAAGTGGACACGCACGACCAGGCCGGCGAACGCCTGCCGCGGGTCGCGCAGTCACGCGCGGCCGGCCCCGACAGCGTGTACGCCACGATCGACCGCGAGGCGGAAGATCGCGTGCAGGCGATCATCGCCTTGAACGATGGCCGCGCGCCGCGCGCGACGAACGTAACCACGCCCGCCACCCCCGTGGCGAGCGGCGCCTCGACGGCCAGCGTCCACCTGCCTGCGATCCGCGTCCGGTAGGAAACCGTGGAAAGCGCTCCCCTCAAGGGAAGCTCGCTCGTCCTCGGGACGATCGCGCTTTCCCTCGCGACCTTCATGAACGTGCTCGACACCTCGATCGCGAACGTCTCGCTGTCGGCGATCGCGGGCGACCTGGGCGTCTCGGCCGAGCAGGGCACGTGGGTCATCACCTCGTTCGCCGTGGCCAACGCGATTTCGCTCCCGCTCACCGGCTGGCTCACGCAACGCTACGGGCAGGTGCGCTTGTTCATCGCATCGGTGCTCCTCTTTGTCATCGCCTCCCTGGCCTGCGCCCTCGCGCCCTCGATCGAGCTGCTCATCTTCTTTCGCGTGATCCAGGGCGCGGTCGCCGGCCCGATGATTCCGCTCTCGCAGGCCCTGCTCCTCGCAAGCTATCCGAAGGAGAAGGCGGGCACCGCGCTAGCCGTGTGGTCGATGACGACACTGGTGGCGCCCGTCGTGGGCCCGCTCCTCGGCGGCTGGATCACGGACAACATTTCGTGGCCGTGGATCTTCTACATCAACATTCCCGTGGGGCTCGCCGCGGCGTCGGTGACCTGGATGGTGTATCGCCAACGCGAGAGCGCCACCAAGGAGCTACCGATCGATGCGGTCGGCCTGGGGCTCCTGGTCGTCTGGGTCGGCGCGTTGCAGGTGATGCTCGACAAGGGCAAGGACCTCGACTGGTTCCACTCAGGAACGGTCGTCGCGCTCGCCATCGTTGCCGCGCTGGGCTTCGCGCTCTTCGTGGCGTGGGAGCTCACGGAGAAGCACCCGGTGGTGGAGCTGCGCCTCTTCGCGCGCCGCAACTTCACCATGGGCGCGCTCGCCCTATCGCTGGGCTACGGCGTGTTCTTCGGCAACGTAGTGCTGCTTCCCCTGTGGCTGCTGCAATACCTGGGCTATACCGCGACCCTCGCGGGCATGGCGCTCGCGCCCCTGGGCCTGCTCGCGATCCTGCTGAGCCCGGTGGTCGGCAAGAACGTCGGGCGCGTGGACCCGCGCATCCTCGCGACTATCGCCTTCCTGATCTTCGCGGCCGTCATGCTGATGCGCTCGCACTTCAACACGCAGGTGGACTTTGCGACCCTCATGGTGCCGACCATCATCCAGGGCGCCGCGCTGGGGTTCTTCTTCATCCCGCTCGTGACACTTACCCTCTCCGGGATTGCGCCCGACCAGATCCCGGCGGCGAGCGGGGTATCCAACTTCGCGCGCATTTTGGCGGGCTCGTTCGGCACGTCGATCTCGACCACGCTGTGGGACCACCGCGCCACGCTGCACCACGCGCAGCTCACCGAGAAGCTCACGGCCTACGATCCGGGGACGAGCCTGGCGCTGGCGCGCCTGCAGGCGGGGGGGCTTTCGCCCGAGCAGAGCCTCGCGGCCCTGAACCGCATGGTGGACCAGCAGGCGGCCCTGCTTTCGATCGACGACATCTTCTACGCGTCGGCGCTGCTGTTCCTCGGCCTCATAGCGGTCGTGTGGCTCGCGAAGCCGGCGCAGGCCAGTGCATCCGCAGAGGCGGTCGCTGCGCACTGACCCCGTGTTGGGCGGCCCTCAGTCGCGACCAGGACGTGCGATGCGCGCGTGTGACGCCACGCGTGTCACAACAATGGCGCGGCAGCCGTCTTAGGAGTGTTCACTCAACGGTTGCTTCCCGCCCGTTGCAACGAAGACGACGGGTGTCAGCTTGTCGAGGAGGCTGTAATGGGGCGTGCGCTTTCCACCCGTTCGTGCACGGGACTACCCACGTCGGCGCGGTGTCCCCGCGGATATCCGACCAGCTATACGACGAGGCGACGGACGGGAGGCATGCCCGCGAAGTTGATCAGTACGGCAGGCAAGGTGTGGCGATCTCGACGCTTGCCACGTCAAGGCTCATTTGCAAGATTCCATCGGGATGCGACAGAAGCGTCACGCCGTGCCTTCGCGCCATGGAGAGCATCCGGGCGTTGCTCGCATGCACCATGCCGTGCAGCTCCGCGATCCCTCTGCCGCGCGCGTATCGCACCGCTTTCTCCATGAGAAGCGTCCCGATCCCGCGCCCCTGTTCGGCTGTCAGAACCGCGATCGTCATCTCTGCGCGCCTTCCCTCTGGATCGACACAGAGCCGGACGACCCCGAGCAGCGCTTCTGCTCGATCGAGGCGCCCCACGGCCGCGAACGCCGTCTCGCAAGCGTAATCCATCGACAGCGACTTGAAGAGATCGCGCAGTGCCCCGGTATCGCTCGCCTGGATCGGGCGAATCAGGAGGGGAAGCCCGTCACACGTGACCCATTCCTCCAATTGCGAGAGGTGCATGGATTTGTCCTCTTCCTCTGCCGTTGCGAACGACTCCATTCTTGCCGCGGCTCTACGACGTCACCCTCTCAGGCTCGGGCTTGGTCCTGGCCCCGCCGAGCCATGCACCGAACTGTCCCCAGACGTTCGCCGGCTCCGTGCCGAGATAGCCGAGGATCAGGAAGGCGACCACGAATATCGCCAGAGCGCTCTTGTAGAGCGAGCCGCGATAACGGATCGATTTCACCGCGCCGCGATCGAGCCAAGGTAGCAGGAACAGGATCAGGACCGACGAAGCCATCGCCACCACGCCAGGGAACTGGGATCCGAAAAGCGGCGGCACCGCCCGCAGGATCGAGTAGAACGGCGTGAAGTACCAAACCGGCGCGATATGCGGCGGCGTCTTCAGCGGATCGGCGGGAATGAAGTTGTTGTGCTCGAGGAAGTAACCTCCCACCTCCGGCGTAAGGAACACGATCGCGCTGAAGACAATCAGGAACACCGCCACGGCGGCAAGTTCCTTCACGACGTAGTAAGGATGGAAGGCGATTCCATCGAGCGGGATGCCGGTGTTTGCATCCATTTTCTTCCTGATCTCGATCCCATCCGGGTTGTTCGAGCCGACTTGGTGAAGCGCGACCAGATGCGCCGCGACCAGGCCCAGCAGCAGCAGCGGCACGGCGATCACGTGGAAAGCGAAGAAACGGTTGAGCGTCGCATCCGACACCACATAGTCGCCGCGAATCCAGAGCGACAGGTCGGGCCCGATGAAAGGCACGGCACCGAACAGGTTGACGATGACCTGGGCGCCCCAATACGACATCTGGCCCCACGGGAGCAGGTAACCGAGGAAGGCCTCGGCCATTAGGGCAAGATAAATCAGCATGCCGAGCAACCACAGCAGCTCACGCGGCTTGCGGTAGGACCCGTACATCAAACTGCGGAACATGTGCAGGTAGATGACGATGAAAAATATCGATGCGCCCGTGGAATGCATGTAGCGGATGAGCCAGCCCCACGGCACATCGCGCATGATGTATTCGACGGACTCGAAAGCCTCTGCCGCGTTCGGCTTGTAGTTCATCGCCAGCAGTATGCCGGTGACGATCTGAAGCGCCAGGACCAGCAGCGCGAACGATCCGAAGCTGTACCAGAAGTTCAAGTTCCTGGGCGCGTAGTACTCCGACAGATGCGCCTTCCAGAGCTGGGTGAGCGGGAAGCGTTCGTCGATCCAGTGCAGCAATGCGTTCACTGGATGGCCCGATCCCGCCAGCGCGCATAACAGGCCAGGCCGCAGAAGTAGGCGACGTAGTCCGAGGCCTCCGGGCTGAGTGCTTCGGATGAGGGAACCTCTTGCTCGCAGCCGGCGCAACGGACGCTGCTCGGGGCAACCGGGGCGTCGTCGGTGAGATTGTCCATCGTGCGGCTCCTTGTGATGTCCATCAGCGACCGAGCCAATCCTCGAATCGCGTCGGGGCAATGCGTGGGTTGTCGCCGGGAACGAGGGACCGATCGTTCAGCTCCGCGCCAAAGTAACGGGCGTGGACATCCGCGACGACGTGGCGCGGGTCGTTCTTCGCGGTCATGAATCGCTGGACCAGCTCGGCAAGAGGTACCCGTTCCGGCCCCGCCACTTCGAGGGTGCCATTGAGCGGCGCCCCGACGGCGACATCGGCAACCGCGGTCGCCACATCGTCCGACGCAATGGGTTGTACCAGCGCCGGTGACAAACGCACTGTTTGCCCGTCGGCCTCGGATTGGGCAATCCTGCCCAGGAACTCGAAGAACTGTGTCGAGTGGACGATCGAATAGGGAACCGTGGAAGCCCTGATCAATTCCTCCTGCGCCATCTTCGCGCGGAAATAACCGCTCTCGGGCAGGCGCTCGGTGCCGATGACCGACAGGGCCACGTGGTGCTTCACGGATGCGGACGCTTCCGCCGCGAGAAGATTGCGGCCCGATCTCTCGAAGAATTCCAGGGCCGCCTTGTCCTCGAACGAAGGCGAGTTCGACAAGTCGACGACCACCTGAGCGCCCGCAAGGGCTTCAGCCAATCCCTTGCCAGTCAAGGTGTCGACTCCCGAGGCGGGCGACGCCGCGACGACCTCGTGGCCCCGCGCGCGAAGGATCTTCACGACCTTCGTCCCGATGAGTCCGCTGCCGCCAATGACTACGATCTTCATAGGTCCACCCCTCGCGTTAACCAGGTTCATCTCCAAGACGGACGAGGACGCCGACTTGTGACACGCGCGAATTCGACGCACCCGATTCCATCGTGAGTCACAAGCATTGGCGTCGGCTCGTCTTGTACGCAGGAGACCGACACCCCGTCGCTCCAATCACACGAAGGAGAAATACATGAATTTGAAGCAGGCAATGTTGGCCTCCTTGGTGTTCGGCGCGTTCGCATTCACTCCCTTTCCGATCCGAGCCGACGACGACTATCCGAACATCTTCGTCAAGATGTGCGAGAAAAGCCCCGACGGCAAGGTCACGAAGGCTGAAGTGATGGCAGTGGTGGAAAAGGCGTTCGACAAGCACGACACCCGCAAGGAAGGAAAGCTCGACAAGAAACAGACGGAGATATTCCTCAAGAATCTCACCCGCGAGAGCGGCGGCTGACCTCGCATGGACCATCGAGAGGGTATCGTCATGGGCGCGTCTACGATCAGGGTCGGCTTCGCCTGGATCATCGTCGCGTCATTGATGGCCCTTTCGATGGGCCTCTTGGGAGTTTCCGTCGCCCTATGGCCCATGGCGGCAGGGGAAAGGCCAGGTGGATGTAGCCGCTCGGTAGCGCTCGCGCCGCCGTTGCGTCAGTCGCGGGCGTCCGCGGCGCAAGGCCATTCGGCGGCGGCCCGGGCAGCCGCCGAGGCCGTATAGAAGAATCCGCTGCGCTCGAATCCCGAGATCAGCGTCTCTTTCGCGGCGACGACTTGGCCGAAGATCGAGCGCGAGACCACCACCTCGTTCGGCAACCCGTCGAGCAGGTGGAAAGGCGCCGGCTGTCCGTCGGCGTGGCGCGAGAGATGAATCGAGAAGGTCGCGGTGTCGAGAAATGCGGGACGAAACCCGAGGCCAGAGGCATTCCGAAGGAGCGACTCGGCGATATCCACTGCGCGTGCGTTCGGGTCCATGGAATGCCCTCCTAATCTTCTTGAAGAAGTTGCCAGATGAGTTCCGCGACGACGTTTGCGTTCAAGCGACTCTCCCGGAGAGGAGAGTCGCCTCTCGCGCAATGGCCGCGCAATGCCAGCGCACTTGGCGGTCGCCGATCATGGCGGCGACGTGCAGCAGGATGCGTCCGCATGCGTAGCGGGATAGCCGTGTTGCCGCCATGTCGCGGGTCATGGCGGCTCGCCTACGCCCTTGCCGCGGAGCCCGCGTTTCCGGGGCCCGAGCCGCCGCTTCGAGTCAACCGCGAACCCGGTGCGGCTCGCAATACCCATTTCCGCTCATAGCGACGCCACGTCGCGGCGATCTCCCGTGCCAACCGCGACGAGAAACTTCCTGAGAGCGCGTTCGTGCTCGGGGGATTGAGGCGTGACTCCAAAACAGGCGCCGGACTCGCGCAAGCGCGAACGCGCGCGATGCAGCGTTTGCCTGCAGGATTGCTCCGACTTGCTGAGGACCTGCGCCACTTCGCGATGGTCGTAGTCGAACACATCGTGAGGACCAGGCCCTGTTCGGGGGCGGGTAGGTCGTTGGTCACGGTCCCCTCGATCGAGTTGGTGTTCACCGTTTCTCAACTCGGTATAGAAATCGCACCGCGTTCGGCGAGCGAGCCCACGTGCCGTTCGGCCCACGAGAGCGCGTAGTCGGCGATCTCCTCCCAGCCGCGCTGCGCGGGGAGCAAGTGTGAGCGCCCCTCGAACACCTTCACCTCGGTGAGCGTCTCCGCCTTGTAGTGCGCCGCGTTCGAGTGCTGCACGACCGGTGGCATGAGGTGGTCCTCGCCGCCGGAGATGAATAGCAGCGGGGGCCGAGCCGAATTGCGGTAGTTGACGTAGGTCGCCTGCGGCCCGGGCTCGAGGTTCGCGAGCACGCTGTCCCAGAAAAGGCCGCCCGACGCGGGCACGTGATATCGCTTGTACAGGGCACGCGCCTCGGCCTCGGGGAAAGTGTTGGTGAAGGTGTAGCGCCATTGCTCGTACGTAAGGCCGACCGCCCGGTGCCGGTTTGCCGGGCTCTTGAGCACCGGGAAGGACGCCCGGATCTGCGACCACGGCGCAACGAGGACGCCCTCGGTCGGCGCGGAGTTGAACGTCACTGCCGCGGCGCCGAAGCCGTGGTCGAGCAGGATCTGCACGAACGTGCCGCCCGCCGAGTGGCCCATGAGGATCGGAGGGGCGTCGAGCGAAGCAACGATCGACTCCAGGTGCGCGATGATCGCCGGGACCGTGAGCCGCTCGATCGGCGTTGGGTCGGCGTTCAGCGCCTCGACCTCGACCTCGAAACCGGGGTATGCGGGGGCGAGGACGCGGTAGCCCTTCGCCTCGTAGTATGGGATCCAGTGTTCCCAGCTGCGCGGCGTCACCCAGAAGCCATGGACCAAGACGATCGTATCGGGAGAGCGCTCTGAGGCGAGCTGTGTCATTGGCGTCGGCATGTTTGCTCCTTGTGGGGTGATATGACTCAAGACGGCTGAGGAGCCCGCTCTGTGACAGCTCGAGCTGCGAGCGCACTGGTAGGCGCGACCCTCGGCTCGATCTGTGGAGTTGAAGGCGTTTCGCTCAGGAGCCGCCGATCGATTCGACTACCGCTGACAGCAGCTCGGCGCTGATGGCTACCTGACGAAGCCTTTTTCGCCGCGCGAGCTCCTGGCACGCATTCGCTCCCTGCTGCGCCGTTCACGTGCCCAGGAGACCGTGGCGGCCGGGCTGGCGAAGATACGCGCTTGCCCGATCGCCGGCGTACTCGACGGGTTCCGAGAGCAACGCCATGACATTCGGGTGGCTCCCGCTCGCGATTGCCGCCTCGAACTTGCGCATTACGCGCTGGCGCGAATCCGCCGTTGGCGTGAATCGCACGTTCGATTCGCGAACGCGGGCGCGAGCCCGGTGGATCAACTGGCGGCAGGCGGGCTCGGCCTTGCCCAGGAGGCGCGCCATCTCGGGGTAGTCGTAGTCGAAGACCTCGCGCAGCAGGAAAGCCGTGCGTTCTTCCGCGCCAAGGCGCTCCAGGACCGCCTCGAATGCGCTCGACACTTCCTCCGCCTGGATGCGCTGTGTCTCCGGCGACGGGCAGGGGTCCGCGCAGCCAGCCTCGGGATCCACGGTCGTGATGCAGTGCTCGCGTTCCCGCTTCATCTCACGAAGCCGATCGAGCGAGAGCCGCGTCGTGATCGTGACGAGGAAGGCGAGCGGCGACTCAATACACCCGCGCGAGGTTCGGTGCCAGCGCAGGTACGCGTCCTGCACGAGATCCTCCGCTTCGGCCCGCGACCCGAGCATGCGAAGGGCGATCGCGAACAAACGAGCGCGATGTGATTCGAAGAGTTCGAGATCTATGCTCATCGCACGTGGTCGAATGTCTGTGGTGGATGAGCAGCATTAGGCTAGATGTAGATGACCATGTCGATTACACGATGGCTTAGTCGTATGAATCCTGGTAAAGCGCGAAACTGGAAACCGCCGACGCGCGGAATAGTTGTCGGTTGGGATGTACCAGGCGATGGGCTCATGGTTGAGCCCGCTAAACCCTGGTTTACGCCGGCGTGGGCAGCGTGAATCTAAGCAGGGCACCGCGGGGGTGATTGGCGTCCGCCCATAGTCGCCCGCCATGGGCATCGATGATGGAGCGGCAGATGGAAAGCCCGCCGATCCTCGCCAGCCTCGGTCATCGCTTCGATCGCATTCAGGATCAGATTCAGCATGACCTGCTGCAATTGAACTTGATCCACGTCAATCCGGGGCAACCCTTCCGCCAATTGTGTTCGAACGGATACGTGATTGTTCAGCAGCTCACCGCGCACGAGCACTATGACTTCTTCGATTGCGTTGTTGAGATCGACTTCCTCCTTTTGGGCAGGTGCTTTCTTGATCTGATCGCGAATCCGTTCGATGATGTCGCCCGCTCGATAGGTTTCGCTCACAACGCACTTGAGGGCCTCCCTGACTTCCGCGAGCTCGGGCGGGTCCGCTGCAAGAAAGCGCAACGCCGCATTCGCGTTGTTACGTGTCGCCCCGATGGGTTGATTGACCTCGTGGGCAATGGAGGCGGCGAGCTGGCCCATCGTCGCGAGCCGGTTCGCATGCGCCAGCTCGAGTTGCAGGGTGCGCAGCTCATCTGCTGAACGCTTGCGTTCGGTCAGATCGAGCACGAACGCGACACCCTCGTCCCCTCCTTCCTTGAATGCGGCCGCGCCAACCATCACGGGAACCCGGTGGCCGTCCTTGTGGAAGTACTCCTTTTCAAACGGCTGCAGGCTGCCGGTCATTTTCAGCTTCGGCACCCGTAGTTTTTCATCGCGATCGCGCCATTCCGGCGGTGTCAGATCCGTCCAGCGCAAAGGCTTCGATGCGAGGTCCTCGCGGTCGTATCCCAACATGCTCAGAAATGCGTCATTGGCCTCGAGAATGCGTCCATTCAAGTCCCAGATCAGGATGCCTATGATATTGGCGTCGACCAGCCGCCGAATGCGTGCTTCGCGTTCAGCGAGGTCACGGTACAAGCGGCTATTCTCGAGGGAGATAGCGGCCTGTGAAGCGAGCAGCTTGAGGGCTGTCGTGCGCGCTGGCGAGAAGACGCGAGGCGCGAGGTCACCCGAAAACAGATCCGCCTTGCCGGCGTCGTCGAGAATCACGTTTTCCCGTGTATGCAGAACGTAGCGAACGATCGCCTCCGGCAGCATCGAGGCCATCACGGGCTCATCAAGCAATCTCACAATGACAGTATTGGCGCGCGTGGTGGCTTCGGCCACGATCCGCTGCTCGCCTGCGCGAGTGAGCATCAACAGCGCGCGTTCCGCACCCGCATGTTCGATCGCCCCGCGCATCAGCGTGTCGATCAGCTTCTCGAACACCATTTCCCCCGACACGGCCTGGGACACCTTGATCACGGTCGCGAGATCGAGCCCGTCGACCGGCGTCCTGATGGTGCTCATTGGAGCGAACGCCCGCTCTTCCTCTCGAATGGCCCGATACATTTCGTCGAGCTGCCGCACTTTGCCGTCAGCCCCCCAACGCAGGTAACAATGCCGGGCCCTGCGCATGTAGAGGGTCCGGATGTCCTCGAAGCCTCGGGAAAAATAGAAGCGCGCAGCCAGCTCGTAGGCAAGCCCTTCGTTGTGGACAAATTCGTTCTCGCGCGCGCTCTTGATGGCCTTTTCGTAAAGATGTTCGGCATCGAGCACGCGGCCTTCGACCCGAGCCATCTCCGCGCCTATCAGTGCAGCGCGATTCTCGAAATTCTCCGGGCAATGCTGCGCCCATATCTCGTGCTGCTTCTGGTGAGCAGTCAGAGCATCGAAATGTCGCTGCCGCGAGTCGTCCGTTGCAGCATCAATGGATGCAGCTCGCGAGAGTGCACTGTAAAAGTGATACTCGGCCGTTTCAAAGAAGGCCGGCGATGTCCAGAGCAAGCGTTCTGCATTCAATGACGCCTCAATTGCCGAAGGGTAGTCTCCCGCAAAGAAACGCGCTTGTAGCTTTCGGATCCAGTACCAACACTCCGGCAGCGCCAAAACAGGGTCACTTGCCAGGTGACGCTCGAACCGAAGCTCGTCGAAGCGTTCGTCATTGAACGCGCCGAACTTGGCTGTCAGGCCACGAAGTGTCCGCATAAGCCCGAGCTGCGCGGTGATGCAGTCTATGACGAGAACGAACCGGATGTTCGTCGCGAACTCGAGACCCGTTTCAGCTTCACGCTGCGCCTCGGCCAAAGGGTCTCCAGCCGCGAGCAAATTGGTGTACAAGACGTTGCAACTGTATGCGGCGTACGTGAGATCGCCGACCCTGTTCGCGGCGTCGGAACAGCGACGCTGGAGCTCTCGCGCCGTCTTGACGTGTTTCGTCCATGGAATGACAAGAGTCCCAAAATCGTTATAGGTGCGGGCCTGATAGCGACGCAATCCACGCTCCTCTACCAGATCGTAACCAAGCTTTCCAAACCGGAATCCGGCCTGATAGTTTCCGAAACGAGGTCCCGCGAGTATGCCCAGCCATACATAGGCGTAGCACGAGCCGTGGCTATTGCCGTGCTCCAGGCTGAGGCCAACCATCCGGCAAATCACGAGCGCCAGCAATTTGGCATCGAAAAACAATGCTGGCGTCACGATCTCTGTGAAGACATCCAGTATGTCGAGCACATCGGGATCAGTCATCAACGGCAGGTCGACGAGTTCCTCGATTTGGCGTTTTTCCAGCAAGGACCAGATTTGCTCGTATTCTCGTAATACCTCCGCTTCGGTAGGGTGCGAGGACCAATCCGTGCCGCGACCTTTCCAGTATTCAAG